>Ga0066903_100004991_pt1 | contig 11392 bp, 10 predicted proteins | sample PanSoiMetaGPlot1_FD_67491 | JGI IMG/M metagenome (GOLD analysis project Ga0066903, IMG submission 67491) | Tropical forest soil microbial communities from Panama analyzed to predict greenhouse gas emissions - Panama Soil - Plot 1 (version 2) | ecosystem: Environmental > Terrestrial > Soil >...
TTGGCGTTCGCGCGGGGTATTCCGAACGCCAAACGCAAGCAGGGTTTGGCGCTCTGGGCAAGCCAGGAAACGCGAAAAATCCCTTTAATTTTGCAGGCCGTGACGGTACAATCCTTGATTGTTTTATGCCTGTCCGAGGGTTTTTGCGGGCGGGCGGTGTGACCGAGGCGCCTTGCAGGAGAACATATTCCGGCCAAGTTTCCCTTCCTTTCCCGCGTTTTTTCGATGGCGTGACACCTCCTTGGGGCAACGAACCTGAAAGATGTCGAGAAAGTGGGCGAAGCCGGCTCTGTTGCTGGCCGGAGCATGGAGGGGCCCGGGTCTTTGTTACCAAGCGGGGCCGGAGAACGAGAGGCGGTTTCCCTATCTGTTTGCCGCGCGGTCCTCGGACTGGCGCCTGTGTTAACCTTCGGAAGCTCCGTCCCTGGCAAGGTAGGACGGATCGAGTGTTTCTGGTGATTTTTGTTGTGTGGCTCCGTCATGGAGCAGGCACGGAAAGGTTCTCTGAATGGCGAAGAATATTTACGTCGGCAATCTCGTGTGGGATGCAACGGCCGACGACTTGCTGGAGCTCTTTGAAAAGCACGGCAAGGTGACCCGGGCCCAGGTGATCACGGACAAGGAGACCGGGCGTTCACGTGGTTTTGGCTTCGTTGAAATGGAAAACGACGCCGAAGCCCAGAAGGCAATCGAGGCGCTAAATGGCTTCGACCATAACGGCCGGCCTTTGACCGTCAACGAGGCCAGGCCGCGGGAAGAACGCGGTCCCGGCGGTGGCGGCGGTGGTGGACGCGGCGGTTATGGCGGCGGACGTGGCGGTGGCGGCGGTGGTGGCGGCCGCGGCGGCTACGGCGGCGGTGGCTCCGATCGCGGACGACGTTACTAAAGGACTACGGTTCGTAATGGCGAGCCGGGAGCGTAAGCGACCGGAGTGAACTTTCCTCCGGTCGCTTACGCTCCCGGCTCGCTCCTTTTTACGCACTCTTGTACGCCGTCGTCATCATGCAATCGGAAAGGCCACGCAGGCAGGTATACCAGGCGGCGAGACTGGATGGAAACTTGTGCCGCAGCCAGCCGTGCCAGCGCGGCCCCGGCGCCATGCGGCAGGCCATTCCTGCCGAGGCACGCATCCAGCCGCTGCGGCGAACCATGTGAATCTTCCCCGTGTGAAACCCGGCGCGGTTCAGCATCAGCCGCAACGTCCAGGGGGCGAAGTGAGTAATGTGCCGGGGCAAATCCAGGCCGTTCCAAGCCTGACCGAACCAGCGGAACGGCAAGCTATCGATATTGGGCACGGAAACGATCAGCTTGCCGCCCGGCACCAGCAACTCCTTGGCGGCACGCAGCACCTCCAACGGGTTGTGCACGTGCTCGAGGGATTGCCACATCGTGATGACATCAAAGCTCGATTCGGCAAGTGCAGGGTGGGGCAGGGAGCCTGTTAGGGCATAGAGGCCCAGGTCGGTGCGGATGCGTCGGACCGCGCTGGTGGACAGGTCCAGGCCGGTGACCTTCCAGCCTTGTAAGTGCATGCGTTCGAGATAGGAGCCGCCGCCGCAGCCGAAATCCAGGAGCCGGCCCTCGCCGTGCCAGGTCAGAGCCTTGCGTTCGCTATCCGATCGGCGCCAGCCGGACCACCAGCGGCGTGGTTTGCGAGTTTCGGGCAAATGATGCGGGGAATAACCGACTGGGTAAAATTGGCCAATGGAATCGATACTGGGCCGCGGATTGGTAAAGCACAGGCCGCAATCCTGGCACTGCACCACCACAAACCACAAACCGGCGCTGCCCGGCGCTCGATCCGGAGCCTCCACCAGCGGCGAGCAGCGAATGCCCCCGCACAGTAAACAGCCGGTTTCCTCCCATTCAATGCCTAACCGCGATCGTTCCGCCGGCGCTTCGAGATCGCGTGCGTAAAAGCCCATGGGTTCCTTCCCCCTGGCCGATTGGACGGTTTGATGGCGATCCGGACTATAATTGGCGGGTTTGGGAAGGTCAAGCGAAACTGATCTCACGGCTTGCGCTGCCCACTAGTGTTGTTTCTTCCACCCCGGTCCGCCGCCGAAAACCACGTTCGTTCCCGCCAGGGGGACGCCGGTGATCATGGAGGCTTCCAACGTCAGGGCCCGCAGGTCTTCCGGTTCCAGATCGTGGACATTGTTTTTGCCGCAGGCTCGGGCCAGGACTTGGATTTCGGCGGTAACGGCGTGGAACCAGTTGGCGAGGCGCTCGGCGGCAGCGTCGATCTCCAGGCGTTTCATCAGCTCCGGGTCCTGCGTGGTGATTCCAACCGGACAGCGGCCGGTGTGACAATGATGGCAGGCATAGGGAGCGGCCCCGATGGCGTGGTAGTCCTCCACAAACAACGGCTTGTTGCAGTTGAGGGCGATGAGGGCGGCGGTGCCGACGTAGATGGCGTCGGCGCCGAGGGCCAGGGCCTTGGCCATGTCGCTGCCGTGGCGGATGCCGCCGGCAATGATCAACTGCACCTGGCCATAAAGCTTCATCTCTTCCAGAGCCGCCCGCGCCTCGCACACCGCGGCCAGGGTAGGGATGCCGGTGTGCTCCTGGAGCAAGTCGGGTGAAGCGCCGGTGCCGCCTTCCATGCCGTCCACGACGACGACATCCGCCCCCGCCTTGGCCGCCAGCTTGACGTCGTCATAAACCCGGCTGGCACCAAGCTTGACGAAGATGGGCACTTTCCAGTCAGTTGCCTCGCGGAGTTCTTCGATCTTGAGGACCATGTCGTCTGGGCCGAGGAAATCGGGATGCCGGGCCGGACTGCGCTGATCGACCCCTGCCGGCAGATCACGAATCTTGGCGATTTCGGGCGACACCTTGGAGCCGAGGAGTAGGCCGCCCGTTCCGGGCTTCGCTCCCTGGCCGATGGTCAATTCGATGGCGTCCGCCTGACGGAGATGATGGATGTCGATGCCATATCGGCTTGGGAGAACTTCGTAGATGAGAGTTTTGGAGTTTTCCCGTTCCGCGGGCAACATGCCGCCATCGCCGGTGGTGGTAGACGTTCCCGCCATCCTCGCCCCGCGTGCCAGGGCAACCTTGGCATTGAATGACAGTGCGCCGTAGCTCATGCCCGTGACCATGACGGGAATGTCGAGCTCGACCGGCTTCTGGGCGAAACGGGTGCCGAGAACCGTTTTGGTCGAACAGCTTTCGCGATAGCCTTCCAGCGGAATGCGTGTCAGGCCGCATGGAAGAAAGGTCAGGTCATCCAGCGTGGCCCAGGTGCGTGGCCTGAGTGTGCCGAAGCCGCGAATCCGGTAGCGGGCCAGCTCCGCCTTTATCTGGATGTCTTCGATGATGCCGGGCGTAAAGGTGCCGCTGGGTTGCGATGTGATGGCAGGTTTGGCGGCCTGGCTATTCGTGGAAACCTTGCGGGACGGTCTCTTTTGCACGACGGATTTTTTCTTGCTCACAGCGCCACCTTCCACAGATCGATTTCCTTGCGGTCGAAGTTCCATAGTTTGCGGCCGGAGACCACCTTGCGGAAGGACTTCGGTCCGGAAATGTTATAGCTTTCCAGCAGTTTTTGCAGGGTTTTCCGGTCGGCGGCTGTCGGATTCTCCAGGACGGCATCGTTGCCCAGGGATTCGATTTCGCCGCCAACGAACACGGTGCCTTCATACATGGAGTCGGCCAGGGCGTGGCCGGCGTTGCCGCAAACGACCATGGTTCCGCGCTGCATCATGAAGGCGGCCATGTAGCCGCAGTTGCCGCCGATGAGGAGCGTGCCTCCTTTCATGGACACACCCGCCCGTGCGGCCGCATCACCGCGAACGACCACGGTGCCGCCTCGGATGGAAGCTGCCACGCCGCTGCCGGCATTGCCGTCTATCACGACCGTGCCGTTCATCATTGATTCGGCCGTGCCCCAGCCAGCGCTACCGCGAATTTCGACGTTGGCTCCATCCATCATGCCGGCACAGTAGTAGCCGACACTGCCGTCAAAGACGACATACACCGGTTTCAACAAGCCCACACCCAAGTTGTGCCGGCCATCCGGTTCCAGGACGCGAATGTCGTTATCACCGCAAGCAATAGATTCCCGCAGCAGGCGGTTGATTTCGCGAGTCGTCTTGTCCCGGCAGTTGATTTCCACGCTTCCCTCAAGTTCAAACAGCTACTTTGGACGGAACGGTCCAGATGCCGAGAGTTCCCGGCGCCGGCTCCAGAGACACAAAATCACGCCCCAGCGCTTTCCGCAAGGCGATTTCCTCTGTGGCGATGGCCACGAACTCAACGGTCTCGGCCACCATGAGTGGCTTGAAGCCGAAACGATCTTTGACATAGGCCAGGCTGTCTGCACTCGCCGCCAGGTAGCTGAACGAGCCGTCGAAATCGTCCAGCGACGAACGCAAGGCATCGGCCAGCGACAGTCCCGCAGCGATGCGATCGCGCAGGTAAACGCCGATCACTTCCGAATCGTTCTCGTTGCAAAAGCGATAGCCGCGTTGTTCGTATTGCCGGCGCAGCTTGTGATAGTTTGTGATGTGACCATTATGGACGGTCGCCAGATCGGGAACGCCATGGGCCCAGAACGGCTGCGAATGACTCAGATCGACACGGCTCTCGGTGGACATGCGCGTGTGGCCGATGGCGTGGCTACCCTGCCGCTTGCCGATGCTGTACGCCTTTTCCAGTCCGGCCGGGGAACCCACCTGCTTGACGATCTCCAGGCTGTGTCCCAGGCTCACCACCTCCAGCCCCGCGTGGCGGCGGACCAGCGTTTCCTCCAGTACCACCGGGTCAATGGTTCCGTCCACCTCGAGGCGAACGAAGGCCTCCATCACCTGATGATTGATCACCGGCCCGCAATCCCGGGCGCTTTCGAGGATCTTCTTCACCGCGCCGGCCCGGTCTTCCTGTTCCGGCAGCATGATTTGCACAATCCAAAACGGTGACGAGGCTCCGAACACGGCAACGCCGGCCGAATCCGGGCCCCGGCACGACAGGGCATCCAGCATGGTCAAGAGAGTCTGGCCCAGCGGCCGACTGCCTGTCTTGTCCAAAAAGCCGATGATTCCACACATTATTGTTTCTGCCAGTATACTGTTCCTGATCCTTGCTGTGTGTAGGTCAAAAGATTATACACGGTTTTTGCGACTTGCCAAACAAGGACCTTTGCAACACCGGAGAACGTCGTGGACCCTGACAAGCTCAAAACCCACCTGCAAAACGAAGGCATCGATTACCTGCTGGTTCAGTTCGTGGACCTGCACGGCGCGCCCAAGGTCAAGATGGTGCCGAGCGAGATGGTGGAGGACGTGATCAATCCGGGGGCCGGATTCGCCGGCGGCGCGGTCTGGGGCATGGGGCAGGATCCGTCTTCGCACGACATGATGGCCCGGATCGATCCGGCCACGTGCACGCCGCTGCCGTGGGAGCACGCCATGGCCCGGTTTGCTGCCGACCTGTATGTCGATGATCGGCCATTTCCCTTCTGCCCGCGTGTCAACCTCAAGCGCGTTTTGGAGGAGGTCCGCAAGGCCGGCTATGTGTTCAACGTGGGCGTTGAGCCGGAGCATTTCCTGGTCACACGCAGCGAGGACGGTGGCCTTCAGCCGTGGGATCCCGCCAAGGTGGATACACTCGCCAAGCCGTGCTATGACTTCAAGGGCTTGGCCGCCGCCTGTGAATACCTCCGCGACATGAACGATGCTCTCCGCCGGCTGGAATGGGGCGTCTACCAGTCCGATCATGAAGACGCCAACGCTCAGTACGAGATCAACTTCAAGTATGCGGACGCCTTGACCACGGCGGACCGCTTCATCTTCTTCAAGATGCTGGCGGGCGAAACCGCACGCCAGTATGGCGCTATCGCCACCTTCATGCCCAAGCCATTTTCCGATCGCACCGGCAGCGGCGCCCACATGCACTATCACCTGGCCGATGCGGAAACCGGCAAGAACCTGTTTGCCGACGACAAGGACCCCCGCGGCATGGGCCTGTCCGAGTTGGCCTACCACTTTCTCGGTGGCGTTTTGACTCACGCCCGCGCCCTGTGTGCCGTCACGTCGCCCACAGTCAATTGCTACAAACGCCTGCAGATCGGGCAGGGCCTGACCAGTTCGCGCTCGGGCTTCACCTGGACCCCCGCCTACGTCACCTACGGCGACAACAACCGCACGCAGATGATCCGCACTCCCGGCCCCGGTCACGTGGAGGACCGCACCGTGTCCTCGGCCTTCAATCCCTACCTGGCCTTTGCCGCCTACCTTGCGGCGGGCATGGACGGCATCCAGCGCAAGCTTGATCCGGGCGAACCGAACCTGGGCAACATGTACGCCATGACCCTGGAGGAAATGGCCCAGCGCAAGATCCAAGTGTTGCCACAAAGCCTGGACGAAGCCCTCGACGAACTGGAGAAGGATGCGGTGATCCAGGCCAGCCTCGGCCCGATTTATCAGGAGTTTCGCAAACTGAAAAGGGCCGAATGGAACGACTACCACCGGCAAGTGACGGAGTGGGAAGTGGAGCGGTATTTGACGATGCTGTAGAATCTTGCAAAAGGTGAGCAACGATGAGCTACGATCTGTTCTTCTATCGTGACAGCGGGCAACCACCCATCACCCGAGGTGCTTTCCTGAAGTATTTTCAGGGCCGGCCTAATTTCCAGGTGAAGGATTCCCAGGCCTGGTATGAAAACGAGGACACCGGTGTTTATTTCTCCTTTGATTTTGCGGAAGGAGAACAGGAAGAGGGAGTCACCAAATCCTCGGCCGCCGACAGTGTTTCTTTCAACATGAATTACAACCGGCCGCACATTTTCGGCCTGGAGGCTGAGGCGGAGGTGACCGCTTTCGTGAAGTCTTTTCACCTTCTGGTTGACGACCCGCAAAATGACGGGATGGGCGAAGGCCCCTACACCCCGGAGGGATTTCTGCACGGCTGGAACGCGGGCAATCGGTTCGGTTGCCAAGCAATCCTGGCCTTGGAGAGTGCCCCCGATGTTCATGTCTTGCCCGCTTCTCTGCTCGAAAGCTCCTGGCGCTGGAATTTCAACCGCAATCACCTGGCGGAAAAACTGGAACAGGACCTGATCGTCGGTTTCGTGCCGCGGATCATGTTCATTCGTCACCAGGGCAAGATTGCACGGTTCGTTGTCTGGACCGACTCCGTCGTGACGGTGCTTCCACCAGTGGACATCGTCCTGGTCAATCGCACGATTTCTGGAAAGCAAAACGACTTCGCTCTGATCTCCTGGCCGGAATTGCTCCCTCAATTGAAGAAATTCAATAAAGTGGCAGAACCCCTCGAACATTATTTGCCACCTTTTGATGACGTGCCAGAGGAGATCTTCGACTTCTGTGCGAAATTGAAACCCGTGAAAGAAAAGCTGGAAGGAGTGCGTGTTGATCAAATCTTGGACCAGGAGCTGATTGACGAAATCCGCAGAAACGAATGTAAATAAAGGAAAGCTTGCAAGCCAATGCCCGATCGCATGTGGCACACTCACGACTTGAAGCCCACCTACGACGTCGTCATCATCGGCGCCGGCGTGCATGGTCTGGCCATCGCCTATTACCTCGGCAAGCGCGGCATCACCAATGTCGCGGTTCTGGACAAGGGTTATCTCGGCGGTGGGGCCAGCGGACGCAACACGGCCATCATCCGCTCCAATTATCGCACCTCACAAGGTGTGGCATTTTACGACGAGAGCGTTAAGCTTTACGAAAAGCTGGCCCTGGAGCTGGATTACAACGTCATGTTCTCGCAGCAGGGACACTTGACGGTCGCGCACACCGATCGCGGCGTGACTACACTGCGAGAGCGGGCGGAAACGAACCAGTTGCTCGGCGTGGATAGCCGGCTCGTTTCGGTCGAAGAAATCGGCGAACTGGTTCCGGGCATGGATGTCAGCAAGAAACCGCACCAGCCGATCCTGGCCGGGCTTTATCATCCGCCGGGCGGGATCATTCGGCATGATGCGGTAGTCTGGGGTTATGCCCGCGGGGTGGATCGGCAAGGAATCGAGATCCATCCGTTCACGGAAGTGACAGCCATTGCCACCGATTCGACTCGCAGTGTCGAAGAAGTCATCACTTCTGGTGGAACCATTGGCACGCGCACGGTGGTTAATGCCACGGCTGGCTGGTGCTCCACGATCGGCCATATGGCCGGCATCGAATTACCCATAGTGACTTATCCGCTTCAGGCCCTCGTCACCGAACGCTTGAAGCCGTTCCTGCACCACGTGATCGTGTCGGCCACGCTGCACGTGTACATCAACCAGACCGATCGCGGCGAGGTTGTCATCGGCGAGGAGATCGATCCCTATCCGAGCTATCACATGGGCTCGACCTTGCGATTCATGGAAAACGCAGCGGCTCACACGTTGGAATTGTTTCCGTGCCTGAGTCAAGTCAAAGTGCTCCGGCAATGGGCCGGGTTATGCGACATGCCGCCGGATTTCGCCCCGATCATTGGAAAGGTGGATGACGTGGAGGGCTTTATTCTCGATGTGGGCTGGGGGACGTACGGTTTCAAAGCGGGACCGGCCGCAGGGAATCGGGTCGCTGAATTGATCGCCAGCGGCAAAACTCCGGCCGTGCTTGAACCGTTCGCGCTTTCCCGTTTTGCCAACTTGCAACCGCTGGGAGAAAAAGCAGCCGCGGCGGTATCGCATTGAACCGCGAAACACACGAGGCACACGAAAATAAGGGGACCCTAACAGAGATTAGCCTTCATCCTTGTCTTCCCTGTCCGACCTGATGGCGTTCCGATCCGCCTGGATGTGCTCCTCGGCCTCTCCCTCTTCGTCCTTTTCCGGCGCCGGCGTGTGATGAACGCTCTTCAGGACCTCACGGGCGCGGGCGGCGTCCTCTTCCGGCACTTGCAACTGAACACTGTCCATAGAATTGACGAACCCCCACGCGGTGGCGGCCATGTCGCCCATGACAAAGGCATGAATGCCTTCCGCCTCCAGACGCGAGCGCATCATGTGGGCTTCCGGGGCGTTGCCGAAAGTGGCCACCGTGATCAGGTTCTCTTCGCGCCGGACAGCTTGTTGACGCTGATACGCCTGGTCGCCCATGACGCCTTCCCGCTCCGGGATGAAATCAGGGTTGGGTGTGCCATCCTTGTTGCTGCCGCAGGACCAGCAGACTTCGAAATCGTCTTCCACGTTCTCGCCGCATTTGGAGCAAGTCCACATGGCGAACTCCTCAAAAGGGTTATTGCAATGCCGCATGGGCGGCGGGCACGTCCTTGGCTGATTCCAGGGGCACCTGGCCTGTTCCCGTCGTTGAGGTCAACCGGGTCACGGTCAAGACCTCGGCCACATTGGGGTTCAGGTTGCAAAGCACAAGTCGGCCCCCCTTGGCATGAAGCTGGTTTCGTAAGTTGAGCAACGGTCTCAAGCAGGCGGTCGTGATAATCTCGACAGCGCCCATATCCAGAATCACTTTTTTGGCATTGGCGCTGTTGACGGTCGCCAGAAGGGAATCGTTCAGGGTGTCGGCCAGACTGTCCCCGTGTAATTTGCTCTCCGTCAGCGTGAGTACGAGATGACCCTGTTCGGTGTGACTGGTGTGGTGGCGAAAACGAGCCAGGGCCGCCACCAAATCGCCGGCGCTCTCAAAGGGCGCCGTGGAAAAGCGGTTGGCGCTGATGAGCCGGGTGACGACGAACACTTCCTCCGTCTCCGGCGTCAGGTTGCAAAAGACCATCCGACCGTCAACCTCGTGCAGCTTGCGGTGCAAAGTCAAGAGCGGCCGAAAGCCGGCCGTGCTCAGGTACTTGACGTTGCGAAAATCGATCACGACCTTGTTCAGGCCGTGCGTGCTCAGGGCTTCAAGGAAATCGTGGCGGAGCCCGTCGGCCAGCTCATCCCCTTGCAGTTTCTGGTCCAACAGGAGGATGACCAGCACGCCATCCTCCTTGCGGCAACTAATATGCGAAAATTTTGTGTCAGCCATAGTTTGTTGAATGGAAAGTGCGGGAACTGATTTCACACAACACACTGTCAGGGAGTTTACTGGCTGGGATTGGGAAATACAAGTACCCACCTTGAAAGGCCGTTTCTCGGAAACCAGTCGATTATTCAAACTACGCCTCGCGTTGTCTCAGAGAAAAAACACAAGCCTGCCAGGGGGTCATGTCCAGGAATAGCCCTCCCGCCTGCAAATCGTCGCCATTCCAGTCGTAACTTGCCGTAGTGAGCTGATCCTCCAGGCGCCATTTTTTGCCTGGAAGGTCCGGGAAAGGAAGCCGGACGTGGGACTGGCTTTGGTTGCCGGCATAGTTCACGGCGACGATGAAACGTTCCTGAGCCGCACCCTGCCAGGCGAAGATCAGGAAACAATCCGAGGTCCAGTTGCCATCCCATGCGGGGGTGCATTCGAGAAGCTGCCACTGACCGTCGCGAAAAGCCGGCTGACGCAAGACGGTGAGCAGCTTATCGTAAAACTGCTTTAATTGGGTATCGAGGGGTTCGCCAGGTCCGCGGACGAGATGCGGCGAAATGCGTATTTTTTTGCCCTCGAATTGACCCTGATGGAAGAAGCGCAAACCCGGCGCCAGGAAGGTGATGACCGCCGCCGCCTGATGAACTTCCGGTGAGAACGTTGCCGCTGCCCGTGGCTCATCATGGTTTTCCAGAAAGCGGGCCAGCTTGTCCTGGTAATCCAGGCCGGCTTGCAGATGTTCGCGGACAGGCCGGGCATGGCCGTCGCGCAAGCGGTCGTAGAGCCGCTTGTCGTAAGCATAGTCGAAACCCAGTTGCTGCATGGTCCATTCCAGGTCCCAGTACACCTCGGCCATGAAGGTGAAACCGGGAACTTGTTCGCGTACGCGCTGAATTGCTTTGGGCCAGAAAGGCTCGGGCCGGTTGCCCCATGTGCGTTCAAAAACATCAGGCAAAACCAGCATGGCCATGTCACAGCGGACGCCGTCGCACTGGCCGGCGATTTTCGCCAGTTCGCCGATCATGGCCTCCTGCAAGGCGGGGTTGGCATAATTCAGTTGCAGAGTATCCGGCCAGCCGGGAAAGTAGGGATCCCTGCCGAACCCCAGTATGAGTTCACCGTTCCAGCGCCGGATTCTGGTGAAGTTTTGTGGCGCGTAAGCCAGTTGTTCCGCTGTGCCGGCAACATAAAGGTCCGGATGCTTCTCAGCCCATGGATGATCGAGAGCGGTATGATTCGGAACGAAATCCAACATCAAATGGATCTCTCGTTTTCGTAACCTTTGACGAAACCGGGCTAACGCATCCTTTCCTCCCAGTTGTGGGCTTGCGGTATAGCAGGTGATGGCGAATCCCGATCCGCCGATGTCTTCTTCATGCAGGTCGGGCAATGTGGCGAGGAATTCCTTTCGCCACTCCGGCTGGTTGCGGGAAACTCTCAGTCCCGCGAGTCCGGTTTGCCATACG
>Ga0066903_100004992_pt1 | contig 11392 bp, 9 predicted proteins | sample PanSoiMetaGPlot1_FD_67491 | JGI IMG/M metagenome (GOLD analysis project Ga0066903, IMG submission 67491) | Tropical forest soil microbial communities from Panama analyzed to predict greenhouse gas emissions - Panama Soil - Plot 1 (version 2) | ecosystem: Environmental > Terrestrial > Soil >...
AATCCTTGATCACGCTCCTGAGCGGCCGGTCGAACGCCAGGATGACGGCGCCGGCGATCATGGCGATGCCGGCGATCATCACAAAGAACATCGACTTATCCATGCTGCTCCAGAAGCTCCCCAGCCATCCCGCGATGAAGTTGCCGGTGAAGCTCGTGCCCAGCCAAAAGCCCATCAGCATCGACACCAGGCGTGCGGGTGCGACCTTCGACACCAGCGACAGCCCGATCGGCGAGAGATAGAGCTCGCCGAGCGTGATGATGATGAAGTAGCCGAGCAGCCACAGCCAGCTCGCGTCGGGCGCGCCCGCCGCCTGCCACGCCGCGCCCACCAGGATCAGGTTGGCGAGCGCCACCCCGAAGCAGCCGATCGCCATCTTCACCACGGTCGAGGGCTCTCTCCCGCGCTTGGCCTGCCACGCCCACAGCGCCACGACCAGCGGCGTGAAGGCGAAAATCATGAATGGATTGAACGCCTGGAACCAGGTGGTCGGGATCTCGCCGTGCCAGATGACGAGATTGATCGTACGGTCGGTGTAGTCGTCGGCCCACAGCGCGATGGTGTTGCCCTGCTGCTCGTAGGTCGCCCAGAAGAAGGTGGTCGGCACGAACAACACGATCAGCGCCAGGATGCCGCGCCATTCGCTGCGCTCGAGCGGCTTCTTTTCCGTGCCGATCGCCTTGTGCAGCTCGTCCGGTGGCAGCGTGGGGATGGCGCAGAGATAGATCACCAGCGCCAGCGTCATGCCCACGCCGGCGGCCGTGAAGCCGTAGTGCCAGCCGAGCTCCTGGCCCAGCGTCCCGCAGACCAGCGGCGCCAGGAAGGCGCCGAGATTGATACCGACATAGAAGATCGAATAGGCGCGGTCGCGGCGCTTGTCGCCGGGCGCGTAGAGGCCGCCGACCTGCGCCGACATGTTGGGCTTGAAGGCGCCGTTGCCGAGGATGAGCGTGGTGAGCGCGATCAGGAACAGCGGCTCGAACGCCATCATGAAATGGCCGGCCGCCATCAGCGCGGCGCCGAGCAGGATGGTGCGGTGCTGGCCGAGCACGCGGTCGGCGAGGATGCCGCCGAACACCGGCGTGAGATAGACCAGCCCGGTATAGAGGCCGTAGATCTGCGAGGCGAACGGCTGCATCTCGAGCGGCCCGAACATGCCTTCGAGCAGGCTCTTGAGCGCGCCCAGCCCGATCACGCTCTCGGCATGGGCGGGATGCAGCAGATATCTCACCATGTAGAGGACGAGCAGCGCGCGCATCCCGTAATAGGAGAAGCGCTCCCACATCTCGGTGGCGAACAGGAAGGTGAGCGCGCGCGGATGGCCGAAGAGGTCCCTCGGGCGGGCCATGTCGCGGGCTTGTTCGGCGGAGGCGGTCATCGGGTCGGGAACCTAGAACGCGCGTCACCGCGCCGTCAAACGCGACCTTGCGCAGCAGTCCACAGCCGAGCCGCGGCTGCTACACTTGACGCGGCGCGGCATTTCTCCAACAACGCCGTGCCAAAGATGGATGGAGGAATGCCCATGATCGGCTCACCGCGTGCCTGCCTGAAGGCCGTGCTTGCGGCGCTGGCGGTCGCAGTCGCGCAACCGGCTTTTGCACAAGCCGATTATCCCAACCGGCCGGTCCGGCTGATCGTCGGGTTCGCGGCCGGCGGCGGCAACGACCTGTTCGCGCGGCTGGTCGGGCAGAAGATGTCCGAGCTTCTCGGCCAGACCATCGTAATCGAGAACAAGGCCGGCGCCGGCGGCCGGCTGGCGATCGATTTCGTCAAGAGCCAGCCCGCCGACGGCTACACGATCACCGTGGCGGCGAGCGGACAGATGGCGATCGCGGCCGCGATCTATCCGAAGCTCGGCTATCATCCCACGCGGGATTTCATACCGCTGACGATGATCGCGTCGTTTCCGCTGATCCTTGCCGGCCCGATGGACGACGGCATCAAGTCGGTCAAGGACCTTGTGGCCTACGGCAAGGCCCATCCCGACAAGTCGAACTACGCCACCTCCTCGCCGGCCTTCACCATCACCACCGAGCTGTTCAAGCTCAAGACCGGAATGCCCGGGGTCGCGGTGCCCTACAAGAGCAGCAACGAGATGATGTTCAGCGTCGCCCAGGGGCAGTCGCTGTTCTCGATCGCCGATGGTCCGCCCACGGTCCCATTGGTCCAGGGCAAGAAGATCAGGGCGCTCGCCGTGACGGGATCGCAGCGCTCCTCGGAGCTGCCCGATGTTCCGAGCATGGCGGAGGCGGGCTATCCCGACGTGAATATCGGTCTGTGGAGCGGCCTGTTCGTTTCAGCCAACACGCCGCCGGCAATCGTCAAGAAGCTCGACGACGCGGCGCGGCGCGCGCTGGCCGACCCGGGCGTGCGCGAGAAGCTCAAGGGCATGGCGGTCGATCCCGGTGGCGGCCCCGGTGAGGAATTCCGCAAGCGGATCGAGAGCGACATCACGACGTTCGCCGATATCGTGAAGGCCGCCAATCTGAAATTCGAGGAATAGGGTCGGGCTCGTCAGGCGTTGCTGCGACGGCATGCCACACGAGGGAGCGGAGGCCTGTCGGCGAAATCCGCGGTCTGTCGTCCTGGTCCCGTGCTAGGAGAACGGCGGGGGCGATGCCATTCACGCGGAGGGCATCGTGGCGCTGATATTCTACTACGTCATATTCATGATCGCCGGCGATTTCGCCGACTATCTCATTGGCCTCGGGATCGAGCGGGTGTGGCCGCAAGCCAGCCTGCTGTCGTTTCTCGTGCTCTATTTTGTGTCGTTGTGGGTCGCCTGGATTCTGGCGGTGAGAATGACCGAGCCCAAGCCGGCGACCCGGCCGGTGGCCTGAGCCGAAAGTCGCGGGCGAGCCTCGCGTCTCGCTAGTCCAGCGGCTCGAGCTTGACGATCGATGCGCCGTGATTGTTGCCAACCCAGAAGGTCACCGGCGTGGTCGTATTGTCGACGAACACGCGGCGGATATTGGTCGAGCGCGGCAGCAGGTACTCCGTGGCGTTGCCGGTCTTGGTGTCGAGCCGGACCACGCGATCGCTGAGCATGGAGCCGGTCCAGGCCTCCTCGTTCTTGTCGAGGGTCACGTCGTAGGGATTGGTCCAGCGCGTCGGCATCGCCCATTCCGTGAACCTCTCGGTCCTGGTGTCGAACACGCCGATCTTGTCGCCGCGATATTCGCCGAACCACAGCCGGTCCTGCGCATCCATCTGGCCGCGGCGCAGCGCCGGGCTCGGCGTGAGGATGGCGTAGAGCTTCACCTCGCCGGTCTTGGCGTCGACACGCCCGATATGTTTCTGCCGGAAGTCGGTGAAGTAGGCGTTGTTCTTGGAATCCGGCACCACGTCATAGACGTTGTGCGCCTCGCCCTTGGGCGCGTCCTTGAACGGCTCCCAGGTCTCGATCTTGCCCGACGCGACGTCGAGCCGATGGATGCCGGCAAAGCCGTTGTTCTGCGCCCAGACCTTGCCGTCGACGTGCGAGGACTGCGGGCTGACCATGTTGACCTGCGCCGCGTCGATGTTCTGTTCCGGCGGCAGCGGCCAGAACGTGAAGGTCTCGGTCTTGCGCTCGAACTTGACGATCGTCGCCTGGTACATGTTGCCGAGCCAGAGATCGCCGGCCTTGTCGAGGCGCAGCCCGAGCGAGCCGGTCGGATAGCCGCGCTTGTGCTCGGGAATCGGATATTCGGTGACCTTGCCGGTCTTGGGATCGAGCCGGCCGAGGAACTGCTCGCCGAAGCTCGAATACCAGGCCATGCCGTCGGCATCGAGCACCACGTCGTGCGGCTCGATGGTCTCGCGCGGCAGGTCGTATTCGGTGATGACGACGCGGGTCGCGCGGCCCTTCGGGCGCGGCAGCGTCTTGAGCTGATAGCTCCACGGCCCAGAGCTCTGGTTGAGGCCCGCCAGGAAGTCCGCCATGCCACGGTAGACCTGCACGCGCTGGTCGCCGCGCTCCTCCATCCGCCGCTCGCCTTTGCGCAGCTGCGGATGCTGCGGAATGCTCTGGTTCACGTAGCCCTGCATGCGCGGCAGCGTGACGTTGATGAAGTCGTCGGCGGTGAATTTCGAGCGGGCCACCCGCTCGAGCGTGTGGCAGCCGACGCAGCCGAGCATCGCGTTCTTCTGCTGGTCGCTGCCGGGGAAGCTTGCGAACCACTCGCCGTTGGTGAGCTGGGCGGCGAGGTCCTCGGTCTTGCGCAGCTTGAGATCGGCCTTCGCCGGCTGCTCCGCCGCCACGTTCACTTCGGCAGGCTGGTCGAGGTCATAGCCGACCGCCCGAATGCGCAGGGAATACTCGCCGGGCTCGAGCTTGGCGGCGGGGAAGCTGAAGTTGCCCTGGGCGTCGCTGACGACGGTGACGGTGATGGTCGAGCCGGTCTTCTTGGCACTGACCAGCACGCCCTCCATCGCGCCTTCCTCGGCCGAGGTGACCTGGCCGGTCAGCGCGGCAGGTGCTTGCGCATGAGCGGCAAGGCTTCCCGCCAGCAACAGAGCGGCAAGGCTGGCGGAGGTCAGAAGATGTCTCATGCGCGTCGTTCCTTCCCAGTGATTGCGGCTCGGCAGCGCGGCCGCGGGCCTTGTTCCGGCGCGCGCATTTGACTGCGAATCGTCGGGCGGTTCAATCGGGTCCGTTCAGTTCTTTGGGCTTGTCGACGCGATCTGCTAGATTACGCGCCTGCGTCATCCGGGTTTGCACTCTGCCGATTCTCCGTTCATTCCGCGATCTCGCGTCGCGCGGCGGCCCCGCGATCGCCCGGGTCTACGCCGCGCTGGTCTACGTCGCCAGCCTGGCACTGCTGTACGGCGCAGCGGTGCTCACCGGCACCCGCGCCCGCGAGGCTTTCATTTTCGTATTTCTGCCCGGCATCATCTGTGCGGTGCTTGCGCTCTTCATCTGGACGGGGCATCGCTCGGCGATGATCCTCGCCTTCGCCGTTGCGGTCGGGCTGGAGCTGATCATGGCCGCCAACGACCTCGCGAGCTGGAGCAGCTTTCTCGTCCTGCCGATTGTGTTTGGCCTGCTCACCATTCTCGGTCTTGCCGCGGCGCCGCCGGCGGCCGCCCGCGCGCCGGCACGCGTGGCGGACGAGGTCTATGCCGCCGTCGTCTATTTTGCGGCCCTGCTGGCGGTGTTCATGGCGCCGTTCAATCATTCGCGGCAGCTCGGACTGCAGACCGTCGCGCTCTGTGCGCTCGCCGCCGGCATCGTTCTCGGCATGCTCAGCGTGCTGATCTGGCGCGGCAGGATCTGGGCGATGGTCGCGGCCTTCGCCTTGTCGCTCGCGTATTGGCTCGTGCTGGGCAACATGAACCCGCTGCTGCTCCGCAGCCCCGGATTTGCGCTGGCACCGCTCGTGTCGGGCGCGCTGACGATCGTTTGCGTTGCGATTCAGATTTCGGCCAAGCGTGCCGCGGCCAGAGCTAGTTCCTCGGCGCCGGCGTCCGAATGAGCCCGGCGACCTCCTCCTTCGTGAGCGGCGCGAAGATGAGCTTGTCGGGAAAGGGGGAACCCGGAAAACGCCTCCCATTGAACCGCCTGAACGGCCGCCGACCAGGGATTTTCGGCCGCGCAATTCCACGACATTAAGCCGTGATTAACGGCTCTCGGCGAAGATGTGCGGCCGTGTGTCACGCGCGGATAGGGCAGTGCGCGAAAATCGCAGATTCATCCGGGTGGCGCCGCGCGGCCTGGTGTCCAGGACCGCCACGATCATCCTCGACCCCGGCAAGCCGGTCATCACCTGTAACGTGATCGACCTCTCCGCGGGCGGCGCCTGCCTCGAGCTCATTGGCCAGGCGGTGATCCCGAAAAAGTTCGTACTGCTGCACGGCGGCACCAAGAAGAAGTGCAGCGTGGTGTGGCAGAGCGGCCGCCGCCTCGGCGTGTCGTACTGAGCGCTGCCCTAGACGTCCAGCGCCTCCTCCTCGACGAACTCGGCCCGCTCCTGGATGAACTCGAAGCGCGCCTCGGGCTTGTTGCCCATCAGGCGCTCGACCGACGATTCCGTCCCCTTGCGATCGTCCTCGACCACCTTCACCCGCAGCAGCGTGCGCTTCTTCGGGTCCATGGTGGTTTCCTTGAGCTGGTTCGCCATCATCTCGCCCAGGCCCTTGAACCGTCCGATCTCGACCTTGGCGTTGGCATGGAACTCCTTCTTGAGCAGCTCGTCGCGGTGCTTCTCGTCGCGGGCATAGAAGATCTTGCCGCCGTGGCTCAGCCGATAGAGCGGCGGCACCGCGAGGTAGAGATGGCCGTGGTCGATCAGCTTCGGCATCTGCCGGTAGAAGAACGTGATCAGCAGCGAGGCGATGTGGGCACCGTCGACGTCGGCGTCGGTCATCACGATCACCTTGTCGTAGCGCAGGTCCTCGTCGCGGTAGTGCGCGCCGGTGCCGGCGCCGAGCGCCTGCATCAGATCGGCGAGCTGCTGGTTCTGCGCCAGCTTGTCCCTGCCGGCGGAGGCGACGTTGAGGATTTTCCCACGCAGCGGCAGCACCGCCTGCGAGGCGCGGTCGCGCGCCTGCTTGGCCGAGCCGCCGGCGGAGTCGCCCTCGACGATGAAGATCTCCGAGCCCTGTTCCGCCGTGTTGGTGCAGTCGGCGAGCTTGCCGGGAAGGCGCAGCTTGCGCGCCGCGCTCTTGCGCAAGCTCTCTTTCTCCTGGCGGCGGCGGATGCGCTCGTCGGCGCGCTCGATCACGAAGTCCAGGAGCTTGTTCGCCTGCGCGGGATTGGCGGCGAGCCAGTGGTCGAACGGGTCGCGCATCGCGTTCTCGACGATGCGTGTCGCTTCTGCGGTCGCGAGGCGGTCCTTGGTCTGGCCCTGAAACTCGGGCTCGCGCACGAACACCGAGATCATACACGCTGCGCCGTTCATCACATCCTCGCCGGTGATGATGGCCGCGCGTTTGGCCTGCCCCGCGCGCTCGGCGTGATCCTTGATGCCCTTGAGCAGCGCGCTGCGCAGCCCGGACTCGTGCGTGCCGCCGTCGGGCGTCGGGATGGTATTGCAATAGGACGACAGGAACCCGTCGGAGTCGGCGGTCCAGGCCACCGCCCATTGCGCGCCGCCGTGCACGCCGATCTTGCCCGCCGTGCCGTGGAAGATGTCGGGGTGCGCGAGGGTCGAGCCGTTGATCGTTGCCGACAGATATTCCTTGAGCCCGTCGGGGAAATGGAACGTGGCCTCCTCGGGAACGTCTTCGACGCCGTGCAGCAGCTCCTTGGCGCAGGCCCAGTGGATCTTGACCCCGCCGAACAGATAGGCCTTGGAGCGCGTCATCTTGAACACGCGCTCCGGCCGGAAATGCGCCTTCGCTCCGAAGATGCCGGGGTCCGGACGGAAGCGCACCTTGGTGCCGCGCCGGTTGGCCACACGGCCGAGATGCTCCAGCTTGCCCTTCGGCTTGCCGCGTTCGAACGCCATGCGATAGAGCATCTGTCCGCGCGCGACTTCGACCTCCAGACGCTCGGACAGCGCATTGGCCACCGACACGCCGACGCCGTGCAAGCCGCCCGAGGTGTTATAGACCTTGGAGTCGAACTTGCCGCCCGCATGCAGCGTGCACATGATGACTTCGAGCGCCGACTTCTTCGGAAATTTCGGGTGCGGATCGACCGGGATGCCGCGGCCGTTGTCAGTCACCGTGATAAAGCCGTCGGCCTCCATCTCGACCTCGATGAAGGTCGCGTGCCCCTCCAGCGCCTCGTCCATGGAGTTGTCGATCACCTCGGCGAACAGGTGATGCAGCGCCTTCTCGTCGGTGCCGCCGACATACATGCCGGGGCGCCGCCGCACCGGCTCCAGGCCTTCCAGCACCTCGATGTCATCAGCGGTGTACTTGGACTCCGCACCGCTCGTGGGCCTGGCGGCGCGCGTCGCCTTGCCCGCGAGGCGGCGCGGCGCGGCTCCCGGCAGGTCGGAAAACAGGTCCTTGCTGGCTTTTTGGGCGGCAGGCTTGGCGGCTTTGGCGGTCTTGGCCATGTTGCGTGATCGACGTGTTGCCTGGGTCGGATGGGAAACGAATCAACTCGTATGACTATGCCACGGCCGTGGCCGCTTGGTGATGCCGAGTTTTCCCGCGAACGGCGTCGTGGCCCTCAGACCGTCATGCAACCAACATATGGTCACACCATACCTTCACTTCAACTTGATGCCGTCGGATGGCCGCCGACTTGCCAGAGATTTGCCCAATCCGATTGCCACCATCCCGCGGGGAAGCAATGAGGAGCCCGCCATGTTCGATCTCAACCGACTGTTGAACGCCATGTCCTTCCAGTCTGGCACCACCGACTTCCAGCGCATGCTCGAATGGAAGCTCTTGCGCGGCAGCCACGAGTTCCCGGGACCGGACGGCGGTACCTGCATCAACGAGGCGGCGATCGTCGCCGCGGGCTATGCGTATCGCCCGGTCTACTGCGTGAAGGACATGCCGGCGAGCTTCTCGCGCCCGATTGCGATGCTCGCGCTGTGCCTCAACGATACGCTCGAGGACGACCTGCGCCAGGAGCTTCTCGTGCCATTCGTCGCCCGGCTCGGTGGCACAGCCGACACTCCCGCGATCGAGATGTTGCGGGCCGAGCTCATGCTTGAGCGGACAGTGTCCGAGATCATGGCGCCGGCGCTCGCGCGGTCGGGATTCGGCGAGCTTGCCGAGCGCTGCCGCTTGCTCGGCTCCCCGGTGCAGCTAGTCGAGATCGCGCGCTGCCTGCGCAACAGCGATGGCGCCGCGCGGCACGCATCGCTGGTGTCCGCCGTCGAGCACGCGGCCGATGCCGGCCGGCAATGGTTGTCCGGACTGCCCACCGAGGTCGTGTTCTGCACGTTCTCGGCCATGCGCGAGCTCGCCTCGATCGACAACGACCGGTTCGTCGAGCCGGTCTATCGACGGGCGGCGCAAATTCTCGAGGCCTCGCTCGAGATCGGCAACCAGGGCGACGTCGAGGGTATCGACGTGGTGGCCAAGCGGCTCGCCGCGGCCAGGCGCTCGCCCGGGGCCGCGCACCGCGAGGAAGCGCTCGCGGCGTGAGCCGCCCCACTGCCCTCAAGCCCGGATGAGTGACATCCGGGCCGCGTGTTCATAGCAGGTGCCCCGCATCTCGCTTTGCTGATGCGGGCCGCCAGGGTTTCGCCATTGCGACTCCGGGAGCGGTCTGGCGTTACCGGTTGGGGCAAGCTACACCGGCCGCATGCTCGGCACGCTCGATGCCTTCTCCAAGCAGCTGGTTGATTTCGTTCAGGTCCACGAGGCGTGGGCCTCGCCGATCGTTTTCGCGCTCGCGTTTGCCGAGTCGCTTGCCTTCATCTCGCTGCTCGTTCCGGCCTGGGCCGCGCTGGTCGGGATCGGAGTGCTGATCGCTTCCGGGCATCTCAATTTCTGGCCGATCTGGGTGGCCGGCTCGGTCGGCGCCGCGCTTGGCGACTGGCTGTCGTATTGGATCGGCACCAAGCTCGGGCCCGCGGTCGCGCAGGTGTGGCCGCTGTCGCGCGACCCCGACCTCCTGCCGAAGGGCGAGATCTTCGTGAGGCGCTGGGGCGTGCTCGCAATCTTCATCGGCCGCTTCTTCGGGCCGCTGCGCGCTTCGGTGCCCCTGGTCGCGGGCATCTTCCAGATGCCCTACTGGTCGTTCCAGATCGCCAACTTCACCTCCGCGTTCGTCTGGGCCGGCGTGCTGCTCACGCTCGGCGACGTCGTGGCGAAGATTGTGACGTGGGTGGTCGGATCCTGATCAATAGCGCCGCAGAACCTCCAGATACGAGGCCTCGGCCGCCTGCAGCGCCTGCGCCGAATCGGCCGTGAGCGAGATGCCGACCACGAACGCGTTGCCGTCCTTGTCGGTGTCCATGGTGGTTGCGATGCGCTCGAACCGCCGCTTGCTCGTGCTCGGCTTTTCATACTGATACATCTGATAAGCGGCCTTGCCTTTGCCCCGCGCCATGTCGGGCAGCGCCTTGATCTTGAGGTCCGGCACCTGCAGGCGCATGTACTTCTGACCCCGAAAGACGTGGTCCGCGATCGAGACATTGTCGAGGTTGGGCAGCACCGTCGCCAGGATGTAGGCGTCGGTCGAGGCGAAGCTTTGCCCGTCGCGCACCAGAACCTTCATGTGCATCGTCCGCTCGGCGAACTCGTCATGCACCCAGCCCGCGGGAGCGGAAATCGCGGCGCTGTCGTAGTCGCAAGTGCCGGTGCCGCAATCGCTGACCATTTTTTCCACCCCGGCGGCTGTCGCTGGCACGACGCTCAGGCCGGCGAGGGCGGCCATCAGCACTGCGGATTGCGCTATCGATCTGACCGGCATGGCGAGCTTCCTGGATTCATGTTGTAGGTGATGGTGCGGCAACTCGCTCACTACTCACGCAGCTGGCGTAGTATGGCCCCGACGATGTTGCAATAATCGTCCGTCCATACCCATTGCTGCGGATCCGGTGTCTTGATCTCCCAGCTGCTCGATTCCGCGAGCTTGCCGAGATCCTCGTCGCTGCGCGCGACCGCGGCGACGGTTGCCGTGTATTTGTAGGGGCTGGACGAGGACGTGTCGTCGAAGTCCGCGCCGTCGCTGACGCGCGTCACCGCGCCGTTCGCGGCGGCGATGCCCGCGACCACCGAGGCGAGCTCGAGATAGCGGTTCGACACGTGCACCGCCACCATGCCGTGCGGGCTGAGCTTCTTGAGATAAAGCGCCATCGCCTCGCGCGTGATCAGGTGGATCGGAATGGCGTCGGAGGTGAAGGCGTCGACCACGATGAGGTCGTAGGCGCCGTCGGGCGCCTCGGCGAGCGTGAGCCGCGCGTCGCCGAGGATGACCGGCGTGTTCGGCCGGCATTCCGCCAGGAAGCTGAACACGCTCGGATCGCGCGCCAGGTGGATGATCGCCGGATCGATCTCGTAATAGTGCACGAGGTCGCCCGGCTCGGCCTTGCAGGCGAGCGAGCCGGTGCCGAGCCCGATCACCGCGTAACGGATCGGTCCCTCGGCGCGCGCGCGCGCGGCGTCGAAGGTCTGCGCGATGCTGGAGCGATCCCAGTAGTACATCAGCAGCTCGGGCTTGCCGGTCACCGGCTGGCCTTCATCGTCACGAATGCGCTGGCCGCCATGCAACGTGGTGCCGTGCTGCAACAGTCGATAGCGGCCGTCGGCGGTCTCGGTGACCTTGGCTACGCCGAAGAAGCTGCGCACCGACAGGACGCCGGCGTCCTCGAGCACGCTGTGGTGCAGCGACAGCACCAGGGCCACGATCGCCGCGAGTGGCAACGGCATGCGCCAGAACAGCACGCTGATGATCAGCAGTGCCATCAGCACGCGGGTGAGGTTGGCGTCCTCGATGAGGTCGGGCGAGATCAGGGTCGGGTTGCGCGTGGCAACAATTGCGATGAGCAGCGCGGCG
>Ga0066903_100004993_pt1 | contig 11391 bp, 9 predicted proteins | sample PanSoiMetaGPlot1_FD_67491 | JGI IMG/M metagenome (GOLD analysis project Ga0066903, IMG submission 67491) | Tropical forest soil microbial communities from Panama analyzed to predict greenhouse gas emissions - Panama Soil - Plot 1 (version 2) | ecosystem: Environmental > Terrestrial > Soil >...
CGCGCTGATCGAGCCGTATCGGGACCGTGTCGATCTGGTGCTGGGCATCGAGTCGCGCGGCTTCATCGTGGGATCGGCGGCCGCCTACGCGCTCGGGACCGGCATCGCCGTCGTGCGCAAGCCGGGCAAGCTGCCCTTCCGGACGCATCGCGCGGACTACGCGCTCGAGTACGGCACCGACGGGCTCGAGATCCATCACGATGCGATCGCGAGCGGCCACCGCGTGCTGCTCGTCGACGACCTGCTCGCGACCGGCGGCACCGCGAGCGCGGCGATCCAGCTGGTGGAGCAGTGCGGCGGCCAGGTGGTGGGGTGCGCTTTCCTGATCGAGCTCGGGTTTCTCGACGGCCGGGCGCGCTTGCGGGGCCATGAGGTGCACGCGCTCATCTCCTACTGACGGAGCGTCGCGTGTCCGATCGTAATTACCTGGGCGAGCGCGGGGTCGTTCGCACCGGCCTCGTGGTCAGCTCCCTGCTCTGCATCGCCGAGCTGGTCGGCGGCTGGTGGACCAACAGTCTCGCGCTGGTCACGGACGCCGCGCACATGCTGACCGATGTCGCCGCGCTCGGGCTCGCGCTGTTCGCGCTCTGGATCGCGGGGCGGCCGGCGAGCGACAGCAAGACCTTCGGCTACGCGCGCGCGGAGATCCTCGCCGCGCTGGTGAACGGGGTCGTGCTCTGCTTGCTGGTCGTCTTCATCGTCTGGGAGGCGTGGGTGCGGCTGCACGAGCCGCAGCCCGTGCGCGCCGGCGGCATGCTCGTCGTCGCGGCCGCCGGCCTGCTGGTGAACGTGTTCGTCGCGCTGCGCCTGCGCGAGCACCAGGCCCACAGCCTGAATCTCCGCGGCGCGTACCTGCACGTCGTGTCGGATCTCCTCGGATCGATCGGCGCCGTGGTCGCCGCGGGCGTCATCCTGGCGACCGGCTGGAACAGCGTGGATTCGATGGTGAGCGTGCTGATCGCCGCGCTGATCCTGTTCTCCTCGTGGACGCTGGTGCGCGAGGCGGTGGACGTGCTGATGGAGGCCGTGCCGCCGCACGTCGAGGTGGAGCGCCTCGAGCAGGCGCTAGCGACGATACCGGGCGTCGAGGAGGTGCACGACCTGCACGTCTGGACCCTCACGACGGGGCGCTACGCGCTGTCGGCGCACGTCGTCGCGCGCAACCGGGTCGGCGACGACGGGTTGCTCGCCGCCATGACGGAGATCTGCCGGCGCGACTTCCAGATCGAGCACACGACCATCCAGGTCGAGCACGAGAGCCGTCGGCGTGCCGAACCGGCAGCGTGCGCCGATCGGCAGCCGCGCGCGGGGTGAGGATTTCGTGCAGCATGCCCGAGACGCCGCGCGCTTCGTCCACGAGGTCGCACACACCGCGGACGTCGGCTTCGAAGTCGAGGCGCCGACGCTCGAAGGGGTCTTCGAGCGGGCCGCGCTGGGCCTGGGGAGAACGATCGCGGACGCCGACGAGATCGCCGCGCGGTCGCGTCGTACGATGACGATCCGCGCGGACGACCGGGCGGCGCTCCTGCACGACTTCCTGCACGCGCTGCTGCTCCTGGCTCAGGTGGAGGGCTTCCTGTTCGAAGGGGTGGAGGTGACGGCGATCGACGAGGGCTGCATCCGGGCGGAGGTGGCGGGAGAGCCCCTCGATCCCGCGCGACATCACCTCCACGGCGAGGTGAAGGCCGTCACCTGGCACGGACTGGCGGTCGAGCGGCGCGGTGACACGTGGCGCGCCCGCGTGATCCTCGACGTGTGACGGTATGGAGATCCGCCGGGTCGGGGAGGTGGTCTGGGAGATTCCGCGCACCGGCGCCATGCGGGTGCCGGCCCGGGTGTACGCCAGCGAATCGCAGATGGGGACGCTACGCCTGGATCCCGCCCTGGTGCAGCTGGCGCAGGTGGCAGAGCTGCCGGGCATCGTCGGCCACGCGATGGCCATGCCAGACGTGCACTGGGGCTACGGATTCCCGATCGGCGGCGTGGCGGCGGTCGATGCCGACGACGGCGTGATCACGCCCGGCGGCATCGGGTTCGACATCAACTGCGGCGTGCGCCTTCTCCGCACCCGGCTCGAGGCGACGGCCGTCGAGGCGGTGCGCGACCGGCTCGCGGATCGCCTGTTCGCGACCGTGCCCGCCGGGGTGGGCTCGTCGGGGGCGGTGCGCACGCTCTCGGCGCGCGACGAGCGCCGCGTGCTCGAGCGGGGCGCGGCATGGGCCATCGAGGAGGGCTTCGGGCGCGCCGCCGACCTCGAGCACTGCGAGGACGGCGGCCGCCTGCGCGGCGCCGATCCCGACGCGGTCTCGGAGACGGCGCGCGTGCGGGGCCGGTCGCAGGTCGGCACGCTCGGCTCCGGGAACCATTTCCTCGAGGTGCAGCGCGTGGAGCGCGTGCACGACGTGCGCGCGGCGGCGGCGCTCGGCATCGAGGAGGGACAGGCCGCCGTCATGATCCATTCCGGCTCGCGCGGACTGGGCTACCAGGTGTGCGACGATGCGCTCCGCGTCATGGATCGCGCGATGCGCCGGCACGGCATCTCGGTGCCGGACCGGCAGCTCGCCTGCGTGCCGCTGCGCGCGCCGGAGGGCGAGGCGTACCTGGCGGCGATGGCGGCGGCGGCGAACTTCGCCTGGGCCAACCGGCAGGTGATGACGGGACTGGCCGAGCGAGCGTTCCTCGAGGTGTTCGGCGTGGGACCGGCGACGCTCGGCTTCGGGCTCGTGTACGACGTGTGCCACAACGTCGCGAAGCTGGAGGAGCACGTCGTCGGCGGGAGCCCGCGTCGCGTGTGCGTACATCGCAAGGGCGCGACGCGCGCCTTCGGTCCGGGTCATCCGGTGCTGCCGCCCTCGGTCCGCCATCTCGGCCAGCCGGTGATCATCCCGGGCGACATGGGACGGCACTCGTTCCTCCTGCTCGGCGCGGCGGGCGCCATGACCGAGAGCTTCGGCACCACCTGCCACGGCGCGGGACGTCTGATGAGCCGCGCGCAGGCGAAGAAGGCCGGCCACGGTGTCGACCTGATCGGCGCGCTTGCCGAGCGCGGGGTGACCGTGCGGGCCCGCTCGCTGCGCGGGATCGCCGAGGAGATGCCCTGGGCCTACAAGGACGCCGCGGAGGTGGTCGACGTCGTGACCCGCGCCGGCCTTGCGACGCTGGTGGCACGGCTGCGGCCCGTGATCGTCATCAAGGGATGAGGTTCGCTGGTCCGCTGATCGCCGTGCTCTCGGTCGCGGCGGCGCTCCTGGTGCTGGAGGCCGGCACGCGCCTCCGGCTCTCGCCCGCCGAGCGCGCTCGCTTGCCGCACGTGGGGGTGAGCGGCGAGACCGAGCGGCGGCTCGAATGGGTCGAGCACGGCCGCGCCGGCGGCGGCGCGGAGTCGTGGCTGATCGACGTGCCGGACCCCGTACTCGGCTGGCGGCCGAGACCCGGCGTGCAGGTCCGGAGCGTGGTGCCCGGGTCGTACGACGTGACGGTGACGACGACCGCGGACGGCCTGCGCGGCCGGCACACGATCGGGAAGGAGCGCAGCCCGGGTGTCCCGCGGGTCGCGGTCTTCGGGTGCTCGCAGACGTTCGGCAGCGGCGTGGAGGACGAGCAGACCTTCAGCGCCCGGCTCGCGGCGAGCCTGAGCGACGTCGAGGTGCTCAACTTCGGCGTCCACGGCTACGGGACCGATCAGATGCTGCTGCGCTGGGAGCGCGAAGGGGTCGATTATGCGCCCGACGTCGTCGTCCTCGCCTTCGCGTACTACCACCTGGATCGGAACATCACCGCGTTTCGCTTCTACGCCAAGCCACGCTTCCTGCTCGGGCCCGGCGGATCCTTGCAGCTGATCGGAGTGCCCGTTCCGGCCCCCGATGTCGTGGCGCGCGACGGCGTACCCGCGCCGCCGTGGCCGATCGCCGATCGCAGCCTCCTTCTGCGGTGGCTGTGGAATCGCGAGCTGCGCCGCCGCGACCTGGCGCTCTATCAGGCCGAGGGCCCGGCATGGGACGTGACACGGGCGCTGATCGCACGCTTCGCACGGACGGCCCACGAGCACGGCGCTCGCATGGTGCTCCTCAACATCGACGAGGATGCGCCCTGGCTGTCGGAGCCGCTGGCCCGGCTGGCAGGTGACCTGGACATCGCGTGGGTGGACGCGGCTCCCGCGCTCGGAGCGCCGCGCGGGCGAGGCGTGCGCCTGCGCTTGCCGGGCGATCCGCACTGGAACCCGCAGGGACATGCGGTGATCGCGGACGTGCTGCGCCGCGGACTGTGCGCGCAGCGAGTCCTGGAGCACTGCGACGAGGTGGTAGTACGCTGAATAGCCTCGACCGCCACGCGTCTAGCGGTCAGCCGAACGCGCGAATCACGAACCAGAACACGCCCAACCCCGCGACGGCGGCGGAACCCAGCTCGAGCAGCGCCGGGCGCCAGCCGCGCACGCGGGAGACGAGCGGCAAGACTGTGGCCACGACGGCCAGCTGGCCGAGCTCGACGCCGGCGTTGAAGCCGACGAGGACGCGAGCGAGCGCCGCCGTCGGCAGGCCGGCGTCGACCAGCACCGAGGCGAATCCGAAGCCGTGCAGCAGGCCGAACCCGAACGCGGCGTGCCAGCGGAGCCGCTGCGGCCGATCGGCGCGGACGAGACGCGTCATGTGACAGCCCGTGAAGAGCGCCAGTCCCGCGAGCGCGAGCGCCGGCACGCTGCCGGCGCCGGCCGCCGCCGCGCCCGCGAGGGCGAGGAGCAATGCGGCGATGCCCCACGGCAGCGCCGGATGCCGCCGGCCGGCGAGCCAGCAGTTCTCGGCGGCGACGAGCGCGATCGACAGGCCGATCAGCGCCTCGACCGGCGCCTGCTGGGGCCGTACCCAGCCGACCACGGCTAGGGCGAGCGTCAGGCTGTGAGCGATCGTGAAGCCCGTGACCACCCGGGCCGTGTCGGCGAGCGTGCCGCCGAGGAGCAGCAGCGCGAGGATGAATGCCAGGTGGTCCCAGCCCGAGAGGATGTGCACGACGCCCAGCCGCACGGCGCCGACGATCGAGGGAGCGTCCGGCGCGTCGAGCGCGAAGCGCCGCTCGCCATCCGACAGCACGTGCTCGGCGGTCCGTCCGTCGGGCAGCTTCACGCGCGCGAAGTGCAGGTGCGACGGCGCGACGTCGAGGAAGGCGTCGCTCTCGAGGCGCCGCGGCCCGCCCGGAGCACACGCGACGCGCCACTCGAGCGCCAGCTCGCCGGGAGGGGCGGAGAGCGACCGCGGCGGGCTGGAGACCGGGCAGGGCGCATCGCCGGCGACGAGGCGGAGGTGCGTGCTCAGGTAGTCGCCGAGGTGTGCGACGTCGCCGGGCGGCCACGGCAGTCGGGTGGCTTCCAGCGCCGCGAGCCGCGCGGTCACCACCGCGCCGTCTCCGGTGAGATCCCAGGTAGAGTACGACGCGCTCCGGTCGTGAGCGGCCGCCGGCGGGGGAACACCGATCCCGGCACCCCCGACGATCGCTGCCAGCAGCATCGCGGCCATGCGACGGCTCATGGCTCGCCCGTCACCTCGACCGACGCGCGCGAGCGCAGGTCGTCCAGCTGGACGCGCAACGCGCGCTCGCCGCTGCGGCGCCGCCATTCCTCCCGCACCTCGTCCTCGATGTCGGCAAGCGGCGGGACGGTCTCCGCGTCCCGCTGCACCAGCACCAGGACGTGGAAGCCGGCGGACGAGCGCACCGGGTCGGTGACGCCGCCGGGTGCGAGCGCGAGCGCGGCGCGTGTCGCCGTCGGTCCGACGTACTCCGAGAGCTTGGCGATAGGCAGCGTCGCATCGGGGACCGGCGCGGGCTCGGGGTCACCGAGCGCCTGCCGCACGCTCGACGGATCGTCGCCGGCACGCAAACGTGCGGCGGCAGCCCGGGCGCGGCCCTCCGCATCCGGTGTGGTGGCCGCGACGAAGACCTGCCGGACGTGGAGGCGACCCCCGCGAGCGAAGAAGCCGCGCTCGGCGTCGTAGAAGGCTCGCAGGTCGTCGGCGGTGGGCTCGCCGTGATCGCCTTCCGTCACCGCCTCGGTGACGACCGCGGCTGCCAGCTCCCGACGAACGCGCGGATCGACGCGGGCGAGCCCCAGCTCGAGGCCGCGCTGCACGAGCAGCTCCTCGTCGATCAGACGGTCGAGGACGTGCCGGCGCAGAGCCTCGTCCGGCTCGTCGCGGCGATCGCCGGCCACCCCGTCGAGGGCGCGGCGATATTCTTCGGCACGGATCGCGACGCCGTTGACACGTGCCACCGTGTCGGCCGGGAGCGCACGCCCGGCGTTGCGTCCCGATGCCAGGAGCGACCCGGCGGCGACGAGCAGGCCGAGCGTCGAGCCGAGCGCGAGGAGGGTGGAGCTGCGTTCGAGTCGGATCATGTCATCACCTCCGCACGTAGATCGGCGACGACCAGGCGCGCTCGGCATTCGGTGTCAGACAGTCGTCGTCCGCCGGCGTACGGTAGTCGCCCCAGCAGGGCCGCACCTCGACGCAGCGACCGCTCTCGTCGTAGCGACAGCGCAGACCTCCGGCGTTCACCGCAGGCGTCGGCTCCTGGACGGCGCGTGCGTAGTAGATGGTCTCGCGGTCGGCACCGATGAAGTCCGGGTCGTCGAACTCGACGGTGCAGCCGTCCCCGGTCGACGGACACGGGAGGCGTCGCCACGGGTCCTCGATCAGCTGTCCGACGGGCTCACCGGGGCGGTTCTGCGGACGGATGCGGACGATGTCGACGTGCGTGATGTGCCAGCGCTCGTCGGACGGATGGTAGCACTCGCCACGACAGAGCTGCTGGAGCCGCGCTTCGCCGAGCGCCGCGGATGCCCAGTCAGGGCACCCCGGGAGCTGCTTGAACGAGCCGGCGGCACGCACCCGGAAGCGCGGGGTTTCGTCGAGTCGCACCTCGGACCCCATGGGCATCGATCCGCCGGGAGCGTTCAGCAGGTCGAACCAGAGCAGGATGCGTTCCCCGCTCGTCCCGTAGACCTCGCGACGGCGGAGGGCGTTCCAGATGCTGTTGCGATCTCGCCCCTCGGCGTGGACCGCCACGAGGCCGCCGGTCATGAAGAACGACGCCTGGCGCTCGAAGTCGAGGATCTGGAAATTCCCGATGCCAGGCGGCGGGTCCGTGGGGTCGAAGGGAACGGACTGCCCCTCCGGCGCCTGCGGGCCGCTGGCGAGGAGCCGGAGCCGCCACGCCTCGTCGCGAGCGCCCGCGACCTCGGTCATGTAGTGGCGCGCGAACTCTTTGTAGCCGGTGCCCGGTCGTGCGCTGTGGTTGTCGCTCGACGCGATGAAGCCGAAGCGGAAGCGTCGCGGCGTCGTCGGATCGTCGAAGTTCGAGATGGCGAGAGCGTACTGCGCCGAGGCGCGCGGGCGGTAGTTGAACGCCGGGTTGAAGCAGTCGCTGCACTGGCCGCAATCCTTCCATTCCTCGACCGCCGCCCACGGCATCGTGGCGCGGCCGGCCGCGCCCGCGTGCAGGTAGTTGCGCCGCGCGTCCTCCACGCGGCGCTCGCACTCCGCGGCGGGCGCGTCGCCGCATCGCGAGCGGACGATCTCGCCCGCCTGCCAGCAGCACGGGGTGTAGCTCTGGGTCGGCGCCGGGCACACGGGCGCGCCCCGGGCGTCGTAGCCGATCTCCTGGAAGCTCCGGTACTCCTCGGAGTTGCCGTGTCCGGAATACACCTCGATCAGCGTCTGCCGATCGGGATCGTGCTCGCCCGCGGTGAGCTGCTTGTCCCAGGTCGTGCCGGGGGGCGTGTAGAAGCCCCACGTGTTGCCGTGCGGGATGACGATCGAGTCGAAACCCCACTGCCCGAGCTTCTCGAACAGCTCCCGAGGCGTGAGCGCCACCTCGCTGCAGTCCTCCGGCAGCTGGCGGGTGTCGACACCGGCGGGACAGGTCGGTACGGCGGCGAGCTCGTTCTGGAACTCACCGAAGTCGAAGTAGCGCTGGCGGTTCGGCCAGTCGAGGATGGGAAAGCGCAGCCGCTGCCAGAGGGTCGGACGCTGGCGCAGCGCGCCGATCAGGTTACGGTCGAGGGCGCTGATCGGCCGCTTCGGGACTTGATCGTCGGCGGTGTCGCGGAAGACGACGTTCTTGTGGCCGTAGTGCGTCTCGGGTGTCAGCCCCACCTGTGTCCACTCCCAGCCGAGGAACGCGACGATGTCCGGATTCTGCGGGTCGCCGGCGAGCGCATTGCACTCGCGGATCGACTGCTTCGTCTCCCGCCAGTGCTGGGGCGAGATCGCCTCGGCATGGTCGTTGATGCTCCAGAAGTCGAGTGCCGAGCAGAAGCGGGCGAAGTCGCAGGCGTCGGCGGGCGGGTGCGCGCCGTCACCCTGCAGCATCGGAAGCGAGCGCACGAAGGCGTCGGCAGAGAACGTAGTGTGGACGTGCAGGTCGCCGAACAGGATCTGCTTGGCGGCGGGCGCTGGCGTGCCGCCGGCGGCAGGCTGCTCGCGCATCGCGGTCTGCGCGGCGGACCTGGCGGCCAGGTCTCCCTTCGGCACACGCCCGCTGGAGGCCGATCCGGGTCCCTCGTGCTTGCCGCGACAGCCCGCGAGCGCGAGCAGTGCGACGGCGATGCAGACGGTACGTCTCATGCAGCCTCCTTCCGGCCGCCAGCCATGCACACGTCAATTTGCACTGTCAATGAAGGAACCCTGATGCGGCCTGTCCGGAAGACGTTCGCTTGCAGTCGGGGTCGCTCGGCGGGATACGGGACGAGATCTGCTTGCTCCGCGCAGTATGTTGCGGTCGAGGATCGGCGGACCGTCGATGCAGCGCATTTCCCGCGGCGACGCCGAGATGGTGTGGCGATTGCTCGGACGAGGCGGTCGAAAGGGGGCCTGTCATGGAGAGCGTTCGCCGCACCACGACGACCATCACCGTGGTACGGGGACTCGTCCTCGCGGGGGCAGTCGGGATCGGACTGCTACCCACCATGAGTGCCGCGAAGCCATTCAACGCCTGCCGCGTCAGCACCAAGGCGGCCTACGACTCCTGCACGGCCGCTGCGCGGAGCGAGAAGGCGCTGACGGTCGGCAAGTGCGCCAACCTTGCGGATGCGGCCGCAATGCGGGCGTGTCGTGACCAGGCCGAGGCAGATGCCAAGGACGCCCGCCAGAGCTGCGCCGAGCAGCGCAAGTTCCGCATGGACACATGCAGCAGGTTCGGGCCGGCCCCGTACAGCCCTGCGATCGATCCGGCCAACTTCGTCACCACCGTCGACAACCCGTACTACCCCCTGCCGGTGGGGACCACGTGGGTCTACGAGGGGAACACGGCCGCGGGACTCGAGCACAACGAGGTGACCGTGACGCACAACACCCGGCTGATCCTCGGGGTCACCTGCGTCGAAGTGCTCGACACGGTGGCAGTCAATGGCGAGCTCAGCGAGCGGACGCTCGACTGGTTTGCCCAGGACAAGGACGGCAACGTCTGGTACTTCGGCGAGAACTCTGAGGAGCTGGCCGGTGGGCTCGTCGTCGATCTCGGGGGCTCGTTCACTGCGGGCGTCGACGGAGCGCAGCCCGGCATCATCATGAAGGCGCATCCGGCGATCGGTGATTTCTATCGCCAGGAGTTTCTGCTCAACGAGGCCGAGGACCTGGCCGAAGTGGTCAGCCTTTCGGAGTCGGTGAACGTGCCCGCCGGAAGCTTTGACCACTGCCTGGAGACCAAGGAGACCGAGGCGATCGACCCGTCGGCGCTCGAGAACAAGTTCTACGCCGCCGGGGTCGGGAACGTGCTCACGAACGACCTCGTCACCGGCGAGACCTTGCCTCTCATCGCGATCAAGACCGAGTGAGTCCAGGAGGTTCCAGCGGCACGAAGCGTTTCAGCTTGCCGACACCGAGCCGTGGGATTCGTGCGACGACCCTCGCCGTGACCAGAGGCCGCGGGCGCCCGACCCGATCGAGCTCGGCCTCCAGCGCTCGGCGAGTGGCTCCACGTCCACTGACCCGCGCGTGCGGAGGAGAACGTTCGCACCCCGGACCTTCTGCCGGACCTGATACTCGATGACCCGCGCGTCTCGACCGAGCACGGATCGAAACGCGTGGGGGTGAACGACGATGCCACTTGGATACCCTGGTCGCCGGATTCACGCCGTGGCAACCGGAGCACTGAAACGCCGACGCATCAGGGCGGCGCCGCGGGCGCATGGTGCGCCCTGCCGGGCGCCGTGTTGACGTTGTGTCCCACCATCATTCGTGGCGTCGCGAGGCGGTTGGGCGCTGGCGCGTGGAACAGCCAGGGATGAAGCAGGATGACGTCGCCCGGCGCTCCGGTCAGCTCCACCACCTGCAGATCGATGCCGGCTATCGTCGTCCCGCGGTGCATGAACAGCCCGATGCGATCGGCGGTCGTGTCGCCCGCCCACAGCTCCCGGAGCCACGGATGCTCCCGCATGAGTGCCGATCGAACGCTCGACGAGTGACCCGAGGGTCGGTTGTCGCTCTGAGCGGCATGGCGCGCGACCAGATGGTGCGAGCCGGACAGGATCACGGTCCCGCCGCCGCGACGCAGGACTGGCCCGAGGAAGGCGAGCACCTTGAGCCCCATCAGTGGATGCCCCGGGCCGCGAGCGGGCCAGTCGATGTGCCACTGGGCGCGCGGCACATCCCACGCCGCGCCGCTGCCTGGAAACGTGATGAGCGGTTGCCCCCAGTGTGCGGGGGGCTCCCACGTCTCGCAGCCGAGGAGGTCGTCGATCGCTCCGGTGAGCGCCGGTGACCCGAGTGCGTCGAAGACGGCGGCGCGGGTGAGCGCCTGAAAGTGTCTCGGCTGCTGGACCGTCCAGGTCTCCGGTGTGGCCTGCCGCATCCCGTGGTGCGCGGCGAGCGCTGCCCACACGCGCTCGCGCATTCGGACCGCGTCGGCGTCGCCAAACACGCCCGACAACCGCACGAACCCAACGCGATCGAACTCCGCGGTCTGCGCTCGCGTCAGCATCCGTCGTGCCTACTACGCCTCCTTCCCGCTGGGAGGGCGGGGGCAGTGTCCAGCCCCGGGATCGGTGGAGAGTCGAGGTGAGGACGCTACCGGTGGCGAAGCTCCCGGATCGCCTCGAGGTCGAGGAGATCTTTCGCGCGGCCGGCAGCGCGTTTGGCGCGTTCGAGAAGCTCCAGATTCATGATCCGTACGCGATGTCCCTACAGGGCGATCTCCTCCGCCTGGCGAGCGACCTCGAGGTAGCCTCCTACCCCGAGGACCTCGCCGAAGAGATCGAGGTCGCCTACGTCCGTGCGCAACATGAAGTTCAGCCCGGACCGCAGGGTCTCGGCATTCAGTATGAAGGGCAAGTCTGCAGGGGCGCCGCGCAGGGTCGGATGAAGCGGCGCGAGTGCGCCGGCGAGCCGTTCGAGGTTTTCGGAGGTA
>Ga0066903_100004994_pt1 | contig 11388 bp, 8 predicted proteins | sample PanSoiMetaGPlot1_FD_67491 | JGI IMG/M metagenome (GOLD analysis project Ga0066903, IMG submission 67491) | Tropical forest soil microbial communities from Panama analyzed to predict greenhouse gas emissions - Panama Soil - Plot 1 (version 2) | ecosystem: Environmental > Terrestrial > Soil >...
ATCGCGCTGCAATCATCTGCGTATGGCCCTCGCCCAGCCGACACCCTCGATCCACCTCACATCCGAGTCGCGCCGCGCGTTGGGGCTGCTGCTCGTGCTGCTGGCCCTGGCCACGCTGCTGGCCCAGGTGCTGGTGCCGGTGGAGGTGGCCGCCGCGGTGGCGCTGGGTGCCACCTTCGTCGTGTACGCGTTCTGGACGCCGCGCGCGGCCTTCATGGTGCTCCTGGTCTACGCCGAGATCCTCTCGGGCTTCGTCAAGATTCTGGCGTCGGGATCGGCTACCGCGGCCGCCGTGGCCGACGTGATGGCTCTGGTCGTGCTGGTGGCGGCCGTTGTGCGCTACGGCGTGCCCACGCTGCGCACGGCGCTGGACAAGCTGATCCTCGCCTACCTGTTGCTCGTGCCGCTGCTGGCCGTGCTGAACCCGGTCGCGCCGCACGGCGTGCAGCTGGTCGGCGGGGTGCGCACGCTGGTGCTGTACCTGCCGTTCTATTTCCTGGCCCGCAACCTGATGCCGACCCGGCGCCACGAGCGGCGGGTGGTGGCCGTGCTGGTGGGAGGCGCGGCGCTGCTGGGATGCGTCTCGGCTGTGCAGTACGCGATGGGCGCGATCTGGTCGCAGCAGCATCACCTGGCGAGTCGTGTGGTGCTCGACTTCGCCGCCAGCACGGGCGGTTACCGGCCGTCGTCGCTGTTCCCGCTGCCGGGCGTGGCGGGGATGTTCTTCGCCGCCATGCTGGTGGTGAACGTGGTCGTGCTGATGCGGCCGGACGGCCGTTCGCTGCGCTGGTATGCGCTCACGCTGCTGCCGATCGGGTTCGGTCTGATGGCCAGCGGCCAGCGGGCGGCCATCCTCGGCTGCGGCTGCGCGATGCTCGTGCTGGCCTGGGTGGGGCGTTCGCAGGCGCTGGTCGGCGCCGTGCTGATCGCCGGCTCGCTGGCGCTCGCAATGAGCATCGTGGGCGGCGGCAGCTCACCCGTGTCCCGCGTCAGCTCCGGGGTTTCGGGCAGCAGTGCGCACTCGACCCAGGCCCGCTTCCAGACCTGGACATCCGTCGCGCGGCAGCTGCCGTCCTACCCGTTCGGGCACGGGCCGGGCTACACGGGCTCATCCGCATTCCGCTTCGGGAGCCGCACCGGCCCCAACCACCGCATCACCAGCGACAACTACTGGGTCAAGGAGCTCTGGGAGATGGGCATCCTCGGCGCACTCTGGTACACCGCCTTCCTGGTGCTGGCCTTCCTCACCGCACTGCGCCTGCTGCGCAACCGGGTGGCCGGGTTCGACGAGGCGATGCTGCTGACGGTGATCGGCCTGATCGCACAGCAGGTCGGGGCGTCCTGGTTCACCAACTCGCTCGATCCGTCCCCCTACAACCTGATCTTCTGGTCGCTTCTGGGCCTGATCCATGCCCCGGCGCTCACGCCGCCGGTTGTGCGGGCGCGCCAGGCCCTCTGACCACACCGCCGTTGTCGAGCAGGTCGGCGAGCATGCGTGCGGCTGCCCGCGGCGTCCAGCCGCGGTCGTAAAGGCCGAAGCGGGTGGAACCCTCGTCGGACAGCTCGTAGACGACGAAGCCGGCGACGTACGGGTAACGGCGGGCGGCGTAGAGGATTGCGCGTCGCTCCAGCAGGGCCACGTCGGCGGCCGAGTGGTGCGGCCCGATCGGGTAGCCGAACTCGGTCAGCCAGATCGGCGTCTGCGGGCGGCCGGCGTCGGCCAGCACGGCGTGGATGGCGGGCACGTCTGAGGCCAGCGAGGAGCCGGGCGCCGTCGCATCCTCGCGGGCGTAGGGGTGGAAGGCGACGCCGTCGAACGCGTTGCCCGCACCCGCCGCGAGCAGGGCCCGCACGAACGCGGCCGCGGGCACGACGCCGGGCGCCCGGCTGCGGGCCAGCCCACCCACCAGCACCGTGGCCCTGGGGTCGGCCGAGTGGATCGCCGACGAACAGGCCTCGAGCAGTGCGGCGTAGCGTCGCGGCTGCACCGGGCCGCCCCATCCGAAGGGGGCGTTCTCCTCGTTCCAGACCTCGTAGACCACGTCCTTCCCTGCATACCGGGCGGCGGCCCGGCCGCAGAAGGTCGCGAAGGCCGCGTCGCTCGTGGGCGGCGCATCCGCGCCGTGGCCCCCGTTCGCCCACGCCGGCGTGCCATGCAGCACCAGGATCGGGCGGATGTCATGAGCGCGCGAGGTGGCGACGAGCGTGTCCAGCTCGTCCCAGCGGGCATCGGCCGGGCGCGGCTCGACTGCGCGCCACAACGCGTCCACCCGCAGCAGCCCGGCATGCAGATCGGTGGTTGCCTTCAGTGCCGCCGCGGGGTCGTTGCGGAACACCCAGGGATGGCTGCCCACGCCGACCGGCATGATCGGCGCAGCGGCGCGCGGCCCGGGGCTCGAGCCGCAGCCCGCGGCCACCAGGGCGAGCAGCGCCAGCGTCCACGTTTGCCCTCTCGCCCCCATCCATCCAGCATACGCGCGCCTTGTCGGCTCCCGATTTACACGCCAATGAGGCGCTCGTACCATGGTTGGCAGATGGCTCTCAGGGGGTTCGGACCGCGCAGCCTTGTGGCTACGCTCGTGCTCGTTACCGCACTGCTGTGCGGTGCGGCGGCGCCTGCCTCCGCCCAGGGCACCTGGGTGCAGCTGAGCTCGATGCCGGCCGCCGCCTTCGGCACGGCGGCGGTGACGGGTGGGGGCAAGGTGTGGGTCGTGGGCGGGGCAAACGGCAGCACCGAGCTCAAGACCGCCTACTCCTACGACCCCGCTGCGGCCACCAAGTGGGCGCAGCTGCCCAGCATGACGTTCTGCCGCTTCGGCGCGGGCGCTGCCTTCGTCTCCGGTGACCTGTACGTGGTCGGCGGCGTCGGCACCAGTCTCGTCTCCAACCCGCCCCAGGCAGACGACTGCCCGCCGGGCAACCCGCCGCCCAGCGACGGCGCCCCGGGCGAGCCGTGTCCCACCGGTGACGTGCTGTGCTCGGTCGAGCGCTACGACCCGGCCCACAACAGCTGGTCGCAGGTGGCGCACATGCACGACTCCCGCTACGGCGTGGCGGTGACCCAGCTGAACGGCCTCATCTACGCGATCGGCGGCAACGACGGCACCGACACCCTGAAGACGGTGGAGAGCTACGACCCCGACACCGACACATGGACGACCCGCGCGCCGCTGCACGTGGCCCGCATGTGGGCCGCGGCCGCGGTCGGCGGTGACGGCCGGATCTACGTCGTCGGTGGCGAGAACGACGGTGGCCAGCTGCCCACCGTGGAGGCGTACACCCCGGCCACCAACACGTGGAGCACGGCGGTCGACTCGCTGCCGGTCCCGATCGCGCACGCCGCTGCCGTGCAGTCAGGTGACGGGCGCGTGCTGCTGGTCGGCGGCAGCGACGACGGCGGCGCGTATCTCGACACGGTCTACGCGTACACACCCTCGAGCGACAGCTGGGCGCAGGTCTCGACGCTGCCCAGCGGCCCCCGCGCGTATGAGGCCGCCGCGCCCATGCCGACGGCGGTGGGTGAGTCGATGGTCGTGTCCGGGCTCGGCAACGGCGGGCTCCTGGCCAGCGCGTGGCGCTTTGACTTCGTCGACGCCACCAACCCGGTGATCAACGCAGTCACGATCAACAACGGCGCGGCCTGGACCAACTCCCCCAACGTGACGGTGCACGTCACCGCCACCGACGCCGGCGGCGTGGCCAGCGTGGCCATCTCCAACCGCGCCCCGTTCAACGGCGCGCTGGTGCCGGCGGCGACCAAGACGTACGCCTACACCCCCGGCGGCACCGACGTCGCCTGGGATCTGTCCTGGGCGCGGCTCGCGGCCGGCAGTGTCAACCCGCTGAAGATCTACGTTCAGGTCACCGACGGCGCCGGCAACCTCTCGGCCATCAACCAGAAGGCGTCGATCAGCCTCGACACCGTCGACCCGGCCATGGTCAGCGGGCCCGGCACCCGGCTGGTATCCGGCGTTGCCCTGGGGGGCACTTCGGCTCCGGTGCAGGCCTTCTGGAAGGGCAGCGACGACATCGCCGTCACCCGCTACACGCTGCAACGCTCCATCGACGGCGGCGCCACGTTCACGCCGCTGACGCTCTCGCCGGCCAACGCCGTCGCGTCCAACCGCACAGTGCCGCGCAACTGCTCGTGCATGTACCGGGTGGAGGCCTCCGATGCCGCGGGCAACACCAGCGCCTGGGCGACCGGCCCGCTGTTCACCGCCAGCGTGGTGCAGGAAGGGGCGACGGGCACATCGCACACCGGCACCTGGTCGACGGGCACGTCCTCGAACTACGACGGCGGCCACGACCGCTACGCCTCGAAGGCCGGCGCCAGCTTCAGCTACAGCTTCACCGCCCGCTCGATCGCCTGGGTCGCCCCCAAGAGCGCAACGCGCGGCCAGGCGAAGGTGTACGTGGACGGCCACCTCATCAAGACCGTGACGCTCTACTCGGCGAGCGCGAAGAACCGGCAGCTGATCTTCGCCAAGAACTGGTCGGAGGTCGGCCACCACACGTTCAAGATCGTGGTGGTGGGCACCAGGGGCCACCCGCGCGTGGACGTCGACGCCTTCGAGCGCCTGGTCGGAACGCCCTAGCCCGACGGGCCGGAGCGGAAGCCCATCCGCTCCTTCATCAGTGCCAGCGTCGGCCCGGCCACTGCACGGGCGCTGTCAGCGCCCGCGTCGAGCACGCGTCGCAGCTCGGCCTCGTCCCCGCGGAGCTCCAGGTAGCGCTCGCGCACCGGCCGCAGAATGTCGACGACGGCCTCGGCCACAGCGCCCTTGAAGTCGCCGTACCCCGCGCCGTCGAACTCCGCCTCGATCTGCTCGGGCGTCGCACCGGTGGCCACGCTGTAGATCTCCATCAGGTTGACGATGCCCTCCTTGCCCTCACCGCGGCGCACCTCGCGCCCGGAGTCGGTCACGGCGGAGCGAATCTTCTTGGCGACCACGTCGGGCGGATCGGTGACCATCACGGTGCCCTGCGGCGTGCCGCCGGTCGTGGACATCTTGGCCGTCGGCGACTGCAGATCCATCACGCGGCCACCCGAGCTGGGGATGGCCGCCTCGGGCAGCACGAACGTCTCGCCGTAGCGGTGGTTGAACCGCTGGGCGATGTCGCGGGCCAGCTCCAGGTGCTGGCGCTGGTCGTCGCCCACCGGGACGCGGTCGGCCTGGTAGAGCAGGATGTCGCCGGCCTGCAGCACGGGGTAGGTGAACACGCCGACCGAGACCGAGTCCTGGCCGTGGCTCTTCTCCTTGAACTGGGTCATGCGCCGCAGTTCTCCGAACGTGGAGACGGCGCCCAGCAGCCAGGCCGCCTCGGCATGCTCGTGCACGTGGCTCTGAACGAACAGCGTGCAGCGCCCCGGCTCGAGTCCTGCCGCCAGCAACGTGGCCGCGGTGTCGACGGTGTTCTCAGCCAGCGTCTCGGGGTCGTACGGCATCGTGATCGCGTGCAGGTCGACGATGCAGTAGAAGGCCTCGCCCAGGGCCTGGTCGGCCACGTAGTGGCGGATCGCCCCGATGTAGTTGCCGAGGTGCTTCTGACCTGTCGGCTGGATGCCAGAGAAGACGCGCATTGCCCGACTCACTCTAACGACGGGCCGTGCCGGAAGCCCTCGATAGACTGGATGCATGGTCACCGCACCCACATGGTCGCCCGGTTCGTGGCGGCAACGCCCCGCACAGCACCAACCCGACTGGCCGTTGCCTGACGAGGCGGAGGCGGTGCGCGCCCAGCTCTCGAAGATGCCGCCGCTGGTGTTCGCCGGCGAGGCGCGGCAGCTGCGCGACGTGCTGGGGCGGGTCGCGTCCGGGCAGGCGTTCCTGCTGCAGGCAGGCGACTGCGCGGAGTCGTTCGACGACTTCTCGGCCATCAGCATCCGCGAGAAGCTGAAGATCATGCTGCAGATGGCGGCCGTCATGACCTACGGCTCGATGCTGCCGGTCGTCAAGGTCGGCCGCATCGCCGGCCAGTTCGTGAAGCCGCGCTCCTCCGCCACCGAGCTGGTGGACGGGGTCGAGCTGCCCACGTTCCGCGGCCACATGGTGCACGGCGACGCGCCCACGCCCGAGGCCCGCGCCTTCGACCCGGCCCGCATGCTGCAGGGCTACAACCATTCGGCCGCGACGCTGAACCTGCTGCGCGCCTTCACCAAGGGCGGCTTTGCCGACCTCACCCGCGTGCACTCCTGGAACCAGGAATTCGTGGCCAGCTCGCCCGAGGGCCGCCGCTACGACGTGATCGCCGGTGAGATCGAGCGCGCCCTGCGCTTCATGGCCGCCTGCGGCATCGACCTCGCTGCCGAGCGGCAGCTGCACGAGGTGGACGTGTGGACGAGCCACGAGGGCCTGCTGCTCGACTACGAGGAGTCGCTGACCCGCCGCGACTCGCTGACCGGCGACTGGTACGACTGCTCGGCTCACATGCTCTGGATCGGCGAGCGCACGCGCGACGTGGCGGGCGCCCACGTCGAGTTCTTCTCAGGGGTGCACAACCCGATCGGCGTCAAGCTCGGCCCCACCGCCACGGCCGCCGACGTGGCCCACCTGTGCGAGGCGCTCAACCCGGGCCGGATCCCCGGTCGGCTGACGCTGATCTCGCGGATGGGCGCGGAGCGCGTGCGCGAGCTGCTGCCGCCGCTGCTGGCTGCCGGCAAGGAGGCTGAGCAGCCGATCGCCTGGGTCTGCGATCCCATGCACGGCAACCTGATCCGCACTGCCTCGGGCACCAAGACGCGGCGCCTGGACGACATTCTCAGCGAGATCCGCGGCTTCTTCGAGGCCTGCGGCGAGGCCGGTGTGTGGCCGGGCGGCGTGCACCTCGAGTTCACCGGCGAGCATGTGACCGAGTGTCTGGGCGGCTCCCAGGCCGTCGTCGAAGACGACCTCGACGTCAACTACTCGACGCTCTGCGACCCCCGCCTGAACGCCCGCCAGTCGCTCGACCTCGCCTTCCGCGTGGCCGAGCTGATGCGCGTCCCCGGCGAGGCCTGATGAGAGTCGCGGTCGTCGGCCTGGGCCTGATCGGAGGCTCGCTGGCCCTCGCTGCCTCGCGCGCCGGGGCCGAGGTGATCGGCTACGACCTCGACGCCGACGCCGTGGGCACCGCCCTGGAACGGGGCGCGGTGGGCGCTGCGGCGGGCTCGCCGGGCGAGGCGGCCCGGGAGGCCGAGCTGGCACTCGTTTGCGGCCCGGTGGCGGCGCTGCCCGGTCTCGTCCGCTCGGTGCTGGAGGCCGCGCCCGCAGGCTGCGTAGTCTCCGACGTCGGCTCGACGAAGGGCGCGGTGGTCGACGCCGTCGGCGCCGAGCCGCGCTTCGTCGGCGGCCACCCCGTCTGCGGCTCCGAGGCGCGGGGCATGGCCAATGCCCGCGCCGACCTGTTCGAGGGTGCCACCTACTTCCTGACCCCGGTCGCCCAGACCGACCCCGCCTGCCACCGCCGCGTGCACGGCTTCGTCACCTCGCTGGGCGCGCGCCCCGTCGCGATCGACCCGGCCGCCCACGACCGGCTGGTCGCCATCACCAGCCACCTGCCGCACGCCATCGCCAACGCGCTGGTCAACCAGGCCGGGGCAGGCCGCATCGGCGGCCACGACCCGCTGGCCGCGGTGGGCGGCTCGTTCCGCGACATGACCCGCGTGGCGGGCGCCAACCCGCGGATCTGGGTCGACATCTTCCTGGACAACCGCGACGCCCTGCTGGAGGGGCTGCGCGAGCACGGCCGCCGCCTGGACGAGCTGACCGGCGCGCTGGAGCGCGAGGACGCCGGCTACCTGGCCCGCTGGATCGCCGAGGCCGCGGGCAATCGCCGGCGCGTGCTGGAGGCCGCATATCCGGCCACCCCCGAGGAGCTGTTCCGGGTGCGGGTGCACGTGCCCGACCGGCCCGGTGTGCTGTCCGGCATCACCCAGGCGCTCGGCGCAGAGGGCATCAACATCGAGGATTTCGAGCTGCACCACGTCTCGGCCGACCAGGGCGGCAACGTGGTCGTCACCGTGGCCGGCGAGGACGAAGCCAGGCGGGCGGTGGAGCTGCTCGAGGCCCAGGGCTACGGCGCGATCGCGGTGCCGGCGGTCGATGCCTGACGCCGGCCACCTCACCGTCAGCCCGGCCGGTGCACTCGTCGGCGAGCTGTCGGTGCCCGGCGACAAGTCGGTCAGCCACCGCTCGGTGATGGTTGGCTCGCTGTGCGACGGCCCGGTCGAGGTGACGGGGTTCGGCGCCTCGGCCGACACCCTGGCCACGGTCGAGGCGTTCCGGTCACTGGGCGTGGCGATCGAGCAGCCCGACCCGACAACGCTGCACATCCAGGGCGTCGGCCTGCGCGGGCTGCGCGAGGCAGCGGGCGCGATCGACGTTGGCAACGCCGGCACGCTGATGCGGATCCTGCCGGGCGTACTGGCCGGCCAGAGCGGCACCTTCGTGCTGGACGGTGACGAGAGCATCCGCCGCCGCCCGATGGAGCGCGTGGCCCGCCCGCTGCGGGAGATGGGCGTCGACATCGTGACCAGCGACGGGCTGCCGCCGGTCACGCTGCGCGGTGGCGGCACGATCAGCCCGATCAGCTACCGGCTCCCCGTGGCCTCGGCCCAGGTCAAGTCGTGCATCCTGTTCGCGGGCCTGTTCGCTGAGCGTGGGGTGACCGTGGTCGAGGAGCCGATCCCGACCCGCGACCACACCGAGCGGATGCTGCAGCGGGCGGGCGTGCCGGTCGACCGCCGGCCGGGCCGCGTCTCGGTGTCGCCGGTCTCCTCGCTGGAGCTGTCCGAGATCCCGGTACCCGGCGACTTCTCATCGGCCGCCCCCTTCATCGCCGCCGCCACCGTGCTGCAGGGCTCGCTCTTGACCCTGCGCGGGATCAACATCAACCCCACTCGCACCGGCCTGCTGCTGGTGCTGGAACGGATGGGGGCCCGGGTCGGCCTGTTCGGGCGGCGCTGGGCGGCAGGCGAGCCGATCGCCGACATCGAGGTGCGCCCAGCCGAGCTGGTTGCCACAGACCTCGAGCCCGAGCTGGTGCCGAGCATGATCGACGAGCTGCCTCTGCTCGTGCTGCTGGCCTGCTTCGCCCGCGGCACGACCGTGATCCGGGGAGCCGCAGAGCTGCGCGCTAAGGAGAGCGACCGCATCGAGACGGTGGTCGAGGCGATGCGCGGCGTCGGCGCTCACGTGCGGGCGCTGGAGGACGGCTTCGAGGTGACGGGGGTGCCCACCCGCCTGCGTGGCGGCCGCATCGACGCCCACGGCGACCACCGCATCGCCATGCTCGGGGCCGTGGCCGGGGTCTGCTCCCAGGAGGGCGTCACGGTCGAGGGCTTCGAGTCGGTCACGGTCAGCTTCCCCGACTTCGCCGACAGCCTGGCCGCGGTGTCCGCCTGAGACAATGGGCCGGTCATGGTGATCACGATCGACGGTCCGGCGGGCGCCGGCAAGAGCACGGTCGCGCGGCGGGTGGCCGAGCAGCTGGGCCTGACGTACGTGGACACGGGCGCGATGTACCGCGAGCTGACCGCGGTGGCGCTGGCCGACGGCGCGAACCTGCACGACGGTGATGCCCTGGCCGCGCTGGTCGGCCGTCCCACGCCGGCGGGCGTCGACATCCGCGCCGAGGCGATCTCGCGCAACGTCAGCGCCGTCTCCCGCCACCCGCAGGTGCGGGCCCGGATGCGCGCCCGTCAGCGGGAGCTGGCCCAGGACGCTGTGCTGGAGGGGCGCGACACCGGCACCGTCGTCTGCCCGGACGCCGACGTCAAGATCTTCCTGGTGGCGGGCTCACGAGTGCGGGCACAGCGCCGCGCCGCCGAGCTGGGCCTGGACGTCGAGGAGGTCGAGGCCTCGATCATCCAGCGTGACGGTCTGGACAGCGGCCAGTCCGCGCCGGCCCCCGACGCCCATCTGATCGACTCCTCCGGGCTGTCCGCCGACGAGGTGGTCGCGCGCGTGGTCGAGCTGGCCCGGGACGCGGCGTGATCCCCGGCGACCGCTTCTGGAACACGGTGCTGTTCCCGGTGGCCGGGCCGATGGTGCGGCGGCTGGTGCGGCTGCGCGTGACCGGGGCCGAGACGCTCCCGACGCAGGGCGCCGTGCTGCTGGTTGCCAACCACCAGTCGATGTGGGACATCCTCGCCCTGGGCGCGGCCCAGACAAGGCCGATCCGCTACATGGCCAAGGCGGAGCTGTTCAAGTTCCCGCCCTTTGCCGCCGTGCTGCGGGCGGGCGGCACCTTCCCGGTGCGACGGGGCGAGCCCGACCGCGATGCCCTGCGCACCGCCCACGAGACGCTGGAGGCCGGAGGCCAGGTGTGCGTCTTCATCCAGGGGCATCGCCAGGAGGGGTTCGAGGAGGCCAAGGCCGGCGCCGGCCGCATGGCGGTGGTCGAGGACGCCGATGTGGTGCCGGTCTGGATCAAGAGCCGCGGCTGGCGGCCCGGCCGCCACATCGTGATCCGTTTCGGTGAGCCTCGCCGCTACGAGCGCCGCCCCGGCCGCGCGGCCGAGACGTACCGTCAGATCGCGGACGAGATCATGGGTGAGATCCGGCGCCTGGCGGAGGGGGCGCCGTGAGTGAGCAGGTCGCCTCGCCGGTGGCAGGCGTCGTGGCCGTCGTCGGCTTTCCCAACGCGGGCAAGTCGACGCTGGTCAACCGGCTGACCGTCTCGCGTCAGGCGGTCGTGCACGAGACGCCGGGCGTCACCCGCGACCGCACCGAGGCGCTCTGCGAGTGGCGCAACCGCCGGTTCGTGCTGGTCGACACCGGCGGCGTCGACGGTGGCGACGACTCGCCGCTCCAGGCCCAGGTGGCCGACCAGGCCCGCCAGGCCGTGAGCGAGGCCGACCTCGTGCTGTTCGTGGTCGACGCCCGCGCCGGGCTGGCTGCCGGCGACGAGGAGATCGGGCAGATCCTGCGCCGCTCCGGCACTCCGGTGCTGGTGGTGGCCAACAAGGTTGACAGCGAGTCGCAGGAGGCGGGTGCGCTCGAGCTGCACTCGCTCGGGCTGGGCGACCCGCTGATGGTCTCGGCCCTGCACGGCCGCGGCAGCGGCGACCTGCTGGACGTGGTGGTCGAGCAGCTCGAGCAGATCGGCGTGGAGCCGCGCGAGCAGCCCGACGACGAGATCCGGGTGGCGATCCTGGGCCGCCCCAACGTGGGCAAGTCCTCGCTGCTGAACGCGATCCTCGGCCGGCCGCGGGTCGTCGTGTCGGAGATGCCGGGGACGACCCGCGACACGGTGGACACACCGTTCGTGCGCGGCGACACGCGGTTCCGGCTGATCGACACGGCGGGGCTCAGGCGCAAGCGCAAGCACCGCCAGGGGATCGAGTACTACAGCGAGCTGCGGGCGATGCAGGCCGCCGAGCGGGCCGACGTGGCGCTGGTGCTG
>Ga0066903_100004996_pt1 | contig 11386 bp, 9 predicted proteins | sample PanSoiMetaGPlot1_FD_67491 | JGI IMG/M metagenome (GOLD analysis project Ga0066903, IMG submission 67491) | Tropical forest soil microbial communities from Panama analyzed to predict greenhouse gas emissions - Panama Soil - Plot 1 (version 2) | ecosystem: Environmental > Terrestrial > Soil >...
GTGACGTAGATCGTCTCCTCGAAGAACGGACCGTCGAGCGGATCGGGCTTGTCGAACAGCGCCAGCGCACGCAGCCTGCCGTGCTCGAGGATCCCTTCGAGCGCAAATTCCCAGCCCTCGATGAAGCTCTCAATCAGAATCGACTCGTGCGAGTCGTCTCGTTCACTACGAATGTCTGGCTGCGCGAGCAGCCGTGCCACCCGCTCGAACGCCTCCACGAACGCACGCTCGTCGTCGGCGCGAATCACACCGCGGCTGCCCGACAGGGCCAGCGGCTTGATGACACACGGATACGGGGCCGACTCGGCCAACTCCCGTGGATTGGATGTCGCGGGCACGGCGAGAAATGACGGGACCGGCAGGTCCATGGCCTGGAGCCGCTCACGGGTGAGCAGCTTGTTGCGGGCGATGGCGGCCGCCGGCGGGGGGTGACCGGCAAAGCCGAGCGCCTCTGCGGCAACGGCCGCAATCACGCCGGGACGATCGCCAACGACCAGCATGCCGTCCAGCGGCTGGGCGCCAGCGGCTGCCAGGATCTTCGCGAGCGACGCCTCGTCGTCGTGGAACCGAATCGGAATGGCCGAGTCCTGCCACGGATCGTCGATCTGATCGCACCGATCGGTGGCAAACACCAGCTCGACGCCGAGCCGCTCGGCCGCCTCGCCGAACATGCGTGTCTGGTACCCGGTCGTCGTCGCGAACAGAAGAACGCGTGGCATGACGGGACGCCCGGTGCGTTTAGACCAGCCGCACCTGGCTGGGATTTGGTTCGGCGCAGCAGTACCAGGGCTCGGTCGAATACGGCACGGTGACGCTCGCACGGCGACGGGAAACGGATGGGCGCTGTCGGCCAGCCCGCGCGTGGGCGAGCGCACTGATCTCGTCGAAGACGTCGGGGCGACTGCCCGTCAGGCGGACACCGACAAGGGCGGTCACATCGTGGTGCAGCTGCTCGAGGCGCGGATCCTCGTGCGACCAGCGATACGCCAGCGTCGCGGGATCGAAGCCCTCCAGCATCGCGCGCACGTCGGCGAGTTCGAGCAGGCGCGACCCTTCAGGAATCAGGAGCCGGATCGCGAGTTGGATCGGCGCCACGTGCTCGACCAGATCGAGCGACTCGATGGTGTCGAGCAGATCGCAATAGCCGTCTAGCGTGAGCCATGGGTGGAAAGCGACAAACGTCGGCATGAGGACGAGGCCGGCGCGACGGCACACCGCCGCCGCGTCGACGAAATCGCGGCGCGTGTGGCCTTTCGCGAGCCTGGCGAGCACCGCGTCGTCGACCGACTCGACGGCGCTCGTGACGAACGCGCAGCCCGTCGCCGCGAGACGGCCGAGCAGGTCCCGGTGGCGGAGCAGGTGCTCGATCTTGATCGTGACGTCGTACGTCACCGACGGGTGCGCACGGTGGAGCGCCTCGACGATGCGCAGGCCATGGGTCGGACCGTTGAAGAAATCAGGATCGCCGAACGTGATGTGCTGGGCGCCGGCGCCGACCTGCGCATCGATGTCGGTGAGCACGACCTCGGGCTGCACGACGCGGAACTGGCCGTCATAAATCGGCACGACCGGACAGTGCCGGCACAGATGCCGGCACCCACGGCTCGCCTCGGTGTGTCCGACGATGCGTCGGCTGCCGTCGGGCATCTGGAGTTGCGCGTAGCTGGCAAGCGGCGGCAGCCCGCCGCGATCCGGCACGAGGAACTTGAGCTTCGCTGGAGGTGTCGCGACTGAAGGAGTGCCGACCTTGAGGTCGGCCTTTCCCGCGCAGGCTTCAACGCCTGCACTACGTCCGTGGAGCGCGTACTGCGTGAGCTCTTCTTCGAACTCGCCGCCGAAAATCGCGTCGACACCCATCGATCGCAGCCACTCGGCGTTGAGCGGCGCGTAGAGGCCGTACGCGCAGATGCGCGCTCCGCGATTCAACTGGCGCGACTTCCTGATGAGCGGAGCCGCCAGCCGCGTGGCCGTATGCATCGGCAGATGGAAGCCGATGAGATCGGCGTCGGCGGCGACGTTCGGGTCGAAGCGTTCTTTCGACGCGTCGAGGCAGGTCACATCCCACCGCGCCGCGCGCAGCCATGCCGCGGGCGACGCCAGGCCGAATGGCTGATGACCGAGTTCGTAGGTTGAAATCAGCAGCGCGCGCATGGGGCGTCCAGTCATTCTGTCACAGCGTTCGCGCGCCTACAGAAAGTGTCTGTTAGACTCGGCCTCGTCGATGGCCGTCACGATCGAGCGCCGCGCGACGCACCCGCCTGGGCTGTACGTGCTCTTCTTCACCGAGATGTGGGAGCGCTACAGCTTCTATTCGATGGTCGCGATCCTGTCGCTCTACATGAACGAGGCGCTGCACTTCGATGTCGCACGCGCCGGACAGATCTACGGTGCCTATACGGCCGGCGTCTACATCATGCCGGTTGCCGGCGGGCTGATCGCGGATCGGCTGCTCGGCTTCAATCGGGCGGTCATCGTGGGCGGCGTCCTGATGATGATCGGCCACCTCGCCCTCGGGTTCGAAGCGCTGCCCTTCTTCTATTCGGGCCTGGTGCTGCTCGCCTGCGGCAGCGGCCTTCTGAAGCCGAACATTTCCACGATGGTGGGCAACCTGTACCGCGACCGGCCGCAACTTCGCGATCAGGGCTTCAACATCTACTACATGGGGGTCAATATCGGCGCCTTCCTGGGGCAGCTCTTCGTCTCCATTCTGCGCCCCCGCTACGGCTGGAGCATCGCGTTCATGTCGGCGGCGGTCGCTATGCTCTTTTCGCTGGCAACCTTCATGGGATTCAACCGTCGGGTCGCGGCCGCCGCCGTCAAGGTGGAGGGCCCGCGGGCCGACGTCCGAACGGACGCGCCGATCGACGTGTGGCCGCGCGTCATCACGCTGCTCGCCATCTTCGGCATCTCGCTGGTGTTCTGGCTCGCGTTCTATCAGATGTTCTACACGTTCTCGTTCTGGGCGCGTGACAGCACGGCGACCACGTGGCCACCCGAGCGGTTCCAGATCTTCGAATCGCTCGGCGTGATCTTTCTGTCGCCGGCGATGGTGGCGTTGTGGATCTGGCTGCAGCGGCGCAATCGCGAGCCGTCCACGCCGGTCAAGATGCTGGTTGGCGTCGTGCTGGTGGCCACGGCCTTCGGCCTGCTCGCGTACGCGGGCGCCACGGGCGGCGACACGGGGCGCGTGTCCCCGATGTGGCTGATCTCCGCCAACGTCATCATCGCGATCGGCGAGATTGCGCTCAGCCCGATCGGCATGTCGCTCGTCAACCGCCTCTCGCCGCCCAGGCTGCGCGGCCTGATGATGGGCGGCTGGTTCGCCAGCCTGGGACTGGGCGGCTATCTGGCCGGATCGATCGGCGTCTACTGGGAGCGCATGCCGCACAGCCGCTTTTTCCTGCTCGTCGTCGGCATTCTCGTCGCGACCGCGCTGCCCCTCAGTCTGCTGACGCCGCAAATCAAACGCACCATCCAGCGCGCCGAGGCCTAGAAACCGTCATGGCACTCGAGGAATACCGTCGCAAGCGCGACTTCACGAAGACCCCGGAACCGGAAGGCAAGGTTGCGCAGAAGAAGGCGGAACACCGCTTCTTCTGTGTGCAGAAGCACCTCGCGAGCCATCTGCACTACGACTTCCGGCTCGAGCACAACGGCGTCCTGCTCTCGTGGGCCGTTCCCAAAGGCCCCTCACTCGATCCGAAGACGAAACGGCTGGCGATGCACGTCGAGGATCATCCCCTCGCCTACGGCGAGTTCGAGGGCGTGATCCCCGAGGGCTACGGTGCCGGCATCGTCATGCTGTGGGACGTGGGCACCTGGACGCCTCAGGTCGACGACGTGGATGCCGCGTTGAAGAAGGGCGACCTGAAGTTCACGCTCGACGGATACAAGCTCAAAGGGTCCTGGGTGCTCGTGCGCACAGGCGGGCGGTACCCTGGCGCGCGCGGCGGCGGCGATCGGTCGTGGCTCCTCATCAAGCACCGCGACGACTGGGCCGGCGATCTCGACGTGACGGAATTCGCGCCGAAGAGCGTCAAGAGCAACGGCGACTTCGAGGACATCCTCGCCGAGGACACGCCTGCCGTATGGAGCTCGCATCGTCCGGCGAAAGGCGGCGACGCTGGCGAGATGCTGGCCACGATCATCGAGCGGGCGGCTGCGTTGAAGGCCGCGCGCCTGGCTGGCGCGTCGAAGCGGAAGACGTCGAAGGGCGAGGCACCGGCAACAAAAGCGTCACGACGCGCCTCGAAATCACCGCCACACAAACGCCCCGCACGTTCGTAAAGCGCCCGAGTAGCGCCTGCAGAGCAGCCAGGCTACGGATATTTCTGATCCAGCCACCCCTTGAGCGCGACCAGCACCTCAATCTGCGGCTCGACGCCGAGCAGCCGGCGCACTAGGAATTCGGTGCGACTTCGTCCGCTCAAGACCGGGAGGAGCTGGCCGCTCGCGCGCAGTGCGATCGCCGCCGCCACGAAATCGGAGACACTGGCCGCATTGAGGGTCAGGTGGGCGGCCGTCGTGAACTCCTGGAAAAGGGCTTGCGCTTCCGGATACGCCGCGCTGTAGGGGTTGCCGATGATCGTCTGCAGTGAGCTTTCCAGCTTCGACAAGAACTGGTCGGGCTCGAGCGTTGCGTAAGAAATGAATTCGAACGCGCGGATGTCCGCGGGGGCCTCCTCGATCGGATCGCTCGTGATGAGGACGACTGGCTTCTCGAGCGCGTGCGCGAGCCCGAGCTCGTAGAAGACGTTGGCGTTGCGTCCGCTGCAGTCCGCTATCACCACGTCGGACTGGCGGATGAAATCCGCGATCTTCTGGAGCACTGGCACGGTCAACGGCTGGTCGTCACCACGGATGACGCTTATACCGGGAAAGGCGCCGCCGAGAAACTGCTTGAGTGTGCGATAGAGGTAGCTGAGCTCTGGCCGGAACGGCATGATGACGAAGCAATTGGCCACCGCCGTACCACTGTGTCAGGAAGCCGCGGACTCCCGGTTTCGGCGGACGTCGCGCAGCCACAGCTCCAGGTACCGTCGAACCGTGGCGAGATCATTCGGCCGGTACACCACCACATCATGGCCGAGCAGGTTGCTCATGGCCCTGTCGGGGCGGTCCTGACTGAGAAGCAGCACGGGTTTACGCTGACCGATCGCCATGCCGACTTCGAGCCAAACGTTCGCGTTCTTTCCAGTAATGTCCGCGACGACGATGTCCGCCCCACGAATCGCGGCCTGGATCTCTTCCATGACTGGTGCGGCCGGGTCAGCACGTACGCTCTGGATACCTTGACCTTCGAGCACCTCGCCAATCTGACTCGCGAGTTCGCGGAAGAAGGGCTCCGCGAAAGGCAGCGCGAGGAACGCTTGCGGCTTCTCCTGGAACATGCCTCTAAGTATAGACCTCGCCGGTGGCAAAACGGCGCTCCTACCCCATCGTGTTGCCAAGCGCTGAAGGTGTCGGTCAGCATACAAACGGCAGGCATGACTGTCGACCACAAGGTCCTCACGATCCTGAAGCTTGCGTCCGCCCTCGTTCTCGCGGCGATCGCCGTTACCGCCGCACAGGATCAATCGTCGACGCGCCAGATCACGCTCACACTGACAGAAGGCACCGCGTTCACCGCGACCGCGTCACCCGACCGCAACTGGATCGCCATCGACGTCCTTGGCGCCATCTGGCTGGTGCCCTTCAATGGCGGGGACGGGAAGCGTGTAACGCCCGACACGATCGAGGCACGGCATCCGTCGTGGTCGCCCGACAACCATGCCATCGCGTTCGAGGGCTACGACGACGGCCCCTGGCATATCTACACGGTGAATATTCAGGGCGCGCGCCCGGAAGCTCCCCAGGCCATGACCAGCGGCGTGTTCGAGGATCGCGAGCCGGCCTGGTCGCGCGATGGGCGACGCATTGCGTTCGTGTCGGATCGCGGCGGCGGCACCACGTCGATCTGGACTGTCACGACTGCCGAGCGCCACCTGGAACAGGTCACGACGGAAACGAGCGAGACGCCCACGTGGGCGCCGGCCGATCGCGAACTGACGATCGCGACGCCTCGCGGCATTGTCTCGGTCGACGGCCGCGGCCGCGAACGCGTGCTCGTCGAAGCCAAGGAGGACGGGGCCGGAAGATGGCCGGCGTGGAACCCCGAGGGCACACAACTGGCCTTCGTCCGCGACGGCCGCCTCGTCGTCGATACACAGCCGATCGCCGCGGCGAGCGAGGACGTCTTCGACGCGCGTCCACAGTTCCTCTCCGCTGGAGAGATCCTCTACACGGCAGACGGACGCATCAGGAAACGATCGCTCGCCAGCGGCATGACCACGGTTGTGCCGTTCTCGATTCGGGTCACGTTTCCGCGAACGACCTTCACTCGAAGCCACCGCACCCTCGAGCCCAGTGAGCCGCAAGTGGCGCATGGCATCGCGTCGCCGGCCGTCTCGCCCGACGGGCGCGTCGTCGCCTTCAGTGCGCTGGGCGATCTCTGGATCGCGCCGGCCAACGGGGGATCGCCGCGGCGTATCACGAACAGTCCTGCCGTAAAGCTCGATCCGGCGTGGTCGCCCGACGGACTGAAGCTGGCCTACTCGAGCGACGCCACGGGCCGGCAGATGCTGTTCATCGTCGACCTCGCGACGCTGCGGACCGAGGCTCCCGCACCACAGGAAAAAGGCGACGTCACAGGCGCGGCCTGGTCGCCTGACGGCGACAGGATTGCCTACGTCGTCGACGGACATGAGATCGCCACCGTCGCGGCCAGGGCGGACGTTCGCGGCCGCTTCGCGCGTTTCATGCCGCGGGCCGTCGCGACCGTCGGACGACCGACCTGGTCGCGCGACAGCAAGGCCCTGAGCGTCGGCTCGCTGTTTCCGTTCGCGGTGCTGCGTCCGGAAGGCCTCAATCAGCTCATCGTCCACACCTTCGAACCTGTCGGCGACACGTCCGTGCTGCTCTTTCCGGACCGATCGGCGGGAGACCGTGAGCACGACGGCCCGGTGTGGGCGCCAGATGGCCTCCACATGGCGTTTGTCAGCGGCGACGAGCTCTGGGTCGCGCCTATCGATCTCCAGGCCGTGCCGACGGGTGCGCCCATCATGATCGCCAACGATCATCCAAGCGCCCCGTCGTGGGAAGCGGACTCGCGGCATCTCGTGTACGTCACGCCGGACGGGCTGCGACGGATCTCGTCGTTCGGCGGCGAGCCGTCCGTGCCGATCGACAACGGACTGGGGTGGTCGCCGAGCCAGCCGCCGGGCCCCACCGTTGTTCATGCGGGGCGCGTCTTCACCGGGCGTCCTGGTGGCTTGCTCTACGACGTCGACATCGTGGTCGACCACGGCGTCATCCAGGACATCGGCGCACACGATGACACACGGCACGTGGGATCGGTGATCGACGCATCCAACGAGACCGTTGGACCGGGTTTCATCGACATGAACGCGTCGGACGACGTAACGAGGAGCGAAGGCGCGGGGCGTCTGTGGCTGTCGTATGGCGTGACCAGCGTGCGCGCGGTGGCGGTCGACCCTTATCTTGCGCTCGCCACTCGCGAAGCCCTCGACAACGGACGTCGACGAGGTCCGCGAGTGTTCTCGTCGGGGGGACCCATCGACGGCTGGCGCGTGTGGGATGAGGGCGGAGTGTCGATCGCGCCAGGCACCGACATCGCGCGCATTCTGGATCGCGCCGCGGCGCTCGGCGCCGACATGCTGGCCACGCGGACGAGGCTGCCGAACCGCGACTATCGGCGCACCTCAGAGTTTGCGCACGCGCACGGGCTCGCTGTCTCGAGCGCTCATCTCATGCCCGCTCTCACGGCCGGCCTGGACTATCTCGAGGAGCTCCCGGCTGGCGCCTATCGTGATGTGACGTCGAGCATGGGCGCGGTAGGTATGACCGTCGGCTCCAGGTTCGGGCTGCCGGCGTTGATCGCGATGGCGCGAGCCGACCCCGGCATCGTACGCGACGATCGCGTGGCGCTGGTTCCCGGCGGTCCGGAACGGCTCCGCGGCTTCGCGTCCGGCACGCCGCCAGGCTCTCGATTCTTCGTGCGGCGTTTCCAGATCTTGAAAGACCTCATCGACGCAGGCGGACGGCTGGTGGTCGCGACCGACCCCCGAGTCGGCTTACAGGGCCTGACGCTTCACGCCGAGATGCAGCAGTTGGTTCGGGATGGCTTCACCGCCGAGCAGGCATTGCGCGCGGCGACAGCAGAAGCGGCCGCGGCGCTCGGGATCGACGATCAGGTCGGCACCGTCGAGCCCGGCAAGCTCGCCGATCTCGTGTTCCTCGACGGTGATCCGCTGGCCGACATAAGGGCCACGCGGCAGGTTCGACGGGTCATGCGCGGCGGCCGGCTGTACACCCGCTCGGATCTGGTCAGGTAGCGGACGGCCAGGCCCTGTGCGAGCGCGGAACGCTCGACATCGCGAGCATCCCGACTGCGTGCGAAGTCGCCGGCGGGTGTTCCGCGGTCAGTCGTGGCTGTTCGGCGGTTCGATCGGACTGCTGCCACGATGGCGAGTGCTGTGCCCGGCACGTCCGACGGCCTTCGAGGTTCCTCGTTGGCTCCCAACGAGCGCCGCCGAGCGACTTCGAGGGTGTTCGGGCGCTCGCCGCGGCTGCCCGAGCACAGCCGGCGGCTCCCCGGGTGCACTTGTCGACCGCTCCAACGACCTAATCGTCTTGCAGTAACCGGCGCGACAGCACGCTCCAGACCGCGTACGCCAGACGCAGCCGGTCGTGGCGCGCGATATCGCTCGTCCAGAACTCCCCGCCCACGACCTCGCACTCCGCGGGCAGGTTTCCCGGCGCCATCGGTTGTTTGTGTTCCAGCGCGTACCGGCCGAGCACCTTCGACGACGGCCAGATCATGTTCGTAATGACGACGTCGACGGGACGGCCGATCGCCTGCTCGATGCGGGCCACGGCGTCGGCCGCTGTGAAGCCCGCCATGCCGCGGCCCTCGGTCAGCAGGTTCGCAATCAGAATGATCGGGCCCCGCATGTGGCTGAGCGCCTCGGCGACGCCGCGCACGAGGAAAATCGGCATCAGGCTGGTGTAGAAGCTGCCCGGGCCCACGATCACGGCGTCGAATTCGGCAATCGCCTTGGCGACCGCCGGATGAATCGCGACCGGCGGCTCGAGCCAGATCCGCCGCACGAAGCGGCCGGACGTCTGGCCGGCGTCGACTTCGACCTCCCCACGCGTCACGGATCCGTCGCCGTACTCGGCGCAGACGGACGCCTGCTGCACGCTGACCGGCCACACGAGTCCTCGGCACCCGAGCAGGGCGCGAAGGCCGTCCACGGCGTCGAGGAAGTCGCCGCTGTAGCGCTGCATCATCGAGAGCAGCAGGTTGCCGCCGGTGTGGCCGCCAAGTTTCGCGTGCTCGAACGTCGGCAACCGTGCGAGCAGCACGCGTCGCGCTTCGCGCGCGTTGCGCGAGAGCGCCAGCGCGCATTTCAGGATGTCGCCCGGCGGCAGGACGCCGAGCTCGTCACGCAGCTGACCGGAGCTGCCGCCGCTGTCGAACATCGTGACGACGGCGTTCACGCGCAGCCAGGGGTTGGTCTTCAGGCCGCCGAGCAGACTGGGGAGCCCCGTGCCGCCACCGAAGCAGCCGACGTTCAGCTCGCGCAGGCGCATTCGTCAATAATACCGTCATGGCTGCTATTCCCGACGCCGTCCGCACGCTCGAGCGCGACCTGCGCAGCTTGTTCGGCGATCGTCTGAAGTCGATGCTGGCATATGGCGTGAGCGCGCACGCCGCCGCGCGCACTGACGCGCATGGCGCCCACGGCGATGCACACAATCTCGTGCACACGCTCGTCGTCGTCGACACGATCGGCGAGGACGACCTTCGCGCCTGCGCGGCCCGCGCGAAGGCATGGCACGACCGGTCGCTGGCGACGCCGCTCATCGTCGGCGCGGGCGAGCTCGCGCGATCGCTCGACGTCTTCCCGCTGGAGTTTGCCGCCATTCAGGCCGACCACGTCATCGTTGTCGGGCCGAATCCCTTCGCCGGCACCGCGATCGATCCCGCCGACGTGCGGCGCGCGTGCGAGGTGCAGGCCCGGAGCCACCTGCTGCACCTGCGCGAGGGGTACATCGAAACGCTCGGCAACGGCGATGCGCTCGCCGTGCTGATTGTCCAGTCCGCGCCCGCGTTTGCCGCGCTCCTGCAAAGCGTCGCCCGGCTGCAGTCGGGCGACCGGCCCGACGCGACCGCCGCGGGCCGCCAGGTCGAACGGCTGCTCGAAACGCCCGGCGGATCCATTACACAGGTCGTCCGGCTCGCCGGCGTCACGGAGATCTCGGCCACTGAAGCGCAGCGGGTCTTCCCCGCTTATCTCGACGTTGTGCAGCGCCTCGTGGCCTACATCGATGCCTGGAGCGGACGTTGATCGATCGGCGCATCACGATCGTCTTCGCCGCCGTCCTCGTCGCCGCATGCCTCGCGTCGGGATCGATTGTCGGCGCTCAGACGCGAGGGGCCCCGCTGCCCGAGTTGACCGCGCCCGTGAACGACTTCGCGCACGTCATCGATCCCGAAAGCGCCGCCGCCATCGATCACCTGAGCCGCGCCCTCCAGGCCGCCAGCGGCGACGTGATCGTGGTCGCGACGGTGCCGACGATCGAACCCTACGCGACGATCGAGGAGTACACCAACAAGCTGTTCGAGAATCACGGCCGCGGCATCGGAGACAAGACGAAGGACAACGGGCTGCTCATCGTCCTCGCGATGCGCGAGCGCAAGGTACGCATTGAACCCGGGTACGGCCTCGAGGAGTTCATCACCGACGGGTACAGCGGCGAAACCATCCGGCAGCATATGGCGCCGGAGTTCCGCAACGGGCGCTTCGGCGCCGGCCTCCGCGCCGGCAGCGCACGCATCGCCTCGCGCATCGCACAAGCGCGAGGCGTGACCCTCGAGGGCGTGCCGCTCCAGCGCGAGCGTCCTTCGGCCGGAGGCATTCCGTTTCCGCTGGTCATCTTCATCCTGTTCATCGTGGCCGCGCTCGTGCTGGGACGTATCGGCGGCGGCCCGCGACGCGGCATCCGCCGATGGGGTGCCGGTCCGTGGAGCGGATGGTCGAGCGGGATCGGTCCGTTCGGCGGCGGCGGCTGGGGCGGCGGGTCTGGCGGCGGTGGGTTCGGTGGCGGCTTCGGTGGGTTCGGCGGCGGCTTCGGTGGATTCGGCGGCGGCGGGAGCGGCGGCGGCGGAGCCTCGGGCAGCTGGTGAGGGTAGACTACGTTCATGAAGACATCGCGCAGAACCGCCGTCCGGTTCGCGGCGCTGGCACTGGCCCTGCTCCCGCTGACCGGTTGTTCGTACAACAAGTTCGTCAGCCAGGATGAAGCGATCAAGGCGCAATGG
>Ga0066903_100004997_pt1 | contig 11386 bp, 11 predicted proteins | sample PanSoiMetaGPlot1_FD_67491 | JGI IMG/M metagenome (GOLD analysis project Ga0066903, IMG submission 67491) | Tropical forest soil microbial communities from Panama analyzed to predict greenhouse gas emissions - Panama Soil - Plot 1 (version 2) | ecosystem: Environmental > Terrestrial > Soil >...
CGTTCGAGGCCGCTGTTGAAGCCATCGTCGCCGGCGATCTCAGCGGCTTACTTCGCATCCTGCACGCACGCCCGGCGCTCGTGCACGAGCGTTCAGCCCGCCGCCACCACGCAACGCTGCTCGCGTACGTCGGCGCCAATGGCGTCGAGGATTTCCGGCAGAAGACTCCCGCCAACATCGTCGACATCGCGGAACTGCTGATGCGCGGCGGCGCGGACATCAACGCCGTCGCCGACCTGTACGGCGGATCGACGACGCTGGGGCTGGCGGCGACGAGCGTGCATCCGGCGAAAGCTGGCGTCCAGCGCGCGCTCATCGATGCGCTGCTGGCACACGGGGCGACATTCGATCGAGCCGTCGCGCCCGGCTACACGGACGGGCTCGTGGTCAACGCGTGCCTGGCCAACGGCCGCGGCGACGCGGCGGCGCACCTCGCGTCGCGCGGCGCGGCGCTGGACCTCGAAGGTGCGTGCGGCGTCGGGCGCCTGGAAGTCGTCCGGCAGTTCCTCGATGCCGCGGGTGGCCTCACAGGCGGCGCCACGGACACACAGCTGCGATCGGGCTTCCTGTGGGCGTGCGAGTACGGCCGCCGGAGCGTCGTCGAGTTTCTGCTGCGCCTGCCGATCGATCTGCGTCCGAAGCATCGGGGCGTCACCGGGCTGCACTGGGCCGCGCACGGCGCGCATGCGGCGATCGCGCGCCTGCTCGTCGACGCGGGATTCGGTGTTGACGTCGCCGACGACCGCTGGAGCGGGACGCCACTCGACTGGGCGCTGCACGGCTGGCAGGATCCGCCGCCGGAGGCAATCGACGAGGAGTACTACGCGACCGTGTCTCTCCTGCGGGCGCGCGGCGCCGGCGCGGCACCTTCATGGATCGACAACCCGCGGGTGCGCGCCGACTCACGGATGCGAAGCGCGCTCAACGATTCCGTGCAGCGCTGACAAAAGATCTGTGCAACTGCTTCCGCATTCGCATTTCCCGCTTCAGGCGAACGAACCCTTTCGAGTCTCCGGCCTCTGCTTCTTTAGTCAGCCGCACCGCTAACTTCGGCGCGGTTTTCGCCCTACAGGGCGAAGGCATCACGCGTGCGTTGTAACGCCGCGGGACGCTCTGACACTAGTCCTCCGAAATTCTGGAAGCGAGGGTTGACGTGATTCGCGTGAGTGCATTCCTGGCAGGCATTTCGGTTCTGGTTGCCGGTTGTTCGGGGATGCCGACGTCCCCTGACGAAACTGCAACCATGTTGAGTGCTGCGCAGGCCGTTTCGACGACAACGTCGCTGGATCCCGCGCTCGAGCACCCCGGTGCTGGCGTGCCGAAGCCGCCGACGGTTGTACCGACGCCGGTGGCGCCGCCCTCGTCGGCCAATGCCGACCCTGCGCCGTCCACGCCGCCGCCCGCTCCGCCGCCCCCCGCGCCGCCAGCTGCCCCGGTCGAAGGCGCGTGCGGTGTGACGCCTTGTGCGCCGCCCACCACATCCGTTTGTCCGCCCGGACTCGTCCCGCACCTGGGCGCGACGGTGACGTGCGAGCCGCCGGTGCCGACATCTACGTGCCCGGTCGGAACGCACCCCGTGCTCGGCGCGACCGTGACCTGCGTGCCTGATTAACCGTCAGTACCTCCCGGTCCTGCGGCGCCAGCGACAGCGCTGCAGGGCCTCTCTTGAAACCGTGAAAACGGCTCCGCGATTCTGCACTACGCTGCAGGCTGAGAGACCGGCCATGAATTCCCGACGTCCCGTCTGGATTGCGCTCGTGCTGATGGTTCTCGCGGTGCTGCTGGGCGCCGCGGCGACCACCGTGCTCGCCTCGGCACAGGTACTCGCCCGCGTCTGATCACCTGCGGCCCGAGTTTTCGGGCGTCCCGGCGCGTTGAACCGATGAGACACCGCGTACATCAAATCGTCATGTAGGCCACGCATACTCTCGTCACGCGGCATGCCGATGAAGCGTGACGGCCTCGAGGCGTCAGGGGCTGCATCAGTCCCTCCTGGACGGGTTGTGATCGTTACCGACGCGTGGCATCCGCAGACCAACGGCGTCGTCAATACGCTTTCTCGACTCGTCCGTTACCTGGAGTCGCAGGCAACCGAGGTCTTGGTTGTGACAAGCGACGGCCATCGCACGATCCCGATGCCGCTGTACGACGAGATTCGGCTGGTCTGCGATCCCTGGAAGGCCATTCGCCGCATCCAGGAGTTCAAGCCCGACGCAGTCCACATCGCCACGGAAGGTCCGCTCGGGATCTGCGCGCGCCTCTTCCTTGCCCGCAACCGCAGGCGGTTCACGAGCAGCTTTCACACGCGTTTTCCGGAGTACATCAGGGTCCGCCTGCCGGTTCCTCTAGCTCTCGGGTATCGCGCCGAACGCTGGTTTCACAGCCGAGCGGTGAACACGATGGTGGGAACCGTGTCGCTCATCCGCGAGCTGCAGCGGCGGCGCGTTGGCCGCAATCTCGTGCACTGGCCACGCGGCGTGGACGACGAGCTCTTTCACCCCGACAAAAAGCGGGACAGCGTTTTCGACTGTCCACGTCCGGTCTGGCTCTACGTCGGACGAGTTGCAGTCGAGAAGAACCTGGAAAGCTTCCTCGGCCTCAATCTGCCGGGCACGAAAGTCGTCGTCGGTGATGGGCCGGCGCGCGAAGCGCTCCAGCGGCGATTTTCCGGCGTCGTCTGGCGAGGATGGCGATACGGCGATGACCTCGCCTCGCACTTCGCGAGCGCCGATTGCTTCGTGTTTCCGTCACGGACGGAGACGTTCGGCAACGTCATCCTCGAAGCGCTTGCGTCCGGTCTGCCTGTTGCCTCCGTGCCGGCGCCGGGTCCGATCGATCTGATCTGGGACGGGCGCAACGGCGCGCTGGGTGACGATCTTCGCGATGCGTGCCTCCGGGCCGTAAAGTGCTCGCGGTGGGCTGCCCGGAGTACCGCGCTGCGCTACACCTGGCGCTCGAGCCACGAGGTCTTCCGCAGCCATCTCGTTCCGGTGTGACGTCCGAAGTCAGACGTGAACCAGGAGAGGCTCACCCATGCGGACCCGCGCTCCTTCCTTGACGCCCGCGGCGAGGCCGAGACCAGGCGTTGCGAAGACCAGCATGGTCGAGCCGTGACGGAAGTAGCCCATCTCCTGGCCTCGGAAAAACGTCGCATCGCAGGGTATCCGATTCGGGCCGCGATACTGGAGGTTGAGCGGCGCGTCGAGGAAGTTCAGGCAGATGCATGCCACGAGAATCGCCCCGACCGCGACGAGAGTCGCCGATTCGTCGGAGCCCTGGAGTACCGTATCGATTACGACGCGTTCGTTCTTGCAGAAGAGGCGAGCGACGCGCTTGAGAGCGATCGGGTTGACGTTCCACGTGTCGCCGGAGATGTAGTCGACGCCTTGCACCCGGCAGTCGTACGGCGCGTGGAAACGGTGATACATGCTGGCCGTCAGCCGAAGCGTCACGAACGTACCGTCCCGATATCGATCGACGAGCTGCTGGCTGGCCAGCAAATCGACCAAGTCGTAGTCGAAGCCCTTTGCCTGGAGCGCGGTCTGTCCCTCGAGAGCGCCACAGGCGCCCACGATCGCGTCACACGGGCTTACGAGCACACCCTCGGTCCGGTCGATGGGCCGGGCGCCTGCCTTCAGCCGTCGGACGAAGCACTCGTGGACGCTGCGAAACTCCGTTTGTTCTGCCTCGTGGAGGTCGAGATCGCCGGCAAAGAATCTCCAGACCGCAAACGAGACGTGGCGGACCAGCGGTTGCTCGATTTCGCTGAACCAACCCATGAAACGGGTCGCCAGGCGCCGGGGGATGCGGTTGGTCAGCAGGAAGTTGATGCGTTCCTGCTGCACGATGCGTTCAACGCCAGAGCGTTCAGTCATCGAGCCCCATGAGAGAACTGCCGCTGGCCTGGTGGATCGCCGGAGTCTCAGCCGTTCTCATGTTGTCCCGCGCACTGCGGGCCCGACTGCTCCTGAGTCGAGCCAAACATCGATCTCTTCAGGGGCATCCACGGCTGGCGAAGCGACTGGCCGGTGTCCTGCCGTTCTACGAGCTCGATGGAGATCGCTTTTTCTCCTGCGACGGCGCGCCCGAGGCAGTGGTTGCCCGCCGGCGGTCCGGATTCGCGCGGCTGGGCCGGCACTTTGAAGAGCGGTCGCCGACGACGTTGTCGTACCACCGGCTCTCGTCGAGCGTGTCGGATCTGCGCTTCACGAACGCCTATCGTGTGCCCTTCCAGTACCGCACATATGTCGCCCGCCACCTGCGGGTTGATCCTGTCATGCAGGCCTCGTCCGGTGTTCGCCTGCAGGATCTCGACAACGCGTGGTCGTACGATCTGTCGGGCTCGTACGGCGTGAACCTGTTCGGGTACGACTTCTACAAGGCTTGCATCGACGCAGGCATAGCCAGGGTGCGCGACCTCGGGCCGGTGCTCGGTCCCTACCATCCCGTGATCGAAGACAACGTGCGCCGGCTGAAAGAGATTTCTGGCCTCGATGAGGTGTCGTTCCACATGTCGGGAACGGAGGCCGTCATGCAGGCCGTCAGGCTCGCCCGATATCATACGAAGCGATCGCACGTTGTCCGCTTCGCGGGCGCGTATCACGGCTGGTGGGACGACGTGCAGCCCGGGCCTGGCAGCCCGGTGACGGCGAACGCCACGTACACACTGAAGGAGATGGACGACCACACGCTCAGAGTGCTCGACACCCGTCGTGACATTGCCTGCGTGCTGGTCAATCCAATCCAGTCGCTCCATCCGAACGGCAGCGCCCCGACCGATGGCGTGCTCGTCGCCAGCGGACGCGTCGCGCAGTTCGATCGTCACGCCTACACCGCGTGGCTGCGCGCCCTGCGTGAAGTGTGCACGCGGCGGTCGATCGTGCTGATCTTCGACGAGATCTTCGTCGGCTTCCGGATCGCCCGTGGCGGCGCGCAGGAATACTTCGGCGTCAGGGCTGACATGGTGACGTACGGCAAGACCGTTGGCGGCGGACTCCCGGTCGGCGTCGTGTGCGGCCGCGGGGACCTCATGAAGCGGTATCGCGACGACCGGCCGTCGGATATCTGCTTTGCTCGCGGCACATTCAATTCGCACCCTTACGTGATGGGCGCGATGCACGAATTCTTCCGCCGGTTCGACGCGCCGGCGATTCGCGCAACGTACGAACGGCTCGACGAGGTCTGGGAAGCCCGAGCCCGTTTGTTGAACCAGCGCCTCGCGCACGAGCAGCTGCCGATCTGCGTCGAGCACCTCGCGTCCATCTGGACGGTGATTTACACCACGCCATCGCGCTATAACTGGATGTTTCAGTACTACCTGCGAGCCCAGGGCCTGGCGCTCAGCTGGATTGGCACCGGACGCCTGATCTTCAGTCACAACTTCACGGACGGCGACCTGGCCGCCGTGTTCGACCGGTTCATCGCCGCCGCCCGCGCGATGCGCGACGATGGCTGGTGGTGGGAGGCGCCGGGAACGACGGACCGAACCGTCGCATGGCAGATCGTTCGCGAGCTCGCTGGCGCCGGCGTCTCCCGCTGGCGGACGCCGCGCGTTCACGCGGCGTCTTCAGAGACGATGGGATCGAACAGCTCGCCCCTCAGCAGGTACAGCGGCGACTTTCCATAAAGCTTCAGGTCGTGGAACGGATCGGTGAGTATCTTCGTGCACCAGACCAAGCCAGTCTGAACGTCTCGAAGCGCGAACAGCTGCACCGTTCGAAAAATGACGGCCCCCGCGCCGATCGCGAGCCAGATCGCGGAGACGTCGTTCAACGCGCTCATCCAGCCTGATCGGGAAGGGAAGAGACCCAGGAGTGACCGGTCGATGAGCAACACGAGCGGCGACAGCGCCCAGATGGACAGAAGAACGATCTTACGATGGAGGTTGTAGCCCACCTTGATCAGCTCCTTGTGTTCGTGCGTCGCGTGGTTGGCGTGGTCGAAGCCTCTGGGCTCGAAGAAGAAGTGTCCCAGCTGCCTGGACGGCATCGCCAGGAGCCACGCGATCATCACCGACGCGACCGGCTCGACGAACAGGAGCACGTACGCGCAGATGAAGCTGATCGCGCTCACAAGATGCAGCGACTGATTGATGCGGCTGTGATGGTAGAACCGGTGATCGTCCCAGCGCTGTTCGGCCAACGCTTCACGAAACGTCATTCACGCCTCCTTGGTTGAAGAATGCGACGCCGCGACTACTACACCGTGGAGTTGCGGATGCGTCAACAGAAAGCGCTTCCCGATCAAATAAATTTGCGTCGTCGACATCGTGCCGTTACGCGGCCTCGATAGGCTTGTCGAACACGTATCGGTTCGCCCACAACGGACCTGTGTCTTCAGCGACCGTCGAACTCGTCTACCACCGCCTCGCTCCCATCTACGACGTCATCTATGGAGCGATACTCCAGCCGGGCCGGCACCGGGCGATGGAGTGTCTTGCGCCGCAGCCTGGGGATTCCGTTCTCGAAGTCGGTGTCGGTACTGGCTTCGGCCTCAGGCACTACCCGGCCGGCTGCCGCGTCGTGGCGATCGATCTGTCCGCGTCGATGATCGCGCGGGCCCATGCGCGTCTCCGTCGTCGGCCCACCCCCGGTATGTCCCTCTGCCGCATGGATGCCGCGCGGCTGGCGCTCGCCGGAGAACGGTTCGACGCGGTCTACGCCCCCTACCTCATCAATGTCGTCCCTGATCCGGTGGCCGTCGCGCGGGAGATGGTGCGCGTGTGCCGTCCAGGCGGTCGGCTCGTGTTTCTGAACCACTTCGACCGCTTGGATGGCGAGCCAGACCTCGTCGATCGGCTCGTCGGCAAGGCAGCCACCCGCATCTCGGGCGTCAACTGGTATCTGGATTTCCAGACCTTCATGCGCAGCAGCGGCCTTGTTCCGCACATGGTCGAACGCGTAAACGTTCCTCGTGTGTCCGCGGTCGTCGTCTGCCGCAGACCCTGACTTTACGTGCCGCCCAGACTCTGCAGCGCCAACCGACACCTCACGTACGAGATTCCGACAGCGAATCCAGGTCGAAGCGACTGCAGCTGAGCTAGCCACGTCTGGAACTCTCGAAAAGAGCATGTCGGTGATGCGGCAAGCTCGGCAGACAGCCACCCGGTCAGTTGGCGAGCAGTGTGCATTTCGCCCGTCCGGTTTCGGGTCCGATGGCCAGATCAGCCGTGGTATTGGTGTTGACGCTTGGATTGTGCCCTTGCCTCGCGTGCTCGACCACCACGCAAACGTCCGTCACGGCACCCGATGCCTCAAAATGTCAAGTGGCGGTTAGCGGAACGGCCGCTTCGTTTGGCGCGACAGGGGGAACCGGGAACGTCAGCGTGTCGGCGGCCAGGGAATGTTCGTGGACCGCGACGAGCAGCGCAGGCTGGATCTCGATTACTGGCGCGGCCAGCGGGCAGGGTGACGGCACTGTTGCATATACGGTGGCCGCTAACCAGGTTCCGTCGGCCCGATCGGCGGCGTTGAACATCGCATCCGCAACTGTGCAGCTGAGCCAGGCCGGTGCGCCGTGTGTGTTCACGCTCAGCCGGACGAGCAACACCGTAGTGGCCGCGGGCGGGCCGCTTTCCGTCAGTGTGAGCACGTTGGCGGGCTGCGCGTGGTCGGCAACCTCGGCAGACGCGTGGATAGCCGTGGCGGCAGGGCAGTCCGGCAACGCCAGCGGAACGGTCACGTTGTCGGTTGTCGCGAACACGGGCGCTGCTCGAGTTGGCCACGCGTCAATCGCAGGCCAGGTATTTACGGTCACACAGAACGGTTCGGCGAGCGCGCCGCCGACCAATCCGCCCCCGACCAGTCCACCGCCGCCGAATCCATCGCCGACGCCGCCACCGGCAACAGTACATCTCGAGGGCACGGTCCGTCTCCTGACCGGTTCGTGTCCGAATCTTCAGTTCGTCGTCAGCGGCACGGTGGTCGTCACCGATGCGTCGACGGACTTCCGCAAGAAAACGAAATGCAGCGACGTGCGCTCGGGAGTCAGCGTGACCGTGGACGGCGTGCCTGACGCCGCCATCGTGCGCGCGCAAACCATCGACATTGGATCCAACCAAAACCAAAATGACTGAACGCCGCGCCGTTCTCGTCGTCGCCGCACTCGGCTTGTTGTGCGCTCGGCGCGCCGAAGCGCAGACAGTGTCCGACGTGCTCACGTTTCTGCTCAACAACGAGACCGTGCAGACCGGGAGCGTCGAGCGAGATCGACAGGCTGCACTGGCCACGACGACTACCATCTCACGCGCGCTCCTGACGAACCTGGCGACGATTCCCGTGCCGAGTTCGTCGAGTGCGTTCGTGTACAGCCTCAACCCCGAGCTCGGCACGGTCGAGCGCCTCTCGCAGAACTTCGGACCGTTCTTCGTCGAGCGCGCGCTGACCGCAGGCAAAGGCGGCGTGTCCTTCGGCCTGGCCGCCCAGGCGTTCCGGTTCACGTCGCTCGACGGGCAGTCTCTCCGCGACGGAAGCCTCGTCACCACTGCGAACCAGTTCGTGGACGAAGCCGCGCCGTTCGACGTCGATCGACTCACGCTCGATATCAACGCGAACGTGGCGACCTTTTACGGCAACTTCGGGGTAAGCGACCGCGTCGACGTCGGCTTCGCCCTCCCGTTTCTGTCGCTCGACCTCTCGGGCTCGCGCCTCAACACGTATCGCGGCCGGACCTTCGCCCAGGCCGCAGCGCAGGCACACGCCGCTGGTCTCGCCGACGTCGTCGTCCGGACGAAGATCCTGGCCTATCGCGAGGAAGGGGCGGCCATTGCCGGCGCCGTCGATGTGAGGCTGCCCACCGGTCGATCCGCGGACCTGCTCGGCGCGGGGACGACGGCGGTGAAGCTATCGGCGATCGGATCGGTCGAGGGCAGCCGCTGGTCGGGTCACGCCAACGTCGGGTTTACCGGCGGTGGTCCTGCGCGCGAGCTGAGCCTGTCGGGCGCAGTGGCTGCCGCGGCCACTGGCCACCTCACGATTACGGGAGAGATGCTCGGGCGGCTGATCGATGCCCGCGGTATCGGAGCCGCGTCAGAGCCGCATCCGACCGTCCTGAACGTCGAGACGATCCGGTTGCTGCCGGAGGGCGATCGATTGACAGAGGTCTCGTCCGTTGCGGGCTTCAAGTGGAACCTGACGGATACGTGGGTGCTCGCCGGAAACGTCACCATCCCGATGACCCATGACGGGTTGACGGCGCCCATCGCGCCGTTCATCGGATTGGACTATTCGCTGGGGCGCTGAAGCGGGAACTTCAGCGTCCGGCCCTGACCGAGTCAATCTTCCAGTCGCCGCCCAGCTTCCTGAGTGTGAACGTCCACACCCGCGGTTCCACGCGGGGCTCGTGGCTTCCGTAGCGCGGCGTGTACTTCGTGGAGCCCTCGCAGGTGGCGACAGCGGCGGGGCCGCGGAAGTCCACGTCGCAAGTGGTGAACGTCAGCGTCTGCGCTTGCAGCGAATCAAAAGCGCGGGCCAGCGCCGCTTCGTTCACGGACGGCCACACTGTCCGTGCCGACTTGGCGTCCAGCTTTTCGTAGGCGGCTCGATAACGCTGTAGCGCCGTCTTGACGCTCTGCTCGTCGACGACCGAGGACGACTCGACCACGGCGGGCGTCACACTTGACGCGTCGCTCGCGGGCCGCGTGAACGACGCGACCTCCGCGTCGGCAGTCCTCGGTGCCGGTACAGACGCGGCCGGAGTTGCGGACGCGGGCAGCGGTGCGGACGCGGGCGGCGGTACAGGCGCGGGCGGCGGTGCAGACGCGGTCGCAGGTGCCGGCGCCGGCGTTCGGCCCGCGGTGTCGGGTTGGGCCGGCGCAGCGTCGGCAGCGGCGGTGGTTCTGGCAATCAGCGTGCTCGCTGGCACCGGACCTGAAACCGTGACCGAACGCAGCGTCGGCGCGTCGGCCGGCCTGGCTTCTCTATCAGCATCGCCAACGGCGAATGCGGACGTGTTCAGCGAACGGCCTACGGCGGCGAGTTCGACTGCTGAATTTTGCAGTTGTCGTGCTGTCAGTAACGGCGCGGGCTCCGGTGCCGGGTTGATGAACGTAGGCGATGTGAAGGACGGGAACGGGAACGCCGCGCTGTCCGGCAGCTGAAGTCGAAACCGCCGCTCTCCGACTATCAATGCCACCAGCATCGCGGCGGCGATGAATACGAGTCTGGGTCCGCGAGACGTCGTTCGCGACCAGGGGCCGGTCAATCCCTCTCTCTCGAGTGCGTCCAGATCGTCGTCAGGGTTCAATCGAAGATCATCGATATCGTCCGGATCCTGGATCGAATTGAATCGCGGGAACGCGTCCTCAGTCGTGTCCCTGTCTTCGTGGGGCCGCCATGACGGTGTCTCGGCGACGGTCGACGTGTCGAGTTTCGCCACCACGGGCGGCCGCAACGACGCCGGTTTGAATTCCGCCACGACGGGCGGTGGCAACGGCGCCGGCTTGAGTTCTGCTACAACGGGCGGTGGCAACGGCGCCGGTTTGAGTTCCGCCACCACAGGTGGCGGCGGCAACGGCGCCGGTTCCAGCTTCTCGACTACGGGCAGCGGTACCGGTGCTTCGAGTTCCGGTTTCGCCACCACAGGCGGCAATGGTCGCGGCGAGCTGGGTATCGCGATTCGCGGCGCGTTTTCTACCTGCAACTTTTCATAGGCATCGCCTCGCCTTTTTTCATAGACATCCGCGAGCAGGACGCCGAAGCGGCGGCCTGGTGGTACGCGAGACGTTGGCGCGGGACCTGCTTCGTTCGCAGTGATTGTTGCCGGCGTGACAGGTGGTGTCCTGACTTTTTCAGGACGACTGGCCTCTGGCGGTGTCGACGCGTTCGCCCTGTCGAGTTCGATTCGCTGACGCAGGGAGTGCGCAGCGAGAAAGGCCGGATCGATAGCCAGCACGGCGTCCACGGCCTCGAGCGCAGCAGAATAGTCGCCGGCTTCGAGTCGTATACGCGCAGTGGCCAGGTGCGACTGAAGAGCTGACCAGGCTTCGCGGCTCTCCACTGGGCTGACTCGATGCAAGAAGAATTCCAGCGATTGTCGCGGTAGCGTTACACGACGGCGGTACCATCACCCGCAATGAGGGCAACTGCCCGCATCGCATGAACCAGGACTCCCGTCATTTCATCGAGGAACTCAACGAACTCAAGAACCGCCTTCTCACGATGGGAGGGCTGGCCGAAGAGCGCTTGCGCCTCGCGGTGCGCGCGCTGGTGGATCGCGACCACGATGCGCTCGCGGACGTGATTGCGGGCGACGCGCGCATCGACGAACTGCAGATGGAAATCGACGATCGATGCTTCAAGCTGATTGCCCTCTATCAACCCGTCGCCGTGGATCTCCGGACAATTGTCTCGAGCCTCAAGATCAATGGCGATCTCGAACGCGTGGGCGA
>Ga0066903_100004998_pt1 | contig 11385 bp, 8 predicted proteins | sample PanSoiMetaGPlot1_FD_67491 | JGI IMG/M metagenome (GOLD analysis project Ga0066903, IMG submission 67491) | Tropical forest soil microbial communities from Panama analyzed to predict greenhouse gas emissions - Panama Soil - Plot 1 (version 2) | ecosystem: Environmental > Terrestrial > Soil >...
GGCACGTTCAGCCGCCCTCGCTGTACGGAGCGATCGCGGGTCGAATTGCGGTTGGTCGCTATGTCCTGCAGATCGGCGAACAGTCGGGCGGCGTGGTCCGCGAGGCGTCACGGGCGGAACGGGCGCACATCCGTCCACGACCCACACCGATCCTCCTTCGACCGAGACTGATTCGCGGCCTGTTGGATCGTCGCATGGAGCTGGCCGCTGCCCTCTCAGCGCTCGACGCGGGCCTGCCTATTGAGGTGAGTGGTGAGCCTGGTGTCGGCAAAACGGCAATCCTCCGACAGCTGGCGCATCATCCGCGGGCCGCCTCGTTCGTGGACGGCATCGTGTACTTGGCGGCACGGCATCTATCGTCCGACGATCTGCTGCAGCTCATCTTCGAGGCCTTCTACGAAAGCGACGAGATCTGCAAACCCACTGCCGCGGAAGTCCGCCGAGGCCTGCAAGACAAGCAGGCGTTGATCCTTCTTGACGATGTGCAGCTGGCGCAGCACGAGCTGGAACAGGTGATCGATATTGCACCGCACTCCCTGTTCGCCGTGGCGACTCGCGAGCGGTGCTTGTGGGGCGAGGTGCGCAGCATCCCGCTGAAAGGCTTGCCGGTTGACGATGCGGTGCTCCTCCTGGAGCGAGAGATCGAGCGTGCGCCCGACGCCTCAGAGCCATCGGCGGCAAGAAGTCTCTGCGCGTCGCTTGAAGGGCACCCGCTTCGAATCCAGCAGGCCGCTGCCCTCATCCGCGAGCAGGGGATCTCGCTCGACGAGTGCGCTCGAAACATCGTACCGGCGGGTCTCGTGACGGAGCTGATGGCGTGGATCGACGCGAAAGAGCGGCGGGCCTTGTTGGCGTTGACCGCGGTGCCGGGCGTGCCGCTGCAGGTTCAACATGTCTCAAGCATCGCGGACGTTCCGGACGTCGAGCCATTGTTGATGACACTCGTCCGCCGCGGTCTCGTTGTCAGCAGCCAATCACGGCATCAACTGGCGGAGGGTGTCGCGGACCAGCTCCGTCGATCGGCGGATCTGAACCCGTGGATGAATCGCGGCATCACGTACTTCACCGCATGGGCCGAACGGTACCGGCGCAGCCCTGGCGACCTGCTGGACGAATCCGAAGCGCTCCTGCGCGTGCAGCAGGCCGCAACGGACATCCGGCGCTGGGGAGAGGTCCTGCGACTGGGTCGTCTTCTGGAAGGCGCACTGGTTATCGGCGCGCGATGGGGCGCCTGGACGATCGCTCTCGAACGCTGCCTCGCGGCCGCGAAGGCGATCGGGGATCGATCGTCCGAAGCCTGGGCGCTTCATGAAATCGGCACGCTGGCCGTGTGCCTCGGCGAGCCCGGCATGGCGCGCGCGTCGTTGAGCCAGGCCGTGAAGCTTCGCGAGGCGATGCGCGAGGATGGTGCCGCGCGAGCCAGCCGGCGGAGTCTCAGTCTTGTGATCGCGCCCGTGTCCGAGGCCTCCCGCGAGCGAGCGACGGCTCCTTCTGAAGATGTGCCGGACCTCGATGCCCTGCCGCTTCGAGATGAAGCCCTCCCGACCATGCGCGTCCGGAAGACGAAGAATGTCAGTGCAGTCTTCCTCGCGGCGTTTCTGTTGGCGGTCTTCGGAGGGATGGCATATTGGGCTCGCCCCGCGAGACTCTCCTGGACGTCGTGGAACGCGGCAAGCATCAGGTCCTTCCTCCAGAGCGGTCTCGGAGGAACAACACCAACGACTGCGACCACGGCGCAGAGTCCGCAACCGGCTGAACTGCGCGTGTTGCAGTTTTCCGCGGCTCCGGACCGCATCGCGCGAGGCGAGTCGGTGCGCCTCTGTTACGAAGTCGCGAACGGCGCTGGTATCCGTATCGATCCGGACATTGGTGAGGTTGCCGCACTCCGACAAAACTGCGTGTCGGCCACGCCGACAGAAACGACCATCTACACGCTGACCGCACGCGATGCCAACGCGGAGAGTGTGCGTCAGTCGCTGCGGGTTCTGGTTTCTCCCGCTTCACCGCGAGCGTCGCCGCTCGAAGAACCGGGGGCGGGTCCTTCGAGCGCCCGATCCGCCGCGACCGGCAGGGCCGAGCTGCTCGATTCTCCGGCGGCGCAGGCACCAGCTTCGGACAGGGCGAGCATTCTCATCTTCACATCGCGCCCCGGATCGATTGCGGGTCGCGGGCCCACAAGGCTCTGTTACGCCGTCAGGGATGCCTTTCAGGCACACGTTGAACCCGGTATCGGCGAGGTCGACCCGACGAGCACGCTGACGTGTGTTCGCGTTGCACCGGTCCGCACGACGACTTACGAGCTTACCGCTTCCGGTCGCGACGGCCAGAAAGTCAGACAGCAGCTGGTCATCATCGTCAGGTGACTTCACTCCGCACGCAACCGTACTTGTCCGTGTGACCCCGGCACGCGGAACGCCGGAACGCGATAACGCGCGATACCGTGGAACGACGTTGCTGGCGGCGCCGAACGCAACAGCGGCATGAACGCGCATCCCTGGCACCGATTCTGCACATCGACTCTGCAATGAAACGTGCCGCTTGCCGAGGCCTGCGAACGACCCAGGCTCTCACGTGATTGCCCCAGACCCCGCCCTTCCGCTCATCTCGAAGCTCATCCAGCTGTATGTTCGCAGCGGAGCACGCGGCAGTACGCGCTCGACGTTCCTGTTGGCACGGCACCTCCGATCGCTTCAGGCAGTGCCCATCACCATCAATGGCAAGCAACTGTTTGTCGATCTTCGAGACGGCTTGTCGCACGCGTTGCTTGCCGGTTCGCCGTGGCCCACGGTCCCTTGGGAGAAGGACGAGCAGCTGATCATGCGGCGCCTCGTCCGCCCGGGGGACGTCGTGTTCGACGTCGGCGCACACATCGGACTCCACATGGTGCTTCTCTCCGAGCTCGCGACACCGCGCGGCTGCGTGCACGCGTTCGAACCCAACCCTGCGAAGATTCCTGCTTTGCGCCGCACCGCGGGGGGTTGTCACAACACAACGGTGCATGCATTCGGCTTGTCCCATTCCGAAAGGCAGGCAACGCTTTTCGTCCCAGTTGACCAATCGATGGCGAGCCTGCGCGACTGGACGTCGGGCCGCGTCGGAGCCGTCCGCGAGGTGCCGTGCAACCTCCAAAGGATCGACTCTCTGGTCGCCAGCGGCGTGTTGCCCCGGCCGGACTTCATCAAATGCGATGTCGAAGGCGCGGAGCTCGAGGTTTTTGTCGGGGCGGCGCGAACGCTCGACCAGCCGCGTGCGCCGATTATCCTTTACGAAGCTTGCCTGCCGTCAGCCGCTGCGTTTGGGTCCACAATCTGGGACGCGACCGACTGGCTGAAAGCCCTACCACACGCAGAATACCAGGTGTATCTCGTTCAGCCAGGCGCTCGTCTCGTGCCGCTCGAGCGATCTAATGACGGGGGCAACTACTCTAATCTCGTTGCCGTTCCTCGAGCTCGGTCCCGGGAGGGGCAACGCGCCGAGCCGACGCGCACTCTCGAAGAGGGCGCCGCCCCTCCTCCGGACTAGTGGGAAGCTCGGTTCGACCCGTGTCGTTAGGGGAGCTTCCCGGTCAATTGCTGATATAGCCGCCGCACAGCCGTCTCCCGTTGTGCGGCATATCCTTGCATCTCTGCATACTGCGGCCATCTGATGGCGGCAACCGCCTGATCCTCCGAGGCGCCGCGCGCGACCTCTTTCTGAACAGCGTCGCGCACATCGACCAGCATCTGCCGGAAGAGGTCGAGTCCTTGCCGCGTTTTTCGAGGGTCTGCCGGAATCGGTCCATGTCCCGGCACAAATATGTCGGCTCCGAGCGCTTCGACCGCCTCGAGAGCGCGCAGCCAGTCGATGCCGTACCCGTCGTTGATAAACAGGAACTGATTCGCAAAATACAGCTCGCTCAGATAGACGATGCGATCCTGCGGAACGAACACAATACTGTCGCCTCGCGTGTGCGCCCGGCCCACGTAGAGAATCTGAATTTCCTTGCCGCCGAGATAGAGCGTCATGCGATCGCGAAACGTCTGATCGGGGAGTCGGGCTCGCTGTTCACCGGCCGGCACGTTCTCCCGCTGCATCAACTCGAGCAAATCGGTCCGGTAGTTTTCATGCCCGATCTTCAGCACGCCCGGGTAGGCGACGTTGCCTTTCGAGTAATTGTCATGGAACGTCGAGGACACCAGAACGCGGATCGGTTGCCGAATGGTCGTGGCTATGGCTCCTCGTTCCGCCTGCGCGACCGCCTCGGAGTTCAAGGCGTCCAGCACGACCACCCCTTCGCTGGTGACAATGATGCCGCTGTTGTAGGTGGTGGAACTGTACACGAAATGGCCAGGAATGATTTCCCGCAACGTGCCTGTCGGATTGCCGGCGGGCCCGGTCTGGCCGGCGAGCTTGTACGATGGCGAGAATGCCGAGACGTAACCGAGGAGCAACAGGAACGCCACGCCGCTTGATTTCAGCATCACCTTCCCTCCGCTTTGTTCGAAACGTCGGAGCGGGATGGGCACCGATTCTATGACACCGGGACCGATGGCCGGAGTTGGGCAGACTTTCATACGTATGCGGATGGAGCCTGAGACTATGGCGGTTCACGCTCCCGAGTTCGGGCGAGGGACGAGGCCCAAGGTCGCCGTCAGCTACAGTCCGGCTGCAGCGCTCAAGCGTCGTCCGAGGCGAAGCGGATCCCGCGTGACTCATCCTCGCGATGCGGGCCCGGACGAGAAGGTTTGCCGACCCCCCAGGAACCGCCTGACACCACAAAATGGCACCGGATTTCCTCCAAACCTGAAGCGTGGGTCCCATCCCAGGCGTTTCAATCCCAATCCCATCCGCAACGAATTGTACGGTTGAGCCGAGTAAATCAGCCCCCCGAGCTCTGGTACTCTGGCATACGGATGGCATAGACAGACACCCCTCGCCCTCTCATGATGGCGTTCGGGGCAAGTTCGAACCGAGGTTGTCGAGTCGTATGAACGGCGCTCCTGACGTATCGGTTGTGATCAGCACGTGCAACCGATGCGTGTCGCTCGCCGCCACACTCGAAGCGCTCCGGCGCCAGATCACTCCGGGGCTGGACTTCGAGGTGATTGTCGTCGACAACAACTCCAGCGATCACACGCCTGAGATCGTCAAGCAATTCCAGGCTGATGAACGGCACCTGTTTCGATACATCTTCGAGCGACGACAGGGCGTATCGTACGGCCGCAATGCCGGAATCCAGGCGAGCCGTGCGCCGATTGTCGCCTTCACTGATGATGACAATTGCGCCGACGCAGATTGGGTTGCGCGACTGAAGGAGGCGCTCGATCGACATCCGGAGGCAGCGGCGGTCGGGGGGCGGATTCTGCCGGTCTGGCCGGCAACCAAGCCCTCGTGGCTGGATGAGCGACATTGGTCGCCGTTGGCAATCCTCGACTACGGTGAACGGCCGTTCTATACGAGCGTCACCGACCCGCGCTGCCTGATAACCGCGAATCTGGCGGTCAGGCGCGAAGTGTTGAGGGCGATCGGCGGATTCGCACCGGACTTCCCTCGTTCTCAGGATCACGAGCTCCAGATTCGGCTGTGGCGCTCTGGCGCGCTCGTCCTCTATGCGCCGGATCTCGTGGTGCGTGCTCACATCAAACCCGAGCGGCTCACGCGTAGTTACCATCGCGCGTGGCACGCCAAGCACGGCTATTTCATGGCGTTGCTGCAACTACAAGAAATCATCGATCGCAACGGCAATCTTCTGGACGCGCCGGCCGACGGGCCTCGTCTGTACGGCTCACCCGGATTCGTCTATCGGCAACTGTTCCGTGAAATGAAGCTTTGGCTTGTCGCAATACTGCGCCGTCAGCCCTCGGATGCCTTCTCACACGGAAACTCCGTGCGCTACCTGGTCCATTACATCCGTCGGCGTGCCGCGCTCGACAGACTCGGGAGCGCACAACGCATGCGCCAGGTTTTGACATTCGTGAGGGCGCATTTCGAGAAACACAGCCGACCATTCGGCATGCCCGGAACACGCCTCGTCAGCGTCCACATCCTAATCGCGATCCTGGTCGGTGCCTCGGCATACGACATCGTAAGAGGGCGAGAGCACTGGCCGTTCTCGCCGTACGCAATGTTCTCCACTGCCGAGAGCGAGCCGAGGCTGGATGGCCTGCGCCTGATGGGGGTGACGTCCGAAACGCCGGCGCGGGAAATTCCACTGCTCGAAGAAGACATGATCGAGCCGTTCGATCAGGCGAGGCTGCCGAGTGCGCTCGCGCGCATGTATCAAGACCCCGAGCGGCGCACGCTGATACGACAGGCTCTGCGCGACTGCCTCGACCGGTACGAGAACCTCCGGGTCACCGGACACCATAGCGGGCCTCCGCTGCGGGCGTTGCGTCTTTACCAGGCGCACTGGGCGCTCGATCCGCAAGGCCGGAACCGAGACGTTCCGGACGCAAAATGGTTGCTAGAAGAGGTTGACGGCCCGCGGATCGTCCCGCGGGGGCTCAGATGATCTCAGGGTTGATGCGCCGCTGGTTATGGTTCTGGTTCGAGCCGACGCCGCCAGCCAGACTTGCGTTGTCGCGCGCGCTGTTCTATGCAGGCCTCCTGATTTGTTACAGCTGGGACGATTTTTCGGCCTGGGGCGGAGTCTCGAACGAATTCTGGATGCCGCTGCCACTGTTTTCTGCGCTGCGCCTCTTTCCACTCCAACCGTCCGCGCTGGACGTGCTCCAGGCCGTCTGGCGCATCGCCCTCGCGCTCTGCTCGGTCGGGCTGTTCACGAGGGTCAGCGCGATCGTCGCGGCGGTGTTGGGCTTCTATCTTCTGGGATTGCCGCACAATTTCGGGCAGACGTTCCATGTGGACGCGTTGCTCGTCATCGCGATGACCATTCTCGCGTTCTCACGCGCAGGCGATGCGTACTCAATCGACGCCCTTCTCGCCCGCAGAGCGCGACACCACCGCCCAGCCGCGAGCGGCGAGTACACCTGGCCCATTCGGATGATCTGGCTTGCAATGAGTCTCGTCTTTCTGGCGGCCGGGATCGCGAAGCTGCGATGGGGCGGGCTCGCGTGGATCACCTCGGACAACATGCGTATCGTGTTGATGCGCGCCGTTTATCACGTCTCTGATGCGGACCCCTGGACCGACGCCGGCCTCCGGATTGCCGCATCGCCGTGGCTCACGCACGTCCTCGCCGGATCGACGATCATGATCGAGCTGGCCTTCATTGCGTCGCTCTTTCACCCAGTCGCGCGAGCCGTGTGCGTACCCGCGGCTTTCTTGTTGCTGGTCGGCATCCGCGCGCTGATGGGGCCGAGATTCGCCCCGTTCCTGGTCGCGAACGTCTTTTGGGTCCCCTGGGACGTCCTCGCTGGATATGCCTTGAGGCTGCTCGCTTGGAAGAGACGGACGGTTCCTTCTTTGTTGGAATCGCCAACCTCAGGAACGCCGCTGGAGCGGGGATGGCCAACCGCATCAATATCGACGGTGCCCGAAGACGAGCATGACGCTTCCGCTGAACATCGCAATGACCTGGACGCGCCGCAAAAGCTGGTCGCCAAAGATTTCCAACTCGACATTTCACCCCTCAATCGAGCCACACATGCACCAGATTTCGAGCGTCACTGAAGAAAGCGACCTTCAACAGCTTGAGCGCGATACGCACATCGACGGAAACCGTTCAGCTCAGCCCGGCCTCCTACCCCGCGCTCAGGAAACGGATTCGAGGCCCACAACGATCATTCGTGCCCCATCTTTTTCAATTCTGGCCATCGCAGGAGCCCTCCGACGACTGGTCCATTATCACGATTTGCTCTACACGCTGAGCCTGCACCGCTTGAAGGTGCGTTACAAGCAGTCGGTCCTCGGCCCCTCGTGGGCGCTCCTGCAGCCCACGCTGCTGATGCTCATCTATACCGTCATCTTCTCGCGGATAGTGAGGGTGCCGACCGACGGAACGCCGTATGCGCTGTTCGCTTACTCGGCGCTTTTGCCGTGGACGTTCTTCTCCACCGCTTTATCGACGGCGACGAACAGTCTGGTCAGTCATTTCACGTTGGTGACGAAGGTGTACTTCCCCCGCGAGATCCTGCCGCTGACCTACGTGATCGCCGCACTGATCGATTTCATCGTCGCCTCGAGCATGCTCGGCGTCTTGATGGCTTACTATCACGTTCCTTTGTCGCTAAACGCCTTCTTTACGATTCCAATAGTCGCCGTGCTCACGCTGTTTACCATTGCAGTGTCGCTCCTCCTGTGCGCCATTCAGGTGCGCTACCGCGACATCGGTGTGGCTCTGCCGCTACTGCTGCAGTTGTGGATGTTTTCGACGCCCGTCGTCTACCCGCTTTCCATCGTGCCGGCGCGATGGCAGGCGTTGTACTCGCTCAATCCGATGGTCGGCGTCGTCGAGAGCTTCCGGCGAGTGACGCTACAAGCCGTGCCACCCGACTTCGACGTCCTGGCGATTTCGGCTGCCGTCGCCGTCGCGCTGCTGCTCGTGGCCTTCATCTATTTCAAGCACGTGGAAGCCACGGTTGCCGACATTATCTGATCAGGCAGATCGTTTCTGGCCTCCGCTGAGCCCCGTGCGTACTTTCTTGCGCAGCAGCTTGCCAGCGAAGGCCCCGACCTCGGCGACCACCGATCGATCGGTGCGCACGCGTTCCTCTCGGTAACGCGTGCGGCTGTAGCTTACGAGGAACCGCACATTGTTCTCGTGCTTGAACGCGAGTGCGGGCTGCCGCCGAAATGATGCCAGCAGCCACTTCGGAAGTTCGTCGGCGATCTGGCGAAAAAGAAACGCCGGTACGCCGAAGAGGGTAAGGAGCTCCCCGCCGGAATTCTTGCCGGTGTAGCAACCGTTTCGATCCGAGTCCTCGAGTAAGCGCATCATCGCGCAGAAGACGCCATAGCCCCGGTGCCATCGTCGGTGATATTCCTTCGTCATGCGGCTCGCAGGAACGTTCGTTTTCGCGAGCAAGGTGGGAAGGTACAGCCCCTGTTTGCCGGCGCACCAGCAGCGAATCAACAACTCATGATCCTCCATCGAGCCGATGCTGTCTTTGACCCGCTGCAGCTCGGGCGCGAAAAGGCCGACGGCGTCGAAGAGTGACCGTCGCACGGCCAGGTTGGCGGACACCAGGCACAATTGACGCTCCGCGGTGACATAAAACGGCGTCGGACCGTAGTCCACGAGCGCCAACGGCGTCCAGTTGGCTTCCGTCAGCCAGGCCGGCGGAGGCGCATGCCACGTCGGCAGAACCTTGCCGCCTACGAAATCGACCTCCGCGTGCTCGTCCATCGTCCGCTTGATGGTCCTCACCCAGTCACTCGCAACACGCACATCGTCGTCGAAGAACGCGATAATCGGCGCGCGCGCGACTGCGATGCCGGCGTTTCGTCCGTAAGAGACGCCCTGTCTTGGCTCGAAGACGTAGTGAAGCTGATTGAATCCTCGGGCCACGAATGATTGGATGACCGCACGCGTGGCGTCACGCGAATTGTTGTCGACGACGATGACTTCGTACGACAGATCGTCCGCGTCCTGATTCAACACGCTGTCCAAAGCATCGGGCAGGCAGGCGGCACCGTTATACGTGCTGATGACGACCGACACGTCCATTCGTTCGCTCACAGCCGAATGCTCATGACTTGTCACCCATCACCGTCAGTTTGTGTCGGTTTTCGCCGGACGCCGGGTGAGCGCTTGGTGCTCGCATCGAGGGCGGCACAACCTGCCGCAAAGCAAGGTCCGCTACCAGTAAACCGAACCGAAGTCAGCGCCGAATCAACCTGACGGCTGAGATCTCACCGCGTGCGCGTTTCAAGCGCTTGCGCACGACCGTCCTGACAAACTGTGCGAGCTCGGCGATGCCGGAGTGTTTGCGTTCGGCGGCGTGCTGGCGATAGCGCTGGCGGATGTAATGCAGGCAATGTCGGACGCGATTCTCGTGGTAGAAGGCGCTGCTCTCCTGCCGACGCAGCTCCGCTTTCATCCAGAGCTTGATGCCACGGAGCACATCACGATAGACGAAACCCGGCACCCCGAACAGCCTCGAGGCTGCCATCGGTTCCGGGAGCAGCCAGCCTTCAGGTGAGGTGAGCTCTCTCAGACCCATCATGGCACAGAAGCGCGCGTGCCCGGCGTACCACTTGCGGTGATAGGCCTTCGTGGTGCGCTCCGGCTGGACGTCCGCCACCACGACGACGTCAGGCGCGTACAGCCCCTGCCCGCCCGCGCGCCACACCCGTATCTGCATGTCGTGATCCTCGGCGGATCCGATGCCGTCCTTGACGCGCTGAAAATCTGGCGCGAATAATCCGAGGCGATCGAAGACGTGACGGCGGAACGCCCAGTTGGCGCCGACCAGGCAAGACGGTTTCTGCGGATTGACGACAAAAGCCTCATGGCCATAGTCGACGAGCGCAAGCGGAGACCAGTGATCGGGCGTCAACCACCCCGGCACCTCGGTGTGCCAGCGGGGCAAGACTCTCCCGCCGATGAAGTCCGCCTCCGGGTGCTCGTCGAAGCACCGCTTGATACGGGCTACCCAATCGGGCGCCGGGAGGACATCGTCGTCGGTAAACGCAATGAGCGGAGCTGTTGCGCGCGCGATGCCCGCATTGCGTCCGAATGACAGCCCTTGCCGCGGCTCGAACACGTAAGAGAGCCTGGCATTGGCCCGATCGATGAACGACTGAACGACAAGCCGCGTATCGTCGGTCGAGTTATTGTCGACGATGACCGCTTCCCACGTGACGCCGTTTGTCCGCTGATCACACAGAGTTTCGAGCGCGTGACGGAGCTGCTCGCACCGGTTGTAGGTGCTGATCACCACCGATACATCGGCCGGCGACTGCCTCGACAAATCAGAGAGCAAGAGGCCCCTCCGCGGGCACGCGAGTAAGCCTCTCGGTGCGAAGCACGCAGGTTGCGTTCTTCTCGTCGAGAAAGCGAGAGCCGATCCGCTCGAGCGTTCGAGTCATCTCTCGGCCTGGTCGTGCCCCACCCGCCAACCGTGAATCTTGACGATGATCGTCTCCACGTGATCCTGTCAAACCCGCCGTTGATGCGAACCCGTTTGCCACGATGCCGCTCGCAGCCGTCCGGGCTATCACTGAACGCCGCCCCAATGACCGGCACAGCCCCTGACGAGAAACCGGCGCGGCACAGACCCGACAACCACCCTGCCAACGTCGGCGAGGCGATTGCCGATGCGGACCTCGTGACAAGCCCGGTCCGGGTTCAATACCCGACGGATTGGCAGTCAGCCTTCTTAATATCGGATCACCTGGTCCGTTTGATCGGAACAATTATTGTTAACGACGAGGCTCTCCATTCTGTGCCGGTCGAGTTCTCAATTGCGGAAAATCCCCGCAGCGTCTTTCATCATCAGCGAG
>Ga0066903_100004999_pt1 | contig 11385 bp, 10 predicted proteins | sample PanSoiMetaGPlot1_FD_67491 | JGI IMG/M metagenome (GOLD analysis project Ga0066903, IMG submission 67491) | Tropical forest soil microbial communities from Panama analyzed to predict greenhouse gas emissions - Panama Soil - Plot 1 (version 2) | ecosystem: Environmental > Terrestrial > Soil >...
TGCACCGGCACGCACCTCACCGCCGACCATGCGTCTGCCGTCCTCGACGAGATCATGGAGGGCCGCACGTCCGACGTCGAGACCGGGGCCTTCCTCGTGGCGCTGCGCGCCAAGGGGGAGACGGTCGCCGAGCTCGTCGGCCTTGCCAGAACCATGCGTCGCCTGGCCGCCCATGTGGATGTCGGACGGGACGACCTCGTCGACACGGCGGGGACCGGCGGCGGCCCAACGACCTTCAACATCTCCACGACCGCGGCGCTCGTCGCTGCCGGCGCCGGATGCGCGGTCGCCAAGCACGGCAATCGTTCCAGCACCAGCCGCTCCGGCTCCGCGGACCTCCTCGAGGCCCTGGGCGTGCGAATCGACCTGGATCCCCCCGCCATCGCCCGCTGCATCGACGAGGTGGGCTTCGGCTTCATGTTCGCGCCCCGCCACCACGCGGCCATGAAGCACGTGGTGCCGGTCCGCAAGGAATTGGCGGTGCGCACGATCTTCAACTTCCTCGGTCCGCTGACGAACCCCGCCGGCGCACGCCGCCAACTGCTCGGAGTGTCGGACCGGCGCTACCAGGAGACGATCGCCGAGGCCCTCGTGGGCCTGGGGTGCGAGCGGGCGATGGTGGTCCGTGCGGAGGACGGGGTGGACGAGATCGGGATCGAGGGCCCCACGCGCGTGATCGAGGTCAAGGACGGCGGTACCGAGGAGTGGTTCGTCGAGCCCGAGACCCTCGGCGCCCCGATCGCCGAGGTCGAGGAGATCGGCGGAGGGACGCCCGAGGAGAACGCCGCCACGGTCACGCGGGTGCTCGACGGCGAGGGCGGCCCGGCGCGGAACGTCGTCGTGCTGAACGCCGCGGCGGCGATCGTCGTCGGCGGGGGCGCGGCGGACCTCGAGGCCGGCGCCGTGCGCGCGGCTGAGGTCATCGACTCCGGCGCCGCAAGGGACGTGGTCTCCCGTCTGATCGGCCTCACGGGCGAGCTGGCCCCGTCCTGAGCAGACTGGCTAGCCTGTCGTCGGGATGAGTTCGCTCGACGAGCTGGTCGCCGGCGCGCGACAGGACGCCCGTCGCCGACAAGAGGAGGTGCCGCTCGAGACGCTTCGGGCGCGCTTGGTCGATCGCGACGGTGCGCGGCCGTTCAACGAGGCGTTGGTGCGCCCAGGCCTTTCGCTGATCGCCGAGTTCAAGCGGCGCTCCCCGAGCGCGGGCGCGCTGCGCCCGGATGCCGGCGTCGCCGACACGGTTCGCGCGTACGAGCGCGGCGGCGCGGCGGCACTCTCGATTCTCACCGAGGAGCGCCAGTTCGGCGGCTCCCTCCACGACCTCAGGGCGGCGCGGGAGGCATCGGACCTGCCGATCCTTCGCAAGGACTTCGTGGTCGACCCGTACCAGCTGTACGAGGCGGCCGCGAACGGCGCTGACGCGGTACTCCTGATCGTCGCGGCGCTCGGGGACGAGGACCTCGCCGAGCTCTACATGCAGGCGCGCGAGCTCGACCTCGACTGCCTGGTCGAGGTCCACGACGAACCGGATCTGGAGCGCGCGCTCATGGTCGAGGCGGACGTGATCGGGATCAACAACCGTAACCTCGCGGACATGAGCGTCGACGTGCGCAGAACCGTCGATCTGCTGACCGACGTGCCCGCGGGGAAGACCGTCGTCTCCGAATCGGGGTACGAGCACCGTGACCAGCTCGACGAGCTGGAGCGAATCGGCGTCGATGCCGTGCTCATCGGCGAGACACTGATGCGCGCGGACGAGCCGGAGCTGGCGGTCCGCGACCTGACCGGCGACGAGGAGGCCACGCGCGAGCACTACCTCGAGCGCGCCTCCGAGGAATAGGGCCGCAGGCGGCCGGGTCCGTCGTTAGTACGAGATTCTTAGAACCTCTGTAGAAGCGCGTTAGGCGCGCTTAACCGGCTTTGCCCATGCTCATCGCCCATGAGCAAAGTCAAGAAAATCTCCAGCACACCCTTCGGCGCGGCGGTCATCGGCGGTCTGATCGTTGCCGTCATCGGCCTGATAGCGATCGCCGCCGGCGTCGTCCACTCTTCCAACAACAGCAGCACCGTCGCCACCCTGGCGCCGGCGCCTCTGCCCGAGCCCGCTTCACAGACGAGCACCAAGGGGCAGACGGTGAACCAGATCTACAAGGAGGACTCGCCCGGCGTCGTCTTCATCCAGTCCACGCTGAAGCCCCAGGGCTCGTCGCTCCTGAACCCGTTCGGCGGCGGCGGCGGATCCAGCGGCGGCACCGCCACCGGCTCGGGCTTCGTGATCGATCACGAGGGCCACATCATCACCAACAACCACGTGGTCGACGGTGCGAGCAAGATCGAGGTCACCCTGGGCAACCAGGACACCTCGTCACCCGTCAGCGCCACCGTCGTCGGCAGGGACCCATCGACCGACATCGCCGTGCTCAAGGTGAACGCCCCGGCGGATCAGTTGCACCCGCTGTCGCTCGGTAACTCATCCGACGCGCAGGTCGGCGACCCCGTGGTCGCGATCGGCAACCCGTTCGGCCTCGATCGCACCGTCACCTCGGGAATCGTGTCGGCGCTCCAGCGCCAGATCAAGGCACCGAATGGCTTCAGCATCGACAACGTGATCCAGACCGATGCCGCCATCAACCCGGGCAACTCCGGCGGGCCTCTGATCTCCGGCAACGGCCAGGTGATCGGGATCAACTCCCAGATCGAGTCCCCGAACGGCGGCGGCAACGTCGGCATCGGGTTCTCGATTCCGATCAACACGGTGCGCTCGGAGCTCCAGCAGCTGCTCCAGAGCGGCACGGTCCAGCACGCCTACCTGGGTATCAGCGGGACGGACCTGACCCCCGAGATGGCCAAGGTCCTCAACCTGCCGGTCTCCGATGGCGCCCTGGTGCAGGCCGTCACCCCCGGCGGCCCCGCGGCCAAGGCGGGCATCAAGGGCAGCAACGGAAGCGCGACCGTCAACGTCGGCGGCCAGCGGATCCAGGCAGGCGGCGATGTCATCGTCGCGATCGACGGCAAGCCCGTCCACTCGATGACGGACGTCATCAACCAGATCAGCGCCAAGCAGCCGGGCGACACGGTCCAGCTGTCGGTGGTGAACGGTAGCCAGAAGCGCACAGTCAGCGTGACGCTGGGCAACCGCCCGGCGAGCGTCAAGCAGCAGTAGCGCGGAATCGGGGCAGGCGGGGGCGGCGCCCCGCCTGCCTCACCCTTCGACGGCCGGTGGACAATTCGTCCGCCGGTCGTTCGCGTATCGGCAATCGGTCGGCCGGGATCACCAGCAGCCTGTCGGCCGGAAGCCACGATCTCGAGCTGAGGTGCTCTGACGATGACGGCCACATCGAGATAGTCGACACCCGCATCACGGCGGTCACGCTCGACTGAGACGGGCCGTACCCTTGACCCGATGCGGGTCAAGTTCTGCGGCATCACGAATCTGGACGACGCGCTCGAGGCGCGACGCCTCGGCGCGTGGGCGATCGGGCTGAACCACTGGCCGCAGAGCCCGCGCTACTGCCAGCCCGGCGCGGCTGTCGAGATCTCGGCGGCGGTCAAGCGCCAGTTGGAGGTGGTGGGCGTGTTCGTCGACCCCACGCTCGACGAGCTCGCCGCCGCGGCGGAGAACGAGTCGCTGACGATGGTTCAGCTCCATGGGGGAGAGGGCGCCGCGTTCTGTCGTGAGGCCGCACGCCGCACCGGCTGCAAGGTGATCAAGGCGATCCGCGTGCGCAGCACCGCCGACGTGCGTGCCGCCGAGGCTTTCCGAACGGACTTTCATCTTCTGGATGCCCACAGGCCCGCCATGCCCGGGGGCACCGGCGAGAGCTTCGACTGGGAGCTGCTGGCCAACCGGCGGTCCGAGGTGCCGCTGATCCTCGCGGGCGGGCTCACCCCCGACAACGTGGACGAGGCGATCGCTGTCACCCACCCGTTCGCCGTTGACGTGGCCAGCGGGGTGGAGGCGGAGCCGGGGATCAAGGACCACGCGCTGATGGCGGCGTTCGCCGAGCGGGCCCAGGCGGTGCCCGCATGAGCGCGGCACCCGTCCAGGAGCGCTTTGGTCCCTACGGAGGCCGCTATGTGCCCGAGGTGCTCATCCCTGCCCTCGACGAGCTCTCGGCCGCCTGGGCCGAGGCGCGTGAGGATCCCCAGTTTCGCGACGAGCTCGATCGCGTCCTGCGCGAATTCGTCGGCAGGCCGACGCCCCTCTACCTCGCCTCCAGGCTGTCGGACCGGGTGGGCCGGCGCGTCTACCTCAAGCGTGAGGACCTGGCGCACACCGGCGCGCACAAGATCAACAACGCCGTTGGGCAGGCGCTGCTGGCCAAACGGATGGGCAAGCAGCGGATCATCGCCGAGACCGGCGCGGGGCAGCACGGCGTTGCGGCTGCGACCGCATGCGCCCTGCTGGGGCTCGACTGCGTCGTCTACATGGGCACCGAGGACATGCGCCGCCAGGCCCCCAACGTCGAGCGGATGCGGCTGCTCGGCGCCGAGGTGAGCCCGGTCGAGGCGGGCGCCCGAACGCTCAAGGAGGCCGTCAGCGCCGCCATCCGCGACTGGGTGACCAACGTCGGGTCGACTCACTACATCATCGGCTCGGCCGTCGGCCCGGCCCCGTATCCGGCGCTCGTGCGAGACCTGCAGCGGGTGATCGGCGACGAGGCGCGTGAGCAGGCGCTCGCCGCAGAGGGAGCGCTGCCGGCCCGGGTGATCGCCTGCGTCGGCGGCGGCTCGAACGCCATCGGGACCTTCTATCCGTTCATCGACGACGCCGAGGTGGAGCTGATCGGCATCGAGGCCGGGGGAGAGGGTCTGGACGGCCTCCACGGCGCATCGCTTGTCGCAGGGCGCACCGGAGTCCTTCACGGCGCGATGTCCTCGATCCTCGCCGACGAGGACGGCCAGATCCTGGAGGCACACTCGATCTCGGCCGGGCTCGACTATCCGGGCGTCGGCCCCGAGCACGCCCAGCTGCGCGACTCCGGCCGCGCCCGCTACGAGGCGGTCACGGACGTCGAGGCGCTGCGGGCGTTCCGCGAACTGGCCAGGCTGGAGGGCATCCTCCCTGCGCTCGAACCCGCCCACGTGATCGCCTGGCTTCTGAAAGGTGGGCAGCCTGGCAGTGACCCGGCCGAAGCGGACGCGCCAGCGGAGCATTCGGAGGGCTTTGATTTGGTGTGCCTCAGTGGGCGCGGCGACAAGGACCTCGCCGAGGTGCTCGCGAAGCTCGAAGAGCTCGATGGCTGAGGCCGTCGCGGCCGGGGCCGCGAGGATCGCTGAGGCGTTCGCGACGGCCCGTGGCGAGGGGCGGGCGGCGCTGATGCCGTACATGATGGGCGGCTTCCCCGACATGGAGACCTCCCGGGCGGTGGCCGGCGCGTACGCGGAGGCGGAGGCAGATCTGGTGGAGCTGGGCGTTCCGTTCTCCGACCCGCTTGCGGACGGGCCCGTGATCCACGCGGCGGGGACCCGCGCGCTCGCGGCCGGCGCGACGCTCGAGGGAGTGCTCGAGATCGGTGGGGCCCTCGGCGAGCACGTGCCGTTCGTGCCGATGGTCTACTCGAACATGGCCCTCGCGAGAGGCGTGCGGGAGTTCGCCGCGATACTGGCGGGCGCCGGCGCCTGCGGGGCGATCATCCCCGACCTGCCGCTCGGCGAGGCGGACGAGCTCGGCGACGCGCTCCGCGATGCGGGCATCGCGCCGGTGCCCCTCGTGGCGCCGAGCACGCCGCCGGAGCGCCGCCGCCGCATCTGCGAGCAGGCCACCGGCTTCATCTACGTCGTCTCCGACACCCGCGTGACGGGCGAGCGGGACGACCTGCCGGCGGGTCTGACAGACCTCGTCGAAGCCGTTCGCTCCGAATCGACGGTGCCGGTCGCGGTGGGCTTCGGGATCGGCACTCCCGACCAGGCGGCCGCCGTGGGGCGGATCGCGGACGGGGTGATCGTCGGCACCCGGCTGGTGAGGGCCGTGACGGAGGCGGAGGGCCCGGACGCGTCGGCCGCGGCCGTGAGCGATTGGATCCGCGGAGCCCGCGAGGCGATGACGAGCGCCGGCGGCCGGGTCGGGTAGATTCCCGGCCGTGCAGCTTCTCGTCTTCACCACCGTCGGCCTCGGGGCGATGGTCGCCGCGTACGGCTTCGGCTTGGGCGGCACGGTCGCGTTCCTGATTTTCCTGCTGATTCTCTTCATCGGCATCTTCGTGCGGGCGGCGGCGCCGCTGCTGGAGCACCTGAAGCCGTAGACCTGATCGCGTCCGCGGTCGCGCGGGATATGGTGCGGCCGTGCGGATCGGGGTGCTGACCGGAGGCGGCGACTGCCCGGGACTGAACGCTGCGATCAGGGCGATCGTGCGCAAGGGGATCGACGTGTACGGGCACGTGATCGTCGGCTTCCGCGACGGGTGGAAGGGGCCGCTCGAGAATGAGTACGACGAGCTGACGATCGAGTCGACGCGCGGGATCCTGCCGCGCGGGGGCACGATCCTCGGGACGTCGCGCACCAACCCGTTCCGGGACGAGGGCGGCGCGGAACAGGTCAAGGAGAACATGGCGGGCCTCCACCTCGACGGGCTGATCGCGATCGGCGGCGAGGACACGCTGGGGGCCGCCGCACGGTTGAACAGCGAGCACGACGTCCCGGTGCTGGGCGTCCCGAAGACGATCGACAACGACCTCGCCGCCACCGATGTGACCTTCGGCTTCGACACGGCGCTCCACGTGGCCACCGAAGCGATCGACCGGCTGCACACGACCGCGGAGTCCCACCACCGCGTGATGGTGGTCGAGGTGATGGGCCGGCACGCCGGCTGGATCGCCCTGCAGTCGGGGCTGGCGGGCGGCGCCGACGTGATCCTGATCCCGGAGCGCCCCTTCGACATCGACGACGTCTGCAAGCTGCTCCGCCGCCGTCATGCGCGCGGCCGCGCTTTCTCGATCGTGGTCGCCGCCGAGGGGGCCGTCCCGCAGGAGGGCACGATGGAGCTGGTGGCCTCGGGCACGGACGAGTTCGGCCACGAGCGGCTCGGCGGCATCGGCCAGCGGCTCGAGCGCGAGATCGAGGAGCGCACAGGGTTCGAGACGAGGGCGACCGTGCTGGGGCACGTCCAGCGGGGCGGTACCCCGACGGCCTTCGACCGTGTGCTCGCGACGCGGCTGGGCGTGGCGGCGATCGACGCCGCGCACGACCGCAACTGGGGGACGATGCCGGCCCTGCGCGGCACACGGATCGAGCTGGTCGCCCTGAATGAGGCCGTCGCACGACTTCGGACGGTGCCGCCGGAGGACTACGAGGCCGCGTCGCCCTTCATGGGGTAGGCGGGTGAAGCGGGGCGCGGTCATCCTGGCGACCGTCGCCCTGGCGGCGACGCTCGGCGGATGCTTCTCGTCGGGCTCCGGGATCCAGTCCGGCGAGCGGGTCGACATATACGTGAGCATGCCGCTGCACGGCCCGGAGGCCGGGAACGGCCGCGACGTCGTCGATGCCGCCCGTCTGGCCCTCGCAGACGCGAACGGAATGGCCGGCCGGCTTCGAATTCGCGCGATCTACATGGACGACACCTCCGGCCATGGCGCTGGCGCGCGCTGGAGCCCGGCCGCCGCCGCGGCCAACGCCCGGCGGGCGAGTCAGGACTCCGCGGCGATCGCCTACATCGGGGACTTCGACTCGGGTGCGACCCGCTTCTCGCTCCCGATCACCAACGAAGCGCACATCCTCCAGGTCTCGCCCGCCAGCTCTGCGATCGACCTCGTGCAGCCGTTCCTCGGCGCTGGGGACCAGATTCCCGACCAGGTGCAGCCCACCGGCCAGCGGACCTTCGGTCGGGTGATCCCGAGCGACGAGGCGCAGGCGAACGCCGGCGCCGCGTGGGCGAAGCGACTCGGGGTCGCCACGGCGCGGGTCGTGGGCGACGGCGGCTCGTTCTCGCGGGTCATGGAAACCGCGTTCGGGGAACAGGCCAGACAGTCGGGGATCAAGGTGCAGCGCGCCAAGCTCACTCCGCCCGGGACGGTCTGCGGGCTCTCCAGCCCGGCGGAACCGGCATCCAAGCGGCCGCTCGGCTACTACGCGGGCGCCGAGGTCCCGACACAGCGGCAGCTCGCGTGCATCACGAACGGCATCGCCGACACCAGGCTCATGGCGACGGATGCGCTGGTCAACCCGGCCGGGATTCGCGCTCTGGCGCCGTCGTCTGCGCTCGTCACCTCAGCCGCCCAGGATCCCTCTCAGCTGCCGGCCTCCGGCCAGCGATTCCTGCGCGCGTTCCGGGAGCGCTACCACCGTGCGCCGGGGCGCTACGCCGCGTACGGCTACGAGGCGATGGCCGTCGTCCTCGACTCGATCAGGCGGGCCGGAGACTCCGGCGCCAGCCGCGACTCGGTCGTCAGCTCGTTCTTCGACACCACGAACCGGCACTCGGTACTCGGCAGGTACTCGATCGACGACGTCGGCGACACCACTCTGAACCAGCTCGCGGGCTACCGCATCGTGAACGGGCGGCCCGTGTTCGCGACCGCTCTGACCGCGCCCCGCTGATCAGCGGCGAAGCAGGCTGCGGAAGGCTGGCTCGATCTCCGGCTCCGCGAACTCGAAGCCGGCATCGAGGGCCCGGCGCGGAATGGCGCGCTGGCCGCCCGTGATCACGTCGCCGAGCTCGCCGCCGAACCGTGCCTTCATCGCCAGCTTCGGCACCGGCAGGACGGCCGGGCGACCGAGCGCTCTGCCGAGCGCCTTGGACAGCTCGGCGTTGGTCACGGGATTGGGAGCGGTCGCGTTGTAGACGCTGGTGCGGTCCTCGCCGTCGAGCACCCAGAGAACCAGCCGGACCCAGTCGTCGATGTGGATCCACGGCATGTACTGCCGGCCGCCGGCGATCGGGCCACCGAGGCCCAGGCGGAACGGCGGGAGCAGTTGCTTGAGGAGCCCGTGGTCGGGGTCGAGCACGAGGCCGGTTCGGATGATCGCGACCCGCATGCCGAGCTCCTCGGCGCTGTGAGCGGCGGCCTCCCAGGCGACGCAGACGCCCGCGTCGAACGTGGTGCCCGGCTCGGTGGACTCGTCCACCATCGCGTCTCCACGGTCGCCGTAGTAGCCGACCGCCGACTGGCTCACGAGCGTGGCGGGCCTCGGATCGGCGGCGCTCAGCGCGTCGATCAGGTTCTTTGTTGCCCGCTCGCGACTGTCGCGGATCCGCTGCTTGGCCTCGTCGGTCCAGCGCTGGTCGATGGGCTCGCCAATCAGGTTGACCACCGCGTCCACGCCCTCGAGCGCCGCGGCCGGAGGGCGCTCAGCGGTCGCGTTCCACGCGCGCCAGCTCACCGTCGGATTCGACCCGCGAGCCCGCTCGGCGTCGCGGGTCAGGCCCACGACCTCGTCCCCGCGGGCGAGCAGAGCGTCGCTGGCGGCCGAGCCGAGGAACCCACTCGCGCCGGTGACGAGCACACGCACGGTCAGCTCCCTTCGCTCATTCGATCGCCGTGAAGCTTCCGGTCTCCTCCGAGAATCGGGCGATCCCGCCGCGCCTGGCCTCTTCGACGACCGCCTCCGCAACGGCCGGGGCGACGTCACGGTCGAAGACGCTGGGGATGATGTAGTCCTCGCTCAGGTCGTCCTCAGCGACTACGCCCGCGATGCCCCGAGCGGCGGCGAGCTTCATCTCCTCAGTGATCCGCGGGGCGCCGGCGTCGAGGGCGCCGCGGAAGATGCCCGGGAAGGCGAGGACGTTGTTGATCTGGTTGGGATAGTCGGATCGCCCGGTGGCCATGATCCGGACGTAGGGTCCGGCGTCCTCCGGCATGACCTCCGGGTTGGGGTTGGCCATCGCGAAGACGATCGCGTCGTCGGCCATCTTCCCGAGGTCCTCGGCCTCGATGATCCCGGGGCCCGAGACGCCGATGAACAAGTCGCAGCCCTCGATCACATCGGCGGGGCCGCCCTGGCGCTTCTCTGGGTTGGAGTTCTCTGCATACCAGCGCTTGATCCCGCTCATCTCGCCGCTCTCATAGTCCTCGCGAGCGGTGGAGATCGCGCCCTGGCGGTCGCAGCCGATCACGTGGGTCATTCCGGACTCGAGCATCATCTTGGTCACTGCTACCCCCGCAGCACCCAGGCCCACCACGAGGACGTGCAGGTCCTCGAGGCGCTTGTCGACGATCTTCAGTGCGTTGAACAGCGCCGCCATCGTCACCACGGCGGTGCCGTGCTGGTCGTCGTGGAAGACCGGGATGTCGATCTCCGCCTTGAGCCGCTCCTCGATCTCGAAGCAACGGGGCGCGGAGATGTCCTCGAGGTTGATGCCGCCGAAGGTTGGTGCCATCAGCCGCACGGCGTTGATGATCTGCTCCGGGTCGCGCGTGTCCAGGCAGATCGGGAACGCGTCCACGTCGGCGAACTCCTTGAACAGCATCGCCTTGCCCTCCATCACGGGCATCGCGGCCTCCGGGCCGATGTCGCCGAGCCCGAGCACAGCGCTGCCGTCGGAGACCACCGCGACGGTGTTGCGCTTGATCGTGAACTCGAACGCCTTGCTGCGGTCGGCGGCAATCTCCTGGCAGACACGCGCGACGCCCGGCGTGTAGGCCATCGAGAGGTCGTCGCGGGTCTTCAGCGGATACTTGTTCTGCTGCGCGATCTTGCCGCCGTGGTGCATCTGGAGCGTGCGATCGACGTAGCCGAGCACCCTGGCCCCGCGGGTCGACCCGATCGCGCGGAGGATCTCCTCCCAGTGCTGCTGGTTGCGAGCGTCGATTGTGAACTCGCGGACCCGCTTGCCCTCGCCGCCCGCCCCGGGCACGAGGTCGACGCCCTGAAGCGCCCCGCCAGCCTCGGCGATCTGCGCGGTGAGCTTGCCCAGCGGCTCCTGCCGCGCGTCGAGCTCGACGCGAACGGTGACGGAGAACTGAGCGGACACAGACGGGACTGCGGGCATGGACGGGTGATCTTATGCGGGCGTCGCCGCGCGGCAGGGCGTGGCGTCACCTGGCTGGTGCGTGTCGCGCAGACGCCGATGGGCATCTACGGCAACCAGCCACAGCGGGCTCGCGGAGCGCGGGGGGCACCAAACACGTGCTGGCGCTTTATGAACCGTATGGGTACAAAAGGCGCCAACCTCGGTCCGGATGCCCTCATTGCCCGCCTCGCGGCGAGGCAACATGGCGTCGTTTCGGTTGCGCAGCTGCTTGCGGCGGGCCTCTCACACCGCGCGATCCAGGTCCGAATCCAGGCCGGGCGACTGCACCGCATACATCGCGGCGTATACGCAGTGGGCCACCGGAACCTCACCCATCAGGGGTGGTGGATGGCCGCTGTGCTCGCCTCCGGCGAGGGGGCGTTGCTCAGCCACCGGAGCGCCGCGATGCATTGGGGGATGCTGAAGCCTACGAAGG
>Ga0066903_100005000_pt1 | contig 11384 bp, 13 predicted proteins | sample PanSoiMetaGPlot1_FD_67491 | JGI IMG/M metagenome (GOLD analysis project Ga0066903, IMG submission 67491) | Tropical forest soil microbial communities from Panama analyzed to predict greenhouse gas emissions - Panama Soil - Plot 1 (version 2) | ecosystem: Environmental > Terrestrial > Soil >...
TCGTAGGGCAGGCGGGCCCAGTCCGCGGTCATTGCGTCCTCGGACGTGACGGCACGCAGGATGATCGGGTACGCGTAGGTTCGCTCGTCGCCCTGCACGCCGACCGACCGGATCGCGGGCAGCACGGCGAAGGACTGCCACAGCTCGCGGTAGAGACCGGCGCGGCGGATCTCCTCCTGCAGGATCGCGTCGGCTGCACGTAGGATCTCGAGCCGCTCGGCGGTCACGTCGCCGATGATGCGAATCGCCAACCCTGGGCCCGGAAACGGCTGGCGCCAGACCATCCGCTCCGGCATGCCGAGCTCCTCGCCGACACGCCGGACCTCGTCCTTGAACAGGAGCCGCAGCGGCTCGACGAGCTCCATCCGCATGTCCGCCGGTAGCCCGCCAACGTTGTGATGCGACTTGATCTTCGCTGCGACCTCGTCGTCGCCGCCCGACTCGATCACGTCGGAATAGAGCGTTCCCTGCACGAGGAAACGCACGTTGCCGAGTTGCGACGCCTCCTCCTCGAAGACGCGGATGAACTCCTCGCCCACGATCATGCGCTTCCGCTCCGGCTCCTCGACGCCGGCGAGGCGCGAAAGGAATCGCTCCTGAGCCTCGACGTGCACGAGCGGGACGTGAAAGTGGCCGCCGAACGTCTCGACGACCTGCTCCGCCTCGTTCTCACGCAGCAGACCGTGGTCGACGAACACGCACGTGAGCTGGTCGCCTACGGCCTTGTGCACGAGCAGCGCCGCGACAGCCGAGTCGACGCCGCCGCTCAGGGCACAGAGCACGCGCTCGCGGCCGACTTGCGCGCGGATGCGCTCCACCTGCTCCTCGATCACCGCCGCGGGCGTCCACGCAGACGGTGCGCCCGCGATGTTGTAGAGGAAGTTCTTCAGCAGATCCTGCCCGTGCGGCGTGTGCACGACCTCGGGGTGAAACTGCACGCCATACAGCCCGCGCTCGCGCTGCTCGAACGCCGCTACCGGCGTCGAACTGGACTCCGCGACGATCTCGGCTCCGGCGGGCGGCGCCGTGACGGTGTCGCGGTGTGACATCCACACCGTCTGCTCGTCCGGCAGCCCGGCGAAGAGCTCCGACTCGACCGCCGTCATCGCGGTCTTGCCGAACTCGGAGACGCCGGTGCGTTCCACCTTGCCGCCGAGATCGAGCGCCATCAGCTGAGCGCCGTAACAGATGCCGAGCGTCGGGACACCGAGGTCGAAGAGCTTTGGATCGATGCGCGGCGCTCCGTCCGCATACACCGACGCCGGCCCGCCGCTGAGGATCAGCGCATGCGGATTGCGCGCTCGCACCTGCTCGACGGTGACACGGTGGCCCACGAGCTCGGAGTAGACGCGGGCCTCACGCACGCGCCGCGCGATCAGCTGCGCATATTGGCCCCCGAGATCCAGCACCAGAACAGGCCGCTCTTCGGGAGCGCGTTCCGGCAGCGGGAAGATCTCAGCGCCGATAGTTGGGAGCCTCCTTGGTGATCGTCACGTCGTGGGGATGGCTCTCGCGCAACCCAGCGGCGGTGATGCGGACAAACCGAGCGTTCTTCAGCTCGTCGATCGTCGCGGCGCCGCAGTAGCCCATCGCCTGACGGACGCCGCCGACGAGCTGGTGCAGGATCGCCGCGACCGGCCCCTTGTACGGCACGCGGCCCTCGATGCCTTCGGGCACGAGCTTCTCGACATCCTCGACGTCGCCCTGGAAGTACCGGTCGCGCGACGACCCGCGGGCACGCATCGCACCGAGCGAGCCCATCCCGCGGTACTCCTTGAAGCGCTCGCCCTGGTGGAGCACGACATCGCCCGGGCTTTCGTCGGTGCCGGCGAGCAGCGATCCCGCCATGACGGCATCGGCGCCCGCTGCGATCGCCTTGGCGATGTCGCCCGAGGACGTCATGCCGCCGTCGGCGATGATCGGCACAGTGGCCCCGCGAGTGCAGTCGTAGATCGCGGTGATCTGCGGAACGCCCACACCCGCGACGACGCGGGTGGTGCAGATCGAGCCCGGTCCCTGGCCGACCTTCACTGCGTCTGCGCCGGCATCGGCAAGCGAGCGCGTGGCATCCGCCGTCGAGACATTGCCCGCGATCACCTGAACGTCCCACTCCGATTTCACGCGTTCGACCATCTGCGGCACCGACTCGGAGTGACCATGCGCCGTGTCGACGACGAGCACGTCGACACCTGCCTCGACGAGCGCGCCCGCACGCTCCCACGCATCGGGGCCGACGCCGACCGCGCCGCCGACGCGCAGCCGACCCCGGTCGTCCTTCGTCGCGTTCGGAAACTCGATCCGCTTCTGGATGTCCTTGACGGTGATCAGCCCGCGCAGCCGCCCCTCGCCGTCGACCACTGGCAGCTTCTCGATCTTGTGGCGGTGGAGGATCGTCTCTGCCTCGCGCAACGTCGTCCCCACCGAGGCGGTCACCAGCCCTTCTGAGGTCATCAAGGACGACACGGGCTGGGAGGCGTCGGGCGCGAAGCGAAGGTCGCGGTTGGTCAGGATTCCGACGAGCGTTCCCGCAGCGTCGGTGATCGGCACACCGGAGATGTGGTAGCGCGCCATCAACTCGAGCGCGTCCGACACGAGCGCCTCGGGCGGCAGCGTCACCGGCTCGACGATCATCCCGGATTCCGAGCGCTTGACCTTGTCGACCTCGGCCACCTGCGCGTCGATCGGCAGGTTGCGGTGAATGATCCCGATGCCGCCCTCTCGCGCGAGCGCGATCGCGAGCCGCGCCTCCGTAACCGTGTCCATGGCGGCCGAGACGATCGGGATCTCGATCCGGATCTCCCGCGTCAGCTGCGTCGCGGTGGAGACATCGTTGGGCAGGACGTGCGACTCGGCCGGGACGAGCAGGACGTCGTCGAACGTCAGCCCTTCACGCGAGAACTTGCGGTCGAGCTCGACGAGGCGTTCCAGCTCCGCCTGGTCGAGCTTCAGACCCTCCATCTGCCAAATTTACAGAAGGCGTCGGTCAGGTCGACACCGGCTCGAGCTCGCGGACGTCGACGGCGTTCTGGAGCCGCGTCACGTCGCGCGGCTCGAACCGTCCCGCCCCGACCTCGAGCGTCGAGGCCGCTCCGGCCGCGACCGCGGCCCGGAGCGAGTCCTCGAGCGACCGCTCCGCCGTCCGCGCCGCGAGGAAAGCGGCGAGGAGCACGTCCCCCGCGCCGACGCCCGAAACCGGCTCGACCTGAGGGGCGACGGCGCGCAGCCGCAGGCGCTTTCGCTCCTCGCGGAAGAACGCGAAGCTCCGCGTCTCGGACGTGATCAGCACGTTGCGCGCCCCCATCTCGGCGATCCGCTCGACCGCCATCAGGTAGTCCTCGTCGTCGCGGAACTCCTGGCCGACCAACCCCTCCGCCTCGCGCTGGTTCGGCGAGACCAGGAACGGCTCCGCCTCGACGCCCAGCCGTAGCGGAGGTCCGTCGCAGTCGAGCACCGCGCGCACGTGCCGTCGGTTCAGGTCCCGGATCGCGTCTGCATAGAACGAGTCGTCGACGCCTCGGGGGAGCGTCCCCGAGAACACGACCATGTCGGCGCCACGCGCGAGGTAGCTGATCTTCTCCAGCAGCATCGTCAGCTCCTCGGGCTCGACGTGCGGCCCCCATTCGTTGATCTCGGTGTAGGTCCCGGCCGTGGGATCGACGACCGCCGTCGACGTGCGCGACTCGTCGGCGATACGGACGAAGTCGTTGAGGATCGCCTCCGACGTCAGCTCCTCGACGATGCGCGTCCCGGTGCGGCCGCCGGCGAGGCCGGTGGCGACGACGGGCACGTCGAGGCGCTTGAGCGCCCGCGCGACGTTGATGCCCTTCCCACCGGCGAGCGTCAGGCCCTGGCTCGCACGGTGGCGCTGGCCGAGCTGAAAGTTCGGCACGGTCAGCGTGCGGTCGATGGCGGCGTTCAAGGTGACGGTGACGATCACGAGAACCAGCCCCCGATGTGATGGAACGTCTGCGAGACGTAATAGCCGACGCGGCCGCCGAAACCCGGCCGTGACACCGAGCGCTGCGCGAGGAGCGCGCGCCGTGCAACGAGACGCTTGCCCGAGTAGACGCGCACCTCACCGACATGCTGGCCGCGCGTCACGGGCAGCTTCAGCGTCGCGGGCGCGATGACACGTTCGACGAGCGGCCTGTCGACGCGCACCGCGCGAACAGCGCCGTGCTCGGCGACGAGCGGCACGTCCGCCTTCCCGTAGCCGACGGCGGCCTTCAGGTAGACGCGTTGAGGCTGGACGACCCAGACCGGCCGGTAGCGCGAGATGCCCCAGCGCAGAAGGGACGCCAGGTCGGCATTTCGCTGAGAGCGCGTCGGACTGCCGAGCACGGTCGTGTACAGCGTGACGCCGTTTCGACGCACGGCGGCGACCTGGCACCAGCCCGCCGCCGACGTGTGCCCCGTCTTCACGCCGTAGACGCCGCGGAAGACGCCGAGCAGGTCGTTCCACGTGTGCAACGTCCTGCCGCCCTCGATCGAAGCCGTGCGCTCGCGCACGACCGACCGGATCTGCGGCACGTGCATCGCGATCTCAGCGAGCCGCGTGACGTCGAGCGCCGTCGAGTAGTGTGCGCGCGCGTCGAGCCCGTCCGGCCTGGCGAAGTGCGTGCGCGCAAGCCCGAGCTCGGCTGCCTTCGCATTCATCATCCGTACGAACGCTTCCTCGTCGCCGTGACCGACGTAGTCCGCGAGCGCATCGGCGGCGTCGTTCGCGCTCTGGATCAGCGCGCCCTTGACGAGGTCGCCGACGGTGATCCGCTCGCCTGCACGCAGGTTGATGGTCGATTCGCCCACATCGGCGGCGTCCGCGCGCACGCGCACGACGTCAGTCCACTTTGAGTGGTCGAGCGCGACTATGACCGTCATCAGCTTCGTGATGCTCGCGATCGGCACACGCGACCACGCATGCTTCTGGGCGAGAACCTCGCCCGTCGCCGGATTGACGACGTAGTACGCGCGCGCGGAGACGTCGGGTGCGCCGGCGTGTGCGGGAGTTGCGAAGACGAGCGTCGCGGCTGCAAGGACGAGCAGGCGAAGCCTCACGAGCCTCAAGGCTAGCCGACGCGGATCCGCTGACCGGGCTGGAGGGTGGTCGGGTCGAGGCCCGGATTCCAGGTCAGCAACTCGTCGACGCTCGTGTTGTACCTGGCTGCGATCACGGCGAGCGTGTCACCGCTCTGGATCGTGTAGTACTGGGCGTTCGCCGGGGCGGTCGTCGTGCCCGCAGTTGCGGAACCGGTGAGGGTGATCGTCGTGGTCGGCGCCGCTGGCGCGGTCTGCGAGGTGGTGGTCGGAGCTGCGACCGTCCGCGCCTTCGATCCGCTGTCCAGCCCCGACTTGATCAGCAGCACCGCGATCGTCACACCCAAGAGGAAGACCGCCGGCGCGCCGATCCGCGTCAGCTCCCGGCGCCTGACCGGATCCATGGGCGGTTGCCTACCAGCCGGAGACGGACCAGACGTCCCGCGCGTACTTCGACGCCTCGGCCGCCGCCGCGGTACGCCAGTCCCTCCCGGAGACGCGAAAGGCATAGATGACGTTCCGCGCGACGCTGACGAGCGCGCTCGCCGGGCCGCTCGTGAACGCCCGCGCGACGTCGGCCGGTGTCGCACCCTGCGCCCCGACTCCCGGCAGCAGCAGGATCGAGCGCGGCAGCAACCGCCGCGCCTCGCCCACGGCACGCGGGTGCGTCGCACCGACGACGGCACCGACAGCCGAAAGCCCGTGCTCGCCGACGAGGTCGGCGCCCCACTCGGCAACCAACTCCGCCACCTGGTGCCAGACGAGCCGGCCGTCCGAGAGGACGAGGTCCTGGACCTCCGCTCCACCTGCATTGGACGTCTTCACGACGCAGAAGAGGCCTGCGCCGTCGCGCCGGCATGCCGCGAGAAAGGGCTCGACCGAGTCGCGTCCCAGGTACGGGTTCACGGTGACGGCGTCCGCGAGCGGCTCGCGGCCGTCCACGCGCTCGAGGTAGGCGGCCGCGTACGCACGGGCGGTAGAGCCGACGTCACCGCGCTTGGCGTCCACGATCACCTGGAGCCCGGCGGCACGGGCGTACACGCAGACGTTCTCGAAGGCGCGAACGCCGTCCGACCCGAGCGCCTCGAAGAACGCGATCTGGGGCTTGACGGCTACGACGTACGGCGCGACGGAATCGACGATCCCGCGGCAGAAGCGCGCGCAGGCGTCTGCAGCGTCCGGCCGGCCCACGTGGGCCTCTCCTCGCAGCTCGACTGGCAGCTGATCCGGGCGCGGGTCGAGCCCGACGACGAGCTGCGACCGTTTGTGCTCGACCGCCTCGGCGAGACGGTCGGCGAAGTTCGTCGTCGCGACGGTCGCCACGCCGCTCAGGGTACTGGGGGCCAAAGACAGCGAGGGCCGCGACTTCTCGCGGCCCTCGGTCAAAGCCTCAGGCGCTGCCTAGCCGCCCTTGACCGCCTGCTTGAGCTGGCTCCCCGCAGTGAACTTGGGGACGGTCGCCGCCGGGATCGTCACCTTCTCCGTCGGGTTCCGCGGATTCACGCCCTGCCGCTCGGCGCGCCGCTGCGTCGTGAATTTGCCGAAACCGGTGAAGGCCACTTCACCGCCGCCCCGCAGTGTGTCGGTGATCGCGTCGAGGAAGGCGTCGACGGCCCTCGCCGCGTCACGGCTGGAGAGGCCCGACTTGTTGGCGACCTCGTTGACGAACTCCTGTTTGGTCAAGTCCCGCTCCTCCTGTCGACGGTTCAGACCACGGGAAAAAACCCTAACAGCCGGGTCGGATCCGCTCAACCATGCGGTTTTGCGGGGGTTTTGGCGGCCTCCAGAAGGTCGCTCGCACCGAAAATCGGCCGCAGCAGGACGCCGTTCTCCGCCAGTGCCGCCGCCCCGCCCTCCTCCCGGTCGACGACGCAGACGGCGCTTCGGACGACGAGACCCGCCTCCCGAAGCGCTTCCACCGCGTCGAGGAGCGCGCCCCCGGAGGTGACGACGTCCTCGACGAGGCACACGATCTCGCCTTCCTCGTAGACACCTTCCAGGCGGTTGGCCGTCCCGTAGTCCTTCGCCGCTTTCCGCACGATCACGAACGGGAGGCCCGACGCGAGGGAGGCGGCCGCAGCGAGCGCGACTGCGCCGAGCTCGGGGCCGGCCAGCCGGACGGCGTCCTGATCGATCGCCTCGGCGATTCGCTGCCCGAGCGCAGCGAGGATGTCAGGTCGGGTCTCGAAGCGGTACTTGTCGAGGTAGTAGCGGGAGCGCCTGCCCGACCGCAGCACGAAGTCGCCCTCGAGGTACGCCGCTTCGCGGAGCGCGACCTTCAGCTCCGCGTCGGTCAAGAAGACGTTCGCGCCTGGCCGATGATCTGCCGCGCGAGCGGGATCAGGCGGTCGGCGCCGGGCGAGCCGTTCGAGAGCGAGAGCATCGAGCCGTCCTCGAAGTAGAGATCCGCGCGCTCGGCGTTGACGGCGCGGCGCCTGAAGAAGGCCGCGCCGACGAGCATCCCGGTGGCGATCCCGACGATCGCCGCGGCGCTACGGCGCATCCGGCTTCTTCCTCGTGCGTGGTGCTGCGGGCTTCTTCGGGGCAGGCTTCTTCGCGGCAGCAGGCTTCTTGGCGGTTGCGGCACCCTTCGGGGGAACCTCCCGGTTCCCCCGAGCCCCCTCCCCCGGTCCGCTGGCGCGGACAGGCCGCTTCGCGGCCGGCTTCGCATTCCGAAGCGCCGACTTCAGGTCGTAGAAGACGAGACCGACGGTCGGACTCGGCCCAGTCGTCGCAGCGATCGTCAGGTTCCCGTCGCGCGCGACGAAGACGCTGCCCTCACCCGTGGCGATCTCCAACTGCGTCAGCGGCGAGTCGCCCGCGCGCACCTCCTCGGCCGCTGCGAGCAAGTCGGCCGCCGACTGTGCGAACGCATCGCCCGCCGACAGCGTCGAGCCGAGAACCTTGCCCTTGTCGTCGAACACGACCGCAGCTTCGATCTGCGACGAGATCTCGGTCAGGTCGGCGAGCGCCTGCTGTGCATCCATCGGCTTCAGTCTAGGGTCCGGCCGGTGCGGGTGCGGAGAAGGGATCTCGTTGCAAAGTTCTTCGGCGACCGAGGCACGCACCTCGCCGCGATGATCGCGTATTTCGCGTTGCTCTCTTTCGTGCCGCTCACGTTCCTCGCGCTCTCGCTGCTCGGCCTGAGCGGGCGCGCGGACGAGTCGTCGTTCCTCGTCAGGGAGATCAAGCGCACGTTGCCGGGCACGCCGATCGACCGCATCCTCGGTCTCGTGCACACGGTGCAGGACAACGCAGCCGCGCTCGGCATCATCGGCGGCGCGGCGCTGATCTGGACGTCGCTGTCGCTGTTCAGTGCACTCGAGTCCGCGTTCAACATCGTCTACGGCCGGCCGAACCGCTCGTTCCTGCACGGCAAGGGGCTCGCCACGATCCTCATGGTCGGCGCGCTCGGGACGTTGTTCGTCTCGCTGCTCGCCGGATCGCTCGGCGTGTCGGCCGTGCGGGACTACGCTCCCGGCTTCGTCGGCAACGTGGTGACCGCGTACGCCGTCTCGATCGCGGTGTCCCTCGTCGGCATCTTCATTTTCCTGGTGTCGTGCTACTACGCATTGACGAACGCCGTCGTCACCGTGCGCGAAGTGCTGCCGGGCGCCATCTTCGCGACGATCCTGCTCGAGGCGACCTTCCAGGTGCTGCCGTTCTACCAGCGCTACGCCGACGTCAACCCGGGGCTACGCGCGTTCGGCGCGCCGGCGATCCTGCTGGTGTGGCTCTACGTGATGTCGAACATCATCGTCTTCGGAGCGGAGATCAACTGGTGGCGTTCGCGACGGCTGGAGCAGCGAGCCATCGAGGAACTACCCGGTCTGGCGTAGCAACGCGCGCGCCGCGTTCGCGCGGTGCGAGTGCTGCGCCTTCCAGTCGTCGCCGAGGTCGGCGACCGTGCGCTCCTCCCCTTCCGGAATGAACACAGGGTCGAAGCCGAAGCCTCCCGTGCCGCTCGCTGCGGTCGCGATCCGGCCGCTCAACGTGCCGGTGCCGCGCAGTTCCTCGCCGTCGGGCGTGATCGCGACGAGCTCACTTACGTAGCGCGCGCGGCGGCCGTCGCCGTCGACGCCGACGCCGACGCCGAGAAGCTCGTGCAGCATCCAGCCGACCTCGTCGCCGGCCGCGGTTCGCGAGGAGTGGACGCCGGGGCCGCCGGCGAGGGCTTCGACCTCGATCCCCGAATCCTCACCGAGCACCCACGCGTCCGTCGCTGCGCGGCCGCGCGCGAACATCGCCTTCGCGTGGGCGTTCTCGTAGTAGGTCCGCCCGACCTCGGCCGGATAGTCGTACGCGTCCAGCACGTCGATGCGCCAGCCGGGCAGGAGCTGCTCGAGCTCTCGCGCCTTGTGCGGGTTCCGCGTTGCGAGGACGGCGTTCAATCGTCCCAGCGCACGTCGGCGACGTCGGGCACGTCCGCGACGCGCGCGACCAGACCCGGCGCGGCAAGCGTTTGAGGCAGCACGACATCGACCTCCAGCCGGCGGCGTTCGCCTGCTCGCGTGACCTTGATCGCGCTGATGCGCGCACCGGCTCTCTCGATCTCGTCGATCAGCTCGCCGGACCGGCTCCCGACCGGCAGCTCGACGAACAACCGGCCGTCCTCGGCCCGCAAGCGCTTCAGCATGTAGTACGCGCCGATCCGCAGCGGCCAGAGAGCGAGCAAGACGAGCCCGGTGGTGATCAGGGCGGCGCTGTAGTAGCCCGCGCCTGCGGCGAGCCCGACAGCAGCGACGACCCAGAGCGTCGCCGCAGTCGTCAGGCCGCGGATCGAGGAGTCCTGGCGAATGATCGCGCCCGCTCCGAGGAAGCCGATGCCCGTGACGATCTGAGCTGCGATCCTCGTCGGATCGGTGCGAATGGAGGCGAAGCCGTACGCGCCGACGATCGTGAACAGCGCCGCCCCCAGCGAGACGAGCAGATTCGTTCGCAGGCCGGCCTCTCGGTCGCGCAACTCCCGCTCGAGCCCGATCAGCCCCCCGAGCCCGCCGGCGAGCGCGAGCCGCAGCAGCGCTTCGTCCCAGTTCAGCGAGACGCTAGAGGCGACCGGCAGCAACGGCCTCGTCCTGAACGGCGGACAGCTCCTCGATGCCGGCAGCAGCCAGCTCCAGCAGCTCGTCCAGGCTCGTGCGGCTGAACGGCGTCCGCTCAGCGGTCGCCTGCACCTCAACCAGCTCGCCGGAGCCCGTCATGACGACGTTCATGTCGACCTCAGCGGTCGAGTCCTCGGAGTAGTCGAGGTCGAGCAGCGCCGTCCCGTCGACGATGCCGACCGAGACGGCTGCAACCGACCCGGTCAACGCCTTCGATAGCCCGAAACGGTCGAGCGCGCGCCTGGCCGCGACGTACGCACCGGAGATCGCCGCGCAGCGCGTGCCGCCATCAGCCTGGAGCACGTCGCAGTCGACCCACAGTGTGCGTTCACCGAGAGCGTCGAAATCCGTGACGGCACGAATCGAGCGGCCGATCAGTCGCTGGATCTCGACCGTGCGCCCACCCTGCTTCCCGCGGGACGCCTCTCGCTCGGTGCGGTCTCCGGTCGAAGCCGGCAGCAGCGAGTACTCGGCGGTCAGCCAGCCGCGTCCCTTGCCGTAGAGCCAGCGTGGGACGCCTTCCTGAATCGACGCCGTGCACAACACCTTCGTCTTCCCCTCGCTGAACAACACCGAACCGTGCGGCTGCTCGAGGTAGTCGGGCAGCAGCTCGAGCGGCCGCAGCTCGTCGGGCCGGCGTCCGTCGCTACGTGTCATGCGGCGGCCAGCGCCGCGACCTCGACATGCTCGACGCCCTCGATCGGCAGCTGAAGGAAGCGCACCCCCATGTCGCGGAATGCGTCAGGGTCGCCGGTCGTCAGAAACCGATACGTCCCCTCGCGAGCAGCGTCGTTCTCGTAGCCCTTGCGCGCAAGCGTCTGCGCGACCTCCTGGGCTGTCTCCTCGGCCGAGAAGACCAGCGTCACGTGGCGGCCGAGCACGCGCTGGAAGATCGGCCGGATCAGCGGATAGTGGGTGCAACCGAGGATCACCGTGTCAACGCCGGCTTCCTTCAGCGGTGCGGCGTACTGGCGCACCGCGTCCGTCGTCTCCGCCCCGAACGGGTCGTCGCTCTCGATCAACGGCACCAACCGCGGGCACGCGACCGGGAGAAACGCGACGCCGGCGTCGAGCGCATGCACGAGTTCCCGGTAGCGGCCCGCGTCGACCGTGCCCTCCGTCGCGAGTAGCCCGATGCGCCGGTTCCGCGTCGCCTGCACGGCTGCGTGCGCCTCGGGCGTGATCACGCCGACGACCGGAACGTCCAGCTCCTCCTGCAGCTGCGGCAGAGCGGCGGACGTCGCGGTG
>Ga0066903_100005001_pt1 | contig 11384 bp, 11 predicted proteins | sample PanSoiMetaGPlot1_FD_67491 | JGI IMG/M metagenome (GOLD analysis project Ga0066903, IMG submission 67491) | Tropical forest soil microbial communities from Panama analyzed to predict greenhouse gas emissions - Panama Soil - Plot 1 (version 2) | ecosystem: Environmental > Terrestrial > Soil >...
CTGAAGTTCGATGGTGAAACAATCGCTGATATTTATCTCGGCAAAATCACGAAATGGAATGATCCAAAGATCGCGGCCTTAAATCCAGGCACAAAGTTGCCGGATAGCGACATTTTGGTCGTGCATCGTGCCGACGGCAGCGGCACGACGTTTATTTTCACCGATTACCTGAGCAAGATTAGCCCGGAATGGAAGCAAAAGGTCGGCAATAATACGTCGGTGAGTTGGCCGACAGGCGTGGGCGGCAAAGGAAACGAGGGCGTCTCGGGACAAGTGAAGCAAACGCCCGGCGCGATTGGATACGTCGAGTTGATTTATGCGCTCCAAAACAAGATGTCGTTCGCGGAAATTAAGAACGCGGCCGGGCAGGTTGTGAAACCGACGCTCGAATCGGTGACCGCCGCGCTCGGCACCGCCGAGATTCCGGATGACTTTCGCTTTTCGATGACAAACGCGCCGGGCAACGACTCGTATCCGATTGCTGGGGCGACGTGGCTGCTGGTTTACCAGCAGCAAAAGGACCCAACTAAAGGGAAAAAGCTGGTTGAGTTCCTCAAATGGGCCCTGACGAAGGGCGAAGGAATGGCCAGGGATCTAAACTACGCGCCGCTTCCGGACAGTGTTCAACAACGCGTTCTGAAGCGAATCGAAGACATCAAATCGTAAAATAAGGATGCATGGCGGCCGGTTAGGGCTGCTAAAACAGTAAATCATATGGCTGAGGCCGCATTGATCGCCGCAGAAGTGCCTTCGGCGCAAACCAGAATGGCGCGGCCGTCCCGGCTTGGGGACCAGGCGTTTGAATGGCTAACGCTCGCGATGGCATTCACGGTAGTCGTCCTTATCATCTTGACCGGCTGGCAGCTCTGGAGTGGATCAACGCTCGCGATCAAGAAGTTTGGGTTCCACTTTCTCACGGCCTCAACCTGGGACCCGGTGGCAGAGCAATTCGGAGCGCTGCCGTTTATTTACGGAACGCTTGTTTCTTCGCTTCTTGCCTTACTGATCGCTGTGCCATTGGGTATCGCAACGGCTGCGTATCTGACGGAGCTAGCGCCACTCTGGATACGGCAGCCACTCATTTCGCTAATCGAAATGCTGGCGGCAATCCCGAGTGTCATTCTTGGGTTATGGGGAATTTTTGTCATGATCCCTTGGCTCCGCAATTATCCGGTTCCGTGGCTCAAGCGTCTTCTTGGCTGGACCCCGTTTTTTAGCGGGGCGATGTACGGCCCCAGTATGCTCGCGGGCGGAATTATCATTGCCATCATGATTCTGCCGATCATTACTTCGGTCTCACGGGAGATTCTCCGCAGTGTTCCAGATTTACAACGTGAGGCGGCCTATGCGCTCGGCGCGACGCGCTGGGAAGCGACCCGGATTGCGGTACTGAGTTACGCAAAAAAAGGATTGTTTGGCGCCGTCATCCTGGGTCTGGGACGCGCCCTCGGCGAAACGATGGCTGTAACGATGGTAATCGGCAACACGCCGCAGATTGCTTTATCGCTGTTTAAGCCGGGGTACACACTCGCCAGCGTCCTCGCCAACGAGTTCACCGAAGCCACGACCGACATGTATCTCCAGGCGCTGTTTGCGATTGGCCTGGTCCTCTTCGGCATAACAATTTTGGTGAACCTCCTCGCTCAGCTGCTTCTGCGAACCATCGCCACACAATCGGCAACAAGAGCGGTTCAATAGCCATGCGTTTCGAAACAGCACATCAACACACGTGGCGCAAAATCAAAAGCGGCCTGGCATGCACCGCCGCCTTCGTCTCCGCGGTTCTTGTGATCTCGCCTTTGGGCCTGGTGTTTTGTTATCTCCTCATTAATGGCGCCGCTTCGGTGAACTGGGATTTTTTCACAAAATTGCCGGCACCGGTCGGAGCCGTCGGCGGCGGTATGGCGAACGCCATCGTGGGCTCGTTGGAATTGCTTGCGCTGGCCGGAGTGATTGGCATTCCAGTCGGAGTTTTGGGCGGAGTTTATCTTGCGGAATATGGATCCGCTCGGATCAATTCAGTCCTGCGATTTCTGGCTGACGTCCTCAACGGAATCCCATCGATCACCTGGGGTGTGGTGGTTTACGGGCTGATCGTATTGCGCTTCAAGGGCTTTTCGGCGTATGCCGGCGGTTTCGCGCTGGCCCTGATCATGATTCCGCTGATCGTCCGCACGACAGAGGAGGTTATCCTGCTCGTGCCGAACGGTTATCGCGAGGCATCGCTGGCGCTGGGCGTAAGCCGTTGGAAAACAATCATCCACATTGTATTGAAAACCGCGTCCAAGGGGATCATCACTGGGATTCTGCTCGCCCTTGCGCGGGTAGGCGGTGAAACGGCACCGCTCCTCTTCACCGCTTTCGGCAATCGCTTTTGGAACCACAGCCTGAATCAGCCGATTGCGGCACTCCCGTTGCAGATTTTTACCTATGCAATTTCACCTTATGACGACTGGCATCGTCAGGCATGGGCCGGCGCTCTGGTGCTCGTCACGGGCGTTTTTTTCGTTAATATACTTGTTAGAATCCTGACGCGGGGGAGTGGAGCCTCCGTCGTGTAACATCTGTACCGATGGATAATGTAACCATGACAACACCTGAGCCAACCGCGGTGGAACGCGTCGAGCGGCCGGTTGAGCCGCTTCCCGCAGAGGAGTCCGTGCCAGCGCGCACGTTTGAAGTGAAGAATCTTTCGATCTGGTACGGAGAGAAGCGTGCCATCGAAGGTGTGACAATGGATATTGCGTCCAAGGCCGTAACGGCAATCATTGGGCCGAGCGGTTGCGGAAAATCGACATTCCTTCGCGCGCTTAATCGCATGCACGAACTTGTGCCTAAGACGCGACTGGAGGGGACAGTACTGCTTCAGGGGGAGGATCTCTATTCGAGCAATGTCGATCCCGCAATTGTTCGACGCCGGGTCGGCATGGTCTTTCAAAAATCCAATCCGTTTCCGACGATGTCGATTGGCGAGAATGTCGTCATCGGCCTGAAGCTGAACGGCGTACGCGACCGGAGATTCCTGAACGAACGGCTGGAAAAATCGCTGCGCATGGCCGCGCTGTGGGACGAGGTGAAAGATGATTTACACAAGCCGGGGACGAGTCTTTCCGGCGGCCAGCAGCAGCGGCTTTGCATCGCCCGCGCCCTCGCCGTGGAGCCGGAAGTGGTTTTGATGGACGAGCCTTGTTCGGCGCTCGATCCGATCGCTACGGCGAAGATCGAGGAATTGATCTACGAGCTTAAATCTAAATACACCATCGTGACAGTTACGCACAACATGCAACAGGCCGGCCGCATCTCCGATTATACGGCCTTCTTTTACCTTGGGCGGCTAATCGAATTTGGCGAGACGACAAAAATTTTCACTCATCCAAGCGAAAGACAGACGGAAGATTATATCACCGGCCGGTTCGGTTGATGAGCTAGCAGGCGCGGGAGGAAGAACACAACTACGAGAAGGAGCAGCAGCGAAGAAAGGTAAACGTCAATAGACGATGATCGCACACAGGCACATTCTTGGAACATTCGAGGAATCACTCGCAGCGCTGCGCAACAATGTACTGATGATGGCCGGCCTGACCGATCGCAGCATGGAGCGCGCAATGAAGGGTTTGTTCAATCGTGACGACAATCTTTGCGCCAACACAATCGCCGACGATGAAGAGATCGATCAGCTGGAGAAACAAATCGACAAGGAGGGAGTTGATATTCTGCTGCGTTTTCAACCAGTCGCGTCGGATCTCCGCCGCGTGGTTGCCGCGATGAAGCTTTCCACCAACCTTGAAAGAATCGCCGACCAAGCGACGACCATTGCGCGGCGTGCGCGTAAGTTGAATCAGCATCCGCCCCTGCCTGAAGTCGAATTGATAAAGCCAATGCACGAACACGCCATGTTGATGTTCAAGGACAGCGTGGATGCCTTCGTCCGCGAGGACGTGAAGCTTGGTTGTGAAGTCGTCGGGCGCGATGAAAAACTGGATGACTTAAACCAGACGGTCAGCAACAAACTAGTCGAGCGCATGGCGCAGAACCAGGATCAATTGCGTGGCTACTTGAATCTGATTTTTGTTGGCCGTTGCCTCGAGCGCGTGGGCGATCATGCTACCAACATTGCTGAGGATGCCGTTTACGCGGCCGCCGCTGAAGACATCAGGCATCAACATGCCGCGGCTCGTGCCTGACATCGCCCGCGTTGCGTCTGGGCTTTAATTGTCGATGTTGAGAAATGCCGGATGCTCAGGCCACTGCCCGAACCGAAGAGCAACGCACCACCGCGTTTGCGACTCCGGAGATTGTGCCGAGCGCTCATGAGCGTTTTGGCGATCCAAAAAATTTCATCAATCGCGAGCTGAGCTGGCTTGAGTTCAATCGCCGCGTCCTCGAAGAAGCGCAGGACCAGAGACAACCGCTCCTGGAGCGGGTCAAGTTCCTTACGATTTTTAGCTCGAATCTCGATGAGTTTTTCGAGATTCGCGTTGCCGGGATCAAACAACAGATTGAGAGCGAGACGAGCGACGTCGGTCCCGACGGGCTGAGCCCCACGGAGGTATTCGATCGCATCCAGAAAACAGTGCGCGAACTGGTCGCGACCCAATATGCACTTTGGAAAAATGAGTTGCTGCCAGAGCTGGCGAAGAATGGGATCTACGTGCGCGAGATCGCGGAATTGCCAGCTAAACGCGCAGCTTGGGCGCATCGCTATTTTCAGCAGGAAGTTTTTCCGATGCTGACGCCGCTGGCCGTGGACGCCAGCCATCCCTTCCCGCATCTCTTAAACCGCAGTCACAATCTACTCGTGCGAGCAAAGATACGCCGTAGCGGCGAGCCGCTGCATGCCATTGTCCAGGTCCCGCGCGCGGTATCGCGGCTAATTGCTTTGCCGCGCGGCAAAGGTGCCGACGAGCCGTGGGAGTACATCTATCTCGCCTCACTCATTAAACAGCACATCGGCGAATTATTTCCCGGATTAATCATCGACGAGGTGCACGCTTTTCGTGTCACCCGCAATAGCGATCTATATATCGACGACGAGGAAGCGGAGAACCTTTTGCGCACAATCGAGCAGGAACTGCGGCGCTCGAGTCGCGGCAATGCTGTTCGCCTCGAAGTCGAAGCCGACTGTCCGAAAGATTTTCTCGATCTGCTCCTGCGGTTTTTCAGCTTGTCCGAGGCCGATGCTTACAAACTGGATGGTCCGCTGTCGATGACGCACCTTGCGCCGCTAGTCGCAAACGATGCGTTTGCAAAACTTAAGGACCGCCCGTTTCAGCCGGCCCGCGATCCGGCCCTGCCGCCGCATGTGGATTTTTTTGAAGTGTTGCGCCGTCAGGACGTGCTGCTGCACCATCCCTACGACAGCTTCGATCAGATTGTCGAATTGGTTGAGAAGGCGGCCACTGACCCGCAAGTGCTGGCGATCAAGATCACGCTGTATCGCACCAGTGGCGATTCGCCCATCGTCGAGGCGCTGATCGATGCCGCGAATGCAGGCAAACAGGTGACGGCGATCGTCGAACTTCGCGCGAGATTCGATGAAGCAACGAATATCCAATGGGCGCGGCGGCTCGAAGAAGCAGGCGCCCACGTCATCTACGGTGTGGTTGGATTGAAGACACACTGCAAAGCGCTGCTCATCGTTCGCCGGGATGCCGACCAGCCCCGGCGCTACGTCCATCTCGGCACGGGAAATTATCACCCACGCACCGCGCGAATTTACACCGACTTTAGTCTACTTACGAGTGAACCCAACTTGACCGAGGAAGTGGCGACCGTGTTCAACACCCTCACTGGCCTCGCCGGTTATCCAGGGCTAAAAAAATTGATGGTCGCGCCGTTCGACATGCACAGCCGTATGATCCAATTGATCGAGCGCGAGCGGGATAACGCGCGCGCGGGCAAATCCACGCGGATCGTCGCAAAACTCAATTCGCTGGTCGATCAAGAGATCATCGAAAAACTTTACGAAGCTTCGTGCGCAGACGTGACTATTGACCTGGTCGTGCGCGGCATTTGCTGTTTGCGCCCGAAAATTCCCGGCCTTAGCGAAAACATTCGCGTCATCAGCATAGTCGGCCGGTTTTTGGAACATAGCCGCATCTACTATTTCGAGAACGCCGGCAATCCTTCAGTTTATCTTTCGAGCGCAGATTGGATGCCCCGCAATTTCTATCGGCGGATTGAGGTGGCGTTCCCAATCGAGACGCCGGCATTGCGCGATCAGATCATCAACGACGTGATTCCAACCGTTCTGCACGATCGCGTGAAGGCACGCGAGTTGCAGCCGGACGGTACCTATCGGCGCTTGAAACCCGAAGGTCCGGAGCCGCGTCGACAGGCGCAATGGCAATTTCGCGAAGTGTCGCGAGAGCGCATGAAGAAGCTAACCGGCTCGAAGAAAAAACCGCGCGCGGACAAATTAGTTCCCATTAGCGTCGTGCACGAAGGCTCGGTTGGGGGAGCGACAACGTCGGAAAAACCGTGAAGAGAAAAATTCTCGTCATCGACGTCGGCGGCTCAAACGTGAAGTTAATGATTTCATCGGCGCAAAAACGAAAATTTAAATCCGGGCCGGACTTGACGCCGCGCAAAATGGTAGCTCAGATGAAGCCGCTATTGCGGGATTGGAGGTTCGACACTGTCTCGATGGGGTTTCCATCGCCCGTCCGGAATGGACGCATCATGAGCGAGCCCAAACATCTTGGCCCGGGATGGACACGATTTGATTTTGAAAAGTCGCTAAGCAAACCGATCCGCATCATCAACGACGCAGCCATGCAGGCCCTCGGCAGTTTTCGCGGCGGGCGCATGTTGTTTCTTGGACTCGGCACCGGGCTGGGATCGACAATGATTTGGGAAGCAAACGTGCTTCCGCTCGAGCTCGGCGATCTGCCTTACGGCGACGGCGACGTCATCGAGGATTACCTTGGCAAATCGGGAATGAAACAGCTGGGAGAAAAAGCGTGGAAACGCGAAGTCCTTCGCGCGGTCCTGTTGTTGAAGAAATCGCTTATTGCAGATTATGTCGTTCTTGGCGGCGGGAGCGCGAAGAAGTTCGACCAGCTGCCCAGCGGCATTGAGCTGGGTCATAACCGAAACGCTTTTCTTGGTGGCGTTCGCCTTTGGCAAATCGATCTGCGGACACGCAGGCCAAAGTGGCAGATTCTCTGAACTAAATTGGCCGCTTCGAACTTTTCTGTTTCTAACCGTGTAACTCTTGTAAGGTTTTAACTTCTGTAACATGCAACTTTATTTTCTTAGACATGGCGAGGCCGATTGGCCCGATTGGAACAAACCCGACGACGAACGTCCGCTGACCAAACGCGGCAAAAAAGAATTGCGTGATGTGGCGAAATTTCTCGCGCGCCTCAAGGTGCGGCCGGATTTAATTGTGACCAGCCCATTGCCGCGTGCATCCCAGACTGCGAAAATCGCCGCAGATTACCTGAAAGCCAAAGTACGCGAGGACGATTTGCTCGCGCCCGGATTCGGAACGAACGAGCTGCGAACCGTGTTTAAGCGGCATCAGTCAAAAGTTTTGGTGCTGGTCGGCCACGAGCCGGACTTCACGAATGTAATCTCGAGGCTGACTGGCGCTTCGCTCAAACTTTCCAAAGCTGGCGTCGCCCTGGTTGACATCGATCTTGGAGCCGGAGAAGGAAAACTGCTCTGGCTCTTCCCGGCAAAATTCGCGCGAAAATCTAAGTGACCAGCGTTTCCGGCACCGAACGCGAAGAATTGCCTTCCCACTCTTGAAGTCGGCTGGCGACGCGCGAACCGAAATTGTGCGGGCGCTCGGCAAAAAAGTGTTCCGCCAGCTCCGCGGCTCCACGCTGCAAATCCGCCTGGCTGACTTCAATTACGGCAAGCAGTTTATGGCCTTCGCGCTGGCATTCCGAGCTTCCGTTGTCGCCCCGTAATCTCTCGCCGAGAAAGCTCAAATCGTGCGCACGACCGAGCAGATTGCCCAATGAACGCAGGTCGTCGCTCAACGCTCTTAACACGACCGGGTTCACCGGCCGGAGGATGCGTAATTGATACCAAAGCCTTTTCGCCTTGCTCCTGAACACGTGGAAAGTTTCGGCGGTTGGGTTTGCTGTTGCTTTAGCCAGCTCTTTTCGGGCCTGCTTATAGGTTTCCTGTACAGCGCAGCGGAGCTGCTCGTAGTGAAATTGATCCAGTGTCCAGTGATCGACGGCTGAGCTTGCCTGCTCCAGAATTGGGACTGCCTGTACTTGCCACTCTGCGAAGGCAGCTACGAAATTTTCCAACTCCGAAGCCAGCATCGCTTCTAGTTTTCCGTAAGAGCCGCGACGATAACCTTGTGTGACTTCTTTAAGTTGCCTCACAGTCTGCAAGCGCACTTCCGCGTCGCGGATGTCGGAAGTAAGCCGCCCGACATCCCTCAGGCCACGGTCTTGCTCCCGGAAGAGACCGCGTCCGATCTCCTTGCGCACCAGCCGCAGTGCGGCACGCGCTTTCTTCAAATGCTTGCGCATTTCATGCACCGGCGTGTCATCTGTTTGCACTTCGCCTTTGGCAATCGCGATGGCACCCTCGATTTGCTTGGAGCAAATCCGGCGAAGATTATCGCCTAACGTTTCGCCGTGTCGTAACTCGTAGCTCATTTTGACCTTATTCGGAGGGGCAATGTCACATTTCTGTAACATTTTTCGCCCAGCATGTCACGCCCCAAACCAGCGCAGCGGTGAATTGGCAGCTCGCAGGGCTTGGGAAGTCCTCTTCTGCGACAATCAAACTGCGTTCCGGGCGGGTTTGTGCAATCGCGGTCGCAGGATGACGAGTGCCGATGGTTTGACCGTAATTTCGACTTCGCTCGGACTTTTCGGCTTTTGGTTTTTACGTGGCCAAAGTTTGTCGTCTAAATGAAGCATCGAATTTTCCCAAACAATTTTTAGCCTGCGAAACCTGCGAAACGGAAGCGGGAATTTGCTCCGTGCTCCGGCGAACCGCGCATCAAGATATTTCATTAAAAGAGAACGGTCCTCTTCCCGAACACAGACAAAATCCAGCCGGCCATCTTTTGTCGCCGCCAGTGACGCTAGGTAAAGCGCTGGACCGACCGAGCGAATGTTCATGGCTTCCCAAAGAACGTACCGACCTGAAACGTCTTTGCCGTCAACGTCGACGTTCCATTTGCGTGCTGGATGGTCATGCAACATTCGGCGCAACGTTGAAACGTGCTGTGCCATTTCCTGTTCTTTGGAAAGTTCTTTAATCTTTTTCTCTTTCCGTTCAGGATTCGCAAGATAATCGGCCAGCAGACTGCCGCCGAAGCTTTCAAAAAAGTAGCGTTTACCCCACGGTCCTCGCGCGAGGCCGATATCGAACGGTCGCTTCTTGCCGCCTTCAAGCCGGGCAATAATTTCTTCGGCTGGCGCAACGAACCCAAGACTGCGCGGCAGGTTGTTAGCGGTGCCGAGCGGCAGAACACTCAATGGAATGCCGGTATCGATCAGTTCGCAGCCAACTTTTCTGACCGTGCCGTCTCCACCTGCGGCAATCACCAGGTCGGCAGATTTTTTCAGAGCTTTCTTGTAATCAGTCTTCGTCGATTGATAGATCGCGTGATAGCCTGCTTTGGCCAATGCATTCAGTAAGTCTTTCTTGTTGTGCTTCCCGCGACCAGCCTTCGGATTGTGCATCAATATGATTCGCATGCGCTCGTGCTAGAGATTTGTCCCCGGAAACTGATTCGGCTAAGACCAAGCGGACACGGGTCTTTTGATAGTGAGAAGATCTGCTTCGGATTTCACGGTTGCGTGAAATCAAGCTGACTCCCTTTGAAACGCCGGGCGTTCGGCGAAAGGTTGGGTGCTACGGTTTGGCAGAAGCCGTTGGCGAAGCTGTGGACCGCGCGCTGCCGTCGGGCAATACGCCCGCGCCAGAATCCGGGGCTGCAGAAGCATTTGGCGAAGTCTGAACAGGCGTAGTGGGCGGCGACGGCTTTGCCGCCGCAGGCGAAGGCGACGTTTGCGGCGCGGCCTGCGTTTTCATCAGCTCCCGCCGAAAGGCGCTGTCCGCCGTGCTCCTATGGGCATAGAGCACCGACAACGCTAATGTGAGCGCGAAGAAAATCCCAGCCAACCATGTCGTGAACTTCACTAGCACATTGGTGGTTTGTGCGCCGAAAATGTTTTCGGTGACTGCGCCCCCAAATGCCGCACCCAGGCCTTCGCTCTTTGGCCGTTGCATCAGGATCACCAGCACCATCAGCAGAGCCACGAGCACGAAGAGCGCCAGACAGAGATTGATCAGCAAATTCATTGGGACGCGAAATATCGACGCTAAATGTCGAATGTCGAATGGTGAAGGACGAACAACGCACGTGTAAACGATTGACTTACAGAAACCCGAAGCAACAACGCGTGTCATCCTGAGTAAAGCGAAGGATCTCTCGTTGGGTGCTAGATGACCAAAGATACTCAGCGTGCCTACTGCTTCGACCGAGAGGTTCCTCGCTCCGCTCGGAATGACCGCTCAAGGCGTTTTCTTGATCTCATCCCAAATCACGTCCATTTCAGCCAGATCCACATCACCTAGCCGTTTGCCGCGTGCGTTGAGCTCGTCCTCCAACCGATTGAATCGCCTTACAAATTTGTCCGTAGCGCTTTGAAGGGCACTCTCCGCGTCGATTTTGCATTTTCGCGCCAGATTCACGACTGCAAAGAGCTCGTCGCCGATTTCATCCTCAATCCTCGATTGATCTTCCGAAGCGATCGCCTCTTTCAGCTCGCGAAGCTCTTCTTCCACTTTCGCGACCACATCGCCCACCTCGGTCCAGTCAAAATTCACCCGTGCGACTTTTGATTGCGCTTTTTGCGCACGCACAAGCGCAGGCAACGCTTTAAGCAAACTGGCGAGGTAATGTGAATCGGCATTTTTCTCTGCGCGCTTGATCGCTTCCCACTGTTTGAGCACGGCGCCGGAATCGCGCACATCGCTGGTTCCGAACACGTGCGGGTGCCGCCGCACGAGTTTATCTGAGACGTCACGGATTATTTCTTCAATATCGAAGCGCCCAGTCTCCCGGGCGATCTCCGCGTGCATGACTACCAGCAGGAGCAGATCGCCCAATTCCTCACGAAAATGGGCGTCGTCTGTCGCGCGCGCAGCCTCTACCACTTCGTACGCTTCTTCAATCAGGGCCGGCAACAGCGATTCGTGCGTTTGCTCCCGGTCCCATGGACAGCCGCCCGGCGCGCGCAACTTCGCGACGATGTCGCAGAGCTTCTGAAAGTGATCGCCCGTTGATTGATCCATTCAGAACCAATCAAACACCAAACATCGAACATCAAACACCGTTAAATCCGCCACAGCGAGCGGTGCGTGCCGAACTCAGAAATCTCGCCTGAGGACCGCTT
>Ga0066903_100005002_pt1 | contig 11384 bp, 13 predicted proteins | sample PanSoiMetaGPlot1_FD_67491 | JGI IMG/M metagenome (GOLD analysis project Ga0066903, IMG submission 67491) | Tropical forest soil microbial communities from Panama analyzed to predict greenhouse gas emissions - Panama Soil - Plot 1 (version 2) | ecosystem: Environmental > Terrestrial > Soil >...
CCGCTCGTTCCTCTGACCTAGACTTCACGCGTGGCAAGACTCGGAAGCTATTGGAGGTGGCTCGGTCACAGGCTTCGGCTCTCCCAGCCAGGCCGAGTGTGCTTCACCGTTGCGCTCCTAGTCGGCGTTGCCGGGATTGTGGTCGCACGCGCTCACGGCGCCCGGGAGGGCGGCGCACCCCTGGTCGTGTTCGCACTCTTGTTGGCCGGCGTGGTCACCCTGGACGCCGTCGGCCGCGGAGTCGTCGCTCTTGTCCGCCGTCTCATCTTGGACGATGGGTTGAACAAGCACTAGCTCGGGAGTGACATTCCCTAACGCTTGGCCCAAAGCGGCGCGTCTGCCGCCGGGCGGTATGACGTAGCCCTTCCCCCGGAGGCTATGGTCGCGAGATGGACGTTGAGGCGTAATGCGCGCTTCTGGTCGCGACTCCCTGACGTGAGCTCAACGTATGGATAGTCCGTTCGTCGCAAACGTCCGCGAGTTGCCGTGGATGTCCAGCGAGGCGATGGGTGACATCTGCACGTTCGAGAGCGACGGACGTCGGTTCGAGCAGGTCGGCTGCAACCTTGCCGTGCTCCAGCCGGGACAGCGCGGTGCGCAATACCATCGCGAGCTCGACAACCAAGAAGACTTCCTTGTTCTCTCCGGGGCGTGTATCGCTGTCATCGAAGGCCAGGAGCACCGCTTGGGGCCGTGGGACTTCGTCCATTGCCCACCCGGCAGCGCCCACGCCTTTCTCGCCGTCGGAGACGAACCGTGCGTCATCTTCCTGTGCGGCGGACGGCGTGGCAATCGTTATGTCTTCGTTCGCGACGAGGTTGCGTTGCGACACGGCATCGGCGTCGAAGTTGAGACCACGGACCAGGCGGAGGCGTACGCGGCGCTTCCGAAATGGCAGCCGGGCACGCCCGCTGTCTGAGGAGTTGCCCGCGCAGCCGAGCCGCCGATGACGGCTATTCCGGGCGCACCCCAGTCCACGACGCCTGGTGGTAAGAGCGGCATCTGACGACCTCGGAGTCACATGGCGGGTCACGAACCCGCCGTTTGCAGGGGCTCGTCGCTTTCAGGCGCCTTCAGCACCCAAAGCCGGGGTCGAAGGCCAGTGGCTCGCGAGCGCGGTAGGTCGCGAGTGCGACGCCAACACCCGACGCCGCCTCGTGCGTTGACCTCGGGAGGGCGCGGCGGGATACTCGGAGTGCATCTGCGGCTAGGGGCGTCCGGATGAGCAGTCGGCGAATCGGAGGTTCACATGTTCCGTGCGTCGCGCCTTCGGCGTGTCGTCCCGTTGTTGCTGCTTGTCGCGGTCGTTGCGGCGCTGTTCGCAGGCTGCGGCGGCGGCGGTGTTGACGGTGCGAAGGTCGAGACCGGCCTGCGGCAATACATCAGCGCGATGACCCCCGGAGTCCCGTTCCCGGTCGGAGCAGGACCGCCGCGGGTGAAGCACAACGGCTGCCATGACCGGCACATCACGACTAAGAGCGGCCAGGTCTACAAGTTTCGTAACGCGGGGACGTATCTCCCAGAGGGAGTGAAATTGTGGTCGTGCGTCGTCACGTTCAGGAGCAGCCTCACGCTGCCGGTCGACGTTGCTATGGACGGCTCCGAAGTCGTCGGGGTATGGGAAAAGGCGGCCCCGGATACACGACCGACGACCGTCTACGAAGGCGGCCCGAAACAGCCAAAGCCTTAGTTCGGCGACGGGAGTAGGAGCCTCGGCCCCATAAGGGGAGTAGAGCGGTGCCAAGAAAGCATCGTTCGACCGGAGGGCCGAGGCTCACCGTCACCCCCATCTTGCGCCCATCCGACGGGCCGACCAAGACGGATTGCGACTAGCTCAGCCGATTAACGCGGCCCGCGAGCTTCCCGCGCGTGGGTGATGCTCAGATGCAGTTCCTTCGCATAGAGGATGACTTCCTCAGCCTGGCACCGGAGTACCAACGCGCGCCAACACTCGAACCGAGCGCGCGTTCCACACCGACGACCGTGAGCGATACGCGAAGTGCAGTGAGTGCGGGAAGGTCCGCGACCTTGACGTTTGGCCGCCACTTGCTGGTGGGGCCATCGGTGCTGGGGCATCAGTCCCCCAGGCTTCTAGAGCGAGCATTCGCGGCTGCGAACCGCGCGGCACCGGCGTGCGTTCACTCGAGGCCGGCTGTTGTCACCGCCCGGGTGTTCGGATTGCCACCAGGCCCGCTTTGACGGGGCAGCGGGTTCGGACCGGTCGCAGTGACGAGCCGCTGGGGGACCCAGTCGTCGGCATGGACGAAGCCGTCGAACGTCGCCCCGTCACGAGCGCAGATGTCGTACAGCGGCCAGCGGTAGAACTTCACGTGCGTGAAGTCCTCGAACAGCACGTAGTAGGGCTCGCAGTCGGCGCTCTGGAACTGCTGGCCGGTCAGCGCCTCGCGATGGTCCCGCGAGAACGCATCGACGTCGTCGCCGACGACCACTCCGAGGTGCTCCAGGCCCATCCGGTAGACACGCTGATGGACCGGGGGGATGAGCTCGACGAGCGTGACGGGCTTCCCGCCGAGCACCTCGACGGGGGTGGCCAGGACGATCTTCGAAATCGGTCGGCCGTTCCAGACGTTCTCGACGTTGGCGGTCGCGTGCCGTTCGAGGAGCGTCCGCAGGTGGACATACTGGTCCCACTCCGGGACGCGGACCGCCAGGTGACTCAGCGCATACGGGCCGATGTCGATGCCGCGGGCGAGCAGCCGCTCGTGCTGCATCGCGGCGAACCCCCGGTAGTCGCCGATGATGTCGCCGACAGGATCGCTCATCACGTCGCCATCCGCGGAGCCATCATGTCACTCCAAGCCGAGCGCATAGGGTCGTCCGGCCGCCGTGGCTCGGACAGCGCGCTGTTGGCCTTCCTGGCCCTCGCCTCGGCGGTGACTCTGGTGCTGTTGGCGGGCTGCGGCGGACGCGGTGACAACGGCGCGCAGGTCGAGGCCAATCTGCGGCACTACCTGAACACGCTGAATCCTCAGCCGAGCGGTTTCCCAGTCGGAGCCGGGCCGCCGCGGGTCAAGGAGAACAGCTGCAAGAAGGTCGCGAAGGACCATGTCGGTCCCGGGCACGGCCCAGGGAGGCCTCGGGCGTCTTGGTCGTGCGTCGTCAGATTCGGGCATACCCCGTTCCATGTGCTGGTCGCTCTGAAAGCCGGCGGCGAAGTCGCCTGGGTGAAGCCCTTACCCCGGCAAGTGCTCAGACCCGCTGGCGAAGGCGGATGATGGAGTCAGTCAGATGGCCACACGGCGTCCACCGACGGGCGCGACGTCGCCACTCGGACTCCCTCGAAACGATGAGACCCCGCCGCAGTGGGGTCCCCTCTCTTCCTCAATGTCGGTTGCAGACCGCGGCGGCTCGATGACGCAGCCGTGTCATGTCTGAGCACGCGCAGGGGACGTCAGGGACTCGCGAGGGGAGAACGAGCAGGAGAGCTCGCGCCGTCGACGCGCCCAACTCGCACGACTGCGGAATCACCCGTTCGCATCGGCTCGGTCTGGGCGCGCCGACTGCGCGCCATCGTTCCTGGGCCGTGGCCACGCTGCCATGCCCTGAATGAGTCAACCGCTCACGGCGGCTAGTTCAGGACGAGGGCTCCTCGTCTGCGGGCGGCAGCTTGGCGAGCATCCCTTTCAGATGCTCCAACACGTCGACATCTTCATGTCCGAAGTCGTCGAGGTACGAGTGCAGCGCTGCGCGTAGCAGCGGAAGCTCGTCGTCGGTGAACTCGATCGCGTGATCCATCGGCGGAATCTATCGCCGCAGCACCCGAGGGTCGCCGAACATCACCCTCTCCGGACGATGCGCGACTCCCACGCAGGTTGATGCAGTCCAGTGTCTGTCGCAGGCGTTGATCGACGAAGTGCGGCGCAAACACGAAGGGAGTGAGCGGTGAGCGTGCAGCTTGAGCGAGCCGAGCGTGGAGTTCTCGGCTGGATCGATCGGGACATCACAGGTCCGATGGCGGACTTTCAGGACCCAAACCAGGAGTGGCGCCGCTTGTTCTCGGAGTTCTACGGGACGTTCCTGCTCGTCCTTGTCGCGGCAGGCGGTGGGATGATGAGCCAGGCATTCCCGAACACGATCACGAGGTCGGCAGCGGTCGTGGCGCCAGGGCTGATGGTGATGGGGATCATCATGTTCATGGGGAAGGTGTCGGGGGCGCATCTGAACCCGGCCGTCAGCGTCGCCTTCTCGTTGCGCAGAGACTTCCCGTGGCGGCGGGTCCCCGGCTACATCATCGTGCAGCTCGCGGGCGCGACGACGGCGGCGCTGTTTTTGCGCTGGGTGATCGACGTGTCCGCGAAGTACGGCTCGAACTATCCCGCGAGCGGCTACGACGCCTGGCAGGCACTTCTGATGGAGGCGGTGCTCACGCTCGGGCTCGTGAGCGTGATCTTGGGGACGGCCTCGGGCGCACAGAACATCGGCATCTTCGGGGCGCTCGGTGTCGGCGGCTACATCGCCCTCGCGGGCCTGTGGGGTAGCCCGATCTCCGGGACGTCGATGAACCCCGCCCGCACGTTCGGGCCCGACCTCGTCGGGACGACGTTCACCGACTACTGGGTCTACGTCGTCGGCCCGCTCCTGGGAGCGGTGATCGCAGTCGGGCTGGCCTACGTTCTCCGTGGTTCAGGCGGCGGCCTGGCCAGCTCGGGCGCCGCGCAGGGCGCGCTCTACACGGAGGCCCAAAAGCCGGAAAGGGACTGAACAACGAGCACGCCTGGCGTCGATTCGATCAGGTAGAGGCAGGCCCCTCGGTTGAGCCGCACGGTGCCGGGCCGTAGGCACAGTACGGCGCCCCCTCTCCCCTAGAGAGCCGAGGGGCCTGCCACTTCCGCACTGGTCGGTGCCTTGCCTGGCTTGGTCGTGCCCAAGACAGGGAATGTGGTTCCCAAGCCTCACCGGCCCAAACGCCGTCAGCGCGCATGCAGGAAGTCGAGGACGCGCTGCGTCAGCAATGCCGTTGCCTCGGGGTCGTACGAGGGCAAGCTGGAGTCGGCGAAGTAGTGCTGGTCGCCGGGATAGAGGAACAGCTCTCCCTCCTGGGCCGAGTCGACAACCTCGCGGGCTGCTTCGATGTCGCCCTCGTCGACGAAGTACGGATCTGCGTCCATGCCGTGAATCTGCACCGGCACGTCGGCGGGCCACGATGACGGCCCAAACTCCGACATCGGGACGCACGAGTAGAACAGGAGGGCGCCTGACGCGCCCGGACGGGTCTGGGCCAGCTTCTGGGCCGGCAGCACGCCGAGCGAGAAACCGCCGTACACGACCTCGTTCGGGAGGTCATCCGCCTCGTGCACGCCGCGGTCGATGATGTTCCCGAATCCGGCTTCGGATGCGTACGCGACGCCTTCGTCGATCGACGAGAACGTTCGCCCGTCGAACAGGTCCGGTGTGTGCACCGTGTGCCCTGCTGCTCGCAGTTCGTTTGCAAACGCCTTGAAACCCTCAGTCTGTCCCTGTGCGTGGTGGAACAGCAGCACTTCAGCCACTTCGCCTCCTTCGCTCCGTATTCGCGGCAGGAGACTAGAACGCATTCGCTCGCACCGCCGCCGGCTGGGCAATCAGTGCTCTCGGCGGTGGAGGCGGAGGCCGGGGACGAGCAGTGGGACGCGCTTGCGATAGCAGCCGTACTCCTCGGGGAACGTCCTGGTCATCAATCGCTCCTCGACCGGGATCCTCGTCGCCAGGAAGACGGCGCTGAACAGGAGGGCGGCCAACGTGGAGCCCAACCCGTTCAGCAGAACCGTCCCGACCACCATGCCGAGAATGCCCGTATAGATCGGATGTCGCGTGATCGCGTACGGCCCGTCGGTTCGCAGCTCGTGAGCTGCCTGGAGCATGTTGGGCGAGGCGGACCACATCCTTCCGAGCCTGATGCGCGCCCAGATCGTGAACGCGGTCGACACGAGGAGCAAGACGAGGCCCGGTAGCTCGATCCACTTCGAGTGATCCGTGAGCCGACCGACGTCGTGCCAGCTCAGCCGGAGTGCGACGACCACCGCGACGACCAACACGATCGCCCAGAGCGGCCGCGCGCGACCCTGGCGGCTCCGTTGCGAGCCGCGTCCCCAATAGAGCGCTCCCGCGATCCAGGTCAGGACCACGAGCCCCCAACACGCCGAGGTTGCAATCGTGGCCATGACGTCATTGTGGCGCCGCGCTCTCAGTCGACGGCTTCGCGCGTCACCGCGCTGGCGCGCTTGAAGTAGAACTCGGTGTCGTCGTCGGGCCAGACGCCGATCGTGTCGCTGTCGGGGTAGACCGAGATAGCCGGGAGGGCGGTCTTGGAGAAGAGCAGCAGCCTGATTGTGGTGTCACCACGATTCATGATCTGGTGTGCGCCGTCGGGGCCGGGTGGAAACCGCACGAGCTCGCCGCCTTCGAGTCGGCGCTCGCCGTCGCGGTCACGCAGGACGGCCGCACCGTCGATCACGAGCAGCCACTCCTCGACGTACTCATAGTGGTACGGGAGCGACTCGCCGGGTTCGAGGTCGTACACGTACATCGCCGTGTCCTCGGAGCTCAGGTCGAGCCGGCCGGTGAACTTGTCCTCGAAGATGTTCGCCACGGCGCTACGACCTCCGACGAACGTCGTAGAAGAGCACCTCGAACTGCTCGACCGACTCCATCGTCCCGCCGGTTTCGCGCTCGACGATCGGCCGAATCTGCCGCGCTCTGTCGTCGCTCGCTTCTCTCGCTCCGCCGCTCTCCCAGAGCGTCACGCCCAGTGCGCGTCCGGTGTCGTGGTTGCCGAGGACGATGTAGCCCGCGTAGCCGGGCTCGCCGCTGATGCCGGGATGAACGACGTCGCGCACGACGCGGGCGACGTCTGGCAGTCGCTCCGGCGTCGTCTGCAGGAAGTTCACTCTGGAGAACATGCCGCCTCCTTGGAGTAGGTAGACGCCGAGTCTAGGAAGTGCGGAGCTGACGCAGCCGCCGCTCGAGCGTGTCCGCCAGCTCGGGCCGGCGCGGCAGCGCGGTCAACATCGACGCCGCGACCCAGGCCGAGTAGTGCGGCCACATCGCGTCGACCAGGTCGCGGTCGTGCTCACCGTAGGCATCGAGCGCGCCATTCTCGGCGAGCGCGGCGAGGTCGTACTCGCGCGGCCCGTGACAGGCAGTCTCGAAGTCGTGCCAGAGCGGGCCGCGTGGCGTGCCGAGGACGTTGAAGAGGTGCGCATCGCCGTGCAGCGGCTGGCCGCCGACCTTCGGCCGGTCCGCAACGACTTCGCGGAGGAGCTCGACGTCACCGCTCGGCGGCAGCGCGTCGAGCATGGCCGCCGTGCTCTCCGGGTGCCCGAAGGGCGGCAGCCCACCGTCGTAGGTCTCCAGCACGTCGTGGATCTCGCGCAGCGCACGAACGGCGGCGGCCTCGTCGGGATCGTCGAACGGCTCGATGTACCGCCAGAACGTGACGACGTGTCCGCCGTGGCGGTACGGCACCGGCTCGACTTCGTCGGACGGAGGAACGACGGCACAACCGGCGTCTGCGCAGTGCGCCGCCACCGCGAGCTCGCGTGCGATGTCGTCGGGGTCCGGGCCCTCCGGAAACGGGATCGGGCTCGAGACGCGGGCGACAACAGCCGACGGCCGCAGGTGGATGAGCACGTGCCAGGCGTCGCGGAGGACGACGGGATCGTCGCAGCGCACGCCCTGCTCTCGCGCGACGGCGAGCGCCGCCTTGACGGCCGTCGCCTCCACTCAGTCGAGGCGGTACGGCACGCTGGTCAGGATCACGCGCGGCTCGAAAAGCAACAGGCGTTTGATGTAGAGCGCGCGTTGATTGTGCAGCAGCCGCTGTGGGCCACTGAAGATGAGCTCCGGCATGATCACAACGGCCACGGCTTCGGGGTCCGCCGTGATCGCCCGCAACGAGCGGAGCAGTGGGTCACCGATATCCCGGTACGGTGCCTCCTCGATCTGGAGGGGGACACGCATCTCGGTCGGGGCCCACTCTGAACGCAGGCGGTCCGCCTCCTCGCGCTCGAACGCGAAGAAAAGGGCCCTCGTATCGGTGAAGCCGAGAGTGCTCGCATAGTTCACGGCGCGTATCGACGCCGCGTGTGCGCCGGAGACGAGCAGCCTGCAGACGGCACGGTTCGGCAGCGGCACCGCACCGTCCTGCGCGAGGACGGGGACGTCGGAAATGACCACGCCCGGTTCGCGCAAGAGCCTGACCTTCAGGGAGAACACGGTGCGGCGCGAAACGGCGGCGACTAGCGACCGCGTGCGAAAGAGCTCCGGAATGACCACGGTGACGAAGCTCGACTCGCCGCGCGGCACCGACCACAGGTAGTCGATCACCGCCTCCGGCCGTCCGAGGTCGGAATCGAGCACCTCGAGGTCGGGCCGGATGTCCGTCAGGCTGCGGAACCTTGCCCTGAGACCAGGATCGCTGTGTGAGCCCGGGGCGTGAATGGCGCGGAAGTCGTCGCCCGCAATCTGGCGTGCGTACCAGAGTGCTTCCTGCAACGCCGCGTCCGCGGACTCGACGTAGAGGACGACCTGGTTGGTCGGCGGCGGGGCCGCTCTCACGGCAGCTACACCGGCTCGCACGCGCCGCTCTACCTTCCGATAGTGGCGGTTCACGCCATAGAAGCCGAGGATCATCACCGGGATCGCGACGATGACGGCCCATGCACCTGCGGTGAACTTCGCCTGGATCACTAGCAAGGCAACGAGCCCCGTGGCGGCGGCACCGGTTGCGTTGAGGGTGGCGGCTCGGCGCCAGCCGGGATCGCGCCTTCGCAACCAGTACCGGACCATGCCCGCCTGGGACAGCGTGAAGGCGGTGAAAACACCGATCACGTAGAGGTGGATCAGCGAGAGCACGTCCGCGTGGAAGATCCAGATCAGGAACGACGCAATCGCGGCGAGGACGATGATTCCGTTCGAGTAGACGAGCCGGTCGCCGAGGTTGATGAATTGGCGCGGGAAGAACCGGTCGCGTGCGAGCACGGCGCCGAGCCGCGGGAATCCCTGGTACGACGTGTTCGCCGCGAGCACGAGGATCGCGAACGTGAGCCCCTGGACGGCGTAGTACATGAAAGACGTCCACGACGACTCGGGGAACGTCGCCCGCGCGATCTCCGACAGCACCGAGACGCTGTCGCTGGGTACCGCGTGCATGTGCACCGCGAGATACGACACGCCGATGAATAGCGTGATCGCGATCGACCCCATGACGAGCAGCGTGCGGGCGGCGTTCTTGCCGGTGGGTGGTTTGAACGCGTTGACGCCGTTCGAGATCGACTCGACACCCGTGAGAGCAGCCGCGCCCGAGGCGAACGCGCGCAAGACGATGAAGATCGTGACGGCACCCGTGCCGGCCGCAAGCGGGTCAGGGACGTGTGCCTGCGGACAGGTCGCAAAGGTGCATTTCGAGACGCCCGCCCCGATCATCAGGAGCATGGCGACGACGAAGCCGTAGGTCGGGATCGCGAACGCGATTCCCGACTCCCGCACCCCACGTAGATTCACGAGCGTCAGGAGCAGGACGAACAGGAGCGACAGGGCGACCTTGTGCGCGTCGAGCGACGGCGCCGCCGACGACACCGCGAAGACGCCGGCGGTGACCGAGACGGAGACGGTGAGGATGTAGTCGGCCAGCAGTGCCGCCGCTGCGACGAGGCTTGGCAGCGTGCCAAGGTTGTCGCGCGCAACCACGTAGGCTCCGCCGCTCGTCTGATACGCCTGGACCGTCTGCGTGTACGAGAGGACGACGATCGCGAGTACCGCTGCGATCGCAATCGAGATCGGCAGCACCAGATGGCCCGCGGTCGCCGAGGCCGCGATCAGAACGGCGAGGGCCGCCTCCGTCGCATAGGCGACAGACGACAGGGGATCCGCGGCGAAGATCGGCAGCGCGAGCGTCTTCGAGAGGAGGGTCTCGTGCATCTCGCCGCTCGCCCGCGGGCGCCCGACGATGAGACGTTTCAGGGCGTCGAACCGGTCGCTTGTCGTCGTCGCGCTCATCCCGCTGACGCATTCTTCAGGACTTCTTAAGGCCCGTCCCGCTCGGCTTAAGAAGGCGTTGAGGCCGTGCCGCGTACGTTCGTGGTATGGCCGTGTTACTTGCGCACAGAAGACGTCCTCGTGGCCGCCGAGAGCCACGTGTGCTCGAGGGCTACCAGCGTCTGCTCGTACCGATCGCTGGGAACCCCCAATCCGAGGAAGCCGTCGACGTCGCCTCGCGCCTCGCCGCCGAACACGGCTCCTCGATCACGGTCGTCGCAGTCGTCGAGGTTCCGCCGGTCCTGCCGCTTGACGCGCATATGCGTGAGGAAGAAGCGCGTGCCCATGCCCTGCTCTGTCGTGCCGCCGCAGCCGCCGAGAGCTACGGCGTGACAGCCGCGCTCGAGACCCGCCGCGCGCGAGACGCGGCTTCGGCCATCGTCTCTGAGTCGGTTGCGCGCAACACCCAGCTCCTCGTGATCGGTGCGCCCCGCCGGCCAAGCTCAAAGCGAAGCGTCGCGATCTTCGGCCACACCGTCGAGCACGTGCTCAAGCACGCGCCATGCCGGGTCATGATCGTCGGGCCGGTCATACGGCAGCAGCCCGCGGCCTAGCGACACGAGCAGCGCACCGGCGTACGCTGACGGTATGAGCCGTGTTGTTCGGCTGCTCATGACTGCATCGGCGGTCGCCGCGGCGACCGGTCTTGCGTATGCGCTCCGCCCTGCCGCGCCTGACGTGAGCCTCGTCGTGATTTACGTCCTGCCAGTCATGGGCGTGGCAATCGCGTTCGGCGTTCCGTACGCGATCGGCGCAGCCATCGCGAGCGTGCTGGTCTTCAACCTCCTGTTCCTGCAGCCGCTGTATTCCTTCACGCTTCGCGAGCCTCAGAACTGGGTGGCCCTCGGGGTCTTCCTCGGCACCGGCATCGTCGTCAGCGAGCTTGCGGCGCGTGCGAAGCGCCGAGCAGTCACTGCCGAGCAGCGCCAGCGCGAGGCGCGTCTGCTCGCGGAGATCTCGACGTACCTGCTCGAGGGCCGCAGCCTCGACGAGCAGCTCGGCTGGATCGCCAAGCGGACGGCCGAGATCCTGGACGTTCGCGAAGCGGAAATCGTCCTCGGAACCGGGCGTGAGCCGAAGGCCCATCGGGCCCCGCATCCGCTCGTCGCGGGCGCGACGCAGATCGGGACGCTGTACACCGACGAGCATTCAGAGCCGAATCTCGACGTCCGCCGCCGCTTCCTGCCCGCGCTCGCTTCGCTCTTGACAGTCGCGAGCGAGCGTGAGCGCCTCTCGCGCGAGGCGCTCGAAGCCGAGGCCCTACGCCGCAGCGACGCAGTGAAGACGGCGATTCTGCGCGCAGTCTCGCACGACCTTCGTTCGCCGTTGACGGCGATCGCAACGGCAAC
>Ga0066903_100005003_pt1 | contig 11384 bp, 19 predicted proteins | sample PanSoiMetaGPlot1_FD_67491 | JGI IMG/M metagenome (GOLD analysis project Ga0066903, IMG submission 67491) | Tropical forest soil microbial communities from Panama analyzed to predict greenhouse gas emissions - Panama Soil - Plot 1 (version 2) | ecosystem: Environmental > Terrestrial > Soil >...
GAGAATTCAGTTCGCGCAGCCGTTGCAGAAAGTGCTGAAAATGATTCAGTACATCAACGGATATTCGGTTCAGGTTCCCTCGATCACCTGGGACACTGCACATCCCGAGCAACTGGCTACCTGGGCGCAGGCATTTCAATTCTTTGTCATGTCGCTTGAAGTCATGGCTCAGCGGCAGATCATCTCCGATCAGACATATCGTGAAATCGTAGGGCAGTACCTTCCGCAAATGGAGTCGCCGGATCAAGAGGCGCAAGACGCGGCAGGTAACTACGATGCACAGGTGGCGCAGTTGCAGGCTCGAAACTCTCCCCCGAGTGGGGGGTCTTCCGGGAGTGGCCGCTCCAACGGAAAGACCTCGCATGCGACTGTGCCACCTGTAGAACCAATTTCAACTCCCGGCTACTCACAAGGACAGAACGAATGAGGGTGGGCAAACCGAAGAAGCTCAGACTGAAAAAGTCGTACAAGCGCAAGATGTACGGCCCAATCGCCAAGGGTGCCAAGTCGCCCAAGCAGATTCCGGCCACACTGGGCAGGCGTCAGGTCGCCAGAACGAAGACGAGGAGAGGAGGTAAGTAGTGGCGACGACGACGACGAAGAAGCGGAAGAAGAAATCCACGGGCTCGAAGGCCAAGCTCGGCTCAGGTGCCAGGTTCGCAGCTTTGAAAAAGAAGCTGGGCAAGCGCAAGGGTGTGACAAACCCCGGAGCGCTGGCAGCAGCCATCGGCGCTAAAAAGTACGGACGAGCGCGTATGACAAAGATGGCAGCGGCAGGGAGAAAGAGGAAGTCGAGGAAATGAATTATCCAGCTAGGCCGATTACTTGGCAATGGCTCGCCGGATTTACGGATGGCGACGGCTGTATTTCAATGGAAGTTTCCAAAGGCCGATATCGTTATTCGCGGATTCGATGGTCACAGAAAGAATCAACCTCTTGGGTACTCGATGAAATCCTTGAGTTGCTACAGAAGTACGATGTGAAGGTGACGGATCGCAATTTCAGTGTAGCGATCAAAGGGCACAAATATCCGCAACGGGAGTTGTGTATTACAAATGCGGCAGACACCCGGTTTGTTCTTAGAAAGCTCCTACCGTATTTGGTCGTCAAGAGGGAAAGAGCTATTGAAGCTCTTGAAATCTTGGATGAAGTCCATCGACTCAAGAAGAAGTACGGATGGAAATACAGAGTGAGGATGGCATGAAATACGGGGCAGCGAAGATGGCCAAGATGTCAGCAGCAGGACGTAAGCGGCGAGCGAAGGGGGGCTAACGATTTCAGAGTTGGCATCGCATCAGGACTTGCATAAGATTTTCATCACTCTCACCGCAATCAGAAAGGAACAAAAGCATATGAGCACACAGTTGGACGAACTGAGCGCAGCAGTTACGCAGTTGACGACGGATGTGCAGGAAGCCGTGAGTGCAGTCAACGACCTGATCGCCAAGATCGAGGCAGGAGCGCAGGCAGCAGACTTGACAGATGAAATTGCAGCGGTCAAGGCTGCCTCTGCTTCGCTCGATACGAGCACTGCCGACGCCCAGAACGTTCTCAATCCTCCTGCGCCTGCGGAGTAGGCAATGGCGAAAGTTCAGCGACAGGTCACGACGAGCGTTCGCAAGGGCAAGAGCTTCATCGGCCCAACTGCACCACTCGGCCCACCACAGGTGATCAAGCGTCTGGCTCCCGACTCGGTTCACAAGGAAATTCATCAACGAGCGCCGCAGTTCCACAAGCGATAGGAGCATCATGGGCAAATTCAATCCAGGTACACGCAAGACTCAGCCGATCAAGCCGCTAGGTTTGCCCAAGCGAACGACATCAGGGCCAGCACAGTTCGCTGTCACCCGTGTCGGCATGCAGTCGAAGTATGGAGTCAAGAAGGCCAAGGCACCCGGATCGACCTGGCAATTTCCGAATAAGCTCGGAGGTTGAAAATGGCGAGAGCCAAACGAGTTTCCAAGGCGTACGGCACCAAAGTTCCCGCCAAGCCGACTCGCAAGGGTCTGCCGACGAAGGGCTACCGCACCAAGGGCGAGACGACGGGAGCGATGACGCAGCCCAAGAGCGGCGTACAAGTCCTCACAGGCCAGGCAGCGCTCTTCGTCGGGCGTCCTGGCTTCGGTGGCAGGATTCCTGGCCCGGTAGACGGCAAGACGCCGGTCAAGCGTGTGATCAAGGTCGATCCACGCGACGGTCTGTCTCTGCCAGCAGCCGACAAATTCACAAATTCCCACGTGGACATCGTTGGCCCGGTTGCTCCGACGACGAGAATTCAACCATTGCCGTCTCAGCCTGCGCCATACGACGCAACCGGGGCACGCAAGTCTGTGCCGACTCCGCGTAAGTCTCCTCCGGTGTTCTCTGTCACTCCGAACAAGGTCACGCGCTCTCCCGAGTGGGGCGCATCGACAAAGCAGTCTGGCCGAAGGCGGGTCAGAAAGGGATAGATGGACTTCGTTGAAATTCAAGATGAATTCGACGTAACCGTCACCGAGATGGACATGAGGGCCGATTCGGCATCGGCTCTAGTGCGTCTTGACCCGGATACGATCACACGTGTTTCCGAAGGCGACACGGAACCGAAGTTCGCAACGTTCATCATCGAGTCGGGGAAGTCCAGAAACGGCCGCATCTGGAATCCTGAAATCTTCGAGAATGTAGTCGAGCAGATCAACTCCTCCGGGGATGTCGTCGGCTACCTCGGTCACATCAAACCGGACGATGCAGGTCATGTATTTCCTGTCGTGCAGCTTCAGTGGCTCAAGGCGAGGCTCAATGTCTCGACTGACCGCTGTCAGATGCTCGCCAAGGCATATGTGCTTCCCGCATCGACCGGGGCAGTAGCCAGGGATTACATCAGGCGTGGTTTTGTCAAGACCGTCTCGTGGGCCGGTCGTGCCAAAGCTCGTCGTACACAGCGAGGGGAGGAAGTTACTGAATTTCACCTTCAAAGCATCGACCTGGCTCGCCCACGTACAGCAGGAATGAAAACTGCACTCGTCGGAGGTCTGACGACAGAAATGGGAGAAGGAGGTAGCGAAGTGAAGCCAGAAGAAATTGCTGCGCTTCAGGAGAACGAACTTCGCGCTCACAACCCGACACTGGCAGCGTCCATCGAGGACACGGCGAAGAAGCCTGTCCTTGCCGACCTGGAAACTGTCAGGACGGAGTTGGAGTCATCGAAGGGAAACGCCGATCTGGTCACTCAGATCCGGCAGGCTTTGAAATTGGACGAGAATGCCGACGTGATGGAAGCTCTCGGCTCTCTGATTTCAAAGGCGAAGGAAGTCGCCAAGGGTGCAAGGACGAAGTACCTGGACGACATCCTCAAGCGAAAGTTCAAGGACGATGCAACTCGCAACCTCGTCCGTCGTATGCTCGTCACGGAGATGACGGACGGCGAGCTTGTCTCCGAGATGGAGGCAATCGAGCAGGAGGAGGACGACGAGAAGGCAAAGGCCGAAACCGAGAAGGTCGTCGATAAATTCATCGACAACGATCCTGACCTGAAGAAGATGGTCAGCGAGATGTCCGGCTCTGGTGGCGCATCGTTCGGTGACGGCAATGGTGCAAAGGGCGACAAACCTGAAATCAAGGCCGGGTACGAGAATGATTTCATCACAGTGCGAAAGGCTGGTGACTGAAAATGCCCGACCCCAGCGACGGGATGACGTACCCCAATCGACCGGAGGAGATGCAAGACATGGAAATGAAGCCGGTTGTAGTCGGGCCAGGCTCGTACTCCTCTCCTGATCCAGCTACGGAGTCTGCTCGTTTGCTTCCGCTGAGCGAGCATCCGCTGGCAGATGAACTTTCAGAGGATTACGGTGCTGCTCAGGTGACGCCGGAAGGCGAAGTTGTCACACAGGAGGCGGCAGCCGCAGATGCAGGTGACGAGGAAGACATCGAGACGATGAGCGTCAAGAAGCTGGACGACAAATACGGCGATCACGAGGACTATCCTGTTCACGGCAACAAGGCCGAGAAGGTGGAATTCGCCAAGTCGGTCGAGGAGGCGTGAAAAATGGGGCAGTTGAAATCTGACGGACGAGCAATCAATGTTGCCGGTGTTCCTGCCGGACAGTACAACTTCGGTGAGCTTTTCCGCATCAACGGCTGGAACGGCGTCATGCTGAAAACCGTCAACACTGCGGACGTGACCCGAAACGCAGCGATGGAAGTCTCATCGGAGCGAATCTGGTATGTGTCTGTTCCATCTGCTTTGACGATCCCTGTTGGCCAGTACGTCTACTGGACGACTGGTGCAGGTACGAAACGTGGTGACACCGATCTGACCGTTACCGCTGGTGTCACTGCAGCATGTGGAATTTGCGAGGAAGCCAAGGATGCCAACAACGTTGTCGGCATCCGTGTCCTCAACGTCGGCCCATAGGAGGAAATAATGGCCGAAGAGTTCGTTCCGCTCAAGCAACCACGCTACAAGCCTGTCGAGCGTGTCGGGACATTGCAGACGGTTCGCATTTACAACGTCTCCGAAATGCAGGCCCAGGTCGAGGATCATCAGCGCGAGATGGATTACATCGACCTGAAGAAGACGGTCGCAGAAATGATCACGACGAGCCAGGGTCAGATGGCCCTGCTCGAAAAGGTGCGTGTTGATGTCGATTTCGGTCTGGCGGACATCCCGCTGCTCTACGAGCCGGTCTATGACCGTATCCCTGGCCCGTTTCCCGGCGGTGTAATTCAGATCAACGAATACACGCTGCAGGGAAACGTCGTCTTCCTGGAAAAGTTCGAGGGTGGCGAGGTCACATTCGGAACACTGGCAACCGGCACTCCGACGACTGCGGCGATCACGACCTACGCTGCCGCCTTCGAGTGGACGGAAGATATGATCGAGTTCGACAAGACGTGGGAAATTACACTCAACAACCGTGCATTCGGTCGCAGCTACAACATGCTGCTCAACCATCTGCATCTTTCACCGATCATCGCAGCGACGTACTCGGGTACGAACCTGATCGCGGCAGACACGACTGGTACGACGCAGCAGCAGAAGACGCTGATCACGTTCCAGAACGCCTACAAGGCGGCAGTGCTAGCAATTCCGCAGCGCACGCCGACCGTCGTGCTCGCAAACGAGGCAGACCGTTTTCAGATCGAGGATGCTCTGCTCACGCCGGTTCCTGACTCTCAAGGTAACCCGCTGCCACGTGTTCCTGTCTCGACAATCATCTACTACAACGGCGCAACTGTTGTCAACGGCCTGAAGAGCTACTCGTATCCTGGTGTGACTCAGGGTACGTGTTATTTCATCTACCCGAAGCAGCGGTTCAAGGAATTCGTCCATCACGACCTGCGCATCGACATCGGCCCGAGCGACCTGTCGCGTCTGATCGAGGGACAGCAGGTCGGTCGCAGTCGGCGTGGACTCTATGCCGACCTGAACAACTCCGTCGAGAAGTTGACCCTACCATAGGGGGATTTCATGGCAAAGAAAGTTCCAGCATCGGCCTCGGTCGTGGGTGTCGGGCCAGGTGGAGAAGTCGAGGAAGGTTTCTATCTGCTCGAAGGTGATCCCGAGGTCGATGAAAATGGAGTCAAGCACGAAACGAACATGACACTTGGTCAGCAGGTATATCCGAGTGATGATTGGTTCGTGTATGACAAGCCCGAGGAGGAGGAAGAGTAATGGCTGAAAACTTCTCCGACGAGGGACTCGACCGCATCCTCGGCTTCGTTCCAAAAAATACAGGAACGCTAGACGCAAACCTCTACGCCGCTGCAATTACAACTGCGGGTACAGTCGATGGTACGACTGCACTTTCAGGAACAGTGGTTCCTAGTCGGACGACGATCTGGGCGTCGGACTACCAAACGTCGGGCGGTGCTGGTAGAGGAGGCGGTGGAGAGCCGACAATCGGTACAGGCGGGTATGTTCGCTGTGGGCCAATTGCTGGTGCGACGCAATGGGGGGCACAGACAACAGCAGGGCAAGGACGGCGTACAACTGCAAACCAACAGTCGTTCGTACAATCGACGGCAGCATGGTCGAACCAGAACGTGATCGGAAATGCAATTGTCACGGCTTCTGGTGCTGGGTCGGGAGTGGCATACTACTACTCCAATTTCAGCGACAACTCGACTGTTCCTGTCAACGCAAGCGGAATCGTCCTACAGATCACTCCGTATTGGGAATTCGACATCTGAAATCGTGAGTGCCCCTGGCACAAATGCGGGGCGCAGTCAGGGGCACTCTCCCATCTGAGGAGGATCGAATGGACGACCGTTTGAGGAAAATTCAGAAGAAGATCGACAAAGGTGAGTCAATCTCCGACGAAGACACTGAATTTCTCCACGAAAATGCCGAAGAGGCACCACAGGTAGAGCCAGAGGCTGAAGATGCCGAGTAGAACTGTTTACAATGGCCCTGTCACGGCACTGAACGAGTCTCATCACACACTGCCTAGTGGTGCAGACGCTCAGGATGTCGTTGCCGGGTATCTGCCCAAGGTTCCTGTAGCTGCTACGGCGGCTCAAGCGAGATTCGCAGTCTCATCTACGACAATTTCACTCACGAGCAAGGCTCCGGGTGCTGGCGAGGAATTTGCCATGCTTGAGCTTGTCGCCGGTCAGGGTGATGTCACGTACTGGATGGACGGCAAAGATCCGGCTGTGACTCCTGGCCATGTGCTCGGCAATGGACAGATCATGCTCGTTGACAATATCGCGAATTTCAAGATGGTCAGAGCAGCTACGACGGATGCAACCGCAGTCGTCTCCTACTGGAAGCACGGTAGCCCATAAATGGCAATTACAAAGGCACCGCAGCGATGGAAGCCGATTCAGGCATTCGGTCGTGATCCGCGTTCGGGTGGGCTGACAGACATTTTTTCAAAAGCTGTGGCTGCTCCTCCTCCTAGCAACTGGCTGCTTCCGTATCCTGGCCCGGCAGGAGCACTGATGTCGAACGGGACATACCTGCCGTCTCTCTGGACAGCCACGTATTTCAATAGGGGGCAATTCAAGTCGAATTTTGACCCAGCTGCCTGTATCACGTGGAACGGAAACATTACGCTCAGGTCGGATGGTGCGTATCCGAACCTGTTTCCGCAATCTGATGGCGTGCAGGACGCTGACCCGAACCCATCTCGTATCGCTGACGGCAATCACAACATCTGGGTAGAGATCAGGAACGGTCGTCCGTATATAATTCTGAAAAACATGATCATCAAGGGCAGAGTTAGTGGTGGTGGGCAGAATTCGCAGACGAAAGCTCAGATGCCCGGCATCGAGGTCATCAATTGCCAGATTCAACCGCCAACCGCTCCTGTCCCGACCAGCACTGTTCCTGAAAATGATGTTTCCTGGAACACGGCTGCGGGATATTTCGGCGGTAGGACTTCCTGTCGTGATGCCAGCGGCGGTACTGTTGCTGCAAACGCTCCGACGATCTACCTGATTGACAATTTCAGCAACGTTCTTGGACTTTGGGCTGCATTCGGGCCTCAGCCGGGTGGCGGAAGCGGTGTGCGCATCGGTGTGAACGATGTCGTACCGGATCAGATCGGCTACACGGGTGTAAACTACGTCACGACGACTTTCACGAGAGATGCAATCGTGACGACGTTGGCTGCTGACATCACTCAGGCGACTGATACCACGGTCACGGTCGCCAGTGGCGCTGGGATCAACAACGGTGATTACATCTTGTGCAACTTGGAATCGATGCAAGTTGTCTCCGGTGGCGGCACAACGACGCTCACCGTCACCCGAGCGCAGCTAGGTACGACTGCACCGGCATATCAAGCAGGCCCGCCACCGAAGCCGTCGCATGCAAATGGCACACAAGTTTCCGTGCAGACGCTCGGACTTGCTTCTGGCGCTGAAATTCAAAACGGTGACATCATCAAGGGCACGAACGGAACCGGCGAAGTGATGTACGTTCTTCAGGGAGGCGGCACCAACGCCCCTATCGTCACTCGTGGCTACAACACATCGAAGGCAGTTCTGAATTCTAGTGGCTCAACTCTTCGAGGCTGCTTGAAATTGACCGGCTGTACGTGGACGAATGCCGCTGGCCCGACAACGAGTCATCCGACAACTGATTACGTTCGCTACGGTGTCGATCACAGGGACGGCCGCATCGACATCGCCTGCTGCATTCTCTCTACGGGCTGGCGAGATGTGAATTTTTATTACGGCGGTGATATCTACGGCGATACCGGATGTTTCAACATCTCGAACTGCGATGTCGAGAATCCCGGTGACGTGTTCCTCAACGGTGTATTTTCACAGTGGCATGTCTGTGACTTCTTCCACGCCGAGACAAACGGCCCAAATTACAACTCTCATAACTTGCGCTTTGCCCACGGGTCGGCTGCGAGTCATCCGATTGCCTACGCTATTGTTCCTGGCGTTCACGGTGACATGATGCGGCTCAAGGGCTGCGACAACAGCGCTCTGAATGCAATTACACAGCCGTTCATCGAGTGGTTCTTCTACGCATCTGGCTGCGGCAACTCGGGTATCTGGCCATCGCAGGGGAATCCGCTCAACTCTGTCGTTCTGAATATCGGTGTAGCTCACTGCTTGTTCTCGGTCAACAACAAAGCGTGTCAGTGGGGTGCAGACTGCACCAACTCTGCGCTTCGCTACTCCTGGGGTGATCATGGCGGGCAGACAGGCAACACTGATCAGTATTTCATTGTGGAGCCTGGGTTGAATTTTGTCGAGGTTCGTTGGACGGATACGTCACCGACGTATGATCAGGTGCTCGTTAAGTCCTCGGGACTTGGTGCAAGCTCGATTACTGCACTGGCTGGCCCTCCGGGTTAATGAAAAGGATGACATGAGTCTTCTTGCAGCACTCGCATACGATCCGGCTACTGCTGTTTTGAAATCCACAGCGGCAAACCTGGCAATGACGGCATTCGATACGACGAATGCCCGTCTGACATTTACAGCACCGTCGAATGGCGCTGTTCTTGTTAGAATTCATTGCGGAATACCTAACCCGGCTACAGGCGCAACGGTTTTGTTAGGTGTTCTCGATGGAGCAACTGTCAGGATGCGGCAGATAACGATGGGGAACGGGCTTGTTGGTGGAGCGAACGCCGACTGGTTCGGTGCAGAGGCCGTAGCGGTTATTTCAGGGTTGACTTCAGGAAACTCATATACCTGGGATGCTGCCTACGGGATTGAAAGTCCGAGTACGGCTGGAAACATCAAGTACGGTGGCCCGGATGATGCTGTTGGCAACGACGGCTTTGGTGCGCTCATATTTGAAATTTGGTCTACTGACAATTTGCTCGGCTCGGTGTGGTACGACCCTACGACTGCCGTGAACAAGCTCGGAACGGCACTGGCGGCAATGGCTGAAATTGATGCTTCTAACTTGCGGGTGGCTTTCACGGCACCGGCATCTGGAAATGTCATGTGGAGGATCAGAGCAGCCTTGCGCAGAGGCACTGCTCCTTTCGCCAACGTTCTGCTCGGTGTGATCGACACGGCTGGGCCGGTAGTCAGACAGCGTGTCGTGCCTCATCGTGGTCTGACGCGAGATACCAATGCTCAGGGTCTTCTATGTATGGATGCCCAAGGTGTAATTACAGGGCTAACTGCTAGTGGCTCGTACACGTTCAGTCCGGCGTGGAGCATTCAGGTTATCGGCGGGGCTACCGATGAAATTCGATATGGTGGCCCTAATAACGCTACTGCTGACGATGCCGGTGGCGGTATCGGGTTTGAAGTCTGGAAGGCATGAGCTATGCCGTGGTCTGATTTTGTAATTTTTACTCAGTTTGGCCCGGCGACTTACTCGAAGACAGTCGGCGCAGTTTCACCGGCTACCACGGGAGTAACCCGGCTAACGTCGAATGTGAAATCCTACGGTGCCAAGTCGGAAGGCTTCGTCGGACTCGTTCGTCAGAATCCGCAAATTCTCACTCCGTTCAAGATTCTGACGCCTGGAAACTGGACTGGCCCGAACGGTGTCGCTCCCACTGTGGCGCAGATAGGTGAAATTTCTCCGAACGATGCGACGTTCCTGCAATCCGGCTATCATCCGGTCAACGACACGATGCGTGTGCAGTTGAACGGCGGTAATGCTCCGCAGGCTGGCCCGGTTGTTCTGAAAATCCGTTATCAGAAGAACCAGACGCCGGGAGTCGAGAACATCGACCTGACCGTCAAGCTCTACGCCGGGGCGACGCTGATCACGACGAGGACGTACACGAACATCGGCGCGATTGTCGAAGACGACTATACGCTGACGACAGGCGAGGTCGCTGCGATACCAAATTTCTGGGACATGGAAGTTGAATTTACGGCGAACCATCAGTGATTCCGACGACTTTCCCCGGCTACAAGGTCACGGCGAGCGTGATGGAGTCGCCGAACAACTTTCAGTTGGCGAATGCTCCTTTCTGTGTCTTTGATACTCTGATCGATAACGGTCAGCCTGGGAATCAGATTCACTTCCAGGTTCAGATTTCGTTTAACGGCACATTCACGGCTGTTGTCGAGGAAGGAAAGTCGTGGGTAACGCCGAACCTTTTTCAGTACGAGATTAGCCCTGGCGTCTGGTCGGCTTTCCCGTCCACAGGTCTGACTTTCAGTGATCTGGGCAAGCGTGTGCGCTACCAGTCGCAGACAGTTGCTCAAGGGACGTACTTCTGGCGCATGCGTGTCGAGGACTTCGTATGAGCTTCGTTAAGCAGATTGGTAATGCTGGTGGTGGAGCGAACCATCTTGTAATTACGGTTCCTGCTGGTGGAGTTGCCGCAGGAGATACCGTTATCGGTGTTGTCAGGTTGTCCACGGGCAGTGTTACGTCGGCTACAGATAGCAAGGGAAATTCATACACAGTTAAAGCTGTTCCCGGCACGACGTTCTGGACGATCCAGGGCTATATTGCTACAGCGCTCGTCGCCGGAGATACGATTACAGCAACCTTCAGTACCACCAACCCTAGAGCTTTGTTCTCGGCTGCGGAATATTCGCAGATCAATACTGGTGATCAGTTTGATGTTTCGGCGGTCGGCTCTGGAAATACACTAAACAACCAGACCGCAACTTGTAACTCTGGTACGACATCGCAGACGGCGGGAACGTCGTCTGTCTGCATCGGCATCAACTTCTACGAGGTTCAGGGACTTGCTTCTCCCCAGTCGCCGACTTTTACAGCCGGTGCGACGTACACGAAGGATGATTCTGTCACTGCATCGACACAGGTTGCTTCGACTTGGACGGTCGATCAGCTTTCTGTCGAGCACAAGCTCGTCTCGGCACAGGGAACGTACAACGCAGACGGAACATTGGCGGCAGTGCCGTACACGGGATCGTGGGTACAGGCCATTGTCGTTTTCAAAGCTGCAGCCGGATATCTGAAAACTATAGGCGCAGCGTCACCGGGGACA
>Ga0066903_100005005_pt1 | contig 11381 bp, 9 predicted proteins | sample PanSoiMetaGPlot1_FD_67491 | JGI IMG/M metagenome (GOLD analysis project Ga0066903, IMG submission 67491) | Tropical forest soil microbial communities from Panama analyzed to predict greenhouse gas emissions - Panama Soil - Plot 1 (version 2) | ecosystem: Environmental > Terrestrial > Soil >...
GCGATTCGCGATCGCGTCGACGAAGACGCCGAGCGCCTCGTCGATCGCAGGATCGCTGTAGCCGCCGGAGCCCGCGAGATGGGCGATCTGCACCGGCACGTCGGGCGCCGACGGAAGCACGTCGTTGAGGAACGCGCGCGCGGACGGCGCGCCGTAGGGCCGTTTCGCGGTGACGGACGAGCGCAGGTGCACGACAATCGCCATCCGGTGTTCGTTGGCGGCGGCGAACACGCGCTGCAGCGTCTTCACGTGGTCCGCGTTCGTGAGATCCACGTCCGAGTTGCCGAAGTGCAGTTTGAGGCCCGAGCGCAGCTGGCGGATCCCGGCGCAGCGCGCGATCTCCTCGAGGGCGTACGGCCTGAGCGGATTCACGCCGCAGAATCCCAGCAACCGATCCGCGAACGGCGCGATCTGGGCAGCGGTCCAGTCGTTCTCCGCTTTCACCGCCGCGTACTCGTCGGGCACGGGCGGCTTGTTCGGGTTGCCGTACTGATACCCGAGGGAGAGCACCACCGCCTGGCGCGTTCCCGCCTCGTCCAGCAGTTTCACGAGCGCGGCCGCGTCGAGCGGCGCAAGGGTCGGCGAAATCTTCTGAACCGCCGGACTGAAGAGGTGTTGATGATGATCGATCGCCGGCGCCGGCGGAGCGGACCCCGCCGGACCGGATTGTTGCGACGCCGTCGTCAGCACCGCGATGAGGGCCAGCCGCAGGCTGACGACAGCGCGCATCAGCGTTACGCTACTTCTTCGTCACGCGAACATCAATGCGCCGGTTCTGCTGGCGCCCCTCGTCGGTGTCGTTGCTTGCAACAGGATGGTCCGGGCCGTAGCCTTCGGCCTCGACCCGCGACTGATCGATGCCCTGGCTGATGACGGCCTGGCGCGCGTCTTCCGCGCGTGCCTGCGAGAGCTGCTGGTTCGCCGCTCGATCGCCCGTGTTGTCCGTGTATCCGCCGAACTTCATGTTCACGTTCGGATAGCACCGGAGAATCGCGGCGATGTTCCGGATCTGCGCTTCCGACCCGGGCGTCAGGTTCGGCGCATTCGACTCGAACTCGAGACGATCGAACGTGAACCACGTCTCCCTGTCGGCGGGCCGGCTCGTATCGTCGATGAAGGCGATCAGCTTCTTCTCCACGCCGTCCGGCGCCACCTCCAGATCCTGCCCGCAGCTCAGTCGCTCCCTCACGAGCACGACCGGCCGCCCGGCGGTTCCGACCGGCACCGATCCCCTCGCCGCGTCCGCCTCCCGCGCGGGTTCGCGATGACGCATCGCGCTGAGGCCCCAGACGACTAGTCCGAGCAGCAGCAGCGGGATGGCCCATTTCAGCCATCCCAGTCCGCCGCCCCGATCGTACGCGCGCGCCGGTTCGGTGATGGGCGCGTACGACCGCGCGGGTTCGTGCACCGTCTCGTAGACCGGCTCCGGCTCCTCCGGACCGCGGATGCCGAGCAGCGACGCCAGCCCGGCGGGCGCGAGGGTCCTGACGAATCCCAGCTGATCGCCAAGCAGCCTCGCGATCGAGGGTGCGTTGAGGCCGCCCGCCGCGCTGGCCTCGCGTCCGATCATGTTCATCACGAACGGCGCGATCAGCCCGAGCAGCGACGTCGCCGACTGCGGACCGACGCCCGTACGAGACGCAATCAGATCGATGAGGCCGGTCTGCCGCGTGCCGAAGATCGACGAGGCGAGCGACGCGCCGTTCTTGATCCGGTCGGGCGCGGGCGTGCCCGTTCTGAACAGGCTGCCCAGGCTCTCGGACGATCCGTCGAAGCCGCCGCGTTGCAGCATTCCGAAGACGTCCGCCGCCCCCTGTGCGGTCTGGGCTCTCTGCGCCAGCATGCCCACGGTGGCGGGGACCGCGTAGCCGATCGCAGACTGTGTGTTCACTGGCGTCTCACCGAGGAACGTCGCGATCCGCCCGATCACGTCGTCGGTGAGCTCGTTCCGCAGCTTGTTGATGAGATTCACGGCCATGCCGCAGACTCCTTTCCTTTACCGGTGTGCGTCAGGCGATCGACCTCGACGGCCGGCGTCTTCCTGGCGAGCTCGTGCGCGCGATCTGTCGGGTTTGTCGTGCGCGGCACTCAGGTGTTCCGCGCCGCGTGGTGGTTGGTCTTTCATGTTGCTGCGCTCGCGTACCTTGTAGAGCGCAGTAGTTACTGGCGCGCTGCTGCAATGCGCGCGCCGCGTCAGGCGGGATGTTATTAACGTTGTCTTGAAGTTATCAACGTTGCCGCTGGAGGCGGCGCATGCAGCTGCGCCGCGATTCGCTACACTCGGAAAGTCGGGCTTCGTCGATCCACGGTATTCCGCGACGAGGTCGGCCCTATGTGCTCAACGCCCCTGCACCTGCTTGAGCGCCGCCGCAGCCGCGGTATGACGTGGATATGAATCGAGCGCAGCCTGATACTCGGCTGCTGCGGCACGCGTATCCCCGGTCTTTTCCTTGATCATGCCCAGCCGGTAATGCGCGTTCGACTGGCGGACGGCGTCGCCGGTCGTGAGCGTCAGAAAGCGTCGCAGCGCGGCCTCGCCGCGCGCGAGCTGCTGCGCCGATACGGCTGACAGACGTCCGAGGTTGTAGAGACTGGCGGTCTCGTCGGGAAGCCGCGACAAACGAGCGTCCACGATGGTGAATGCCTCGTCGAAGCGCTTCGCGTTCAGGAGCATCGTCACCAGCGCGTCCACGGCGGCGGTCCGGTCCGGATAGTCCGTCGTCAGCGAACGGTAGCGGCGCTCGGCCTCGGGCCACTGTTTCTCGTGCTCGTCTATTCTGGCGGCCGCCATGGCGCCTCGATACGCGTCGAGCGTCGTGAGGCGCGCGGCCTCCGCCCGCGCCTTGTCGACGCCCCCTCCGACGATCCCGGGGGCCTCGAGGAAGAACTCCACGCGGGACTCGGCTGCGTCGACGCTCGACGGATCGAGCGTGACCGCCGTGTCGTACTCCTGGCCGATTCGCCGGCCGATGAACGCCTTCCGGAGGAAACTGGCGCTCGACAGCTGCCGCGTGTAGGCATGCCCGAGCCACAGGTGGTACAGAGCGTTCGTCGACTCGAGTTCCACCGCGCGCTCGAACAGCGTCACGGCTTCGTCTGCTCTGCCCGCGTTGTGCGCCGCCTTGCCGCGGTCGAACGCCGCCTTCGCCTCCGCCGAGGATGCACTCGATTCCTTGAGCTGCGGCGTCGCCGCGCCTGCAGCGGCGCCGGCGCCGACGATCAGGCAGGCGAGTGCGGCCCAGCGCATCACTCGGTCCTCAAGGCCGCGGCGGCGTCGAGCCGCGCCGCGCGCCGTGCCGGCACGAACGTCGCGATGGCGACCACGACAATCAGTGCCGCCGGCACCACCGTGAACGTGAGCGGATCGGCGGGCGACACGCCCGGCAGCACGCCGGCCATGGCGCGGGCCAGCCCGAGCCCGCCCGCGAGGCCGAACGCGAGTCCGATGAGACCGAGCCGCGCGCCGTCGCGCATCAAGTGCGCGAGTACTCCCCGCGGCGTCAGTCCCAGGGCGATCCGTACACCCATCTCCTGCGTACGTTCGACGACGCTCCTCGCCACCACCGCGTAGAGGCCGACCGACGCGATGAGCAACGCGAGCAGCCCGAAGAAGCTCGCGATCGCCACCGCCATTCGTGACGAAAAGAAGCCGTTCGTGACCGCCTGCTCCATCGTCAGCGCGCCGAACGGCGGCAGTGACGGATCGATGCCGGCGATCACCTCACGAAGAGCCGCGAGCGTGGAGGCGGGCGTGTCGCGGGTGTGCACGACGAGCGTCTCCCAGTCGCGATAGCGCTGCCTCAGCGGCAGATAGGCGCGCGTCGTACTGACTTCGCCGATGACGGCGAACTTCGCGTCGCCGACCACGCCGATCACGCTCACTTCGGGTCCCGATGCGCCGCCATAACGCGCGCGCTGGCCGACCGGGCTCTTTCCCGGCCACAGCCGGGAGGCGAGCGATTCGCTCACGACCATCGCGAGCGGCGCGTCGGCGTCGTCGCCTGGCGTGAAGTCGCGGCCGGCCTGCAGCCGCAGGCCCAGCGCGGGGATGAAATCGTCGGCGACGAAGGTTCCCTGTGCGCCGACGGTTCCATCGCTCGAGTTTGCACGCCCCTCGACGTAGAGGCGAACGGCGCGATCGTTGGTGTCGAAGGGCGCGGGATAGGAGAAGCTCGCGGCGACCACGCCGGGAAGCATGCGCGTTCTGCGCAGGACCTCTTCGTAGAATCGCAGTCCTCTCGCCTGGTCGTAGCCCTGCAAGCCGACGTTCATCGACACCATGACGCGATCGCGCGGCTCGAATCCCAGGTTCACCGTGTCGGCCATCGACAGGCTGCGGACGAACAGCGACGCGGCGATCAACGGCATGACGGCGAGCGCAAGCTGGCTGGCGACCAGCACGCTCCTCGTCCGCGACGGCCGCTGGACGTCCGATCGGCCGGCGCCGAGCGCACTGGCAGCGTGCGTCCCGAGGCCGAATCGGCCGGCACGCACGGCCGGGATGAGACCAAAGACCATCACGGCGGCGACCGCAATGGCCCCGGTGAACAGCATCACCCGTGCATCGGCGGTGGGCGCGAGGCCGACCTGGAACGCCAGCTTCGGTGTGAAGTAGGGCTCGAGCGGAGACGCGAGCCGCATCATGACGGCGCCCAGCGCGACGCCGGGCGCCGACATCATCAGCGACTCGACGAACAGTTGGCGGGCGAGCCGGCCTCTCGAGCAGCCGAGCGAGAGCCGGATCGCAATCTCGCGCGCTCTCGAGGCCGTCCGCGCCAGCTGCAGCACGGCGAGATTCGCGCAGATGATCGCCAGCACGATCAGCGATCCGAAGATGCCGAGCGCGGACGACAGGACCAGAATCTGCGGCTTGATGATGGACGGATTCTCGAAGCCCACCGCCGCCGCGAGCACGCGTACGCCGACGTGTGCGTTGGATCGCGGATACGCGGCTTCGAGCTGCCGCGCGAACTCCGCCGCCATCACCTGCGTACCGTCGAGATCGGCACCGGGACGGAGGCGCCCGACGACGAGCAGCGGACCGCCGCCGCGTCCGTGCAGCAGGTTCGGCGCGCCTGGCTGCACGATCGGCTGCATCCCGATCGGCATCCAGACCTCAGGCCAGAACCCCAGCCGCCGCATGCCCCTGAACCCGGGCGGCGCGACGCCCGTCACGACGAACTCGCGGCCGTTGATCCGGACGCTGCGTCCGAGGACCTGCGGATCGCCCTGAAACCGCCGCTGCCAGGTGAGATAACTCAGGACGACGAACGGATTGCCTCCTTGCGGCGCGTCGGCGGCGGTGAAGAATCGTCCGATCGCCGGTCGCGTGCCGAGCACGGAGAAGAAATCCTCGGTCACGATCTCCGCCCAGACCATGTCGCCGATCGCGTTGCCGGCGCCCTGCGGCACCATGAGATTGACCGGCGTGCCGGTCATCGCCGCCAATCCTGCAAAGGCGCCGCTGCGGTCGCGGAAGTCGACGAAGTCGTCGTAGCCGACCGCGCCGGTGGCGCCGGTCCTGGTGTCACGCGTGAAGAGCGCGGCGAGCTCGCCGGGCGCGTGCGCCGGCACCGGACGGAACAGGATGCTGTTCACGTATCCGAAGACGATCCCGTTCACGCCGATGCCGAGCCCCAGCGTCAGCGTCGCGGCGAGGATGAAGCCGGGATGACGGCGTATGGACTTGAGCGCGTAGCGCACGTCGGCGCGCAGGTCGTCGAGGTACCGTGCGCCGCGTTCGTCGCGCATCGCCTCGCGGTGGCCTTCGACCGCGCCGAACGCGAGCAGCGCCTGCCGCCGCGCCTCGGCGGGAGGCACGCCTTCACGAATCAAGTGCTCGGTCTGGGTCTCGACGTGGAACCGGAACTCCTCGTCGAGCCGCGCTTCGGCGTCACCGGGCCGAAGGATCGACCGCGCGCGCGCCAGCAATCCCTTCCATGCGCTCATTCATCCCTCGACGATGAGGCTGATGGCCTGGGTGAAGCGCTTCCACTTCTCCAGCTGATGGCCCAGCTCCCGTCGGCCCCTGGCGGTGAGGGTGTAGTAGCGGGCGCGGCGGTTGTTCTCGGTCGTCTGCCACGCGCTTTCGATGTCGCCGCGGTGCTCGAGGCGCTGCAGTGCGGGATAGAGCGAGCCCTGATTGACGTCGAGTCGTCCGCGGGACATCTGCTGGATGCGCGCGCCGATGCCCCAGCCGTGCATCGGCTCGAGCGACAGCGCCTTCAGGACGAGCAGATCGATGCTGCCGCGCAGCGGATCGGGCTCGGACGGACGATGTGGGGACATTCCGGCCTCTTCTCTTTGAGTCGAGAGGAGTGTAAGGGCAGAGTTCTCTTGAAGTCAAGAGAAGACCGCTCGAGATTCGGAAGGCGACACGCCGCCTCCGCGAGCTGAAGCTGCCGCCCAGGCCTGCGAAGCGCACCGACAGCACAGCCATCCTCGTCGAGGACCGGCGCCGCCGGTGATCGCATACATCGACACCTCCGCGTTGGTGCGCATTGTCCTGCGCGAGCCCGGCGCTCTCGAGGAGCTGCGCAGCTACGACGGACTCGTGTCCAGCGAACTCATCGCCGTCGAAAGCGCGCGGACGATCGACCGCCTCCGGATTCAGGGCGCGCTGACGGCCGAGGAGGCCGCCGAGCGCATACGCGCCGTCAATCAATGGCTCGAGGCGATCGACCTGGTGCTGGTGCGCCCGCCGGTGCTGAGCCGCGCGGCTGAACCCATGCCCGTGCCGGTCGGTACACTCGACGCCATCCACCTGGCGACCGCGCTGATCTGGCGCGATCGCGTTGGACCATTGCCGGAAATGGCGACGCACGATCCGGCGCTTGGCGCGGCGGCACGTACCTTCGGCTTCGACGTTCGCGGCGCCTGAACTCAGCGGCGCGCGATCGCCTGCGCGACCAGCGCCCGCGCGTCCGCGTCGATCCGCTGCAGGTGCGCCTGGCCCAGGAAACTCTCCGCGTAGATCTTGTACAGCCGCTCCGTCCCTGACGGCCGCGCCGCGAACCATCCGTTGGCGGTGACCACCTTGAGCCCGCCGATCGGCTGCTGGTTGCCGGGCGCGATCGTGAGCACCTGCTGCACCGGCTCGCCCGCCAGTGCCGATCCGCGAACGTCCGCGGCCGACAGCGCCGCGAGCGCGCGTTTGTCCTCCGCGCTGGCCGGCACCTCGAGACGCGCGTAGACGGGGTCGCCGAGCTCGTCCGTGAGCCGGCGGTACAGCTCACCGGGATCGCGGCCCGTCTTCGCGGTCATCTCCGCGGCGAGCAGCGCCGCCGCGATGCCGTCCTTGTCCGTCGTCCACACGGTTCCGTCGAGCCGCGCGAACGTCGCGCCGGCGCTCTCCTCCCCCGCAAAGCCGAGCGCGCCGGAGTGCAGCCCGTCGACGAACCACTTGAACCCGACGGGCATGTCGATCACCTGCCGTCCGATCGCCGCGGCGGCACGATCGATGATGCTGCTGCTCACGACCGTCTTCCCGACGGCGGCGGCGCGGCTCCACTGCGGACGCCCGCTGAACAGATAGTGCACGCACGCCGCAAGGTAGTGGTTCGACGGCAGCAATCCCGAGCTCCGCGTCACGATGCCGTGCCGATCGTGATCGGGATCGCACGCAAACGCCACGTCGAACCGATCCTTCAGGCCGATGAGCCGCCGCATCGCGTACGGCGACGAGGGGTCCATGCGAATGCGTCCGTCCCAGTCGAGCGTCATGAAGGCGAACGCCGGGTCGACCGCGTCGCTGACGATGGTGAGATCGAGCTTGTAGCGATCGACGATCGCCGGCCAGTACTGGACGCCGGCGCCGCCGAGCGGATCGACGCCCAGCCGCAGGCCCGAGCGCGCGACGGTGTCGAGATCGAGCAGGTGCCGAAGGTCGTCGACGTACGCGTCGCGAAAACCGTAGGCCCGCGTCGTCGGCGCGCGGCGCGCCCGCTCGAGCGGAATGCGGCTCACGCCTGTCAGGTGCGCGGCCAGCAGCTCGTTCGCGCGGGTCTCGATCCACGACGTCGTCGATCCTTCCGCGGGGCCGCCGTGCGGCGGGTTGTACTTGAAGCCGCCGTCTTCCGGCGGGTTGTGCGACGGCGTGACGACGATCCCGTCCGCGAGGCCGTTCGCGCGGCCGCGGTTGTAGCCGAGGATCGCGTGCGACACGGCAGGTGTCGGCGTATACCGCTCGTCGCCGGCCGTCATCGTCTCGATGCCGTTGGCCGCGAGGACTTCGAGCGCGCTGCCGAAGGCGGCCTCCGACAGCGCGTGCGTGTCGCGGCCGATGAACAGCGGCCCGTCGATGGACTGGCGCCTGCGCCACTCGCAGATCGCCTGCGTGATGGCGAGGATGTGCCACTCGTTGAACGCCCGATCGAACGACGAGCCGCGGTGGCCGGACGTGCCGAACACGACACGCTCGGCCGCGACGGCCGGATCGGGCCGCTCGTCGTAGTAGCTCGACACGAGTGTCGACAGGTCCACGAGCCGCGCCGGATCGGCCGGGCGGCCCGCGTCGGGGCTGACGTCAGCGCTCATGCGGGCGGATTGTACGGCAGCTACTCGGCGTGCACGAGCGGCATCGCGACGACGTGCTCGGCGACGAACCACACCTGCAGCTCGTTGGTGCGGACGATGTCGCTCACGATCAGGTCGTTCGTCCCGTCGTCACCCGCGTCGGCCGCGCGCCGCGCCATCGCCCGCGCTTCCTTCAGCACGATCTCGTGGGCGTGCAGCAGGCGCGAGATCTGGACCGGCACTTCTTCGCGTCCCTTCGGCGGCCGTGGAATCAGCGTCGTCTCGGCCACGTCGTGCGCCATCGCGACGCTGACGCCGCCGAGCAGCTGGATGCGCTCCGCGATCTCGTCCACCAGCTCGTTCTGCGCCTCGTAGTGCTTGTCGAACAGAAGATGCAGCTGATAGAACGTCGGGCCCGACACCTGCCAGTGGTGCTTCTTGTACATGTCGCGCAGCGTGATGGTGTCGGCGAGAAGCTGGTTCAGATTCTCGACGCTCTCCTTGCAAACGTTCTCGGCCAGCGCGATCGGGAGCCTGACCAGATGGCCGTACGGCTGGATCTCGTGCGCGTGCTGATGGGTCACGGGGGTCGCCTGCTTCAGGACGGTGTCCGCCTCAATCGTGTGTTTCGACATACATGTTCTCCAGTTGCGGCCGACGTGCGCTCCGCTCCTAGTATCGATACCACGCCTTGATGACAATGACGCGCACGATTGCGGTCGAGCTTCGGATCGAATCGCTCATCCCTAATGAGGGATGAGGGATTGGCCTATTTCAATTCGATGAAGCACTGCATGATGGCGTCACTCTCGACGAACCGGCCGGCGCGGAAAGCGGGACGGAACAGCGTGGCGCGAGCGTTCGCCAGCACTTCTCGAGAGAGCTGCTGCTGATGCGACGGAACCATGAGCGCTGCGCTGACGACGTGCCCATCGGATCCGACGTGAACGTTGAGGAGAAAGACCTCAGCGGTGACTTTTCGACGGGACGTGGCCAAACGGGGAATATCGACAATCACAGGATTCCGGAGTCGCTCGGATTGTAGAGGCGGCCCCCACTCGTCCAGGAGCGCCTCCGCGAGATCCCGTTCGGCTGATTCGCGGGCGCGGCCGGCGGCCTTCCGCACGAGGCTTTCTCCCCGCGCGTCGTGACGAGTGAACGCCTCGAGCAACGACGCCCATTCCGTCGCTGGAGGCGACGCTTTCGCCGCTGTGCTGCTGACGGTCTCCACGCGGCCCTCGCGGAACGTCACCATCACGTCATAGTCGCTCCGTGCGATGGAATCCGGCAGACGGATGAAGCCGAACAACCATCTGCGCTCGCCGCCTCTGATGCGCATGTAATAGCGCCATTGGTCGGCGGTGCCGGTCTGCTCAACGCCGTACGGCTCGCCGAGCGCCGTACGGACCTGCGCGGCATCATCGCCTTTGTGCAGCTGCTCGGAAAGACCCGGCGAAAAGCGGCGGCCAGCTTCCACCACCGGCGGCAGTTTGGCGTAGGTGCATGCGCACAGACCAATAGGCAGGAATAACGCGCCGGCAACCGTCCACCAGTTGCGGGTCATTGGGGTGCCTGGAGCGACGCAAGCATGGCCATCCGTAAGACGCACGGCGACGCTCTCTGGACGGCCGTGCTTTCGCGTCGTCGAAGTTACTGCGAAGGGATCGCCGGATCGGTCTTGCCCACTGTCGCGTAGCCGTTGTCCCGCCCGTACGGACGTCCGCGAATGACGCCCGTCTCGTCGCAATAGAACGACCACCCGACATACGCGAGCGAGTCATCCTTCCTGGCAGGCGTTGCGACGAGCTCATAAGAATCGCCTTTGACGCGAATCTCAACGCGGTGATCTGACGCGACGCCCCCCGCCAACGACTGCGCGACGAGCCCCGCCTCGACAAGCTCCCGTAACTCTCCAAATCGAGCGCGCTGCTGATGAAATGTCTTCTCTGCGTCTCGTAACGCTCTCACGGCCTGCAGAGCGGTTTCGTCGCCCAGGCGTGACGCAACGCCCCCACACGCGCTCAGCCCACATACGACGCTCAGTGCAAGCCGACAGGCGATCACTGCGTCACGCAAACGGGCTCGGACTGGCGGCCACTCATCGTGTCGGCTTTGAACGGATGTGAAGCCGCTGGATGAACTGGTTGAGCGCCACGATGACGGCGGCGGGCATCTCGTGGCCGCCGTCGAACGGACACCACGTGACCGGCACGCCCGACGCCTCGAGCTTCTGCCGGAATCGATCCGCGACGTCGAAGGGAAGCACCGGGTCCGCTCGTCCGTGTGCGATGAAGACGGGCAGATTCCGCCGTCTTCGAAAATGGACCTCCCAGGACGGTTCGTCGACGATCGTCCCCGATAGAACCACCAGGGCGGAGAGCGGGACGTTGGATCGAAACGCCACCTCGCCGGCCACCATCGCGCCCTGCGAAAAGCCGCCGAGCACGACCGGTCCGCGGGGAACCGCGTGTCGATCCTCGAGCAGGTCCTCCACCAGCATGGCGGCTGTCTCCAATCCCGGAGGACGATCCCGCGACAGATCCGGAATCGACTTGCCGGGAGGGGTGTACGACGCGAGGTCGAGCGGCCACCATGCACGCCCATCCACAGGACCATCGGGAGGGACCGTTCGGTCCGGACCTTGCGGAAAGACGAATCGTCCATCCGCAGGCCACGCGATGGTCGAGGTGAACGGCATCCATCGGTCCGCCGACGAGCCGTACCCGTGGAGCAACACCAGCGTGGGCGGACCATCTCCCCCGCGAACGATCGTCGCGAGCGGAGGACGGCGGCTGCACCCGAAGGCACTGGCGATCAGGCCGCACGCGCCAAACAGAACAACGCTGGAAAGCGTGCGTCGCCTCGAG
>Ga0066903_100005006_pt1 | contig 11380 bp, 6 predicted proteins | sample PanSoiMetaGPlot1_FD_67491 | JGI IMG/M metagenome (GOLD analysis project Ga0066903, IMG submission 67491) | Tropical forest soil microbial communities from Panama analyzed to predict greenhouse gas emissions - Panama Soil - Plot 1 (version 2) | ecosystem: Environmental > Terrestrial > Soil >...
GGCGCTGGGCGAGCTGGCGCGGCGGTGTCTGGACGCGGGCGACCTGCCGGAGCGTGGTGGTGAGCGGCCGCACCTGTCGCTGGTGGCCGAGCTGGGGACCCTGAGGCTGGAGCCCGGCTCTCCGCTCGCCCGGCTGGACTGGGGCGTGCTGGTGACCGGGCGGACGGCGCGGCTGATCGCGGAGGACGCCTCGGTGACGCCGGTGCTGGTGGACGGTGGAGGCGAGATCGTGCACGTGGGGCGGCGGTCGCGGACGGTGCCGGCGCCGGTGCGGCGAGCGCTGAACCTGCGGGATGGAGGCTGCCGGGCGCCGGGCTGCACGATGCCGCCGGAGCTGTGCAGTCCTCACCACAGGAAGCACTGGGTCGATGGCGGCGACCACCGTCTCCCCAACCTCGATCTGCGCTGTGACGCGCATCACGCCCGGCTGCACCCCGAGAACAACCGGTTCGGGCATGGTCCGGCGCCCTGAGCGGGCGCCACGCTGCGCGCCCCCGCCCCTGGTTGACGAAGCCCGCGCCGGCGCGCACGCTGGTCGGAGCACGTGATGGCTTCGCGGGAGCACTTCGACGCGGTCGTGGTGGGATCGGGGTTCGGCGGCTCCGTCACGGCCTGCCGTCTGGCCGCGGCCGGGCGCCGCGTCTGCCTCCTCGAGCGCGGCAGGGCGTACCCGCCGGGATCGTTCGCGCGGACGCCGCGTCAGATGGCCGCCAACTTCTGGAACCCCAGCGAGGGCGGCCACGGCCTGTTCCAGGCCTGGGCCTTCCGGGGCATCGACTCCGTCGTCTCGGCCGGCCTCGGCGGCGGCTCGCTGATCTACGCCAACGTCCTGCTCCGCAAGGACGAGCGATGGTTCGACGGCTGGCCCGTCACCCGCGAGGACCTGGACCCGCACTACGACCGGGTCGAGGCGATGATGCGGCCGCAGCGCTATCCGATCGACCAGGAACCGTACGGCAGCACCTCCAAGACGGTGGCCTTCCGCGAGGCCGCCGAGAAGGAGGGCCTCTCGTGGTTCCTCCCCCCGCTCGCGGTGACGTTCGCCAACCCGGGCCGGCCGGCGGTGCCCGGCGAGCCCATCGTCGACGACGCCGGCCGGACCGGCGACAACATCCACGGCCGCACGCGCTACACGTGCCGGCTGGTCGCCGAGTGCGACGTCGGCTGCAACTACGGGGCCAAGAACAGCCTGGACTACACCTACCTGACCGAGGCGGTCCGACACGGGCTGGACGTCCGCACACGATGCGAGGTGCGCTCGTTCGAGCCTGCCGAGCGCGGGTACGCCGTCCGCTACGTGGAGCACCGGCCGGAGGTCGAGGGCCGCCGCACCGACACCAGCGCCCTGCCGCTCGTGTCCATCTCCGCGGACCGCCTGGTCCTCGCGGCGGGCGTCTTCGGCTCGACCTACCTGCTGCTCCGCAACCGCGCGGCGTTCCCCCACCTGAGCCCGGCGCTCGGTACCCGCTTCTGCGGGAACGGCGACCTCCTCGGGTTCGTCAGCGGCCCGAAGGGCTCCCGCGACCTCGACCCGATGACCGGCTCGGTGATCACGAGCTCGATCCGCGTGCCGGACTCGGCCGACGGCGGCGACGGTCCGGGCTTCTACGTCCAGGACGGCGGGTTCCCACCGTTCGTGGGCTGGGCCCTGGAGGCCGCCGACACGCCGGCCGAGCTGCTGCGCGGGCTTCGCTTCCTGCTCCGGCGGGCGCGCGCGGCCGTCGAGGACCAGCCGCGGAGCGACATCGACGACGAGCTGTCGGCGCTGCTCGGCGACGCACGGACGTCGTCCGGGACCATGGTCATGCTGGGCATGGGCCGGGACACGCCGGACGGCGTCATGAGCCTGCCCGGCCGCTGGCTGCAGCTCGACTGGACGCTGGCCACGTCGCGGGCGTACTTCGACCGGGTGAAGGCGACGATGGCGCGGATCGCCGGGGCGCTCGAGGCCGACTTCACGGTCAACCCGGAGTGGTACCTGCGGAGGGTGATCACGGTCCACGGGCTCGGAGGGTGCCCGATGGGCAGGAACGACCGCGAGGGCGTCGTCGACCCCGACGGCGAGGTCTTCCACTACCCCGGCCTGCACGTCGCCGACGGCTCCGTCGTCCCGGGCCCGGTCGGGCCCAACCCCTCGCTGACGATCGCCGCGCTCGCGGACCGCTTCGCCGACCGCATGCTCGCCCGGCCGAGGTAGCGCCGCGGGCGCGGCTCGTGCGGCGCCAACCTCTTGCAACCGGGGACGGCGGTGGCGACATCGTAGTGGTGTGGAGATCAGCGGGGTGGGGTTCGAGGAGCTCCTCCAGCCGCACCTCGAGCCCGCCTTCCGCCTGGCCCGCGCCATGCTCGGCGGCCACGCCGACGCCGAGGACGCCGTCCAGGAGTCGGTGACGCTCGCCTGGCGCAAGCTCAGGCAGCTCCGCGACCCAGGAGCGTTCCGGCCGTGGTTCCTGGCGATCGTCGCCAACCGCTGCCGGGCGTCGCGCCGCTCGGCGTGGTGGTCCGTGCTCCGGGTCGACCACAGCGCCGTCGAGCTCGACGGCGTCCAGCCGGACGACGACGTGGTCGGCCGTCTCGACCTCCGCGGCGCGCTGCGCAGGCTCGGCCGCGAGGACCGCGCCGCCCTCCTGCTGTTCTACGCGCTCGACCTGCCCGTCGAGGAGGTGGCGGCGGCGCTGGGCGTCTCGGCCAGCGCGGCCAAGGCGCGGATCCACCGGGCCGCGGGGCGCCTGCGCACCGCGATGGGCGAGGAGGTGCGGCGATGAACGACGGCACGTCCTGGCCCGAGCTCCGCCGCGTCCTCCTGGAGGAGACGCAGCCGGCGCCGGGGTTCGAGCAGCGCATCCTCTCCGGACCCGGCGCGGCGCCGGCCGCCAGGCGGTCCTCCTGGGCGATCGCGGCGGCCGCGGCCGCGCTGACCATCCTCATCGTGGTGACGCTGCTCCTGGCCGGCCGCGCCCTCCAGCGGACCGGCGTGCCGGCGGCCACACCGACCCCGCCGGCGGCATCGCCGGCCGCCTCCGGCCCGCCGCCCGCGCTGTCGACGCGGTCGCTCTCTTCCCCCACGTTCGACCCGAGCGGCGCGGGGTGGGTCATCGAGCTCGACCAGCAGCCACCCCTCGTCGGCGGCATGGCGGTCATGCACACGGTGGACGCCGGCGCCCACTGGACGAGCCAGCTCGAGGTCTCCGGTGGCTACGCCGACCTGCGCTCCGGCCCCGCGGGGCAGGCGCTGGTGCACGTGATGGGGCTCTCGACCGGGGTCGGCGCCGCGGCCAGGCCGGCGCAGGACTCCTTCTACAGCACCGGCGACGGCGGCGCCCACTGGCAGCGGTACCCGCCACCCGCCGCCGGGATCATCCAGACCGTCCAGATCCAGGACGGCCGAGAGGCCTGGCTGACCATGGAGGTGGCGACCGGCTCGGGGCCGCCGGACCAGTGGGTGATCTACCACACCGCCGACGGCGCCCGGACGTGGCAGCGCCTGGGGACGGTGGACCTGGCGGCGACGTTCGGCGCCAGCAACGTGGGCTTCTCGAGGAGCTCCAACGGCCGGTACGGCGTCTTCATCCCGCTGATCGGCAGCGCCACTCCGACGCGCCTGTACACGACGTCGGACGGCGGCGTCCACTGGCAGGGGGCACCGATGCCGGCCGTGCCCGGGCAGGTCCCCGGGGCCGCCCCGGCGGTCTTCGCGCTGGCCGAGGGCCACCTGGCGATCGTGGGACAGGGCGTCCTGCTCGCGAGCGACGACGGCGGCCAGCACTGGTCCGCGCCGCGGCCGCTGCCCCCGTCGGTCACCGGCGGCGGCGTGGAGGGGCTCGACTCCGGGCACTGGTGGCTGACGACGCGGGACGGCCGGCTGTTCTCCAGCGCCGACGAGGGCGGCACGTGGACGGCCGCCGGGACGCTGCCGAAGGGGATGACGTTCGGCTCCCTCGCCTTCTCGAGTCCGACCGTCGGCTGGACGACGGCGTCCTACCTCCGGCCCAACACCGGGAACGCACTGCTCGCGACGACCGACGGCGGCCGGACCTGGCGGTCGGTGACGCCCCCGCACCCGTACGCCACCACGGTGCCGTGCGGCGGCGCGGGGGCGACGGTGACGGCCCACGCCCACCTCGGCGTCAGCTACGACGGCAGGGAGCGGCAGGCGACCGTCCCCGCCGGCGTGGGGGTGACGGACGGCTGCCGCTACCGCCTCACGACCGCGGACACCTCGGGCACCATCGACGTCGCGACCGCGCCGGCCGAACGCGGCCGCGTCTACACGCTGGGCGACTTCCTCGACGTCTGGGGCGTGCCGGACGTCGCGTCGATGGCGGGCGCGTTCGGGAGCGCCACCCGGGTGACGGTGCTGGTCGACGGCCGGCCGTACAGCGGCGACCCGCGGACCATCCCGCTGCGGAACGGGACCCGGGTGGTCGTCCAGGTGACGGCCCCCACGGGCGGCGGCTGAGCCATCGCCCGACCACCGATAATGAACTATCCGCCGCTGGTACGAGCGAGCACCGCGGCGGCCACGGCCCGTCGCAGACCGCGGGGTGGATGGAGGACCGCCAGGGATTGGCCACCGAGAACGATCGACCCGTCGTGCCGGGCGCGCCGGTCGATTCGATCCGCCGGCTCGTCGCGATGGCCGCCGGACACACCGGCGACGCGATCGCCGTGCGGGCGCCCGGGCGCCCGCCGCTGACGTACGACCGGCTGCTGCGCGCGGTCGACGCCGCGTGCGCGGCGATCCTGGCGGACGGCGTCCCCCCCGGCGCGCGGATCGCGATCGCCCTCCCCCCCGGCCCGGAGCTCGCGGTGGCGGTGCTGGCCGCCGCGAGCGCCGGCTCGGCCGCACCCCTGAACCCGGCCTCGACCGAGCGCGAGCTGCGCCGCTCGCTGGACGACCTGGGACCGGCGGCGCTGATCGTCGCGCCCGCGTCCGACACGCCGGCGCGCGACGCCGCCGGGGCCCTCGGCCTGCGCCTCCTGGAACTGCCGGCCACGGACGCCGGCGACCCCGATGCCGCCGCCTCCGACCGCGGCGGGGACGACGTCGCGCTGGTGCTGCACACGTCCGGCACGACCTCCCGGCCGAAGACGGTGCCGCTCACCCACGCCAACCTCTGCGCGTCGGCGCGGAACGTCCGCGACGCGCTCGGCCTCACGGCCGGCGACCTCTGCCTCGACGTGATGCCGCTCTTCCACGTCCACGGCCTGGTCGCGGGCGTGCTCGCGTCGATCGCCGCCGGCGCCGGCGTCGTGTGCCCGCCCGCGTTCTCTCCGTCGCGGTTCTGGTCCTGGATGGACGAGCTCGCGCCGACGTGGTACACGGCGAGCCCGTCGCTGCACCAGGCGATCGCGGCGCACGCGCCGCCCGGCCTGGCCTGCGGCACCTCGCTCCGCTTCGTCCGCTCGTGCTCGGCGTCGCTGCCCGCCGTCACCCGGCGCCACCTCGAGTCGCTGTTCCGGGTCCCGGTGGTGGAGGCGTACGGGATGACCGAGGCCGCGCACCAGGTGACCAGCCAGCGGCCAGCCGACGGGTCGCCCGCACCGGGGTCGGTGGGCGTGGCGGTGGGCACCGAGGTGGCGGTCGTGGACGACAACGCGGCGCTGCTCCCGGCGGGCTCGCCGGGGGAGGTCGTCGTGCGCGGCCCGAACGTCATGCGCGGCTACGCGGGCGACGCCGAGGTCGACCGGTCCGCGTTCGCGGCCGGCTGGTTCAGGACCGGGGACCGCGGCCACCTGGATGCCGCCGGGCGGCTGCACCTCAGCGGCCGGATCAAGGAGATCGTGAACTGCGGCGGCGAGAAGGTCGCCCCGGCGGAGGTCGACGAGGTCCTGCTCGAGCACCCCGACGTCCGGCAGGCGGCCGCGTTCGGCGTGCCCGATGCCCGCCTGGGCGAGCGGGTGGCGGCCGCGGTCGTGCTGGACGCCAGCTCGGACGCCACCGAGCGCGACCTGCGCCGCTTCGTCGCCGACCGCTTGGCCCCGTTCAAGGTCCCCGCCCGCATCGTCTTCGTGGACGAGCTGCCGCGGGGCGCCACCGGGAAGGTCCAGCGGCTGCAGCTCGGCGCCGAGCTGGGCTTCGTGCCGCGTCCCGGGGCCGCGCCCGAACCGGCCGTGATCGTGGCGCCCCGGACGCCGCTGGAGGCGCGGATCGCGGCGGTCTGGGCAGCCGCCCTCGGCGGCGGTCCCGTCGGGGTCACCACCGACTTCTTCGACCTGGGCGGCAGCTCGCTCCTGGCCGAGGAGATCGTGGCCCGGCTGCGCGACGCGCTCGGCGTCCAGGTCGGGGTGGTGGACCTGCTCGACGGGCGCACCGTCGCCGGGCTCGCGGAGGAGCTGGCCGGACGCCCGCCGGCCGACCCCGGGCCGCCGGCGGGATGACGGAATGGCGGCTCCTGCCCTGGTTCGTCCTGCGGCAGGCCGGGTTCCCCGTCGAGTGGCTGGACGAGCTCTCGTGCCCGGCCGCGTCGGCCGCCGCCGACGCGGTGCTCGACTCCCACGAGCCGCTTCTCGCCGCCCGGCGGACCGCGCTCGACGCGATCCGCGACCTCACGCGCCGCGGCGACCAGGCGTGCGCGCGGTCGCTGGAGCGCGTCCGGCGGGCGGTCGAGCGAGGCGGGGAGGTGCCCGCCGCGCGGATCGACGCGCTCCCGCCGGCCGCGGCCGACGACGTGGCGGAGTGGAACCGGCGCCTGGCCGACCACGAGCGGCGCCGGGAGGAGCTGCGCGAGGCCGCCGACCGGGCGGGGACGGGGGGCGCGGCCCGGCTGCGCCACCGGTTCCGGTCCGAGCGCTGGCTGCGGGAGGCGCTGCTGCTCTCGAACGAGCCCACCTTCGACCTGCTCGACTCCTGGCTGCAGGGCGACGACGCGGGACCGCGGGCCAGGGTGGACGTCCTGGCCCGCTACCTCCAGCGGCTGTGCGCCAAGAACGAGACCAGCAGCCACTTCGGGCCGCTGGCGGTGGGGTCGGTCGACGTCCGGCCAGGCACGGACGGCATCGCGTGGGACTCCGAGGCACCCCTGGGACGGCGCGCCTTCGCCACCCACTGGGCGGCCGCGCTGCTGGCCGCGCGGATGAGCGCCGACGGGGTGCTGCGGGACCACGTCCGGCCGTGCCGGGCGCCGTTCACCATGCTGGACGGCGACCGCGTGCTGCGGCTGGAGCTGCCCGTTTCGGGAGCGGGAGCGGCGCTGTCGGTCCGCGAGCTGGGCGGCCTGAGCGAGGTCGAGCGCGACGTCCTCCGTGCGTGCGACGGCACCCGGACCATCCGCGAGCTGCGCGAGCTGCGCCGGGTCGACCCCGCCGGACTGGACGGCGTCCTCGCCTCGCTGGCCGTCCGCGGCGCCCTGGACGTCCGTCTGGAGGTCCCGGCCGGGCTCCCGGACCCGCTCGCCGAGCTGCGGTCGCGGCTGCCCGCCGGCGACCCGGACGCCGCGCGCTGGCACGACGCGCTCCGGCGCCTGGAGGAGGGGGTGGCCCGGTTCGCGGACGCTCCCGGGCTGTCCGCCCGCCGCCGGGTCTTCGCCGAGCTGAAGGAGGATGTGCGCCGCCTCACCGGGGCGTCGCCGGAGCGCGGCCGCGGCCAGAGCATGGTCGACCGCAGCGTCCTGTTCGAGGAGTGCGCGCGGCCGCTGCGCGGGCTCCGCATGGGCGCCGCGCTGGCAGCCGCCATCACCGGCGAGCTGGCCGCGTACTTCGACCTGCTGCTGGCCGCGCCCCGGCTGCGCCTCGCCCGCGAGCGCGAGCTCCTCGGCCGCTGGTTCGGGAAGCGCTTCGGCGAGGGGCGGCGGGCGCCGCTGGCCAGGTTCCTGGAGGCGTTCGCGCGGGACGCCGCGTCGCTGGAGCCCGGCTACGCGGCCGTCGACGCCGCGGTGGACGACCTCCGGGCCGCCATCGACGCGGCGCTGCTGCCCGACGACCGGGCCGTCCGGCGCGTGGCGGTGGACGGCGACCGCCTGCGGGCGCTCCTGGGCGCTCGGGTGCCGCCCCTGCCGGCCGTCTGCAACCCGGACGTGATGCTGATCTCGGAGTCTGCGGCGCGGCTGGCGGCCGGGGGCTACCGCCTGGTCGTCGGCGACTGCCACGCCACCCGCGACCTGCTCAGCCACTCCCCGATCGCCCTCTTCCTGGCGGAGGCGTTCCCCGCGTTCCCCGCCGCCGTCGTCGGCCTCTACCAGCGCGTGGTGGAGCCGGACGAGGTGGTGGTCGACGTCATCCGCTCGCACCGCAACAAGGTCTCGACCCAGGTGCTCCTGCCGTGCCCCGACCTAGAGGCCGGCGGCCGCTCGCCGAAGGGTCCGCGGCGGGCGCTGCGGCTGGAGGACCTGGTCGTTCGCCACTCGCCGCGGGGCCTGCGCCTGGAGGCCGCCGGCCTGGGGCTGCGTCCGATGACCCCGGCGTTCCTCGGCCCCGCCGTCAGGCGCAACCCGATGGCCGTCTTCTGCTTCCCCCGGCACACCCACGGCTATCCCGTCCGCGGCGGCGGGCGCGACCACCTGCCGCGGCTGGAGCTCGGCCGGGCGGTGCTGCAGCGGGAGCTGTGGCGGGTGCCGGCGGAGGCGTTCTCGCTCGCGGCGCTGGACCGCCACCTGCGTCCCGCGGGGTCGGAGGACGCGTCCCACCTGGTTGCCAGGCGCATCCGGCGCGCGGCAGGGATGCCCCGCCACTGCTTCGCCGTCATCCCCGGCGAGCCGAAGCCGCTCTACGTCGACTTCGAGGCGCCGCTGCTCACCCGGCAGCTCGTCCTGATGGCCCGCCGGGCCGCGGGCCCCATCGAGCTCAGCGAGATGCTGCCCGGGCCCGGCGAGCTGTGGCTGCGCGGCGCGGACGGCACGCACACGGCGGAGGTGCGCTGCCTGGTGGCGTCGCCGGCGGCCGGCCGATGAGTGACCCCGTCCCTCCGCCGCCGGGGATGCTCCCGCCGGGGCCCGCCTACGGGACGCGCGTCATGGTCACGAGCGCCCACCCCGCGGCGACGGAGGCGGGCCTGCAGCAGCTCGCGGCCGGCGGCACCGCCGTCGACGCGGTGGTGGCGGCCGCCGTCGCGCTGACGGTGGCGGTGCCGCCCGCCTGCTCGGCCGGCGGCGACCTGGCGCTGCTGGTCTGGGAGCCGGACGGCCGGACCGTCCACGCGCTGGACGCGACCGGCCGCGCCCCCCGGGCGCTCACCGCCAGGGCGGTCACCGGGACCGGCGCCAGGACGATGCCGTGGCGGGGACCGCTGTCGATCACCGTGCCCGGGGCGATCGACGGCTGGTTCGCGGCGCTGGAGCGCTTCGGCACGCGGCCGGTCGAGGCGGTGTTCGCCAGGGGGATCGACCTGGCCGAGGACGGAGTGCCGGTCACGCGCAGCCTGGCCGCGTGGATCGCGAGGGACGCCGGGCCGGTCCTCCGGGGCTGGGGATCCGACCCCGCCCCGTTCCTGCCCGGCGGCCGCGCTCCCGAGCCCGGCGACCTGCTCCGCCAGCCGGACCTCGCCCGCACCTACCGGACCCTGGCCGCGGAGGGTCCCGGCGCCTTCTATCGCGGGCCGGTGGGCCGCGCGGTCGTGGACGACGTCCGGCGCCGGGGCGGGGCGCTCCAGGTCGAGGACCTGGAGCGGCACGCCTCCCGGTGGGTGACGCCGCTGCGCGCCGGCTACCGCGGCCACGAGGTGGTCACGCTCCCGCCGCCCTCGCAGGGCGTCGCGGCGCTCGGCGCCCTGCGGGTGCTCGACGGGATGGACGCGCGCGCGTTCGGGCACCACTCCTCCGGGCACCTGCACCTGCTGGTCGAGACCGCGCGCCTGGCCATGGCCGACCGCGACGCGCACGTGTCCGATCCCGAGTTCGCCGACGTCCCGGTGGACTGGCTGCTCGGCGCCGAGCACGCGGCCGGCACGCGCGCCCGCCTGGATCCCCGGCGCGCGCTCCCGGCGGGGACCGGCCCGGTGCCCGGGCCGCTCGGCGACACCGTGGTCGCCTGCGCCGTCGACGGCCACGGCCGCCTGGCCGTGCTGATGCAGAGCCTGGGCAGCCCGTTCGGCAGCGGCGTGCTCGTCGAGGGCACCGGCCTGCTGCTCCACAACCGCGGCTCCTACTTCTCGCTCGACCCGCGGCACGTCAACTTCCTCCAGCCCCGCAAGCGGACGATGCACACGTTCATGCCCGCGATCGTGTGCCGCGACGGGACGCCGGTGGCCGGGCTGGGATCGATCGGGGGCGACGTCCAGGCCCAGGTGCTGTTCCAGGTCCTCTCCTCCCTGCTCGACTTCGACCTCGACGTCCAGGGGGCGGTCGCCGCGCCCCGCTGGCGCAGCCGGCGCCTGGCTCCGACCGAGGACGGCGGCGTGCGGGAGCTCAACGGACAGCGGGAGGTCGGCGAGACCCCCGGCGAGGGGCTGCTCTGCGAGGGCCGCTTCCCCGGCTCGACCCTGGACGAGCTGCGCAGCCTGGGCCACCGCGTGCTGGTGCGGGCGCCGTGGGACGTCAGCATGGGACCGACGCAGGCGGTGGCCGTCCGCCGGGACACCGGCGTCCGCGAGGGGGCGTCCGATCCGCGGACCGACGGCCTCGCGCTGGGCTGGTAGCGGACCGGTGCCCGAGGACGCCGCCGGCCCGCGGGACGCGCCGCGCCGCCACCCGGACTTCCTGAAGCTCTGGGCGGGCCAGACGGTCAGCGTCTTCGGCACGAGGCTCAGCGACCTGGCGATCCCGCTGACCGCCATCACCGCGCTGCACGCGACGTCCCTGCAGATGGGCGTCCTCCGGGCGCTCCCGCTGCTGCCGAACCTGCTGATCGGCATGCCGGCCGGCGCGGTGGCCGACCGGCGCCGCCGGCGGCCGCTGCTGATGGCCTGCGACGCGGCGCGCGCGGCCGTGCTCCTGTCGGTGCCGCTCGCCGCCGCGGCCCACCTGCTGAGCATCGGCGTGCTGATGGCGGCGGCCTTCCTCGTCGGCTGCGCCGGCGTCCTCTTCGACATCACGTACCGGGCCTACCTGCCGACGCTGCTGCCGTCCTCGCGCCTCGTCGAGGGCAACAGCCGGCTCGAGCTGAGCACGTCGGTGTCCCGCCTGGCGGGCCCCGGCGCCGGGGGCCTGATCGTGCAGGCCCTGTCGGGACCCGTCGCCATCGCCGTCGACGCGTGCACCTACGTCGCCTCGGCGCTGTTCCTCGCCACCATCCGGGCGCCCGAGACGCTCCGTCCGGCCGCGCGGGAGCCGTGGCGGGACGAGGTCCTCTCGGGCGTGCGCCACGTGTTCGCCAGGCGCCTGCTCCGCACGGTGCTCCTCACCAACGCCGGGTACAACTTCCTGCTCCAGTTCGCCGCCGCGGTGACGCTGCTGTACCTGGTCACCGACCGCCACCTGAGCCCCGCGCTGGTCGGGCTGGCCTACTC
>Ga0066903_100005007_pt1 | contig 11378 bp, 8 predicted proteins | sample PanSoiMetaGPlot1_FD_67491 | JGI IMG/M metagenome (GOLD analysis project Ga0066903, IMG submission 67491) | Tropical forest soil microbial communities from Panama analyzed to predict greenhouse gas emissions - Panama Soil - Plot 1 (version 2) | ecosystem: Environmental > Terrestrial > Soil >...
GACCACACTGCAATCGTGGTCGGTAATACTGAAACCAGTCTCAGCTTTTATCGCGACCTCATGGGTATGCACGTCGTCGGCAAAAGCGAAAACTATGGCACCGAGCAGGAACACCTCAACAACGTATTTGGCGCACGCGTCCTGATTACGTCCCTCCGGGCGGAGTACGGGCCCGGAGTCGAGTTGCTGGAGTATTTGGCGCCACGCGATGGCCGCCCTTTTCCCGCCGATGAACGGGCTAACGACATCGTGCACCGCGAAACCATCGTCGAAACTCACAATATCAATGCAGCCGTAAATAAATTTATCGCGGCCAACATAATGTTTGTATCTTCCGGAGTAGTTGCAGAATCGGATGGCCAGCTTGGATTTCAGAAAGCTTTTCAAGTTCGCGATCCTGACGGGCACGCGATCCTCGTAAAAGAGAACCAGGAGAGGCCATGAAAAAAGGCATTCTGCAACACGCTCTTACAGGTCAGGTTGATCTTCAACTCGACTATCGGGAATCGAACCTGCCGCCCTCCGACCTGGCGCCTCCGCTAATGCCCTTTGCGTCTTGCGCCGAAGAGGAACATCCTTTCATTCAGCAGCTGATAGCCATGTACGTGGAGAACTAAGATGACCGCCGAAGAGATCCGCCTTCAAGAGTCACAGGCCCGCACCAAGCACTGGAAACGCTGGGGGCCTTATTTGAGTGAACGCGCCTGGGGGACGGTCCGCGAGGATTACAGTGCTCAAGGTGATGCTTGGGCGTATTTTCCTCACGATCATGCCCGTTCTCGTGCTTATCGCTGGAACGAGGACGGAATCGCCGGTATCTCTGATCGTCATCAGCTTATTTGTTTCGCTCTCGCCCTCTGGAACGAGCGCGACCCGATTCTCAAGGAGCGGTTGTTCGGCTTGACGGGCGCCGAAGGCAACCACGGCGAAGATGTGAAGGAATATTACTTCTACCTCGATAGCACCCCGACCCACTCGTACATGAAGTATCTGTACAAGTATCCTCAAGCTGAATTTCCATACTCCAGGCTGGTGAATGAAAACCGGCACCGTGGGAAGGATCAGCCTGAGTTTGAGCTGCTAGATACTGGTGTCTTTGATGACAATCGTTATTTCGATGTGTTCGTGGAATACGCCAAGGGTGACGTAGAAGACATCTTGATCAAGATCACGGCCACGAATCGGGGTCCGGATCCGGCACCTCTCCGACTCTTACCGACGATATGGTTTCGCAACACGTGGTCCTGGGGTGAACAGGAGGCCCTGCCGGATCTGCGCCAGATTTCAGGCGGAATCGAACTCGATCACCCAATGTATGGCAAGCGGTGGCTTTACTGCGAAGGTACTCCTGAACTGGTCTTTACCGAAAATGAGACCAACGTTAAGCGCCTGTATGGCGTCGAGAACCCGTGCTCCTGCGTGAAGGATGGCATCAACGACTACATCGTGCATGGCGATAAGGACGCTGTCGTCGTCGAACCTCTGGGAACCAAGGCCGCTGTGCATTACAAATTGCAGATTCCGGCCGGCGCGACGGTTACTGTTCGCTTACGCTTGACCGATATTGACTTCTCAGGAGTTGCGAAGGCTGCATTCGACGGATTCGATCGCCTTTTCGCCAAGCGCCAGAAAGAGTCCGATGAGTTTTACAAAACGGTGATTCCGCAGGATCTCTCGGCCGATGCGCAAAACGTAATGCGACAAAGCTTTGGCGGCATGATGTGGTCTAAGCAGTTCTATCACTACGAAATCAACCGCTGGCTTGAGGGAGATCCGGGGAATCCGGGTCCTCCCGAAGAGCGAAAAACCGGGCGCAATAATCAATGGCGACACTTATACAACGCGGATGTGATCTCGATGCCAGACAAATGGGAGTATCCCTGGTACGCCGCCTGGGATCTTGCTTTCCACTGTGTACCTCTGGCTTTGGTGGACTCTGAATTTGCCAAAGAACAACTCGTCCTTCTGTTGCGTGAGTGGTACATGCATCCCAATGGGCTCCTTCCCGCCTATGAGTGGTCATTGGGCGATGTGAATCCTCCAGTGCATGCATGGGCGGCTTGGCGCGTTTACAAGATTGAGAAGAAGCGGACCGGCAAGGGAGATCGCCAGTTTCTGGAACGCGTCTTTCACAAGCTGCTGCTGAATTTCACCTGGTGGGTCAACCGCAAAGATGCCGGTGGGATGAATGTCTTCCAAGGCGGATTTCTGGGGCTCGATAACATCGGACTCTTCGATCGCAGCGCGCCGCTTCCAACCGGCGGATACATAGAGCAATCCGACGGTACAAGTTGGATGGCCATGTACACGCTTAACCTGCTTGCCATTGCGCTTGAGCTCGCCAGTGAGAATCCTGCATATGAAGATGTAGCCAGCAAATTCTGGGAGCACTTCATCTACATAGCGCATGCGATGAACCATCGTGGCGATGATGGCATCGGTTTGTGGGATGACATGGACGGTTTTTTCTACGACGTCTTGCGTTTTCCGAATGGAACGAAATATCCAATGCGTATTCGCTCGATGGTCGGGTTGATCCCGCTATTTGCTGTCGAGACGCTGGAGCCGGAGCTGCTGAACCGGCTACCGGGCTTTAAGCGGCGCCTGGAATGGTTCATCGACAATCGTCCGGATCTGGTCGGAAACGTAGCCTGCATGCGTACTCGGGGTATGTCCGAAAGACGTTTGCTGTCGATCGTTTCCCGCGATCAACTTCGCCGAGTATTACGAATCATGCTCGACGAAGCGGAATTCCTATCGCCATACGGTATTCGCGCGATGTCGAGACATCATCTTGAGCATCCCTATACCCTCGGAGTAAATGGCACGGAGCACCGCGTCTCATATGAGCCGGCGGAATCTAGCACTGACCTATTTGGTGGAAATTCAAACTGGCGAGGCCCCATTTGGTTCCCGGTGAATTACCTATTGGTCGAGTCACTACAGAAGTTCCATCACTACCTGGGTGACGACTTCAAGGTCGAATTTCCTACCGGCTCTGGTCAGATGCACACGTTGTGGGAAGTTGCTGCAGAGCTTTCACAGCGGATGTCGAACATTTTTCTTCGCAATGAAAGCGGTGAGCGCGCGGTCTACCACGGCGTCTCGAAGTTTCAGTCTGATCCACACTGGAAAGATCTCATCCTGTTTCACGAATACTTCAACGGGGATGACGGCCGCGGCATCGGCGCCAGCCACCAAACTGGATGGACTGGGTTGGTTTCCAAGTTGTTGCAGCAAAGCGGCGAATCAGAAAAGCATGCCAACCGTGAACGTGGAATTGCGTTCGCGGACTAGGAATAAACATATCTTTAATATTGCGGAGATCGAATAATGAGAGCCATCAGTGTGTTCCCGGGAAGACACAACAGCGTCCACCTTGCAGAACTCAGCGAGCCTTCGGTGAACGATGTCCCTAACGGACGCGGTGTCTTCGTCAGGGTCCTACGTGTAGGTGTGGACGGCACCGACAAAGAAATTAACTCCGCCGAATATGGCGCGGCACCTCCCGGATATGAGTTCCTGGTCATCGGCCACGAAGGGTTCGGACGCGTGGAAGCTGTTGGGTCCAATGTCACGGAACTGAAGCCCGGCGACTATGTTGTTGCCACGGTACGGCGTCCCGGTCACAGCATCTACGACCTGATCGGCACGAATGACATGACTACCGACGACACTTACTACGAGCGGGGCATTAACCTGCGCCACGGCTTCCTCACCGAGTATTACGTAGATGACGCGGATTTCATCGTGAAAGTTCCGCAAGGGCTGAAGCAGGTCGGTGTGCTACTAGAACCCTTCACAGTTGTAGAGAAGGGAATCCATCAGGCCTACGAAATTCAGCGGCGTCTGAAAGTGTGGCATCCCAGGCGCGCAGCCGTGATGGGCGCTGGCACAATTGGGCTGCTCGCAACTCTTGCTCTACGTTTGCGCGGTATCGAGGTCACGACTTTCGCCCGCAATCCGAAACCCAACCTGAACGCCGAATTAATTGAGACCCTCGGTGCCCGTTATGAGATCACCCAAGAGACACCGATCATGGAGGGCGCAAAGAGATTTGGTCCTTTCGACATGATCTTTGAAGCCACGGGGAGTTCCAGCGTGGTTTTCGACAGCATGCAGGCACTCGCCAAGAATGGTGTTCTGGTGCTTTCGAGCGTCACGGGTGGTGACAGAATGATTCAAGTTCCTGCAGATCGCATCAACCTGGAGTTCGTCCTTGGGAACAAGGTTATGGTGGGTACTGTGAACGCCAATCGAGAATACTTCGAAATGGGTGTACGCGACATGTCGCAGTCGGAAGCTGAATATCCGGGATGGCTTGGCCGCTTGCTGACAGATCCTGTTCGCGGCCTCGAGAACTATGAAACTCTGTTTTCGAAGCTGACGAATCCAAATGGTTCCATCAAAGTCTTCTGTGAGGTTGCCGATTACTGAGTTTGAAACGTGCGAGCTATAGTCCCTGACTGCTAGGCGCCCACGCGGCTCCAGAGGGGTTGGAACTTGGAGCTTGCCACCTCCAATTCGTTGATGAATCAAAGAGCTAACGAGTATTAACGTGACGCAAGACATCGAAACACGCAGGCTTTACATTCCGGTGATTCTCGGGACCACCCGGCAAGGTCGTATGAGTAATCACGTCGCGCATCTGGTCACCCAGGAAATTGGCGAACAGCCACAGATCGACACGGACCTGATCGACATTGCCAAGCTCTCGCTGCCCACTAACGATGCGGGAGAGGCCATCAAAGACCACAGCTTCTCGTCGCAGATGGACCGCGCCGACGGCTTGGTAATCGTCGCACCCGAATACAATCACGGTTATTGTGGGTTGCTGAAGCATGTTCTCGATAGCTGCCTGAAAGAATACATTCACAAGGCCGTTGGCATTGTTGGGGTTTCTGCGGGACCCTTCGGAGGAACTCGCGTTATTCAGAATCTTCTACCGGTTATGCGCGAACTGGGACTGGTGACGATCTTCTGGGATGTCAATTTTTCCAGCGTGCAAAACGTATTTGACCACGATGGGAAGCTGCTCGACTCTGCTTACATTCGGAGAATTGATAAGTTTCTTAAGGAACTGATCTGGATGGCGAAAACCCTCCGCTATGGCCGCGAAACCGTAAGCCTTTGAGACACATGAGCAAATGGTATTCATCGACAAAATGAAATGCCTACGCTGCGGAGCTGCAATGAATCACCACGCTGACAGAGTGCTGAAGACCGACGGCCGGTCAGCAGCAGACCCAGATCTCGGCGGAAACGTGCTCGAGCTACACAGTTGCCCAGCATGTGGAGCGAATGCATCTCGGGGTGAGTATTACCTCGAGAAATGAAGAGTACAGATCATGACTTCATCTGTGGGAGCGATTGACGAAGTAATAAACTATCGGAACTGTCATGCGTGACAGAGCCAACGATGCGATTTCCCCAGCCATTAGTGCGATAGCCAATCCTTGAAAGATCGGATCGAAAAGGATAATGGCTGAGCCCACGACGACCGCGGCCGCGGTAAGCATCATAGGTCGAAAACGGACTGCACCCGCGTCGATGACGGCCTGATCGAGTGGCATCCCCTGCTTAAGTCGAAGCTCGATGAAGTCAACCAGAATGATCGAATTGCGGACCACGATGCCTGCACCGGCGATGAAACCGACCATTGAAGTGGCGGTAAAAAACGCGTGTAGCGCGCCGTGAGCCGGAAGGATCCCGACCAGGGAAAACGGGATCGCAGCCATGATTATGAGTGGCGTCACGAATGACTGGAACCAGCCGACGATCAATATATAAATAAGGACCAGGACTACTGCGAACGCCAACCCGAGGTCCCGAAAAACTTCGTAGGTAATATGCCACTCGCCGTCCCATTTGATTGCGTAGCGGGTGTCCGTAGTCGGCAGTGACGCGGTGTACTGCTCGATGCGGTAGCCTTCCGGGATCTGAATTCGCTCGATCTCCGGGGCGACCTTCAGCATTGCGTAGACCGGACCTTCGATAACGCCGGCCAAGTCGGCTGTAACGTAAGTCACCGGCATCAGGTTCTTGTGATAAATGCTCTTGTCTTGGACGGAGCCGTCAATGTACGCGACTTCGCCGAGGGCGACCAAACTGTCGCCGCGGCCACGTAGCTTCAGACTCTTCAATCGCTCGAGGTCGGAACGTGATTCACGGTTGAGGCGCACAGAGATGGGCACATCTTCTTTCTCCTCGGCGACGTGCAGCAGCCCAGTGGAATCGCCGCTGCTAGCAAGGCGCACGACGTGCGCCACATCCTGGTCGGTGATGCCGTTGAGAGCGGCTTTTTCGCGATCTAGACGGATGTGATACTTCGGTTGTTCGTCTTCCACATACCAATCGACATCAACCATGCCCGGAGTTCTTTCGAAGATGTTACGAATATCCCGCGCGATGTCGATTTGACCTTGCTGTGCCGGGCCATATACCTCAGCGACCATAGTTTCAAGCACCGGCGGGCCTGGTGGCACCTCTGCAACCTTGATGCGAGCTCCGAACCGCTTAGCCACTGGGATTAACTGCTCGCGGACGCGCTTGGCAATATCGTGGCTCTGGAGTTTTCGCTCGGACTTACCAACGAGGTTCACCTGAATGTCGGCAACATTGGGCCCGCGCCGCAGAAAGTAGTGACGCACAAGCCCGTTGAAGTTGTAGGGCGAGGAAATGCCGACATACGTCTGGAGGTTTGTAACTTCGGGCTGCTTCTGGACCACACCGGCCAGCTCGCTTGCAGTTCGCGCGGTCTGTTCGAGCGTCGTGCCTTCGGGCATGTCGATGATTACCTGGAATTCGCTCTTGTTGTCAAACGGCAACATCTTCACCTTCACGATTCCGCTGCCGAGGAGAGCAATCGAACCGAGAAACAGCACTGCAACCAGCGCCATAAATCCAGCGGCCGCCGGGCGAGTATGAAGCAATTTATGCATGACCCTGCGATAGAGGCGTGTGAGTCGGTCCTCGCCTTCCCGGCGGTCGTGACCGGCGGAACCAAGTATCCGGACGGCGGCCCAAGGCGTCACAACCAAAGCAACTATCAGTGAAAAGATCATCGCTGCTGAGGCCCCGATTGGAATGGGCCGCATGTAGGGACCTGCCAGTCCACCAACGAAAGCTATGGGCAAGATGGCGGCAATCACAGTCAAAGTAGCCAGGATGGTCGGGTTCCCAACTTCATCGACCGCTTCGACGGCTACCTGCGACAGACTGCGGCCATGGTTCTCCGGCATGCGCGCGTGGCGCACGATGTTCTCGACGATGACGATCGCGTCATCCACCAGAATGCCGATGGAGAAGATCAACGCAAACAGTGTGATGCGATTCAGCGTGAAACCGTAGAAGTAGAACGTGGCAAGCGTGAGAGCCAGCGTGACAGGAATCGCGATGAAAACGATGCTAGCTTCGCGCAGGCCGAGCGACAACCAGACAAGAGCAGCCACTGAGATCACGGCGATCAGCATGTGGAAAAGCAACTCGTTCGATTTTTCGGCGGCGGTTTCACCGTAGTTGCGCGTGATCGAAAGCTGAACGTCGGACGGAAGCAAGGAACCGCGTACTCCGTCGATGCGGGCGAGCACGCGATCGGCCACGTCGACAGCGTTTGCGCCTTTGCGCTTGGAGATGGCGAGGGTGACAGCAGGCCTCAAAACGGGATCGCCGGCGGACGCGTAGCGGACGTATTGCGATGGCTCCTCGCCTCCGTCCTCAATGTGTGCGACGTCACCGAGAAACACTGGGTGGTTTTCGGCGACCCCAACCACGACATGCCGGATGTCATCGACGGAGGTAAGAAACGAGCCAGCCTCAAGAACAAACTCCCGGTTCGAACCGGAAAAGCTAGCAGCCGGGAGGCGACGATTAGCCGCCCCGAGAGCGGCGGCGATATCTGTAGGTGCGAGATGATAAGCGGCAAGACGCGCTTCGTCGAGATCGACACGCACTTGACGTCGCTGCCCGCCGATGATGGCGACCGCCGAGACCTGGTCCACCTGTTTGATGGTGTCGTGCAACTGAGCGGCAAGGCGGCGTAGTTCGTAATCACCATAGCGCTTGCTGGACAAGGTCAGAGCTAGAATCGGCACATCATCGATCGAGCGCGGCTTGATGAGCGGCATTGAAGCGCCTGGGGGGATCAGGTCCAGGTTGGCGAACATCTTCTGATTCAGCCGGACGATGGCTTTCTCTTCGTCCTCGCCCACGAGGAAGCGCACCACAGCCATGGACGCCCCAGGGCTGGAGGTCGAGTAGATGTACTCCACGCCGGGAATTTCCCACAGAAGCTTCTCCATGGGCTTGGTGACACGCTCTTCGACCTCGCCAGCGGAGGCGCCCGGCATCTCGACGAAGATGTCGATCATGGGGACGATAATCTGAGGCTCCTCTTCACGTGGAAACCTAATCAAGGCGAAGGCGCCAAGAAGAATCGAGGCCACTACGAAAAGGGGTGTGAGCTTCGAACTAACGAAGGCCGCCGCGAGCCGCCCGGCGGCACGGAAGTGATTCGAGTTCTTCATTTAGCAGCCTTCTGAATCGCGATGCGGTCGCCATCAGCGAGCAGCTGCGGCGGTGCCACGATGATTCTTTCTCCGGCTGTCAGGCCAGATAAAATCTCGCGCAAATCGCCCCGTGCTTCACCAATCGTGACTAAGCGTAGTCGAGCGGTGTCTCCTTCGACTACATGCACGCACTGAATCTGTCCGCGCTCCGAAACAGCTGATTGAGGAACGAGGAGAGCGTCACGCTTTCCCGCGCTGAAGTCAGCGCGACCGAACATGCCACTACGCAGCCCTGGTAGAGCTGGCAGATCGATCTTGGCAGTGAGAGTTCGAGTCGCGGAATCAACTGATGGAATGATTTCGCCGACTCGGCCAGAAACGGTGCTGCTCAAGCCGTCAATTTCGACAGCCACGTTCTCACCGATCCGAGCGAGGCCCAGCCTCGACTCGTCGATCGAGACCTCGAGACGTAGGTCTCCTTCGCGCTCGAGGATCAGCAGCGTGGCACCTGGGGTGGTGAGGCTCCCTGGGTCTGCTTTGCGCTCCGTGACTAGGCCATTAAAGGGTGCAGCGAGCGTCGCGTAGCCGAGCGTCACTCGGGCGGCAGCGATCTCCGCTTCAGACTGACTGCGGCGCGCCTCAACTTGCCGACGCTTAGAAATAGCTATTTCGAGCGTCGCTTCAGCGCTAGTGAGCTTCGCTTGCGACTCATCGAATTCCTGTTGCGAAACGGACTCTTTGGCCAGGAGATCCTGAAAGCGCTTGTGGGTCACACGCGCCAGTTCGACACTTGCACGGGCTGAGGTGATGGCGTTCTCGGCCTCAGTAATCGCGCTTTCGACTTCGGTACGCGCTGCCTCAGCGAGACGGAGGTTCGCCTCGAGATCCCGACGGTCCAGGACAATGAGCGTCTGGCCAGGCTGCACATGATCTCCGGCGTGGACCCGCACTTCGAGGACATTGGCCGAAATTTTTGCGGCGATGGCAGCGACTTGGCGGGCGCGCACTGTGCCGCTGGCCCGGTAAATATCGGCTACCGCCGAAGCAGCCACAGTCTCTACCTGCACAGTAGCTATTTGTTGCGTGCTGGATGGGACGAGAGGAGCTTCGTGCCGTGAGCACGCTGCAGTCATCAGGATCAGAATGACGAGCGTTAAGAATCGTTTCATCGGTGCACCTCAATTCACCAGTTCGGAATCGGCTGTCAGTGTTCCAGCGGCGTGCTCGAGCGCGGCAGCGGCGACCCATTGGTCATAGACAGCCGCCAGATGACGCGTGCGAGCGCCTGCAAGAGCTGTTTCACTTCGCAGTAGTTCGGTGACGGTGGTAAGCCCGGCCTCGTGTCGGTTCTGAATGATGCGATGCGCTTCTTCCGCTTCTGCTGAGGCAGCAGAGGCTACTTCGACCCGCTGGGAGGCTGCCTGCAGATCCAGGTACGCTTTGCGTACTTCTAGATGAATCGCCGAATCGGAACGCCTCTGAAGTGCATCAGCACGGTCCTCTGCGAAACGTGCCTGCTGCAGCTTGGCCTTCGTTTCCCCACCGTTCCATGCGTCCCAGCGCAGCGTGACGGCTGTCGACCAATACGCACCACCTTTGTTGGAAAAATTCTGTTGGTCAGCCTCGAGGATCCCCTGGAAGGCCACCTGCGGCCAGTAAGCAGATCCGGCGATCTTGCGTTGGGTGTGGGCAAGGCGCTGGGTAATTTCTGCCTGCCGCATTTCGGGACGGTTCGCGGCCGCCAAGCGACGATATTCTTCGAGCGAAGCCTCGGGGACTGAGACTGTGGACTCGAGTGGAGTCACCAATTCGAATGTGCGGTCGAGATTGACTCCAAGCGCATCGTTCAGCGCGGCGTGCGCTACCGCCAGATCGTTTGAGGCGCGGATCACCTGCTCGTACATCGCAGCCAGGTGCACACGCAGGGCAAGCACGTCCGCTTGAGTGCTGCGGCCAGTCTGAAAGACCGACTCCGTTTGCGCGAGGTCCGCCTTAGCGCTTGCGACGGACTCACGCGCGACCTCCAGGTTTTTGTCCGCGAGTGCAACACCAAAGTAGGTTTGTAATACTTGCAGGACAACATCCGCCTGGCTGCGACGAGTAACCTCGCTCGCCAGTTGACTTGTTAAGTGTGCAGCCTTAACGCTGCGGCTGGTCTGTTGGGCATCGAACAACACTTGCTCGACGATCAACCGCGACTGGTAATTGCTGACGGCGTCGGGACGGTTGAGAGCGCGAATCGCAAAATTTTGTTCGCCGAACTGGTGTTGAGTGAGCAGAGAGGTGAACACGAAAACGGGGTTGTTGCTCCGTTCGAGGCTTTCTGTAAACTGCACGTGCGGCATATAGCCCGAGCGGGCCTCGCGAATACGAGCTTCCGCTTCTTTTTCCTCCGCACTAGCAGCTGCCACCAGGGGATTTGACCGCAAAGCCAAATCAACCGCCTGGCGTAGCGTCAGAGCTTCCTGCGCTGGCAGAAGAGGTGTAAGAACTAATAACAATAGGCCTATTCGCATGCACAATACTCCGCAGCAATAGCGCCTAGAAGCAGAAGTAAGCCGAAAGCACGGTCTGCAAGTCATTGACAGCCTCCTTCACCGCGCGGTTTACCTTGCGATCTCTGACAGCTTGAATCTCGTCGGCACGAATAACCCTGCTCGTGCCATTTCTGCTGATAACTTCCCACTCAAGGGGACGATCAGCAGTGCGATTCGGGCTTGGATTGTTCCATATGAGTTCCACAACCACCTCCGCTCACGTTGCTCCTGGGACGTCGCCCAACCGCTGACATATCAAGCTCGAGTTGCGATTACTTCCAGATACTCGGATGAGACCACCGTAAGCTCGGTCCCTCCGCGATTGTGTGTGGAC
>Ga0066903_100005008_pt1 | contig 11377 bp, 5 predicted proteins | sample PanSoiMetaGPlot1_FD_67491 | JGI IMG/M metagenome (GOLD analysis project Ga0066903, IMG submission 67491) | Tropical forest soil microbial communities from Panama analyzed to predict greenhouse gas emissions - Panama Soil - Plot 1 (version 2) | ecosystem: Environmental > Terrestrial > Soil >...
GGCTTCGAACCGGCCGGCGGCGACGGCGGACGCCTGGCGCGCGGCTGCACGATGATGATCGCACCGCGCATCGTCACGTGTGCCGGCAGCGCTGCGGCGTCGTCAAGCCATACCATCGTGCCCAGATCGCTGTCGTCGATCGAGACGACGACGGCCGGACCGTGCTCGAGCGGACCGCGATCGTCGGCGGCGCTCCGATACACGCGCGCGCGCGGGTTGTCGACAATCATGCGCGGCTGCGGCTGCCCGCGCGGGGAAGCAACCGCCGAGATCGCGGAGATCGCAGAAAACAATAACTTGCAATTACTCTGCGTTCTCTGCGTTCTCTGCGGTTGCTTTCCGTCTTCCGCAGCCAGCAATGCCGTGAAGAGAAGTACCCAGCGCATCGTCCGCCTCGTTGTGAGCGGGTCATGCTACATCGGGTAGGCTCTACGGACCATGGACTATCGGCGGTTGGGAACGACCGGGCTGCGCGTGTCGCGCCTCGGGCTTGGCTGCGGCAACTTCGGCGGCATCGGGTCCGCGCCGGCGTTCTTCGGCATGGGAGAGTCGGAGCCGCAGGCGTTCGAGCTGATGGACCGTGCGTACGACGCCGGGATCAACTTCTTCGACACGGCCAACGCGTACGGCGGCGGGCGGAGCGAAACGTGGATTGGACGCTGGCTGAAGAGCAAGGGGGCGGCGGTCCGCCAGCAACTGCTTCTGAGCTCGAAGGTGTTCAACCCGGTCGGAACCGGGCCGAACGATCGGGGCCTCTCGCGCCGGCACATCCTGCAGCAGGTGGACGAAAGCCTCACGCGCCTGCAGACCGATCGCCTCGACATGTACCTGATTCACGAGCCCGATCCCGACACGCCGCTCGACGAGACGCTGCGCGCGCTCGACGACGTGGTGCGCGCGGGCAAGGTGCTCTACGTCGGTGCGAGCAACATCGAGGCGTGGCGCCTGGCGCGCGCCCTGTGGATCAGCGACAGACGCAACCTGTGCCGCTTCGACTGGGTCCAGAACCCGTTCAGCCTGCTCGATCGCGATGCCGAGCGCGAGATGTTTCCGCTGTGCGCGGACCAGCAGGTGGGGTTCACCGCGTTCAGCCCGCTGGCTGGCGGCTGGCTGACCGGAAAATACGCGGCGAAAGGCGCGTACCCCGAGGGCTCACGGATGACGTTGCGTCCTGAACCGTACCGCCATCTCGAGCGCAGTGCGGTGTTTCAAGGCCTGAACGCGCTGGCCGACGAAGCGCGCGCGCGCGGCGTCGAGATGACGGCGCTCGCGATCGCGTGGGCGCTCCATCACCCGCGCGTGGACGCCGCGATCATCGGACCACGCAACCCCGCGCATCTCGCCAGCGCGCTCGGTGCGATGTCGATTCAGATGTCAGATGAAGATGTTCGGCGGATCGGAGAGGTATTTCACGATCGGCCACGGTCCGGCTGAAGCCATACGCTACCGGCGATCGGACGGCGCGCCAGCGGTCGACGGGAGCACAATCAATGGCGGCAGTGTCCGGCTTTAGCCGGACCGTGATCGGACGCCTACTCAGACCGCAACGCGACCTGTGGATCGACCTGCGACGCACGGCGGGCGGGCAGGTAGGTCGCGAGCATCGTCACCGCCAGCAGCATCAGCGTGCCGAGGCTGTAGACGCGCGGGTCGCGGGGATTCACGCCGTTGAGCAGATCGCCGAGCACCGTGCTGAGCGCGAACGTGATGACGAGGCCGGCGCCGATGCCGATGGCGCTCAGCGTCAATCCCTGGCGCATGACCATGCCGAGCACGCGCCGCTCGCTCGCGCCGACGGCCATCCGGATGCCGATCTCGCGCGTGCGCTGACTCACCGAATAGGCGATCACCGCGTAGAGACCGAGCACGCTCAGCGCGAGGCCGACGAGGCCCACCGCTGTAATCACCTCGCCCACGAGCCGCACGCCGAACAGCGCCTGCTGCTGAAAGTGGGACGCCATCGTCCGCACGTCGTAAATCGGCTGATTCGAATCGAGTGCGCGCACCTGGTTCCGCACCGGTCCGCTGAGCGCTGCCGGATCGCCCTCGGTCTGCACGAACAGCGTCATCGCCGTCTGGCGGCTCTGCTCGAGCGGCAGGTACAGGAACGGCTGCGGCGTCTCGCCGACGTCCCGTGTCTTCGACGTGCGGGCGATGCCGACGATCTCGACGGTAGTCGGCGGCGTCGACGGAATCGTGATCGTCGCTCCGAGCGCGTCACGTCTCGGCCAGTACTTCTTCGCCATCACCTCGTTGACGATCGCGACTGCCGGCGCGGTCTGCGTGTCCCGGTCTGTGAACGCGCGGCCGCGCACGATCGGGATGCCGAGCACGTCGAAGTACCGATCGCCGACGATCGAGCTGCCGATCGAGAGCGGCTGCGGTGTCGGCCCGGCGTCGTATCCGGGAATCGTGATATCAGTGCTGCTGCTCGCGACGCCAAGCGGAATGTGCTGGCCGATGGCGGCGGCACGTACGCCCGGCAGCGCGACCACTCGCTCGAGAAGTCGCCGGTAGAAGGCGTGCGTGGCCTCGAGATCCTTCTGGGTGATCCGCGGATCGAAGCCCATCGTCAGGATGTGGTCGACCCTGAATCCCGGATCCGAATCGCGGGCCACGCGGATGCTTTCGAGAAAGAGCCCGGACAGGACCATCATCACCAGCGCGACTGCGACCTGCGCGACGACGAGCGTCTGGCGCATCCATCCGCGCGACGGCGCGAAGCGGAGTTCAGTGGATTTCAGCACGGTGTGCAGGTCGGCGCGCGTGCGGCGGAAGGAAGGCAGTGCGCCGGCAAGCACACCTGACAACACTCCGACGGCCAACGCGAACACGACGACGCGCGCGTCGACCCGCGTGTCGAGCATCACCGGCAGCTCGGTGGCGATTTCGAGCGACCGAATAAACGAGGCGCACGCCGCCGCGATCCCGAGGCCGAGGACAGCGCCGAGTGTGGACAACACGGCGCTCTCGATGAGGAACTGGCGGAGGAGCCGGCCGCGGCTCGCGCCCAGGGCGAGCCTGACAGCGGTCTCGCGCAGACGGCCCGGCGCGGTCGACAGCAGCAGGTTGGCGACGTTGATGCACGCAATCGACAACACCAGCGCCGCCACCGCGAAGAACAGCCACGACAACATGAAGTTGTCCGGCGCCTCGGCAATCCGGTAACCGACCTGCGAGAAGACCATCGCGCTGCGCCCTTTGTCCGTGGCTGGATGCTCCTGCTCCATCACGGTAGCCAGGCGCTTGAGTTCGTCGCGGGCCTGCTCGATCGAGACACCGGCGTTCAGGCGGGCGAAGACGTCGACGGACCGCGCCGCACGATCCGTCAACGCACTCGTGGCCACTCCGGTGGCTTCGTGGATCATCATCCGCGGCACGTACAGCGCGGGTTGGAAGTACGGGTGTACGCCGGTGAACCACGCCGGTGCGACGCCGACGATCGTGAACTCGGCGCCGTTGAGACGCACGGAGCGCCCGACGACGTCGGCCCGGCCGCCGAATTCACGCTGCCAGATCCCGTGGCTCAGAATCACGACCGCGTCGCGCCCCGGCACTTGATCGTCGGTGGCGGTGAAGGCTCGGCCGAGGGTGGGCGTGACGCGGAGTGTCGTGAAGAAATCGCCGTTGACGAAGATCCCGATCGTCATCCGCGGCTGCTCGTCGCGCCCGCGCGAGAATCCAAACGCCGCGGTCTTCGACGTGGCCAGTCCCTCGAACGACTGCGTCCGCTTTCGGAGGTCGTCGATGTCGGCGTACGAGAACCGGCCGACCGGGTTGCTCTGCGTGAGCGAGGTCAGGCGCACCACGCGACCGGTGGCGGGGACCGGCAGCGGACGCAACAGCAAGGCGTCGATCAGGCTGAAGATCGACGCAGTGGCGCCGACGCCGAGCGCCGTCGACAACAGCACAGCCAGCGAGAAGCCTTTGTTGCGGCGAATCAGGCGGATCGCGTATCGAAGCTCGTGGAAGGCGACGGCCATCTGATAGACATACGGCTCGCAGTGCGCCGGGTTCCCGTTCGACCGATTATCCCGTCCGGAGTGCCGTGAGCGGATCGACCCTCGCCGCACACCAGGCCGGGACGCTGCACGCAATCGCGGCCACCAGGCCCAGGGCGATCGGCACCGCAACAAATGTCAGCGGGTCGTACGCGCTGACGCCGTACAGAAAGGATGCCAGCAGTCGGACGCCCACGCCCGCCATAGCCAGCCCGGCCACGACGCCGACCGCGACGATCCACATCGCCTGGCGGAGCACCAGGACGACGATGTCGCGTGCCTGCGCGCCGAGCGCTGATCGCACGCCGATTTCGCGCGTCCGCTGGGCGACCGTGAACGACATCACGCCGAAGAGTCCGACGCCGGCGATCAGCACCGCGACCACGCTGAACGACGCGAGCACGACGGCGTACAGCCGCGGCCTGGCCAGGCTCGTCATCACGCGGTCCTCCATCGTCATCACCGAGTCCAGTGCGAGCGCAGGCGCCTCGTCATGGAGGGCGTTGCGGAGGCTGGCGACGTAGGCGACGGGATCGGTTGCGGTACGGACGACGAGAATCGGATCGAAGTTGCGCAGGGCGCCTGGCAGCAGTTGAGCGAACGAGGCGAAGACTTCGGGCTGCAATGGCGCGTCGACGCTGTCTTGCCGCATGTCGTCCATGACGCCGATCACTTCCCAATCGGCGCGATCGTTTCTGAAACGGAGTCCTCCTGCGCTCGGACCGCTTCTCGGGATGCGCATGCCGACGGCACGATCGCCGAGATACTGGCGCGCGAACGATCGATTGACGACGATCACCGGCGGCGCCGCGGCCGTATCGGAGTCGGACAACGTCCGCCCGGCGACGAGCCGCAGCCGCATCGCAGCGAAGTAGTCGGGGCTGACGACGCGCTGCACTGCCTGCACGTCGATCGTGACGTCCGGATTGCGCGGCGACCGCATCGTGAAGGCGGTGAACCCGCCGAAGGACACCAGCGGCAGCGCCGTGCTGTACGCCGCGTGCGTGACGCCGGGCAGCGCACGGAGACGTTGCACGAGCGCGTCGAGCAGTTGCCCTCGGCGCTCCGGCGCGAACGTGGACGGCAGGGGTAGCCGCGCCGTGAGAACGTTCACCGGATCGTAGCCGCGATCGGCGCGGATCAACGACACGAAGCTCCGCGTGAGCAGCGCCGCCCCGACGAGCAGCACGCAGGCAACCGCCACCTGGCCCGTCATGATCAAGGCGCGCGTCCGCGCCATCGGTGAACGGACGGCGCCACCGGGCGCCGCGATGCCGTCTTCTGACAGCGTCTCGACGAGGTTCACGCGGCGGGTGTGCCAGGCCGGGAGCATCCCGCATGCGACGCTTGCGACCGCCGACACGACGAGCGCAAACGCGAGCACGCGCGAATCGATCGTGACGGCCTCGAGCCGCGGGAATTCGCTTGGCAGTATCGACGGCAGCACCCGCTGGAGCGCTCCGGCCAGCGCTACGCCTGCCGCGCCTCCGCACACTCCGATCAGTCCGTTTTCGATCACGAGCTGCCTGACGATGCGCCGCTGTCCGGCGCCGATGGCCGCTCGTACAGCGAGCTCGTGGCGCCGCGTCGTCGCGCGAGCAAGCTGGAGGCCGGCCACGTTCGCGGTCGCGGTCGCGAACAGCAGACCGACGGCGGCGAGCAGCGCGATGATCGCCGGCCGCACGTCTGCCGTCATCGCATCCAGCTCAGGCACCACGGCAATGTCGATCGGTCCGACGGCGCCGAACAGCGCTCGCGCCGCGACGCCCAGGTCGGGCGCGCCGCGCGCCCGGGACGTCGCTTCGGCTGCCGCCTGCGCCGGCGTCACATCGCTCCGCAGCCGCGCGATCGCGCGGAAGATGACGCCGTTCAACATGCCGCCGTCGCCGACCACGGGGGCGACGCTCCACGCGGTCCATGCGCGTGCAGTGCGATCGGGAAACGCGAACGCACGCGGCATCACGCCGACGATTGTGTACGGCTTGTCGTCCAACTCCAGCAACGTGCCAAGGATCTCGCGGCGGCCGCCGAAGCGCTCCTGCCAGAGGCCGTACGACAGAATCACGACGCCCTGCTGGTTTCGGCCGCCTTCCCCGTCGCGGAACAGCCGCCCGATCAGCGGAGTCGCTTTCAGAATTGCAAAGAGGCTCGGCGTCGTCGGGATGACCGGAATCCGCACGGGCTCGCCCGCGCCGGTCAGGGTCGCCGTCTGAGTCAACCATCCGCCGAGATCCTCGATCGCGGCCGGATGGTCGCGCCAGGCGTGAAACGTTCCGTTCGACACGGTACCCGGAACCCGCCCGGTGCGGCCCTGTCGCGTCTCAGTGATCCGCACGAGACGGTCGGAGTCGGCCCACGGCAGCGGCTTGAGCAGCACGCCGTAGGCGACGGTGAACAACATCGTCGTCGCGCCGATGCCCAGCGCCATGGTGAGCATGGCGACCGCAGCGAAGCCAGGCTGGCGGCGCAGCAGCCGGAGGCCGTATCGCACGTCCTGCGGCAGCCCGACCAGCGGCGTGCCATCAGCGCGCGTGATAGTCATGCGCGCGCGATTCTACTCGTCAATCACTCGGACCGCTTCCAGCCGAGGTGCGGGCGACCCGCGCCGACCGGTCGGCACGGCGACACCCGATCCGCCAAATCATCAATGCCGCCGAACGCCGGATGGCAAACCCACCCACTTTGAGTGAACAAAAAGGGACTGGACGGTGCGTGAGAGCATGGCTTTCAGACTTTTTCGTCGCCTTTTGTGCTTTTATGGCAGCACAGTGGGCTGAAATATCTATAATTTCTAAGTAATCCCGAATGTCATCCCTTTCTCGGTCGCTTTTCTCTGTTCGGAGGCCTCATATGTTCGTCGACGCCGCCTCGAGGGTTTGGTGACGACGCGCCAGCACGAGTACACGAGCACCGTACTCTCATCGGCGTCTGACATCGCGCGACTCGAGCACGACGTGAGCCGGCTGATGCCGGCACGCGATGTGGCGCTCTCGGCGCGGTTCGCGCTCGCGTCCCTCGACGACAACTGGACGCCGCGGGTGGCCGCGGTCTCGCGCAACGGCGTCGTTGCCGGTGTCGTGTTCGGAAAGGAGCGTCGAGTCGGCCCCTTCCCCAGCGGGCTGATCTACGCCGACGGGCGGCTGGGACACCTCGCGGTGTCGAATCCGGACGAACGCGAAGCGGTCCTGCTGGCGGCCATTCGATCGTGGTTCGCGCTGCCGCGCATTCGAGGCGTGCGTCTGGCGATCGCGCCGTCCAGTCTCGAAGCCGGCGCGGTCGAGCGGGTGCGGGCGGCTCTCGCACTCGATCTGACGCAGGCGACGCCGGCTCAGTACGAGCTTCACTCGACGCTGCCCTTGCCGTCCAGCTACGAGGCGTTTCTGACGTCGCTCGGCACGCAGACGCGCCGCAACTTCCGTTACTACCGGCGCAAGTTCGAAGCGGCCGGCCATCGCTACGTCGAGCGCGTGGCGCCGGACGATCTCGAGGAAATTCTCCGCCAGTTGCGGACGAAGAGCCGGATTCCGTTCAGCATTGCGAAGATGAGAACCGCGGCGCGGACCGTGGTGGCCACCAACCACCCCTGGGCCGCCGCGCTGCGTCATGCGAATGGCGAGTATCTCAGTGTGACCGCCGGATGGCTCGATCGCGGCCGGGCGACCATGCTGCTCCAGCAGAACAACGATCTCGAATTCGGTGACGCGTCGCTGTCGGTCGTCCTGCGGGGATACCTGATCGAAACGCTGATCACCCAGCGCGTGCCCGAGCTGCTGTTCTGGTCGGGTTCGGCGCCGCCGCTGTCGCGCTACGCACAGCCGATACCGGCGATCAGCCTGCACTTCGACGCGAGGACGCTCGGCTGGCGGTTCGTCCGGAGTATGATCGGCGCGACGCAGCCGTGGCTCGGGCGATGGTTCGGCGACGATCTGCGCTGGGTGGCTTTGCCGCGCGCACACTCGTGAACGCAGCGCGAATCGGACGCCTGACGTGCGCTTCCCGCTTCGCTCGCACGTAGTGTCCGGCTTTAGCCGGACTTGTCCGGGGTCCGCCTGAAGGCGGGCCTTCGCGCTGAGTCCGTGTCCGATATCGACACGCTCAGCACGGCGCGGCCGACCTGGAGTTCGTCACCCGACTGGATGCGGACGCCTCGGGGATCGCGCGGGTTGAGGCGCAGGCTTCGTCCGCCACGCAGGATCGAGGTCGGGTTGGTGGTCGACTCGTTGAAGAGGACATAGGCGAACAGCGCCGGATCGAACTCGAGCCGCGCGTGGGCGCGCGCCACTGTCTCCGTCACGCCATCGCGCGCATCGAGGAACGCGATGTCGTTGCGACGCACGCGGCCGAACGCGTCCGCAGGTTCTGCGCCGCGGCCGATCGCGATCACACCGCCCGCGAACGCGTACTTCTCGCGATCGCATTGACCCTTCACGACCACGACGCGAAGTTCTGGAAGATCCGCTCGAGGTCCGTGCGACGCGTCCCGATCGTCGTCGCAGTCGACTCGCAGCACCGGCTGGTCGCGGCTCGCCGAGTCCGTCACTGACACGGTGACCGCCAGCGATGCAGGAATGTCACAGCGCATCTCTGCGAGGCGTTCCCGCAGACGGGTCTCGAGCCGGCTGAACACCGCGTCGATGGCGGGACGATCGGCGTGCGGCTGGACGATGTGCACGGCGATTCGGGCATATGGGAACGTGCGCGATCCGCGGCCCGACGGCTGCGTCTTCCGCTCCAGCTCGTCGAGCGCCGCCTGCAGCAACTCGATCGGTTGCGCGTCGGCGGTCAGCGGTGCGTCGAAGAAGTCTCGGGCCCGCGCGTGAACCATCCGAACCATGTCGCGCAAGGGTCGCGTCAAGGTCGTCCTCTCATTGTTTGATCAGTCCCAGCTCGTGGGCGGCGGATACGATCGCGCCGCCGATTGGCGCGGCGGCCCGCCCGCCGTATCCAGCGTTCTCCACGATGACCGCGAATGCGATCCGGCGGCCTGTCCCGCCGTACGGCGCGAACCCGGTGAACCACGCGTGCGCCGGCGCGCCAGAGATTTCGGCGGTGCCGGTCTTGCCGGCAATGGCCACCGGATTGGACCGGAGACTCCGGCCGGTGCCCCGCGTCACCACTGCCCGCATGGCGCGCGCCAGACGATCCGCAGCGTCCGTTGACAGGAACCGCGCCTCGACCGGTGACTCATCCTCCCCCGGCGCATCCCACCGCACTGGAACGATCGCCCCGCCCGACGCGATCGACGCAGCCACGCGCGCCAGCTTGATCGGCGTCACGAGCGCCTCGCCCTGGCCATAGCCGACCTGCGCCAGCGAAGACCGCAGCGCCTCGGGCGTGGGCGATCGCGCGACGTTGATTTGGAAGAGCGACGCGGCATCGAGCACCGCCTTCGGGCCGACCGCGAGCGCAAGCTGCGCGAAGTACGCGTTGCACGAGACGATGAGGCCGCGCTCGAGATCCACATCGCCATGTGGCTGCGTATCCATTGGATCGTCGCGCACCGGCCGCGACGATCCGCGCACGTAGTTGCCGACGCGTCCATCCGGCAGGCGCACGCACCGGAATCGATCGCCGTCCTGCCGGGCGCGAAGCGCCGCACCGGCGACGAGCAGCTTGAAAGTGGACCCGGGAGGATAGAGGCCGTAGCGCGCACGATCGAGCCATGCCGCGCCCTCGCGTTCATCAGACGCGGTCTCGCCTTTCGGCCGCATGCGCTGTTCCGGCCACGGGTAGCTCGCCGCCGCGAGCAGCTCGCCGGTGGCCGCGTCGATCACGACAGCCGCACCGCGGGTGAATCGGCCCGCGACGATCCCGTCGCGCAGCGCGGCGGCGACGCGCACCTGGAACCGCGCGTCGATCGTCGTCCTGACGTCGCGCTCACGTGAGCGAATCGCAGCAACCGCCTCGCTCGTCGTGCGATATCGGTCGCGAACGAGCGGCAGCAACGCGCGAAGGTCACGGCGCACCGCCTGCGTGTGTCGTCCGGTGCGCGGATCGACGGCGTCGACCAGCCGGGCACGATCGTCGTAGCCCTTGAGTCGGCCGTCGCCATCACGTTCGACATACGACGAATTCCGTGCGCCCCAATTCGTCTGATGCGTCCAGTCTCCGACCACGTGAAACGCGAACCCGCCGAGCGGATAACACCGCGTGGTGGCGTCGGCACACTCGTCGGGCGCCACGGCGCCGGCGTGCTCATACGTCGTAGCCACGCTCGATATCTCGTCGGGCCGGCTCGTCGCGAGCGGCAGGCCGTTGCGATCGTAGATACTGCCCCGCGTCAGCGTCCGTGCGGCCGCGAGCAGGCGCGGGTTGTACTCGAAGCGCAGGCCGCCGTCCGCCTGCTCCGTGAGACTCGAGGCCGCCGCGACGTCGTCCGGGTGAAGCAGCTGCACCCACGCCGCGCGCGACAGCACCAGCGCGCCGGCGAGCGCCAGCGCACCGGCGAGAATTCCAATCGGCCGCCGCATATGCGCTCGCACGCGCGACTGCCGCCGGGCGACGGACAGCACCACACCGATGGCGATGAAGTTGGCCACCATCGACGAACGGCCGTAGCTCAGAAACGGAGTCACGACGCCGGACAGCGGAATGAGCCCGAGCAGACCGCCGGCGATCACCAGCGCCTGCACGTTCAGTACGAGCACCACGCCCACCACGAGAAACGTCGTGAAGTCGCCGGGCGCCCGGACGGCGATTCGCAGACAGCGCCAGCAGACGAAGCCGTATGTCAAGACCACGGCGACCAGTCCGATCCAGCCGACCTCCTCGCCGAATGCCGCGACGACGAAATCGGTGTGTCCTTCGGGGATCGCGTTCGGGCTGCCGAGGCCGGGGCCGCTGCCGGATACCGCGCCCGTGGCCAGCGCCCACAGGCCGTGCGCTACATGATTGCCGCCGATCACTCCGTTGTTCCACGGGTCGGCCCAGATCATCACGCGGTGTCGCACCGTCGCCGGAATCCCGGTCCAGTACGCCGCGGCAAATCCCGCAAGCAGCAACCCGAATCCCGCGACGACGAGCTCCGCGCGACCGCGCGCAACGCCGTAGAGGCCGAGAAACACACACGAGAGGACGAGCGCCGGTCCCAGGTCTTTCTGCAGGAAGAAGAACGCGAGCACGAGGGCCATGCTCGCAATCACTGGCCGGATGTCCCGCCACCGCGGCAGCCGCACGACGTCGAGCCACGGCCGCTGTACCGTCGCCGGCTCGGAGAGCGCGCGCAGCAGCTCGACGCGGCGGCCGAAATAGGCGGCGAGCGCGAAGACGACCAGCAGCCGGATCACTTCGACCGGCTGCGCACCGAGCAGATTCACTTTCACGCCGCTGGTTCCGGGGCCGCTGCCGAACAAGAGCAGCAGCGTCGCCAGCCCGCA
>Ga0066903_100005010_pt1 | contig 11376 bp, 12 predicted proteins | sample PanSoiMetaGPlot1_FD_67491 | JGI IMG/M metagenome (GOLD analysis project Ga0066903, IMG submission 67491) | Tropical forest soil microbial communities from Panama analyzed to predict greenhouse gas emissions - Panama Soil - Plot 1 (version 2) | ecosystem: Environmental > Terrestrial > Soil >...
GGCTCCGCCCGCTCCAGCTCGGCCAGCGACCGGCCGCGCCACGCGCCCGGGTGGGCATCGTCCAGGGCGCCGTCGATCGAGAACGCGCCCAGGCCCATCGCGGCCGCCGTCTCCCGCGCGCTGGCCGCCGGGCCGGACCATGCCTCGTCGCAGCGGCCCAGGCGCGCGGCCAGCGCGCGGGCAGGCACGAGCGCCGACGGCTCCGGCGGCTCGTCCGCCGGGAGGGCGGCGCGCCACGTCGCGGCGGTCGGCGCGTGCCGCACGAGGGTGAGACGGGTCACGGCGGTGGTCATGGGCGTCTGGGACCGGTCCCCACCGGTTTGACGGGTCGGCCGGCAGCCAGTATGCTCGGCTGCGTCATCGCGCACGTTCGAGGAAGCCGGTGCAAGTCCGGCGCGGTCGCGCCACTGTGACCGGGGAGCAGCTCGCAGCGCGTGGCCACTGACCGACGCGGTTGGGAAGGCCGGCGAGCTGTGCCGATCCGGGAGCCAGGATACTCGCCGTCGCGACTTGTCTGAACGGGACGCGTCATCCCGAAGGAGGATCGTGATGCAGCACGTCGCAACCGGCTCCCAGGCCCTGCCCCGTGTGCCGTCGCTCCCCGCTCCCGTCTCGCTCCGCGAGGTCCTGCCGTGGGCGCTGTTCGCCCTCGCGCTGCTGGTGCTGATCTACTTCGTGGCCATGGACCAGGGCGCGACGTCGGTCCTGCCGGGCACGTACATCCACGAGTTCGTGCACGACGGGCGGCACCTGCTCGGCTTCCCCTGCCACTGATCGCCTCCTGACGCTGCCGTGGCCAGGGCGCTGCTGATTCGCGGCATGGTCGCCGGCCTCGCGGGCGGGCTGGCGGCCTCGATCTTCGCGTTCCTCGTTGGCGAGCCCGCCGTGGGCTCCGCCATCTCCTTCGAGCGCCAGCGGCTGGCGGCGGAGGGAGCGGCACCGTACATGGAGCTCGTGAGCCGCGACCTGCAGAGCACGCTCGGCCTCGCGACGGGCGTGATCGTGTACGGAATCGCGCTGGGCGGCCTCTTCGCGCTGGTGTTCGCGCTCCTCTACGGACGCGTGCGGAACGCGACGCCGGCGCGGACGTCCGCCTGGCTGGCCGCGGGCGCGTTCGTGGTCGTGTACCTCGTGCCGTTCCTCAAGTACCCGGCCAACCCGCCGGCGGTGGGCCAGCCGGAGACGATCGGGTCGCGCACGACGCTGTACCTGGCCATGCTGCTGGTCTCGCTGGCGGCCGCCGCGTACGCCCTCTGGCTGTACCGGCGGCTCGACACCCGCGTCGGCCGGGACCGGGCCGCGCTCCTCTCGGCCGGCGCGTACGTGCTGGTCGTGGTGGTCGCCGGGCTGCTGCTTCCGGGCGTGAACGAGGTCCCCGCCGGGTTCCCCGCCACCACCCTCTACAACTTCCGGATCGCGTCGATCGGCATCCAGGCCGTCACATGGACGACCGTCGGCCTGCTGTTCGGCTTCCTGGCCGAGCGGGCGCTCGACCCCGACCGGTCCCCACGGACCGGCCCGGCCGGGGCCCCTACGCTCCCCCGGCGGTGACGATCATGTCCGTGATGAACCCGGCGACGAGTCCCAGCAGGACGCCCACGTAGAGCAGCTCCTTGCGCCCCGCCCGGTGGGCGACGGCCAGGAGCTGGATCACCACGAACAGGATCGACCCGGCCGCGAGCGCCAGGAAGACGATGCTGACGGCGTCGCTGGTGAACTGGCGGCCGACCAGCGTGCCGATGAACGTCGGGCCGCCGCCGATCAGGCCCATGAGCGCGAGGAAGCCCCACGAGGGCCGGTCGTCCTCGGCCGCCAGCGGCGCCACGATGCCGAAGCCCTCGGTGGCGTTGTGGAGCGCGAACCCGATCACCAGGACGGTCGCGAGCCCGATCGCCCCGACGGCGGCGCTGCCCCCGATGGCGAGGCCCTCGCCGAAGTTGTGGAGGCCGATGCCGATCGCGATCAGCAGCGCGAGCCGCCTCGCCGCCGACCAGTCGGAGATGCCGGCCCGCCTGGCCGCCGTCTCGCCGGGGGTCATGGCGCCCGGCCCGAACGCGCGCGGCGCGCCGCGGGCGGCCAGCCAGCGCTCGTAGTACACGAGGCTGAGGAGCCCGACGGCGATGCCGCCGATGAAGAGCAGCCCGTAGCCCACGACGGGCCCGAAGCCGCCGGTGCCCTCGTGGAGGGCGCCCAGCGCCCCATCGACCGGCTCGAACGCATGCCCGAGCACATCCCACACGAGGAACAGCAGGATCCCCACGGTCAGCGCGTTCAGGAGCTGGCGCAGCGCCGGACGCGGGCTGCGCAGGCGGCCCACCGGGAGGCCCAACAGGATCGTTCCCCCGGCGATCAGGCCGAGGATCAAGGTCTGTGCTTCACTCATCGACTGCGACTCTCTCTCCCCCCGGTGCCCTGGCTCGGGGCCGCGGGCCCGGCCGGATTAGCACCTGCTATCTGAAGGGTTAGCTTACGCTAATCGACGTCCCGCCCGCTGCGCCGCCCCTGCTTCAGGCCGGTCGACAGCTTGGCCGTCACCTCGCGCCGGACCCGGGGAGCCGTCTCCCTGGCGTGCTCGTCCAGGAACCGGGCGACCGCGCCGGGGTCGTGGCGGACGAGCTCGCGCAGCGCCCACGAGAGCGCCTTCACCACCATGTCGTCGCGGTCGCCCACCAGACGCTCGCAGACGGCGATCGTCCGGGGCGCGTCGCCGTGACCGCCGCGGCTGGGCACGTTGAGGCCGGTGGTGGCCACCAGCGCCGCCCGCCGCCACCAGCGGTCGCCGGAGGCGGCCCAGCCCATGACGTCCGCATCCCTCACGCGCCCGCCCAGCCAGGCCGGCCCGGCCACCAGCGTCGCGAAGGCGTCGACGTCGCCCCAGGAGGCCAGGCGCCCCGCCAGCCGCTCGGCGGCGTCCGCGTCGACGATCGCGATCGCGCCGGGATGGTGGAGCGCCACCTCGTAGGCGAGGAACCTCGGAGCCGGGGTCCCGGTCAGCGCCTCGGCGACGGCCAGCGCGGCGTCCGGCGCCTCGGCCCTGAGCGCGGACGACCACCGACGGCGCACGGCCCGCAGGTCGGCCAGCGACGGGTGCGGCTGGGCGGCCAGCTCGGCCGCGATCGCGCCCGCGATCCGTTCTGCGGACGTCCCGATGGTGGAGGTCATCGCACGATCATGGACTTCTCGTCCGCGAGGATGATGCCCGCCGGGCCGCGCCTGCCCTACGGTGTGGCGGTGCGGTCGTTCGCGGTCAGGGCGCTGGCGAGCCCCGTCGCCGACGTGGCGCTGGCGGCCCTGCTGACGGCGTTCAACCTGGCCTGGACGGGAGGGCACCCCGTCGCGGTGGCGGTCGCGCTCTGCGAGACCGCGCCGATCGTCGTCTGGCGGCGCTGGCCGCTGGCGGCGCTGGGCGTCACGTCGGCGGCGGCGATCGTCGCCATCCCGCTCGGCTTCGCGCCCGCCCCGGCCAACTTCACAGCCATCCTGCTCTCGCTCGGCTCGGTGGCCAGCGCGTACGGGACCCGGGTGTCGCTGCCGGCCGCGGCGATCATCCTGGCCGGCACGGTCGTGGTGGTGCGCGAGGCCGACCCGGTGGAGATCGGGTTCGAGCTCGCGCTGGTCTGCTCCGCCTGGGCGTTCGGGTCGAACGCGCGCGGGCGTCGGGAGCTGACCCGTGCCCTCGATGACCTGGCGGCCAGCGGCGAGCGCGAGCGGCGGGAGGCGGCCGCCAGGGCGGCGGCGGACGAGCGCGCCCGCGTCGCGCGGGAGGTTCACGACGTGGTCGCGCACAGCCTGAGCGTCATCGTCGTGCAGGCCGGCGCCGGCCGCCGGGTGGCCGGCGAGTCGCCCGAGGAGGCCACGCAGACGCTGGCCTCGATCGAGTCGACCGGCCGCGAGGCGCTGGGCGACATCCGGCGGCTGCTCGGCGCGGTGCGCCGGGACGGCGCCGCCCCCGACCGCGCGCCGCGGCCGAGCCTCACCGGGCTGGACGCGCTCCTCGACCGCTACCGCGCGTCCGGACTGCACGTCGAGACCGCCGTCGACGGCCTCCTCGACGACCTCCCGGCGACGATCGACCTGTCGGCGTACCGGCTGGTCCAGGAGGCGCTCACCAACTGCCTGCGCCACGCGAGCGGGGCGCGGGTGCGCCTCTCCGTCCGGCGCGACGAGCGCGCGATCTCGATCGAGGTCGTGAGCGGTCCCGGCGCGCCCGGCGCCGTCCCCGCGGCCGTTCGCGGCGACGGGCACGGGCTGCCCGGCATGCGCGAGCGCGTCGCCCTGTACGCCGGCGAGCTCGAGGCCGGGCCCCTGCCCGACGGCGGGTGGCGGGTGCGGGCCGTGCTGCCCCTGGAGGCCGGCCCCTGATCCGCGTGCTGATCGTGGACGACCAGGCGCTGGTCAGGGGCGGGTTCCGGATGATCCTGCGGCCGGAGCGCGACATCGAGGTGGCCGGCGAGGCCGGCGACGGCGAGCAGGCGGTGGTCGCCGCGGCGCGCCTGCGGCCGGACGTGGTCCTGATGGACGTCCGCATGCCCGTCCTGGACGGGATCGAGGCGACCCGTCGCATCGTCCGGCGCCGGCCGGCGACGCGCGTGCTCGTCCTGACCACGTTCGACCTCGACGAGCACGTGTACGACGCCCTCGACGCCGGCGCCAGCGGCTTCCTCCTCAAGGACATCGAGCCGGAGCGGCTGCCCGAGGCGGTCCGGGTGGTCGCCGCCGGCGAGGCGCTGCTGGCGCCGACCGTCACGAGGCGCCTGATCGGCCGGTTCGTCCGCTCGCGGCCGGCGAGCGGGACCGGGCGCCCGGCCCCGCTCGACCCGCTCACCGACCGGGAGTCGGAGGTGCTTGGCCACCTGGCGCGCGGCCTGACGAACCAGGAGATCGCCGCGGCCATCGGGGTGGGCGAGACGACCGTCAAGACGCACGTCGCCCACCTGCTCGACAAGCTCGACCTGCGCGACCGGGTGCAGGCCGTGATCTTCGCGTACGAGACCGGCCTCGTCCGACCCGCCTCCTCCTGACGGACGAGGCCGCGGCGCGCGTCGTCCGGCCGGAGGACGACGGCCCCGGGCGGCGCGGCGACGATGGGCGCCATGAGCATCACCACTCGCCTGCGGCGACCCGGCTGGATCGCGATGACCGTCATGGCCACCCTGGTCGCCCTGGCCTCGGCGCGGTACTTCACGCTGAACCCGGCGACGTTCATCCCCAACCAGGTGCAGACGTACCTGGCCAACCTGGGTCCGCTGCTGCTCCACGTCGGCGGCGGGGTCGTCGCGCTGGCGGTCGGGCCGTGGCAGCTCTGGACCGGCCTGCGCACCCGGCGGCCGGCCGTGCACCGGTCGCTGGGCCGCGTGTACGTCGCCGCGGTGTTGGCCGCGGCCGCCGGCGGGCTGCTGCTGGCGCCGCTGTCGCAGGGCGGGCCGGTCGCCCACCTGGCGTTCGCGACCGGGGCCGTCGGCCTGCTCCTCGTCACCGGCATGGGCTTCCTCTCGATCCGGCGGCGGCGGATCGCGGCGCACCGGGCGTGGATGGTCCGCTCGTACGCGCTGATCTTCGCGGCGGTGACGTTCCGGCTCTGGCTGGGCGTCCTCACCGCCATGGGCCTGCCGTTCCAGCAGGTCTACGCGTCCGGGGCGTGGGCGGTGTGGTTCATCGACCTCTTCGTGGCCGAGGCGCTGCTGGGGGTGGGAGCGGCGGCCGCCGCCGGGCGGGCGGCCGTCAGGAGCGCGTGAACGCCGACGTTCCCTCAGCCGAGGCCGGCCTCGCGAGCGCGAATAGCCGCCTGTGTCCGATCGACGACGTGCAGCTTGGCGAGGACGTTCGACACGTGGTTCTGGATCGTCTTCAGCGAAACGCCGAGCTGGGCAGCCATCTCCTGGTTGGTCATGCCGCGGGAGATCAGGTCGAGCACCTCGGTCTCCCGAGCCGTCAGCTCCGGGAACGGGGCCGGCGGCCGGACGGCGGTGCCGTGCCTGAAGAAGAGGGCCAGCCGCTCGGCGACAGCGGGTCCGAAGATCGCGTCCCCACGGGCGACCGACTCGATCGCCCGCGTGATGTCGCCCGCCTCGGCGTCCTTCAGCAGGTAGCCGCGCGCTCCGGCGCGCAGCGCGGCGAACACCGACTCGGGCTCCTCGTACATGGTCAGGACCAGCACCCTGACGGTGGGCCGCGCCGCGAGCACCGCCCGCGTCGCCTCGATGCCGTTCATCACCGGCATCCCGATGTCCATGAGGATCACGTCGGGCGCGAGGTCGACGGCCAGGCGGACCGCGTCCTCGCCGGACGAGCACTCGCCGGCAACCTCGAAGCCAGGCACCGAATCGAGCAGCTGCGAGATGCCGTCGCGGAAGATCGGGTGGTCGTCCACGATGAGGACGCGGATCGGCGCCACGCTCAGGCCTCGGGAGCGCAGGGGAGGTACGCCGCGACGCGGCCGCCGCCTTCCGGCGACGATCCCACCTCGAACGTTCCTCCGAGCTCCTCGGCGCGCTCGCGCATGGAGCCGAGGCCGACGCCGGGCCGGGCGCCGGACGCGATGCCGGCGCCGTCGTCCGCCACCTCCAGCCGCACGCCGTCGCCGGCCACCACGAGGCTCATGGTGCAGCGCCGCGCCCCGGAGTGGCGGACCACGTTCGCCACGGCCTCCTGGGCGATGCGGTACGCGGCGACCTCGACGGCGGCCGGCAGGGGCGGCACCCGATCGGGCCGCTGGAACGTGAACTCGAATGCGTCGCCGGCGCCCTCGCCGACCTGCTCCAGCGCCCCGAGCAGGCCCAGCTCGTCGAGAGCCGGCGGCCGCAGCGCATGGACCAGGCGTCTGATGTCGGTGATCGCCAGGCGCGTCTGGGCGGCCAGCGCGGTGAGCGCGTCGCGCTGGGCGGCATCGGCGCCGGCTCGGTTGCGGGCGGCTTCGAGCTTCAGCGCGAGGCTGACGAGCTGCGGCGCCACGCCGTCGTGGAGATCGCGACGGAGGCGCCGGCGCTCCTCGGCGCGCGCGCTGACCAGCCGTTCGCGAGACTGGCGCAGCGCAATGTCCAGCAGCACCGCGTGGGCGGCGGCGGCGACGTGGACGGCGAGCTCCCGCACCAGGGCGAGGTCGCGGGGGGAGAACGGATCGCGGGGACTGCGGGGCGCGAGCCGCAGCTCGCCGAGCTCTTCGCCCTGGTGCGCGAGCGGGACGCGCAGCAGGCTCGCCGGCGGCTCGGGCGCCTCGCCGGCCGCGTGCACGCTCCCATCTCGCAGGACGACGGCGGCGTAGGGCAGCCGGAGGGCGGTGGCCACGGTCGTCGCGATGCGGGGGAGCACGCCACCGCCCGCGACGCTCTCGTCCAGCGCGACCGCGAGGCGCCGGAGGAGCCCGCGAGGATCGTCGCGATCGCCGTACATCAGGCGGTTGACGGCGCGCTGCAGCACCTGGCGCAGCGGCTGGAACGCGACGGCGACGAGGCCGGCGGCGGCGAGCGACAGGAGTGCCTGGCCGCGCCCGGCCAGCAGCGCCTCGGCGCCGACCACGATCGCCAGGTACGCCGCGAGAAGGATCGCCGCGACGGCCGAGTACACGGCGGCACGGTTGATGACGAGGTCGACGTCCCAGAGCCGGTAGCGGGTGACCGCGACGGCGATCGACACCGGCAGGGCGAGCGATCCCAGCGTCACGACCGCGAACCCGACCGCCGCGCCGCCGGACGTGGGCGCCAGCGCGGGCACGAACGCCCCGATCGCCGTGGTCGCGATCGCCGTCACGAGGCCCACCAGCACCCACCGCGTCTGCGCGCGCGCCGCCGGGTCGGAGGCGCGACGCCAGCGCCACCCCGCGCCGGCCAGGCCGCCGAGGAACCCGATCGCCATGAGCTGGCCCCAGAGGTCGGGGGGATCGCCGGGCGGGTACACCGGAGTCGTCAGCATCACGGCGAGGAGCGCGGCCGCCCAGGCCGCGTACGGCACGGAGGCCCAGCGCGGGAACGGGCGCCCGGTCGGGAAGATCAGCAGGAAGCCGACGACCAGGGCGACCAGCAGGAACGTGCCGACCCGGGCCGGCACGAACAGCCCGGGCCGGGCGGCGAGGGGGTCGGTGTACGGCGCGCCGCAGCCTCCGAGCACCGCCACCATCACCGCCGCGTACATCGCCATCGGCTCCCGCGATCGCGCCGCCACGACGGCCGCCACGAGGAAGCACACCAGCGTGAACACGAGCAGGGTCGCGGTTGCGAACGCGGCGTACGTCGGGCGCGCGGCCCCGGCGAGCGGAAGCCCGAGCACGAACAGCGAGACGGCCAGCAGGGCGCAGAGCGCCCCGCCGGCCTGGCCCGCGCGGATCACCAGGCGACTCACGCGACGGCCACCGCGGGCGCCGGACGAGGGCCGCGAGCCAGGGCGAGCGCGACGCCGGCGGCCGGGATCCAGATGATCGGCAGGAGCTGCGCGAGCTGACCCAGGTTGACCGGGTCGAGGCAGCCGGCCAGTCCGGCCACGGCGATCGCGACGCCCGCCCAGCCCAGCCAGCGCGGGATGGCTCCGGTCCGGATCGCGCCGAACGCCGCGCAGCCGATGAACATCGCGAGGCTCGGCCAGCTGAGGAAGTAGGTGCCCCAGTTGAGGTCGGCGAGCAGGATGACGCTCTGCGCGTCCAGGCCGTGGCCGGCGCCGGCGTCGCGCGCCGCCATGATCCCGAAGGACACGAACACCGCCGACACGTTGACGACGCCCGCGGCGAGCGCCGTCCTCCCGAGCAGACCGCGGTCGTCCTCCGCGCGGACTGGCGCCGCCGCCCGGACCATGAACGCCACCAGCATGAGGGTGCTGAGCACCTCCAGCGCGAGGCCAACCCAGACGCCCGCGGGCGTCGGGGTGGCGGCGACGCGCGCCGCGGTGGCGGCCGAGGGAAAGATGTCGTACGGGACCGGGTTGGAGGCGCCGCCGACGACGACGCCCGCGATCTCCAGGGCGCCGTACGCGAGACCGGCGAGCGCGCCGGCCGTCAGGAACTTGCGATCCGACATGTCCGAATTCCTCCTCGGAGTGTGGCCGAGGTCAGCCTCGGCCTGCTGGGAGGATCGAACAGGGCCGTTTCCCGAGTCATCGGCGGCCTTCCCGTCCCGGCGGGAAATGTCGCGGGAAGCGCGGCGACAGCGCACGGCGTCACATCGTGACGGCCGCTGTCACGCCTCCGGGGTGACGCCTCTCCCCCGGAGGCGATCCCACCCACAGGAGACCCACATGTCCACCCTCACCCTGCACGTTCCCGAGGTGATCCCCCCGCACCTCCTCTCCGCCGAGACGTGGAAGCGCCTGGACCAGCTCTTCGCCGAGCTGGACGGCCTCGGCCGCGTCGACGCGCGTTCGCGCCGCACGTACCTGCACCGCCCCAGCCTGGAGCGCTACCTGCACGCCCACCTGCCAGGCGGTCTGGCCGACGAGATGCTGGCCGACCTGGCGTCGCTGCCGGAGCAGGTGCTCGCCGGCGACGAGCAGCCGGGCCTGGCCGCCGTGCGCTGGAGCACGCTGCTCGCCCGCATCGGCCCATTCGATCCCATCCCCGACCTCACGTACGGTCGCCTGGGCCTGAGCGAGTCCTCGACCGGAGCGGACCTGCGCGCCGCCCTGGAACGGCGGTTCCCCGGCATGCCCGGCGCGATCTTCGACGGCGATCGGCTCCGCCAGCTGCAGGCGGCGATCGTCGGCGGCGACGCCGCGCAGCCGCGGACGACCGCAGGCGAGTTCATCCGCTGCGTGAAGCGCCACCTCGGACTGCTGGCGGCGATCGTGGTCATCGCCCTGATCGTCCCCATCCTGGCCCTGGTGCTGGCCGCGCCGGCCGGCGCGGCCGCGCTGTTCGCGGCGCTCGGCATCGCGATCAACGTCATCGGCGTCCTGGTCGGCTGCCTGCTCGACCCCAACCTCGGCTGACCGGCCGTGGGGCCGGTCGGCCGACCGGCCCCACGCGCTTCGCGGCCGTCCCGTAGACTGGCCCGCTGATGGGAGCGCTCATCCTCCGTGGCCGGTCGCCGATGGCGTCCGGCGGAGGCGCCGGGTAGAGGACAGCACTTTCTCGGCGATGCCGCGGTCGCCGCGGCGGTCGTCGAGAACGCCGGCGTGGCCGGGGCCGACCTGGTCGTGGAGTTCGGAGCCGGTCATGGCCGCCTGACCGAGCAGCTCGCCAGTCGCGCGGGCCGGGTGATCGCGATCGAGATCGACACCAGGCTGGCGGCGCGCCTCGACGCCAGGTTCCGGGAGCTGCCGAACGTGACGGTCGTGCACGGCGACGCCCTGGCGGTCCCGCTCCCGCGCCGGCCGTTCAAGGTGGTGAGCAACCCGCCGTTCCACATCACGTCGGCGCTGCTGCACCGCATGCTCGACGACCCGGCCCTGCCCCTCCAGCGGGCGGACCTGGTCGTCGAGTGGGGCGCCGCGCTGGCGCTGACCGGCGTGTTCGGACCCGCTCACAAGGCCCGCCGCTGGCTGCCGCGCTACGAGTTCCTGCTGCTGCGGCGCCTGGCGGCCGGCGCGTTCACGCCGGCCCCGCCGCGGCCGGCGGCGGTGGTGTCGATCCGCCGGCGCTGACCTCAGAGCGCGCCGCCGACCAGCAGGCACCACGTGTCGAGGTCGGCGCGCCCGGTGGACGCCAGGCGCCGCCGCTGCTGGAACCCGCGCACCGCCGACTCCGTGCCGGCGTCGAACCGGCCGTCGATCGAGGGCGGCGGCCCCGGGGCCGCCGCCCGCAGCAGACGCTGCAGCGCCTCGACCTGGGGCCCGCGCGACCCCGGCCCGAGCGGAACGACGAGCCGCTCCCAGGTCGACCGGTCGACCTCGCCGGACACGTGCAGCCCGCCCGACCGCTGGAAGCTCTGCACGCCGGCCTGGGTGGCGGCGCCGAAGACGCCGTCGGCTCCGGTCGGCCCGACATCCTGCCCGTGGGCGATGAGGAGGAGTTGGACGGCGCGGACGACGTCGCTCTGCGCAGTCAGGTCATAGCGCTCGGTCGGCCAGGCCCGTCTCGACGCGGACTGGGCGGAGGGCGCCCAGAGCGCCGCGTCGGCGCAGCAGACCGCCAGCGTCAGGGCGAGCACGGCGGCGGCACCCAGCCGGCGTGTCAGCCGCGCGGTGGTCGCGGATGCCAGGGCCCGCGCGGCCGCCGGCTCCGCGGCCCCGGCCGGCCGGAGCAGTCCGAGCTGCTCGGCGTCCCGCTCGAACACCTCGCACAGCCGGCGCCGGTGCAGCCCGGTCGGGCTGACCACGCCGCGCTCCCAGCGGCTGATGTACGCCGGGTCGACCTCGAGCCGCTCCGCCAGGTAGGCCTGGGTCCAGCCCCGGCGCTCACGCTCCCGGCGCAGCAGGCTCAGCGCCCTCGGTGCGCTCCGCCCCACGGCGACATAT
>Ga0066903_100005012_pt1 | contig 11373 bp, 8 predicted proteins | sample PanSoiMetaGPlot1_FD_67491 | JGI IMG/M metagenome (GOLD analysis project Ga0066903, IMG submission 67491) | Tropical forest soil microbial communities from Panama analyzed to predict greenhouse gas emissions - Panama Soil - Plot 1 (version 2) | ecosystem: Environmental > Terrestrial > Soil >...
GGCGACGGTGAAGGGACCGCCACAGAAGCCGATCACTGCCTTGTCGGGCGCGAGCTCGGCGCGTACCAGCCGCACGGCCTCGAGCACCGCCTCGGACGGCTCCCCGACCTGGAGGCGCTCGACGTCGGCAGCGGTCCGGATCGGCTCCTCGATGACCGGCCCGACGCCCTCGACGAGCTTCACGTCGACGCCCATGGCGACGACCGGAGTCATGATGTCCGCGAACATCACGGCCGCGTCCACGTCGTGGCGGCGCACCGGCTGAAGCGTCACCTCGGCGCACAGCTCGGGCGTCATCGCCAGCTCGAAGAACGGATGTTTCTCCCGCAGCGCCCGGTACTCCGGCAGCGACCGCCCCGCCTGCCGCATGAACCACACCGGCGTCTGCTCGACGGCCTCCCGGCGGCAGGCCCGGACGAGCAGCGGTTCCTGCGCGGGCACCCGCCTAGACTAGTGCGGTGCCGGGACCGCTCGTCGCACGCTGGCTCACGTGGATGCTCGACGAGCCGCGGGCCGGCGCGCTCGGTTCCGCGCGAATCGAGATCGAGAACGCCGGCACGGCGACGTGGCGCCAGGACATCGCCTGCTCGTACCACTGGCTCGACGCGCTCGGCAACCCGATCGTCTGGGACGGGATCCGCACGCCGGTGCCCCGCCCCGTCGAGCCGGAGCAGCGGATCACGCTCCGCGTCGACGTGCGCGCCCCGATCCCGCCGGGCCGCTATCGCTTCGCGCTTGACCTCGTGGCCGAGCACCGCGCCTGGTTCGGAGAGGTCGGCCCGGGAGGCCCGGACGAGGAGCTCGACGTCCAGCCGCGCGTCGAGGCCGTGAGCCTGGGCGAGATCGCCGACGTCCATGTCCCGCCCGGATGGGAGCTCGCGCCCGGCGCAGCGGAGCTCCTCCTGGCCGCGCACGCGGAGGGCTACGCGGTCGTCGCCCCCTCGGTCGACGCTCCTCGCCGCCTCCGCCGGGCGTTCCAGCCGTGGAGCGACACGGCTGGCCGCAACCCCGGCTTCGCGCATCCCCTGCTCTGTCCATCAGTCCTGCACGGCATCGAACTCGAGCGCCTCCCCGAGGTCGAAGGGCTCCCGGCCTTCGCCGCGCCGGCGGCCGAGCCGTGGATCTACGACGGCCGAGCCTCGGTCGGCCCGGCCTAGAAGCGGTCGAACGCCCCCGTCCGCCGGCCCTCGCGCTCGAACAGCACGACGAGTACGAGCCCGACCGTCATGTAGATCGCTCCGATCCCGGCCTCCTTCCCGAGCAATCCCCCGATCTGGCTCAGGCCGGCGCCCGCTGCGACCGACCGCGCCGCCTCGATGCCGTGCGTAAGCGGCACGATCGAAGACAAGGACTGCACCGCGTCGGGCAGCCTCTCCAGCGGCACGTTCGCACCCGAGACGATCAGCAAGCCGCCCGCCATCACGTCCGCGAACAGCCCGACCGAGCGCCCGCGCAGGCCGAGCGAGCCGATGCAGAGTCCGAGTCCCGCACAGGTGAAGCAGCTGGCGAGCAGGGCGAGCACGAGCGCCAGAGCCTCGTTCCGCCCGACGTGGACGTCGAGTATCGCCGCGCCGCAGACGAACGCGATTGCCGCGACGAGGAAGCCGATCAGCACCGTCGGAAGCGCCCTCCCGGTGTACATGACCAGCCGGTTCACCGGCGAGGCCATCAGGAGCGGCAGGGTCTGGAACCGTCTCTCGCCGCCGATCGCCTGCCCCATCCCGAACATCGCGGCGACGGACGCTGCGCAGAACGTGTTCCCGATCAGGAAGAAGGCGTCCGATTCGACCCCCGCGGAGCGGCCGAGGTAAGCGAAGAAGAGAATCTGCGCGATCGGGTAGACGACCAGGATCGGCACGAACACGTACGGGTTGACCCAGCCGAAGAGCGCGCGGCAGCTCGTCACGCCGCAGGAGAAGAAGACGCGCATGCCGTTCACGCGAGACGGAAGCTCGCGCGGTCACGGGCGAGCCGCTCGAAGTAGGCGAGGCAGACGAGCGAGACGGCGAGATAGGCGAGGCTGACGACGACGCACATCCCGATCGAGGGCCACGCGGACCCGCCGAACGCGGACTCCTTGATCGCTCGGAAGCCCCAGGTCGGCGCGAGAACCCACGAGATCGGCCCGACCCATGCCGGCAGCAGCGAGAGCGGGAAGAGGAGCCCGGTGACGATCCAGACCGGGTACTGCAAGGAGACCCCGAGCGCGAACGCTGCGCGGTAGAGGATGAACGTGGACGCCGCGATCAAGCCGAGCAGCCCGATCGCGATCACGCACGCGAGCAGCGCGACGACGAACGCGAACGGGTCGTCGATCGTGACGGGGATACCGAACAGCAACCGCCCCCAGACGATCGTGACCACGAGCCCGTAGATCCCGAACGCGCCCGAGGCGATCATGATCGGCGCGATCGTGCTCACGAGCGGCACCGGCGCCGCGACCAGCAGCTCGAGGGTGCCGAACACGCGCTGGTTGTCGAGCGCGCCCCCCGCGCCGACGATCACCTGCGCCCACATCATCATCACCGCCGTCCCCAGCGCGGCCGCGAACAGGAGGTGCGGGCTCTCCTTGGCGTCGAGAAGGTAGAAGGCGATCGACGCGAGGATGATCGGCCAGATCAGCATCGCCGAAATGTCGAAGCCCGAGCGCATGAGCTGGAGCAGCTGCAGGCGAACCCCGGTGACGAAGACCCGGATCATGCCTCGCGCACCAGCTCCACGTAGGCGTCCTCGAGCGTCGGCTCGCGCGACACGACCTTCCCGACGGTGACGCCGTCGAGGAGCCCGAGCAGCGGTTGGACTAGGGACGCGTCGGCCGCCTGGACGAGGACGACCTGCGCCTGGTCGTGCGTCTCGAACGAGACCGACGCGACGCCGTCGAGCGAGCGCAGGCGGTCGAGCGTCCGGTCGTCCACGCCGTAGGTCTCGATCTCGATCACGGTCCGGTCGGCGACCGCCGCCTTCAGCTCGGACGGCTTGCCCTGAGCGACGATCCGGCCGCCCGCGATCACGGCCACGCGCTGGCACAGCTCGTCGGCCTCGAACATGTAGTGCGTCGTCAGCAGGATCGTCTTGCCCGCCTGCCGCAGTCCGGCGACCGTCTCGCGCAACTCCCGCGCCCCGACCGGGTCGAGCCCGATCGTGGGCTCGTCGAAGAAGATCACCTCCGGATCGTGGAGCAGCCCACGGGCGATGTGCAGCCGCTGGCGCATCCCGCGCGAGTACGTCTCGACGCGTTCCCCTTCACGCCCGCGCAGGCCGACCATGTCCAGGAGCTCGCCGATCCGCCGGCTCTTGTCCCGGATCGGCACCTTGTAGACGTCCGCGAAGAACTTCAGGTTGTCGAGCCCGGACAGGCGGTCGTAGAGACCGCGATCGCCGCCGAACACGTAGCCGATCCGGCTGCGCAGCTCGCGGTGCTGCGTGGCCGGGTCGAGACCGAGGACGCGCGCCTTGCCCGAGGTCGGCAGCAACAGCGTCGTCAGGACCTTGATCGTCGTCGTCTTGCCGGCACCGTTCGGCCCGAGCAGGCCGAAGAGCTCGCCCGCGTCGACCGAGAAGCTGACGCCGCGCAGCGCCTCGACCTCCTTCATGCCCCGCTTGAAGGTGCTCGTCCGCGAGCGATAGACACGCCGCAGGTCGTCGACCTCGATGACAGGCATCGACCTGACGCTAGACGATGGCCGTACGAGCTCGGGCAGCCACGAATCTCAGGCTATGGAGAGAGCGCAAGCTCCACGGCGTCGCGGAGCGACAGCTCGCGTCCCGCTGCCAGGGCACGCTGGAACGCGTCGCTGTCGAGCTTGGCGATCCGTGCTGTGCAGGCCTCTCGATGGCGGATCCATCCGCCGAGCGGCGCACCGACACGGTCGCTCTCGATCGCTCCCCAGAGCCGGCCGGCACGCTCCACGTCGCCGCGTTCTGCGGCGACAGCGGCGAGCACGCCGACGCCGAAAACGCGCCCGCCGTAGTCACGCATGTCGTCGGCCAACGCGAGCGACTCGCGAGCCTTGCGCTCGGCTTCGTCGATCCGTCCGGCCTCGAGCGAGAGCGCCGCAAGCTCGCCGAGCATGCCTGCATGCCACCAGACGAAACCTGTCTCCTTAGCCAGGCGGGCGCTCTTGCCGACGAGGTCGAGCGCAAGCTCGATGTCGCCCGCGTCCCTTTCGATCGCCCCCTGTGTCCCGATCGTCTGGGCGAGCCCCCACACGTAGGCGTGGCGCTCGTGGATGGCGTGACTCTTGGCCACCAGCTCGCGCGACTTGTCGAGGTCACCTTGCCTCATTGCCCGGAGACCGAGCCGATGAAGCAGCGTCGCGCGTCCGCGCTCGTCACCAAGCTGCTCGAAGACGGCCAGGCTGTCTGCGTACAGCTGTGCCGCCTTCTCCTGGTCGCCGGAGATGTCGGCGGCGCTTCCGTAGGAGCGGAGCGCGTGCCCGAGTACCTCGGGATCGATCTCGGCCGGCGCCGTCTCGAGAAGTGCGGCGAACCACCGCTGGCCCTCACGGGGATCGTTGACGACCCAGAACTGCTCGAGCGCCACGGCGATTCGGAGTCCGAGCTCGATCCGATGGGCTGCGATCGCCCATGTCAGCGCAGCGCGCAGGTTGTCCTGCTCCGCGATCGCGATTTCGAGCCGCTGACCGCCGGGGCGTAGCGTGCCGGCGTTGAGGTTCGCATCCTCGGCGACGCCGGCGAAGTAGTCGGCATGTGCACGCCGAACGTCGTCGCCCTCGCCGGAACCGTCCAACCCATCGCGCGCGAACTCGCGAATCGTCTCCAGCATGACGAAGCGACCGTGGCGAAGCCGCACGAGGCTCTTGTCCGCGAGCGATTCGACGAGATCGTGGGTTGCCGTTGTGACGGCCTCGACCGCCGCGAGCGTCGCGCCACCCCGGAAGACAGCGAAGCGCCGGAAGAGCCGCTGCTCGTCGGGGTCCAGCAGCTCATAGCTCCACTCGATCGTGGCGTGGAGAGTCCGCTGCCGTTCGGGCACGTCTCGTCCGCGCGTCACGAGGAGCGGGAGGCGATTCCCGAGTCGCTCGAGAAGCATCTCCGGCTCGAGCACGTTGACGCGGGCGGCGGCCAGCTCGATCGCGAGCGGCAGACGGTCGAGCCGCTCGCAGATCTCGGCCGCCAGCGCGTAGTCGACCTCGATGTCGTGGGAGATCCGAGCGATGCGCTGTCTGAAGAGCTCGACGGCCGAAGACCCGGGGAGAGGCGAAAGCTTGTACTCCCGCTCGGCGGCGATCCGGAGCGGCTCCCGGCTCGTGGCGAGAACGCGAACGCCAGGGCCTGCGCCGACGACCTCCGCAACGTCCCCTGCAGCGGCGACCACCTGCTCGAAGTTGTCGACGACGAGGAGGCACCGTTCCTCGCGGAGACGGCGGCCGAGATCGCCGTCGATGCTCAACGTGTGAGCGATCGTCGGCAGGACGACTCCGGGGTCGCGTACCGGCGTGAGGTCGACGAACCAGACGCCGTCAGGGAACCCATCGGACGCCTCCGCCGCGGCGGCAAGCGCAAACCGGGTCTTTCCGATGCCGCCCGGGCCCGTGATGGTCACGACCCGTTCGTCGTGGAGAGCCCGAATGACGTCCTCGAGCTCTTCCTCCCGCCCGACGAGCGGATTCGCCGGGACGGGAAGGTTGGACTGGTAGAGGGTCTTGAGTCGGGGGAAGTCGCACCCCCCGAGCTGAAAGACTCGTTCGGGAGCGACGAGATCCTTGAACCGGTGCTCGCCGAGGTCGCGGAGGACCGAGTCGACGAGCGGCCTGGTCGACACGGACACGAGGACCTGCCCCCCGTGCCCGGCGGCGGCGATTCGTGCCGCCCGGTGGACGTCGCCGCCGATGTAGCCCTCGTCCGTGAGCAGAGGCGTCCCGGTGTGGAGCCCGACGCGAACCTGGATCGGGCCCGAGGCGAGGGCGTGGGTGAACGCCTCTGCAGCCGCGACTGCCCCCGGCGCGGTCGGAAAGGCGAAGAAGAAGGCGTCTCCCTGGGTGTCGATCTCGACGCCGCCCTCAGCCGCACAGGCCGCGCGGATCAGGCGTCGGTGTTCGGCGAGGGCCGCCGAATACGCTTCCGCGCCAACGTCGTTGAGCAGGCGGGTCGAGCCCTCCACATCGGTGAAGAGGAAGGTGACCGTGCCGGTCGGCAGGTCGGTTCGCATCGAGCGTGATCATCCGCTCGCCGAGCGCGTCCGTCCAGTCAGGTCGCTTCCGGTTACAACTCGACGGCGATGCGATCGTCGACGCGGCTGAAGACCCAGGCTCCGAGCGCGAGGGCGGCGGCGGCGGCGCCGACCGTGTAGAGCACGTCCGTCCAGTGCGGCCACCGGCCGAGGTAGAGGGGTCCGCGGAGGGCCTCGATCGGCGGGGTGATCGGGTTGCCCCAGCGGAGGATCTCCTTCAGCGTCGGGTGCTGGTCGAACTGGTCGAACGTGTACAGCACCGGCGTGAGGAAGAACCACGGCAGGAGCGCGGCCGAGACTATGTGCTCCACGTCGCGGAAGACGACGTTTGCCGACGCGATCGCGAGAGCGAGGCCGGCCACGAGCGCGACGACCAGGGCCGCGAGCGGGATCGCGACGAGAAACAGGCCGCGCGTGCGCGGGAGCACGATCAGGTCGATCACGATCAGCACGGCGAGCATGGCGGCGAAGGCGACGAGCTGCGTCGCGACGGTCGAGAACGCGACGAGCTGGCGGGGGAACCGCACCTTCCGGATCAGCTCGGAGTAGTCGACCATCGACCGAGGCGCCGATTGCAGCGACGTCGCGAAGAAGACCCAGACGGCCAGGCCGGAGAGCAGGTAGAGCGGGTAGTGGTCGATGCTCTCGACGACCTGCCAGAGCACGGAGAACAGCAGCAGGTAGACGCCCATGAGGATGAGCGGGTTGGCGAGCGACCACGCCACTCCGAGGACGGAGCCCTTGTAGCGGGCACGGAAGTCGCGCCGGAACAGGCTCCCGAACAGCTCGCGGTACCTGACCAGGTCGACGTACACGTCCACGGCAATGAGTGTAGGAGCCTCGGCCGCGGACACGGAGAATGTGGAGACCGAGTGGGCGGCCCACGACGCCCGGAGTGCCCCCATAATCGGCGGATGGCCACGCGCGTCACGCGCACCAGAGAGCGGGCCACCGCCCTTTCCTCCCGCTGCCAGGAGTGGATGGACTGCCAGCCGCCCGAGTCGATGCGGGGCGTCGCCATCGACGCCTGGAAGCGGTACCGGGAGGTGCAGGGGCCGCTGGAGTCGGCGCTCCTGACCATCTACATCTTCGTCGCGATCGTGCCCGCGCTGCTCGTGATGGAGGGCTACCTGGAGAGGGATCCGACCGCACTGGCCGACAGCGTCATCGACCATTACGACCTCTCTCCCACGACCGCGCAACTCGTGCGGAGCGTGCTCTCGCAGGGACAGGAGCACCATCTCGGCGCCGCCCTCCTCGCGATCGCGAGCGCGCTGTTTTTCGGAATCAACTTCGGCCGCGTCCTCCAGGACGTCCACGTGCGCGCCTGGGGACTGACGCTCCCGAGCCGCACGACCGACCTCCACCGGTATGCCGCCACGCTGCTCGGGCTGTACGGCCTGATCCTCCTCCTGCTCCTTCAGGTGAAGGAGCTGAAGGACCACGACGCCTGGGCCAGGATGGCCCTGATCCCGGGCTGGATCGTGCTGCTGTCGCTCTACTTTCTCTGGGTCAAGCGAATGCTGACCTACAAGCTGGTCCCGAGGCGCGACATGCTCCCGGCCTCGGTGATCACGGGCGCCCTGATCGTCGTCATCCTCGTGTTCTCGAGCTGGGTGATGGAGTTCTGGGTCAACCTCTACGCCAACGACTACGGAGGCTTCGGCGTCGTGATGGCGATCTTCTTCTGGATCGGGTTCAGCTCGGCGGCGATCGTCCTCGTGTGCAGCCTCTCGCCCGCCCTCGCCGGGCGGAGGCACATCCGCCACGGGGACACCTGACCGGGCCTCGCGCCACGAGTCGATCCGTCCCGGCGAGAGCCTACGCTACGACGGTCACGAGCCTAAACATTCACCTAACAGGCCGTCAGTAGCTTTGTTGATCGTGCCGCTGCCGACCGAGAGAGAGGCGGCGCGATGAGCGCCATTGTTTGTCTAGTGGCCCTGCCGGTCGCCGCGCTGACGATCTGGGCGCTTCTGCGCTCGCCGGTCGCGGCGCGGGTCGTCGCTGCGCCGCGGCGCGACCGCTGGCACGAGCGCGCGACCCCGACGTTCGGCGGGATCGGGATCTTCGCCGGCTTCGCCGCCGCGGTACTGCTCGCCGTCGCGGTGCAGGCAGTGGGCGCGGACGCGGAGCTGTTCGGTGTGATCGGCGGCGCGGCGATCGTCTTCGCCGCCGGCCTCGTCGACGACGTCCGCTCCCTTCCGCCCTGGGGCAAGCTCGGCGCCCAGATCGCCGCCGCCGCCGTGGTACTCGCCTCCGGCCTCCGCGTCGAGATCGTCTCCAACGGCGTCCTGGCCGCGTTCCTCGGCGGACTCTGGCTGGTCGGCATGACGAACGCCTTCAACCTACTCGACAACATGGACGGCCTCGCCGGCACGCTGGCGGTGATCGCCGCCACGTTCTTCGCGATCGACGCCGTGTACCTCCACAAGGAAGACCTGCTGCTCGTGCTCTCGCTATCGATCGGGTTCGCGGCGCTCGGGTTCCTCCCCTTCAACTTTCGCCCCGGCCGGCCTGCGGCGGTGTTCATGGGCGACTCCGGCAGCCAGGTGCTCGGGTTCGTTCTCGCCGCGCTCGGGCTGGCCACGAGCTGGAAGGTCGCGGAGTCGACCGTCGCGACGCTGCTGATCCCGCTGCTCGTGCTGGCCGTGCCGATCCTGGACACGGCGCTCGTCACCGCCGTCCGCTTCGTCGAGGGCCGCCCGATCACGCAGGGCGGCCGCGACCACACGTCGCACCGGCTCGCCCGCGGCGGCCTCGGCGAGAAAGGGACGGTCGTGCTGCTCGCGATCGTCGCCGCCGGCCTGGGCGCCTCCAGCCTCGCCTACTCGGCCTACGGCAACAGCCGCGTGACGCTCGTCGGCGTGCTCGTCACCTTCGTCGTGCTCGTGCAGTTCGCGGGCTTCCTCACCGACCTCGACCGGTCCGGCGCGGGCACGGCCGACCAGCCGGTGCGGCTCCGCAAGATCGTCTTCGCGCCGCGGCGGCTCGTGGAGGTGCTCGTCGACTTCGTGCTGATCAGCCTCGCCTTCGGGGTCGCCTACCTGCTGTTCACGACCGGCGACGGGACGACGAACCAGAAGCACATCTTCGTTGTCTCGCTCCCGGTGATCCTGGCCGTTCGCTACCTCGCGCTGATCGGCTTCGGCCTCTACGGCAGCGTCTGGCGCTTTGCCGGCGCCCGCGAGGCGCTCGCGATCACGGCGGCGGTGGTCGTGTCCGAGCCGATCGCCGTCGGGATCGTCTGGGTCAGCTTCGGGCCCTTCGGCGACTTCCCGGCCAGCATCTTCGTCGTCGACGCGCTCTTCTGCATCGCGCTGCTCGGCGCCTCGCGCTTCGGGCAACGGGCGCTCCACCACGCGCTCCGGTCGGTCCAGGACCGGGAGGCGCGGCGGCGTACGCTCATCGTCGGCGCAGGCCGCAGCGGCCGCAGCCTGCTGCGCGAGTTGCGCGAGACCCCCGGCGAGCACGTCGTCGGCTTCGTCGACGACGATCCGCAGCTGCGGCGGCGGCGCATGCAGGGCGTGCCGGTACTGGGCAGCCTCGACGAGATCGAGCAGGTGCTCGCGGAGGCGCGGCCGGATGTCGTGCTGGTCACGATCCCGCAGGCGCCTCGCGGTCGCCTCGACGCCGTCATCGCCGGCTGCGAGCGTGTCGACGTGAGCTGCCGGTTCGTCCGCCGCGAGCTCGATCTCGACCCGGTCGTCGTCCTGGGAGCGGGCGTCGAGTGACCGCCCAGGCCGGCGAGCCGGCCGCCCCAGCAGCCGAGAGTGCCTGGTTCGATCGGGTCTACCGCGCCATCCCGCTGGCGACCTTGTTCGTCGCCCTGCTCGCGCTCTACGCCTGGGAGGCGGCGCGGCACTCCTCGCCCTGGCTGTTCACGGACGAGCTCGAGCTGTCGCAGATCTCGCGCTCGATCGAGGCGACCGGGCACGGAGGGCGGCGCGGCGACCCCTACTTCTGGCAGACGTTCTACACCTGGCTGATCGCGCCTGCCTGGGCAGCGAGCTCGACCTCGACGGCGTACGAGATCGTCAAGTACATCGGCGTGATCGTGATGACGCTCACGGTCGTGCCGACGTACTTCCTTGCGCGCACGATCGTCTCCCGGCGCGCCGCCCTGTTCGCGGCCGCCGCCACGGCCGCCGTGCCGGCGCTCGCCTACGCGCCGATGATCCTCGAGGAGCCGCTCAGCTACCCGTACGCCGCACTCGCGTTCCTGGCGATGGCGCTCGCGCTCGCGCGGCGTACGTGGTTCTGGATCGCGGCAGCGATCGTCCTGTCGCTCCTCGGCGGGCTCGTCCGCGGCGAGCTCGGCGTGCTACCGGTGGTGCTCATCCTCGCCGCAGGCATGTACGCGGCGACGGGCGAGGCGGGGCGACGATGGCGTTCGCGCTTCAGCGTCTGGGACTGGGTCGGTGCGATCGTGCTCGGAGTGGGCGCAGTCATCCTCTTCAGCGGCCTGGTCGGGAAGTTCTCGCAGAGCTGGGCGATCGCCACCGGCAATTACCGAGGACGGATGCTCGACTACGGGCTGCACGCCGCCGGCTCGCTGACCATCGGCCTCGGCCTCCTCCCCGTCGTCGCGGCGCTCGCGGCCCTGGCTCGGCCGCGGGACGAGGAGCGCACGCCCGAGCTGCGCGCATTCACGAGCCTGTTCGCCGCCGCCGCGATCGGCTTCGGGATCTACACGGCCGTGAAGGCCTCGTACCTGTCGACGGTCTTCGGTACGACCGTGCAGGAGCGCAACCTCATCTACCTCGTGCCGCTCGTCTTCGTCGGCACGGCGCTCTGGATCGACCGGCCGCGCCTGCGCTGGATCCCGCTCGCGGCGGCCGTCGGCTTCGTGGCCTACCTGATCGTGGCCACGCCGTACCAGCTCGACAACGTTCCCGCAGTGGACTCGCTCGGCGTCGCGATTGCCCAGATGTTGAACCGCGACCCGTTCTCGTTCGGGCACGGGGGGATCGAGTTGACGTTGATCGCGGCGCTCGCCGTCGGCGTGGCACTGCTCGTGCTTCCGCGCTTCCTCGGGCGCCGGTCCGGCTGGATCCTCGGCGTGACCTCGGCTGCCGCGGTGCTCGTCCTCGCCTGGGGCCTGACGGGCCAGATCGCGGCCGCGAGCTACTCGAACGACGCATCCGAGTCGCTGATCCAGAACTACCCGCGGCCGCTGA
>Ga0066903_100005013_pt1 | contig 11373 bp, 9 predicted proteins | sample PanSoiMetaGPlot1_FD_67491 | JGI IMG/M metagenome (GOLD analysis project Ga0066903, IMG submission 67491) | Tropical forest soil microbial communities from Panama analyzed to predict greenhouse gas emissions - Panama Soil - Plot 1 (version 2) | ecosystem: Environmental > Terrestrial > Soil >...
CTGCCCGACGCCGCCGCGGGCCGGCTCTACCTGGCCTCGGTGACCACCGAGCCGGGCAAGGGCGGCGACCTGCTGACGGCCGAGGCCCAGGCGTGCCTGCTGGGAGGCCTGCTGCGCATCGACCGGGAGGCGCCGATCGTCACCGGAGGCCGCCACGCGGACGGCTTCCTGGTCACCATGCGGACGCCTGGCGAAGCGTCGCCCAGCCAGGTCGACCTGGTCTACGCCGCCCGCGACCAGCTCCGGCTGGAGGTGATCGGCGAGTGGCGGCCGCTCGGCATGCGGGCGACCGAGAGCGTGCCGATGCGGCTGGCGGGGGCCGTCCCCGAATGGCAGGTCGTCGGCGAGCACGGAGGGTTCCGCCGGATCGTGGGCGAGGTGTTCGGGCCGCTCGCCCACGTCGGCTGGGCGGCGGCCTGGCTGGGCAGCGCGGCCGGGGCCTGCAGCCGGGTGATCGGGCAGGTCAGGGGGCGCTCCCACCCCGGCCGGTTCGATCCGGCGTCCGAGCTGCTGCGGACCCGCCTGGCCAGGGTCCGGGCGCGGCTGGACTCGATGCACGCGCTGCTCAGGCACACCCTGGCCGTGCTGGACTCCCACCCCGACGCGGCGAGCCCCCCCGTGCAGCTCCTGGTCAACGCGCTCAAGACCGAGACCGCCGAGGGCTGCTTCGGGGTCGTCGACGAGCTGATGGAGCTGGCCGGCCTGGAGCACGGCTACCTCGACCGGTCGTCACTCGGCCTCGACCTCGCCTTCCGGGACCTGCGCTCGGCCTCGCTCAACTACGGGAACGACCGGCTGCGGCTGGCCTGCGGGTCGCTCGCGCTGATGGACTCGGGTGTCCGGCTCGCCTGATCCGGCCTTCCGCGCCCTGGTGGCCGGGGCTGCGGACGGCGCGGGGACCGCCAGGGCGCTGTGGCGGCGCCTCGGCCAGGCGGGCGCGCTCGACCGGCTCCGGGAGGCCGGGCCGGGAGCGGCGGTCGACGCCGGCCTGCTGGACGACCTGCTGGCGGAGCTGGACGCCCGGCTCCCGCCTGGACTGGTCCTCTCGGTCTGCGTGCAGGTGGCGACGGTCATCCCCCTCCTCCGCACGGCAGCCGCCGTCAGCCCGCTGGCGGCCGAGGTGCTGGCGGGCGCGCTGCGGGGGGAGACGATCGTGGCCCTGGCCGCCACCGACGCCGGCGCCGCCGGCTCCGCCCTGCTCGATGCCCGGACCGAGCTGCGCACGGAGGGAGCGGCCGTCCTGCTCGACGGCGGCAAGGACTGGATCACCAACGCCTGCCACTGCGACCACGCGCTGGTGCTCGCCCGCCGGCGGCCGGCGCGGCACTTCACGAGCTTCAGCTGGGCGCTGGTCCCGGCGGGGCGGCAGGGCGTCTCCTGCCTGCCCGCGACCGCCGAGCACTTCACCGGCGCCGGTCTCGGCCACCTCCGCTTCGCGGCGGTGAGCCTGGGCCCGGCGCACGTGGTCGGCCGGCCGGGCCGGGCGCTCGCCGAGTTCGCGCTGCAGATCGGCACCGAGCGGCTGGCAGGAGCCCTCTGGGCCCGCGCCCTGTGCCGCCGCGTCCTCGCCGAGACCCGCGACCACCTGCGCCGCCGGCCGCTCGGCGAGGGCACGCTCTGGGACAACGCGGCCGTCAGGGAGCGCTTCGCGCGCTGCCTGGTCGAGTGGCGGGGCCTGGACGCGCTGTGCGCCGCGCAGCGGGTCGATCCGGGCCCGACGAGCGCGTCGATGGCGCTCAAGGCCGCATGCGCCGAGGGCGTGGACCGGATCCTCGGCGGGTGCGTGGAGCTGCGGGGCGCCGACGCCTTCCGCGACGGCGGCCTGGCGGGCCTGCGGGCGCAGACGGCCATGTTCGGCATCGCCGGAGGAGCCACCGGGGCGATGCTGGCCGGGGTCGCGGACCACGCCGACGAGCTGCTCGGCCTCGTTGGTGAACGTGATCTGAAGCATTGAGGCAAGTTCTTGAAAGAGACGCGGGTGGTCGTAAGACTCGGCTCCGCCGGGCGTGTGAGTCCGTCTTCCCGAGATCGCCGGGCCTCAGCTCCAGACGCGGAGCGATGCGCCGCAGGCGCCTCCAATGTCCCGGACGGAGGGGGGATTCTGGAAGGGGGGGCCTGCCCCCTCTTGCTCCAGGCCGCCCGTGAGGGCCCTGGCGCTGGCGGGAGGGGCCGTGGTGGCGGCCAGCGCGATCGCGGCCCTGCGCTGGGAGCCCCATGCCTGCGATCTGCGGGAGGCGAGCCGGCTGCCGCCGTGGCTGGTGACCGAGCGCCTGGCGGCCCGGATCCTGCTCCGCCGCCTGGCCGGCGAGGTGGTCGGCGGCGAGGCGGCCGCCTCGCCCCTGGCGGCCAGGGCCGAGGGCCAGCCATACCTGGTGACGCGACCGGACGTGGGGATCAGCCTCTCCCACACCGACGGCTGGGTGGCCGCCGCGGTGCGTCCGGGCGGGGCGGTCGGGATCGACGCGCAGGTCCCGGTCCCGGTGGAGGACCGCCTGCTGCGGCGCTGCTGCAGCCCCTCGGCGCTCGCCGAGCTGGGCTGGCTGCCGGGGCCGGTCCGGGAGCTGGAGTTCGCCTGGATCTGGTCGGTCCAGGAAGCCTGCGTCAAGGCCACCGGCGCCGGCGTCAAGGGCCGGCCGTGGACGATCCGGGTCGAGGTCGGCCAGCGGGGCGGACGCTGGCGGGGCGTGCGCTGGCGGGCGCTGCGGGACGCCTGGCCGATCCCGGTCAGCTGCGCCCAGTGCCCCGGCGGGTGAGGCCGTGCGGGGCCTGAGCTGCTACACGGCCAACCTGCACCGCTACCTGGCCGCCGAGTCGGACGCCTCGGCGCTGGTGGCCGGCTCCGTCCGGCTGGCCGTGCGCGTCGACTCGGCCCGCGGCCTCCTGGCCTTCTCCCACCACGAGCCGTCGCTGGACCGGCTGCCCGACGGGTCACGGCTGCGCTACGCCGGCGCCCCGACGCCTGCCGAGGCACTCGCCGCGGTGGCCGGCGAGCTCGCCGAGCACGGCCGCGCCCTGGTCGTCGTCGACAGCTCCCGGCTGCCCTGGTCGGTGACGCGGGCGGGCCCGCCCACCCCGCACTGGCTGCTGGTCGACGGCCGGCGGGCCGGCGGCTGGCACGTCGTCGACGGCTTCGCCGCCCTCCTGCCCGCAGGCGAGCAGCGGCCCCACCACGGCTGGTCGAGCGAGGGATGCCTGCGCGAGGCGATGACGCTGCCCGGACACTGGGCGCCCGAGCACGAGCTGCGCATCGCCATGGCCTTCGGCTCGCCTGTCGCCGTCCCGCCCGGCACCGCCCTCTGGCTGAGCCGGGCACCTGGCGGCCCCTCCCCCGCATCGGGGGAGGGCCCGCTTGCCCAGGGTCGCTGGCTGCGGGGCGACGCCGAGGTCCTCCCCTTCCTCGCCTCCCACCTGGTCGAGCGGGGTGCCGCCGCCTCGGTCCACCTCGACGACCTCTGGGCGGCGGCCGCCCACCGCTCCTTCTCATATCGCTGGCACCTGGCCCACGGCGCCGGCCGGCCGGGCCTGGAGGCGAAGCTGGCCCACTGGGAGCGCCTGCCCCAGCTGATCCGCTTCGCGATCGAGTCCGCCGGCCGCGGCCGGCCACGCCCGTCCCTGGTCCGCTCAGCCCTGGAGCTGGTGCTGGCGGCCGGGGAGCCTCAGGGGTGAGCCCGACGCTCTGGTCCTGGTTCGCCCGCAGCGCGGAGCGCCACGCGAACGCGCCGGCGCTGGAGGTCGGCGGCGAGCGCCTCACCTACGGCGAGCTGGACGAACTGGCGGCCCGGGCGGCATCGGCAGTCTCCGCCGCCGCCGGCGGGAGGGCCCGCGCCGTCGGCCTCCGCTGCTCGCGGAGCGTGGCCGCGTACGCGGGCTACCTGGGGGCGCTGAGGGCTGGTGCGGCGGTGGTGCCCCTGAGCCCCGCCCTCCCCGTCGCCAGGAGCCTGGCGATGTGCCGCGCGGCGGGCGTCGCGGTGGTGGTCGCCGACGACGCCGGCGCCGCCGAGCCGCTCGACGAGGCCGTGCCGCTCGTCCGGCTGACCGGGACGTCCTGGCGGAGCCGGCCGGCCGAGGCCCCGGCACCGCCGCCCGACCCGGCGGGACCCGACGACGTCGCCTACGTGCTGTTCACCTCCGGGACCACGGCGCGGCCGAAGGGGGTGCCGATCCGTCACCGTCAGCTCGCCGAGTACCTCGCCTTCTCCATCGACCGGTACCGCGTGGGGCCCGGCTGCCGCCTATCCCAGACCTTCGAGCTCAGCTTCGACCCCTCGGTCTTCGACCTCTTCGTGGCCTGGGGCGCCGGCGCGACCGTGGTCGTGCCGCGGCCGGAGGAGGTGCTCACGCCCGCCAGGTTCGTGACCGGCCGCGGGATCAGTCACTGGTTCTCGGTGCCGTCGGTGATCCCGCTGGCGCGCCGCCTGCGGGGCCTGCCGCCCGGAGCGATGCCGGGCCTGCGCTGGGGCCTCTTCGCGGGCGAGCCGCTGACGCTGGACCAGGCGGCGGCGTGGGCCGCCGCGGCGCCCGCCGCGGTGGTCGAGAACCTCTACGGCCCGACCGAGCTGACGATCACCTGCACCGCCTACCGGCTGCCGCGGGCGTCCGACCGATGGCCCGGCACCGTCAACGGGACCGTCCCGATCGGCCGGCCGCTGCCCCACCTGGAGGGCGTCGTGCTGACCGGCGAGGGCGCACCGGGCGTCGAGGGCGAGCTGTGCGTCCGGGGTCCCCAGCGCTTCGACGGCTACCTGCACCGCGCCGACGACGACGGCCGCTTCCTCCGACTGCGGGAAGGGATCGGCGCGCCCGCACCTCCGCCCCGGACCTCCGATGACTGGTACCGCACCGGGGACCGGGTGCGGTGGGAGGACGGCGAGCTGGTGCACCTGGGGCGGACCGACGACCAGGTCAAGGTCGGCGGGTACCGGGTCGAGCCCGCCGAGGTCGAGTGCGTGCTGCGCGAGCACGCGGGAGCTGACGAGGTCGTGGTGCTGGCCGTCGACGCCGGTGCCGGCCGGGCCGAGCTGCGGGGGTTCTACACGGGTCCGGGCTCCGAACGCGAGATCCTGCGGCACGCCCGGCGGCGACTGCCCTCCTACCTGGTGCCGGCCCGGCTCCTGCACCTCTCCGAGCTGCCGCTCAACCCGAACGGGAAGGTCGACCGGAACCGCCTCCGGCAGCTGGGGGCGCAGCCGGACCCCCTGGGGGCCGATCCGCTATAGGCGCCGTGTATGCCGCGGGGGCAGGCTGGGCACGCGGCGTCGGCGCGCGAGTTGGAGGTGACGATGCGTGACGGGCTGAGCTCGGCGCAGATCGAGTCCTACCGCGAGGACGGGTTCGTCGTGATCGAGGACTTCCTCGACGACCACGAGGCCAGGCACCTGCGCGAGACCGTGGCCGGCGCGGTGGCGGCGCGCGGCGACGCGCTGACGCCTCAGGACTTCCATGCGCAGCGGGAGCAGGCCCGGCACCGCGCGGTCAGCAGCCTGCAGGTCGCGGACCGCCAGCAGCTCCTGATCGCGTTCAGCAAGCGCCGGCCGAGCTGGCTCCGTGTGCTCTCACAGCACATGAACCTCTGGCAGACCGACGACGCGCTTCGTGAGTTCTGCCTCGACCCGCGGCTGGGTCGGATGGCCTGTGAGCTGGGCGGGCTGGACGGCGTCCGGCTCTGGCACGACCAGACCATGCACAAGCCGGCCTGGGGTGAGCCCACCGGCTGGCACTTCGACACACCGACCTTCTCGTTCTCGCACCCCTGGACCAGCACGTTCTGGTTTGCGCTGGTCGACACCGACCTGCGCAACGGATGCATGCACTACATCCGAGGCAGTCACAAGCTGCAGCTCCGCACCAAGGGCAACTGGCGGCTGGACGGGCTGCGCCTGCTGAATCCCGAATGGGACGCCGCCGACCCGGTGCCCTGTCCGGTGCGCGCGGGCGCCCTGATCGTGCACAACGGCGATGCCGCGCACGGGGCGGGTGCCAACATGACGCCGCGGTCACGGCCTGCCTACACGATGACCTGGATGCCGGTGGGGTCGACCTTCAACGGCACCCCCAACATCTTGCCAGACGAGATCCTGGCCACGATAGCGGTCGGCGATCCGCTCGAATACGACGATCTCTTTCCAGCGGTGTACCGGCGCTGAAGACACGCATGTGGACCGTCGACTACCCTGACCGACCGTGAGCGCCACCGCAGCGCGCAGCCGCCTCGCCATCTACGGGGGGGCGCCCGTACGCGGTCCCGAGAGGCCGTGGCCGCGCTGGCCGGCGCCCTCAGCGGAAGCCGAGCGCAATCTCCTCGCCGTGCTCCACAGTGATCGCTGGACGCTGACCAGCCCCTGCAGCGACGTCGTCCTGTTCGAACGCCGGTTCGCGGAGATGTTCGCGCGGTACACGCGCACGCGGCACTGCGTGCCGGTCGATCACGGATCCAGCGCCCTGGTGATCGCCCTGGAGGCGCTGGGCCTGGACTTCGGCGACCGGGTCCTGGTGCCGTCCCTGACCTGGACGGCTTCCGCGACGGCGGCCCTGCGGGCCGGCCTGGTGCCGGTCCTGCTGGACGTCGACCCGGACACCGGCTGCGTGGGGCCGGCCCAGCTCGACCTCGGGGCAGGCGCCAGGGCCGTGATCGCCGTGCACTGGTCGTGCGCCATGGCGGACGTGCCCGCGATCTCGGCCGCGGTGGCCCCGCACTCCATGGCGGTCGTCGAGGACTGCGCCCAGGCCCACGGGGCCGAGTGGCTCGGGCGGCCGGCGGGCTCGCAGGGACGCCTGGGCTGCTTCAGCATGCAGCAGGGAAAGGTGCTGACCGGTGGCGAGGGCGGCGCCGTGGTGACCGACGACGACGCCCTGGCCCAGATCCTGGAAGAGCTGCGGGCCGATTCCCGGAGCTACCGGCCCGATCGAGGCCGGCCGGGCGAGTCCGAGCTGGTCGAGAGCGCCAGCACGATGGGCGCGAACTTCTGCATGAGCGAGTTCCACGCCGCGCTCCTCTGCGCCCAGCTCGGGGTCCTGGACAGCCAGCACGAGGTCCGGGCCCGCAACCACGCGCTGCTGGCAGACCTCGTGGAGCCCATCGAAGGGGTCCGGCTCCTGCGCACGCCGCAGCAGCAGACGCGCACCTCCATCTACGAGCTCCCGTTCGTCTTCGACGTGCTCTCCGCGGACATGACGGCGGCCGGCGTCGCGGCCGCCCTGACCGCGGAGCTGGGGAGGCCGTTCTACCTGACAGACACGCCCCTGCACCGCACCCCGCTGCTGCGGCCCTGGACGAAGCCGACGATGGCCCCGCTGGCAGCGGCGTTCCTCGAATGCAACCGGCAGCGGAGCTTCCCGCACGCGGACCATCTCTTCGAGCACGTGGTAGTGACTCATCACAGCGCCCTGCTCGGCGACGAGCGGGACATGGCCGACATCGCCGCCGCCATCGCCAAGGTGGCGGCGCTGGCGACTGGATCCGGCTGAGGGTTCGCGCACTGGAGATGCGACCGTGTGAGGAGAGGTCCGCCAGACGAATGAGTCACCGCTCGACAGTCAGGCGCCGACCTCGGACCACCGGCGCCCACAGTTGCGCGTCGTGCAGGTCCCCCCCACACCGCCTGTACTGCGACTGTACGCCCGGACTGTAGCGATGTAGGTGGTGGTGAACGCCGCAGCGCCCTGGTCTCGCCGAGCACCACCTGGTTGGAAACAGGGGGGAAGACATGTCACACGGACGACTCGGGAGTGCCGTCGCGACCTCACGACGCCCGACAGCATCGCCCGCCGGGCGGTATCGATGATCCCGGGCAGGCCGGCCTAGCACTCTCGCCGGTGAGAGAGATGAGGTTCAGCCTCTTGGGACCGTTGGAGGTGACGACGGACGCAGGGCCGCTCCCGATCCGCGCCAAGCGTCTGCGCGCGCTGCTGGCCATCCTGCTCCTGCACGCCGGGCAGGTCGTGCCCATCGAGCGGATCGTGGACGGCATCTGGCCGGAGGAGCCGCCGCGCTCGGTCGTCGAGAACATCCGCACCTACGTGTCGCAGCTGCGCTCCATGCTCGAGGGCGCCGCGGGCCGGCGCCGCCGCCTGGAGAGCCATCCCGGCGGCTACCGGCTGCTGGCCGACCCCGAGGAGCTGGACCTGCTCCGCTTCACCTCGCTGGCCGCGGACGGCCGGCGCGCGCTCCAGATGGGCGACTGCTCCGGTGCCGCAATGCTCCTGACCGAGGCGCTCGAGCTGTGGCGCGGCGCGCCGCTGCCGGAGCTGGACCTGGGGCCCGCCATCCGGGCCAAGACCCTCGCGCTCGAGGAGCAGCGGTGGCGGATCCAGCTCGACTGGATCACGGCCCGCCTCGCCCTGGGCGAGCACGCCGAGCTGGTGCCCACCATGCGCGAGCTGCTCGGCGAGCGCCCGCTCGACGAGGGCCTGTGGTGCGGCCTGGTCACCGCCCTCTACTCCCTCGGCCGCACTGGCGAAGCGCTCGCGGCGCTGGCCGAGGCCCGCAAGACCTGCGTGGAGGAGCTGGGCATCGAGCCGGGGCCGGAGCTGCGCCGGCTGCACGCCGCGGTGCTCAAGGGTGACGAGCTGGCCGGCGGCCACCGGGCCACGCCGGCGGCGCTGCGCGACCGCGGCACGCTGCACCAGCTGCCGCCGAGCGGGCCCGCCTTCGTCGGCCGCGAGGAGGAGCTGAGCACGATCCGCCAGCTCGCCCAGGGGCGCGGCCGGGACCGCCTGCGCGTGGTCGTGCTCTCGGGCCCGCCGGGCGTGGGCAAGAGCACGACGGCGGTCGCCGCCGCCATGGACGTGCAGGCCTGGTTCCCCGACGGCCAGCTGTACCTCGACCTGCACGGCTCCAACGGCAGCCCGCTGGAGGTGGCCGAAGCCGTCGCCTGCCTGCTGGGCGCGTTCGACATCAGGCGGGAGGCGATGCCGGAGGGCATCAGCCGCCGCCGCTCGCTGTACCGCTCGCTGCTGGCTCGCAGGCGGATGCTGATCCTGCTGGACGACGCCGCGGACGAGGACCAGGTGCTCCCCCTCATCCCCGGCCCCGGACCGAGCCTGGTGATCGTGACCAGCCGGCGCTGGCTGGGCCAGGTGGACGCCGACGGCCGCCTCGGCCTGGAGCCGCTGAGCCTGGAGGAGGCCGTGCGGATGCTCGGCAGCATCGTGGGGGCCGAGCGCGTGGAGCGGGAGCCGGCCGCCTCGCGGGCCATCGTCGAGGCGTGCGGCCGGCTGCCCTCGGCCATCCGCATCGCCGGCACGCGCCTGGCCGCCCGGCCCAAGCACCCGCTCCTGGTGCTCGCCGAGCGCCTCAGCGCCAGGACCCGCCTCCTCGACGAGCTGAGTCTCAACGGCTTCTCCATGCGGCGCCAGCTCGAGCCGAGCTACCGGACCCTCGATCCCCGGATGCAGCTGTGCTTCCGGGTGCTCAGCGTGCTCAACCCCAACAACATCACGGCGGCGGGCGTGGGCGAGCTGCTCCGGCTCCCCGTGCACGCCGCCGACCGGGCCCTGGAGGGGCTGGTCCACGAGGGCCTGCTCAGCCCCGGCCTGACATACCAGGGCATCCCGACCTACTGGATGCCGACGGTCCTGCACACCTACGCATGGGAGCTGCACGCCGTCGAGGGGGCCCAACTCGTGGGCGGCCGAAAGGCCGTGAACGGAGGTGACGCATGACGGACGACGAGCTTCGCAAGCTGATCCTGGGCCTGCTCGAGCGACAGCAGACCGTGAACGGCGCCGAGGCCGGCCCGCCCGCGGACGGCGACCTGGACCTCACCTCGCTGGAGCTGGTGCGCCTGCTCGTCAACCTGGAGGACCACCTGGACCTGGAGCTGGACGACGTGGACATCATGAACGCCAACTTCGGCACGATCGACGACATCGTCGCCCTGGTCAGCAGGTCGCTGTCGCTGGCCGGCAGGGTCGGGAGAGCGTGACCGAGGTTCCGGACGCCTGGTACAACCCGCTCCCCGACCTCGGCTTCGCGCTGCCGCCCGACCTGCCTCCGCCTCGCCGGGGGCCCAGGCTGGAGCTCAACGTGCCGGCGGCGCTGGTCCGGCAGGAGATGAGCCGGCGCCGCTGGCTGCCGATACCCGACGAGGTGCGCCGGCGCTACGGGCAGTGGCGGCCGACCCCGCTCCGGCGGGCGCACGAGTTCGAGAGGATGCTGGGCACGCGGTGCCGCATCTACTGCAAGTACGAGGGCGGCAACCTCAGCGGCAGCCACAAGCTGAACACGGCGGTGGCCCAGGCCTACTACTACCGCCGGGCGGGCGCGGCGCGGCTGACGGTGGGCACGGGGGCAGGCCAGTGGGGCACCGCGGTGGCGGCGGCCTGTGCCATGTTCGGGCTCGGGTGTCGCGTCTACATGGTCCGCTCCAGCTACCTGGACAAGCCCTACCGGCGGACGATCATGGAGCTGCTCGGCGCGGCCGTGGTGCCCAGCCCCAGCGCCGAGACCGAGTCCGGGCGGCGGGCGGCCGGCGGCGCCGCGGAGCCGGGCGGCAGCCTCTCGATCGCCCTGGCCGAGGCCGTCGAGGCGGCCGCCGAGCCCGGTGTCCACTTCTGCGCGGGCAGCGGCGAGACCTACTCGCTCCTGCACCAGACGGTCATCGGGCTGGAGGCGCGGGCCCAGCTCGAGGACCTCGGCGACCCGCCGGACGTGCTGGTCGCGTCGCTGGGCGGTGGCAGCAACCTGGGCGGGCTGGCGCTGCCGTTCCTGGGCGCCATGCTGCGCGGCGGGCGTCCGGTCCGCTGCGTGTCGGTGGAGCCGACCGCGTGCCCGAAGCTGACGCGCGGCCGATACGCCTACGACTTCACGGAGGCATCCGGCCGGGGACCGCTGCAGAAGATGTACACGCTGGGCCACGGCTTCGCGCCGCCGGCGATCCACGCCGGCGGGCTGCGCTACCACGGGACGGCGAAGCTGATCAGCGCCCTCTACCACCGGCGGCTGATCGAGGCCGTCGCCCATCCCCAGCGCGCGGTGTTCGAGACCGCCGTCGCGTTCGCGGCCGCGGAGGGCGTGCTGCCCGCGCCGGAGAGCGCCCATGCCGTCCACGGCGCCGCCGTGGAGGCCCGGCGCGCCGACGCCGAGGGCCGGAGCTGCTGCATCCTGGTCGGCGTGAGCGGCCACGGGCTGCTCGACCTGGCCGCCTACCAGGCGTACCGGGACGACACGATGCTCGACGCGACCGCCTCGGACGAGCGGATCGCCGAGGCGCTGGCCGGGCTGCCCGAGCAGCCACCCGAAGCGGACACGGCGTAGGGCGCCGGACGCCCCTCTCCCCGCGAGGGGGGACGGGCCGCGAATCAGCCGCCGGTCAGGCGGGCGTGCTGCTCCCGCAGCTCGCCCACCGGCGTGTCGGGCCGGCGGGCCACGGCCTC
>Ga0066903_100005015_pt1 | contig 11371 bp, 11 predicted proteins | sample PanSoiMetaGPlot1_FD_67491 | JGI IMG/M metagenome (GOLD analysis project Ga0066903, IMG submission 67491) | Tropical forest soil microbial communities from Panama analyzed to predict greenhouse gas emissions - Panama Soil - Plot 1 (version 2) | ecosystem: Environmental > Terrestrial > Soil >...
TGGCTACACGGCGGCGCTGTACACCTCGCGCGCGAACCTCGAGCCGCTCGTCATCGAGGGCTTCGCCTGGGGCGGGTTGCTGCAGCAGACGACCGACGTCGAGAACTACCCCGGCTTCCCCGACGGGATCATGGGCCCGGAGCTGATGGTCAAGCTGCGCGACCAGGCCGAGCGCTTCGGCGCCAAGCTCGTCACCGACCAGGCCGAGCGGATCGAGCTCGCGACCGAGCCCGGCGGTCTGCACAAGGTGTGGGTCGACGACGAACTGCACCTCGCGCGCACCGTGATCCTCGCGATGGGCGCCGAGCACAAGAAGATCGGCGTACCCGGCGAACAGGAGCTCGGCGGCCGCGGCGTCTCGTACTGCGCGACCTGCGACGCGGCGTTCTTCAAGGACAGGAACACCGTCATCGTGGGCGGCGGAGACAGCGCGATGGAGGAGGCGATCTTCCTCGCCAAGTTCGCCAGCAAGGTCACGATCGTCAACCGCCGCGACGAGTTCCGCGCGTCGAAGATCATGCTCGAGCGCGCGAGGGCGGTCGACAACATCGAATGGCTGACGCCGTACGTCGTCGACGAGTTCGTCGAGGCCGAGGGCGTGCTGCCCACGGCCCGCCTGCGCCAGGTCGACACCGGCGAGGAGAAGCTGCTCGAGAACGTCGGCACGTTCATCGCGATCGGCCACGAGCCGCAGTCGGAGCTCGTCGACGGCCAGATCGAGCTCGATGGCGAGGGCTATGTCGTCACCCAGGGCCGCTCGACGCGGACGAATCTCCCAGGCGTATTCGCGGCCGGCGACCTCGTCGACCACACCTACCGCCAGGCGGTCACGGCCGCGGGCTCCGGATGTCAGGCCGCGCTCGACGCCGAGTGGTATCTGCGCGACACCCCGCAGGTCCAGACGCCGCCGTCGCTCGAGGACATCGGCGACCTGGCCGAGGCCCAATGGGCGGCCCCGGCCGAGTCGTAGCCGACTGGCGCGTCGCGCCTACGCCATGTTGATGAAGACCGACTTCTCCTCGAGGTAGGCGCCGATGCCGGCGGTCCCGTGCTCGCGGCCGACGCCCGAGGCCTTGAAGCCGCCGAACGGCATGCTCGAGCTGACCGTGCCCCACGAGTTGACGTAGATGCTGCCGGCGCGCAGCAGGCCCGCGAGCTTGTGGGCGTTGCGCAGGTCCTTGGTCCAGACGCCCGCCGCGAGGCCATAGCTGCCCTCGTTGGCGCGGCGCGCGACATCCTCGATCGAGTCGTACGGCTGGGCGACCAGCACCGGGCCGAAGATCTCCTCGCGGACGATCGACGCGTTGTCGTCGGTCGACGTGAACAGCGTCGGCTTGACGAAGTAGCCGTCCGGGTGGGACTCGATCGACGTTCCGCCGCCGGCCACCAGCTCGGCCTCGTCGCGGCCCTTCTCGATGTAGGAGCTGACGCGCTCGTGCTGCTCGGCCGAGACCAGCGGGCCGACGAACGTCGTCGGCGCGAGGCCCGGACCCGGCATCGTCGCCTCCGCCTGCGCGGCGAGGGCGTTGACGACGTCGTCGAACTGGTCCTTCTGCACCATCAGCCGCGACGCGGCGGTGCAGACCTGGCCGGAGTTGAAGTAGATGCCCGAGAACGCGCCGGTGACGGCGGCCTCGATGTCGGCATCGGGCAGGACGATGTTCGGCGACTTGCCGCCGAGCTCGAGCGTGACGCGCTTGAGCGCCTTGCCGGCGACCTCGCCGATCTCGCGGCCGACCGCGGTCGAGCCCGTGAACGCGATCTTGTTGACGTCCTCGTGGCGCACGAGCGCCTGGCCGGTCGAGCCGTCACCGGTGACGACGTTCAGGACGCCCGGCGGGATCCCCGCCTCGAGTGCGAGCTCGCCGAGTCGCAGCGCCGTCAGCGGCGTCTGCTCGGCCGGCTTGAGCACGACCGTGCAGCCGGCGGCGAGCGCCGGGGCGATCTTCCAGACCGCCATCAGCAGCGGGAAGTTCCACGGCACGATCTGGCCGCAGACGCCGACCGGCTCGCGGCGCGTGTAGCCGAAGGTGTTGGCGACGGCGTCGGGGTGCGTCTCCCCTGGGATGCGGGTCGGCCAGCCGGAGAACTCGATCAGGTGTCCGATCGCCGCGTTGACGTCGACGACGCGCGCGAGCGTGACCGGCTTACCGTTGTCGAGCGATTCGATCTGCGCGAGCTGGTCGGCGCTGCCCTCGAGCAGCTCGGCGAGCTTGACGAGCAGGCGGGCGCGGTCGGGGGCGGTCATCGTGCGCCACGGCGAGTCGTCGGCGAACGCCGCGCGGGCGGCCTTCACGGCGCGGTCGACGTCCTCGGCTCCGCCCTGGGCGATCTCGGCGATCGTCTGGCCGTTGGACGGATCGACGGTGTCGAACGTCGCGCCGTCGGCGGCGGGTACCCACTCGCCGTTGATGAGCAGACCGTGGTCGCGCGAGATGAAGTCGCGCGCCTCGTCTGAGAGCTGGTCGGGCAGTGCGGTGGTCGCCATGGGCGGGGATTCCTCCTACGGTGTGCTGGTCGAGAAGATCGTACGCCTATCCGTGTGCGGACATCGGGGGAGGGAACCGGCGCACGCTTCGACCGTAACCTTTAGGCTCTTTAGGAGTTCTTAAGGTTGACGATGACTGCTCACCAGTTCATGTATCCGAAGGTCGTGCCGATCGCGCCGCAGCCCGCGCCGCAGGCACCGCAGCCTCCGGCCGCTCCGCCCCAGCGCTAAACGCGCTGCTCGGGTCAGGGTCGCCACCGGGTCGCTGCGGCGCCGAGACGCTGCTGCACAGCTTTCCTGACCTCATTTGTGCACTTCACCGCCTGGTTTCCACAGGCCTCGTGCGGTGCGGTCCAATCCGGGGCGAGTGTCGTGGGCCGGGTTCGACCCTACGACGCGTTGGGCGCCCCGCCGGGCGCCCTTCGCGCATCATGCCCCAAGTGCGCGCGACCGGCGGCGTAGCGACACGGCGACGCGATAGGCGTCGCCGTGACGCTCGCGCAGCGCCTCGAGCACCGTGACGACGTGCCTGGCGCCGACCATCTCGAGCCACCCGAACGGACCGCGCGGGTGGCTGAGGCCGAGCTCCATGCCGGCATCGATGTCGGCCTCCGAGCCGACCCCCTCGCCGAGCGCGAAGCTCGCCTCGTTGATCGTCTGGAAGATCATCCGGCCGAGCACGCCGCCGGGGCTGTCGCCGATCCACTGGGTGTGCGCGCCGAGCGTGGTGCAGAAGCGCTCGACCTGCTGCGCGAGCGCGTCGGGCGTCTGTTCGTCGCGGGTCAGCTCGACGAGGCCGAGCGTCGGCAGCGTGTGGAACCCGACCGTCCCCGCGGGTAGCTCGTCGTTGACGTGTAGGACGGCGCGCGGGCCGCTCGATGGGCTCTCGGGGTCGCCCGAGCAGTCGACGATCAGCGGCATCCCGCTGTAGCCACGGGTCGCCCAGCCCGCCTGCTCGGCGCGCTCCCGCAACGCCGCCGCGAGCGGCCAGTCGCCGAGGATCGAGACGCCGGCCCCGTCACCGCCGCCGACCTCAGGAGCCTCGGGGTCGGCCGGGCGGTAGGGACCGTCGCTGTCGTAGTCGTACCAGCCGTGCCCGGTCTTGCGGCCGTAGCGTCCGCTGGCCACGATCTGCTCGCTGAGCGGCGACGGGCGCCAGCGCGGCTCGCCGAAGCCGAGCTCGTAGAACGACTTCGAGATCACGAAGCCGGTGTCGATCCCGACGAGGTCCTGGAGCTCGAACGGCCCCATCCGGTAGCCGCCGCCGAGGCGCACGAGCGTGTCGATCGTCTTGGGGTCGGAGATCCGCTCGTGGGCGCTGCGCAGCGCCTCGAGGCCGAACGGCCGGTTGACGCGGTTGACGATGAAGCCCGGTCCGTCCTTGGCGTCGATCACACGGCGGCCCATCGCGATCCCGGTCGCCTGCGCGATCCCAACCGCCCGGTCGTCGGACTGCATCCCCGCGATCACCTCGACGAGCGCCATCAGCGGCGCCGGGTTGAAGAAGTGCATGCCGACGACGCGCTCGGGGCCGGGGACGGCGGCGGCGATCGCGGTGATCGGGATCGACGACGTGTTGGACGCGAGCACGCACGCGGGCGCGACAATCGCGGCCAGCTCGCCGAACATCTGGTGCTTGAGCGCGAGGTTCTCGGGCGCCGCCTCGATCACGAGCTCGCATTCGGCCATCTCGCCCAGCGACTGGACGCCGTGGACGCGTCCCGCGATCTCGGCCGCGTCGCCGTCGAGCTGACCCTTGTCGACGAGCTTGGCGATCCCGTCGCGCAGCTTGTCGATGCCGCGCTGGAGCGCGACCTCGTCGGGGTCATAGAGCAGCGTGCGCGCGCCGCTCTGGGCGGCGAGCTGCGCGATCCCCGAGCCCATCGTGCCGGCGCCGAGGACGCCGATGATCTTGGCCGCGTCAGCCATCGCCCTACGCCACCGCGTTGATGCCGGTCAGGAACCGGCCGATGATCAGTTTCTGGATCTGCGACGTGCCCTCGTACAGCGTCGTCACCCGCACGTCGCGCAGCATCCGCTCGACCGGGTAGTCGTCGACGTAGCCCGACCCGCCGTGGACCTGGATCGCCTCGTTGGCGACCCACTGCGCGGCCTCGGTCGCGTACAGCTTCGCGATCGAAGTCTCGAGCGTGTTCGGCTCGCCCTGGTCCTTCAGCCAGCCGGCACGCAGCGTCAGCATCCGCGCCGCGTCGGTGCGCAGCTTCATCTCGGCGAGCATCGACTGCACGAGCTGGAACGACGCGATCGGCCTGCCGAACTGGACGCGCTCCTTGGCGTATTGCACCGACGCGTCGAGCGCGCCCTGACAGATGCCGACGCAGCCCGAGGCGACTGAGTAGCGCCCCGAGTCCAGCGAGCTCATCGCGACGCTGAAGCCCTTGCCGATCGGGCCGAGCACGTCCTCGTCGGCGCAGAACACGTCGTCGAGCGACAGCGCCGCAGTGTCGGAGGCGTGGAGACCCATCTTTCCCTTGATGTCGGTCGCCTCGAAGCCGGGCTGGTCCGTGTCGACGAGGAACGCGCCGAGGCCCTTGTGGCCGAGCGACGGATCGGTCTGCGCGAAGATCATCGCGACCTTGGCGTGGTTGCCCATCGAGATGAACATCTTCGAGCCGTTGAGCTTCCAGCCGCCGTCGACCTTGGTCGCGCGGGTGCGCTGGTTGGCGGCGTCGGAGCCGGTGTCGGGCTCGGTCAGGCCGAAGCACCCGAACCACTCGCCCGAGCACAGCTTCGGCAGGTACTTGTGCTTCTGCTCCTCGGTCCCGTACTTGAGGATCGACGAGCAGACGAGCGACGTCGTCACGGAGATCACGGTGCGCATCGCGCTGTCGCCGCGGCCGACCTCCTGGACCACGAGCCCGTACGTCACATAGTCGAGGCCGGCGCCACCGTACTCGGGCGGCACGATCGCGCCGAGGTAGCCCTGGGCGGCGATTTTCTGAATCAGCTCCAGGTCGAAGTGATGGTTGCGAGCGTTCTCGTCGGCGCGCGCAATGACCTCGTTGTTGGTGAAGTCGCGCGCGGTCTCCTGGACGTGAAGCTGCTCGTCGGTGAGGGAGAAGTCCATTTCCGCAACGCTATAAGGGAATGGGCGAGGTCGGCGTGGTGGTCATGTGCGGGCGCTGATGGTCGGCGGCGGGTGCCGCGGGCTGTCGCTGGCGACGGCGCTCATCGCCGGCGGGCACGCAGTGCGGGCGGTCACGCGCGACCCCGCGCGGCGCGCGGCGATCGAGGCGGCCGGCGCCGAGTGCGTGATCGCCGACCCCGACCGGATCGGGACCTTGCGCTACGCGCTCGACAACGTGACCGTGCTGCTGTGGCTGCTGGGGACCGCGAGCGGGACCGACGAGCAGCTGCGCGCACTGCACGGGACGCGGCTGGAGTTCATGCTCGAACGCACGATCGACACGACCGTTCGCGGCGTCGTCTATGAGGCGGCGGGGACGGTCGGCGACGACGTGCTGGCGGCCGGAGAGGCGGTGGCGCGGCGCATGTGCGAGCGCAACGAGATCCCGCTGGCGATCGTGCGTGCCGACCCGGCAGGCTCGCATTGGTCAGCAGACATCCAGAGCGCGATAGACCACTTGCTGGCGTCTCCTGGGCTGTGAGCTACGGGTGACTACGCGAAGGATGTACTGGTCGAGACCGACTGGGTGGCGGAGCACCTCGACGACGAGTCGGTGCGGATCGTCGAAGTCGACGAGAACCCCGGCCTGTACGCCGAGGCACACATCCCCGGCGCGATCTGCCGGATCGGCGAGCGCTCGGCGCACACGTGGTTCGTCCTGCACGAGCTGCTCGGCCACGACGACGTCAAGAACTACGAGGGCTCGTGGACCGAGTGGGGCAACCTCGTCAACGTGCCGATCGAGAAGGACGTCTAGATCAGAGCCAGGAGGTTGGCCAGGATGCGCGCCGTCGCGCCCCAGATCGTGACGTCACCGACAACGTAGGTGTCGGTGTCGAACGTCATGCCGCGGCGGGTGATCGGCCGCAGGCCGTGGCCGGCGCGCAGGTCGTCGAGGCCCAGCTCGATCACCTGAGCGACCTCGGCCGCCGCGGGGTCCCAGACGTGGCCGGGCTCGATCACGCCGACGAACGGGTAGATCGCATAGCCGGTGACCATCGTGGGCGTCGGCTGCAGCGCGCCGACGATTGTGACCGCGTCGGCCGGCAGCCCGATCTCCTCATGGGCCTCGCGTAACGCCGTGTCGATCAGACCGCCGTCTGCGTCCTCGCGCTGGCCGCCCGGGAACGAAACCTCGCCCGGGTGGCGGCGCAGGTCATCGCGGCGACGGGTGAAGACGCCGTGCGCGCGCCCGTCGGAACCGACGTACAGCGGCACGAGCACGGCCGCCTCGGTGTCGCCATGGACCTCGAGCGTCACCGCCTGGGCCGGGTCCAGCAGGACTCCGGCCAAGAGGTGTTCGAGTTCGTCGCGGCTAATGAGCGAGCTCGACGCGCTCGATGCGCTCGTCGAACATCACTTCGCCGTCGAGCGTGCGGTGCACGGGGCACTTGGCGGCAATCACCTTCAGGCGCTCGACCTGCTCGTCGGGCAGGTCGGCCGGGAACCGCAGCACCATGCTGAAGCGGGTCGGACAGCCGCGCTCGGCCGGCGCGTAGCTCGCCTCGACCTCGACGTCGCCGATGTCCCAGCCCTTGCGGCGCGCGTACATCTCCATCGTCACCGCGGTGCATGAGGCGAGGCTCGCCGCCAGCAGCTCCTGGGGGCTGGGGCCGGCATCGTCCCCGCCGGCGTCGATCGGCTCGTCGCCGATCAGCTGATGCTCCCGGATCTTGATCGTCTGCTTGTACTGGCCTGCGCGCTGCGAGATCGCCTTCATGGACATGCTCCGATTCTACGCCTCTGCATACAGCTGATTGAACAACAGTCCGGTCGGGATCTTCGGGTAGAAGAACGTCGACTTCGGCGGCATGTTGACACCCGCGGCGGCGATGTCGCGAACCTGGCCGACGGGGCTCGGGCGCATGAAGAACGCGGCGTCGGCCGAGCCGTCGAGGACCATCTGCAGCGCCTCCTCGTCGGTGCGCGAGTAGTCGAGCCCGTGCTTGTGATCGATGTCGTCGTCGGTCAGGGCGATCGGCCCCTTGAGCAGCAGCGCCTCGAGGACGGCGGTGTCGAGACGCCGGTAGGGATCCGGCATCCCGTCGAGGACGCGGTCGGCGATCGCCTGGTCCTTGAGCGTCAGGCGGAAGGCCTGCTTGAAGTGGCCGTCGATGTAACCGAGCGTCAGCGGGCCGTCGTCTTCGGGCGGGCGCAGATCGGCGTGCTCGATCTGCTCGATGTCGAAGTTCTCGCGCAGCGCGGCGGCGAGCGCCTCCTGTCGCGCCGGGTCCTTGAGGTCGGTGAGCAGGCGGTGGGTGGGGAACACGGTCAGGCCCTCGTCCTGAAGGGCGACGAGCGTCATCAGCACGTAGCGGTGCTCGCCTTCGCCGCCGACCTCGTCGGCGTACGCGCGCGCCGTCTCGTAGCGGTGGTGGCCGTCGGCGATCAGCAGCTCGGTGTCGCGTAGGGCGTCGGTGACGCTCGCGAGCGTCGCGGCGTCCGCGATCCGCCACAGCTGGTTGACGGTCCCGTCATCGTCGACCGTACGGCCGTCAGGCTCGCCGGCGAGCTGTGCCTCAAGCGCCCGCCAGGCCGCGTTGCCGGGGTCGTCGTAGAGGCTGAAGATCGGCGACAGGTTGGTCTGAGTCGCTCGCGTCAGGTTGAGGCGATCCTCCTTGGGGCCGGGATGCGTGCGCTCGTGCGGGCGGATCCGGCCGGGCCCGTAGTCGGTCACACGGACGCGCGCGAAGAAGCCGTTGCGGGTCATCGCGCGGCCGTCGGGGCCCGTGTAGTCCTGGACCAGCGCCCACAGCGCCGGCTCGTCGTCGTGCGTGACCGCGCCCTCGGCGCGCCACTCGGTCCACAGCTGCGCGGCATGCGCGTACGGATCGTCCCCGGTCGGCAGGTCGACGCGCACGACGTTGTGCGGCGAGCGCGCGGCGAGCTCCTCGCGCTGCTGGGGGTCGATGACGTCGTAGGGGGGAGCGACCAGGTCCTGGAGGTCGCCCGCGACCGCCTGGTCATAGTGCAGTGCGCGTAAGGGTTCGACGTCCGCCATCCTGCGCTCGACCCTAGCGAACGCGTCTGCGGCGGCGTAACGTGCGCGCGACTCGCGGGTTTGGAGACCATGACAGCGCGCGCCCTTGCCCTGCTGACCGTCGTTGCGGCGTTGGCCGCCGCGGGGCCGACGCAGGCAGCCGGTCCGTACTACGTCTCGGCCGCGGGCAGCCCGCACCACAGCCTGCCGTGCGACTTCCTCAACCCATGTGCGCTCGACTGGGCACTCGAGTCGACCCACCTGCCGGCCGGCAGCACGGTGCTGATCGAGGCCGGGACCTACGAGGAGACGGGCCTGACGCCCATCGATGTGACGCAACCACTGACGGTCGAAGCCGATCCGCTCGCGGCGACGACGCCGCTGCTCCAGAGCGGCACGTCGTTCCAGCCCGTTTTGAAGTTCGACACGGGCTCCGACGACAGCACCCTGAGCGGCGTCGACGTCACGGCAGGCGGCATCGCCAAGCCCGCCATCGACGCTACGGTCCCGATGACGATCGACCACGTCCGCGTGTCCAGCGGGACGACGGGCATCGTCCTTGGCGCTGCCGACGGCCTGTCTCACGCGACGGTGACCGCCACCGGCAGTGGCGCGATCGGCGTCGACGCCGCGCCAACCGCGAGCATCAGCGACGCGACGATCAGTGCCACCGGATCGGCGTCGGCCAAAGCGCTGATCGCCGAGCCGCCGACGTCGACGGGCGGGGCCCAGGTCACCGACACGACGCTCCACAGCGACGGGATCGGCGTCCAGGCCAGCGGCGGACTGGGCCCCTTCGCCGTGATGCGTCGCCTGAACGTGACCGCCAAGGGGATCGGGGTCGAGGGGCTCGGCGCGACGGTTGAGCTGACCGACAGCCTCGTCGTGAGTTCCTCAAGCGACGGGCTGCAGGCGAACGCCGGGACGCTGGTCGCACTGAACGACACGGTGATCGCGCCGGCCGGTGACGCGCTGCACGCGCTCGCGGTGCCAACCGTGCTGATTCTTCCCGCGAGGCTTGACGTTCGCAACACGATCGCGCGTGGCGCCGCCGACGTCGTGGCCGACGAGGCCGGCAGCGGCGGCGGGTGTCCGTGTCTCAACGGGGTAGTCAACATCGACTACTCGAACTTCGTCACCGCGACCCGCGCGACCGACCTCGGGCACAACCAGTCGGCCGACCCGCTGTTCGTCAACCCGGGAACCGATTTCCATCCGCAGCCGACGTCGCCGGCGATCGACGCGGGGGTCAACGACCCGGCCGATGGCCCGACCGACCTCGACGGCCACCCGCGCGTACAGGGGACGGCCCCCGACATCGGCGCCTACGAGGCGACGCCCGTCGTGCCCGTCGCCCCGGGACCGGGACCCGGATCGACCGGCTCACCGCCCGGATCGACGGGGACACCCGACGAGACGGCGCCGACGATCGGCCACCTGTCGATGACCCATCGCCGCTTCACCGATCGCGCGGCCCTCACGCATCACGGCCATCGGCGCCACGTGGTGCGGGGCAGCGCATTCACCTTCACGGTGTCCGAGGCGGCGCGGGTCACGATCGCGATCGCGGCGCAGTCCACCGGCCGGCGCAGTCACGGTCGCTGTGTGCGCGCGACGCGGCGCCTGGCGCACGCCCGCCACTGCACGCGCGTCGTCTCCGTCGGATCGATCTCGCGCCCGGTCGCCAACGGTCGTGTCAGCATCGCGTTCAGCGGGCGCGTCGGTGGGCACACGCTGCCGGCGGGGCGCTACAAGGCGACGGTGACCGCGACCGACAGCGCGGGCAACCGCTCGGCGGCGCACAGCATCACGTTCACGGTCGTCGCCTAGCGCGTGCGCTGGCCGAAGTCGGTCGTGTACGTCGCGGCGGCGCTGGCGCCGCCGACCTGGACCGGGGCGCCGAGCGCAGCGCCGATGCCGATGTCGCGGTAGCGCGGGTTGAGGATGTTGGCCCGGTGGCCGGCCGAGTGCATCCACATCCGCACGATCGCCTTCGGGGTCGACGCGCCGCCGGTCCCGTAGGCGATGTTCTCGGCCAGCGCCCAGCCGCGCGCTCCGTTGAGGTACGTCGTACGGTGCACGCGCGAGACCAGCGTCGAGCCGGCCGGCGAGACGTGGTCGAAGAAGCCCTCGCGCACCATCGCCAGCGAGTAGTTGCCGGCGGCGTGCGCGAGCGACGCGTTGGCGTGCAGCGCCAACTCGCCGTGGGCGGCGCGCTGGGCGTTGAGCAGGCACAGGATCGCGGTCCGCACGACCGGCATGCTCGAGGGGGAGGGGGTGACGTCGGCGTTTGCGCACGACGGGCTCTGCGCCCCGGCGCCCGCGGGCACGAGCAGTGCGGCGCTGCAGGCGAGGGGGATGAGGAGGCGCGAGCGGACCATGGAAGCTCGGCCGGATCGGCGCTGCGCGCGCTATCCGGCCTATGCGGTCCCTCGCCCGTGCGCGCGACCTCCTTCACTCCCGAGTGCGGGATGTGGACGGCTGTTCGACGCGGTCGGCTACCAGCGCCCGTACCAGCGCCTGCGACCGCCCATGTGGCTGCCGCCGATGAAGAAGCCGATCAGCCACAGCAGGATGGCGAAGATCAGCACGTACCACAGCACGTGCGCCGCAAAGCCCAGCCCGCCGAGAATGGCGAGCAGGAGCACGAGTACGACGAGAGCGACCATCTTTGTCTGAACCTCCGGTTGGGGCACCGGCCGGCGGCCGGGTTGGACGGTCCAGATACCCGCTCACTCGCGCCGCAAGCGCGGGG
>Ga0066903_100005016_pt1 | contig 11371 bp, 8 predicted proteins | sample PanSoiMetaGPlot1_FD_67491 | JGI IMG/M metagenome (GOLD analysis project Ga0066903, IMG submission 67491) | Tropical forest soil microbial communities from Panama analyzed to predict greenhouse gas emissions - Panama Soil - Plot 1 (version 2) | ecosystem: Environmental > Terrestrial > Soil >...
GACTTCCTGAAGCCGATGCTGGCGCTCTACGTCGGCGGCATGGGCGCTCGCGACGCGAACTTCTACAACCGGCTCGCGTGCCGCTACGGCTACGAGGCCGAGGCCGCAGAGATCCAGGAGCTCTACCTCGGCGGACGCAAGAACGACGCCGCTGCGGCGGTGCCCGACGCGCTCGTGGACGAGGTCGCGCTCGTCGGCGACCGCGCGCGCATCGCGGACCGGCTGGAGGCGTGGCGGGAGAGTGCCGCGACGTCGTTGAACCTGCAGGCACGTCAGCCGGAGGCGCTGCAGGTGCTCGCCGAGCTCGTGCTGTGAACCTGGCCGCGCTCGAGGCGGCTCTCGGGGAGCGTGTGACGCGCGCCGTCCAGGTCGCCGGCGGAGCATCGAAGGAGGCCTGGGCGGTCGACACGGCCGACGGTCGCGAGCTGCTCGTCCGCCGTGCCGGCGGCGGCGTGATCCATCTCGACACCCTCTCGCTCGAGCACGAGTTCCAGGTACTGGTCGCCGCGCGGGAGGCAGGCGTCGCCGTACCGGAGCCGGTCGCGTACCTGGGCGACGTGGAGGGGCGGGAGGCGTTCGCCATGGAGCGGGTGCGCGGCGAGACGATCGGTCGGCGCATCGTGAAGACGCCGCCTGCAGGGCTCGCGAAGCAGATGGCCGAGCAGCTCGCCCTCATCCATGCGATTCCCCCGGAGCGATTGCCCTCCCTCCCGCGCGGAGATCTCCTCGAGCGACTGCAGCAGGAGCTCGACACCGTGGACGAGCCGCACCCCGCGATCGAGTTCGGGATCGCCTGGTGTCGCTCGCGGCTCCCTCTCCAGCGCGACCGCGTCGTCTGCCACGGGGACTTCCGCCTCGGCAACCTCGCGGTCGACGAAGACGGCCTCGTCGCCGTCCTCGACTGGGAGTTCGCGAAGGTGTCCGACCCACTCGAGGATCTCGCCTGGCCGCTCGTCCGCGCCTGGCGGTTCGGCGGCGACCTGCGCGTCGGCGGACTCGGCGAGCTCGAGCCGTATCTCGCTCGCTACACCGAGCTGACGGGCCGCGAGGTGCCGCTCGACGAGCTCGACGTCTGGGAGGTGCTCGGGAACGTGAAGTGGGCTGTCGGCTCGCTCACCCAGGCGCGACGCCACCTGCGCGGCGAGCAGCGAGACGTCGAGCTCGCAATCCTCGGCCGCCTCGCTGCCGAGATGGAGTACGAGCTCCTGCACCTGATCGCCCGGATCGAGGGCGTTCCGCTACCGGCTCGGCCCGCGACGGACGCTCGCCCGGACCGGCCGTCCGCAGGCGAGTTGGCCGGCGCGGTGCGCGAGTTCCTCGAGACCGAGATCGCGCCGACGCTGGGAGACCACCGCCTGCGCTTCCGGACACTGGTAGCGATGAACGCGCTTTCGATCGTCGAGCGCGAAAGCCCGCCGCCGACGGACGCCACGGCCGAGGAGTGGGAGCTGGCCCGCCGACTCCGCGCGGGCGCCCTGCGCGACGACGACCTCGTGGTTCTGAGCCACGAAGTCGCGGCCAAGCTCGCGGTCGCCAGCCCGCGTGCTCTCGACCGCTACCGCTGATCCCCGGGCCTCACCCGGTGTTTCGGAGGGCGGCAGCGATACCGGCGATCGAGCGCAGCAGCGGCAGCCGCGCCGCCTCATCCCCCGCTCGAAACGCGCGGATCAGCTCGACCTGGATCGCGTTCATCGGGTCGACGTACGGGTTGCGCAGGTCGATCGAGCGCTGGACGATCGGGTGGCGATCGAGCAGGCGACGCGCCTCGACCACGGCGAGCACCGCCTCCACGGCCCGCTCGTGCTCGGCCGCGATCAGCGCCCAGTACCGATCCGGCCGGAGCCCGGTGGGCACAAGCCCGAGGTAGCCCTCGGCGATCTCGAGACTCGACTTGGCGAGTGTCATCTCCAGGTTCTCGACGAGCGCGCGGAAGAAGGGCCAACTCTGGTAGAGACGGCGCAGCCGACGTAGCTGCTCTCCCGACAGCCCATACGAGCCGAACGCCGTCCCGCAGCCGTACCAGGCAGGCAGCAGGCAGCGGTTCTGCGTCCAGGAGAAGACCCAGGGGATGGCGCGCAGACCGTCGATCCCCTCCGACGCCGCCTCCGGCCGCACGACCGGCCGGGAGCCGAGCGGCAGGAGCGCCAGCTCCCGGATCGGCGTGAACGCCCTGAAGAAGTCCGCGAACCCCTCGTCCTGCCACACCAGCCCGCGATACGACGACTCGGCCACGGCCGCCAGTTCGTCGAGCGCCTCCCGCGCACCAGATGGGGGCTCCACGAGACCCGCCTCGCGCGGGAACTGCGTCAGCAGCGTCGCCGCGACCGAGGCCTCGAGGTTGCGCTCTGCAAGCCCCGGCAGGCCGTACTTGAACGAGATGGTCTCGCCCTGCTCGGTGAGCCTGAGCCGGCCGTCGATCGCACCGGGCGGCTGCGCCAGGATCGCCGCGTAGCCGGGGCCGCCGCCCCTCCCCGCTGCGCCTCCCCGGCCCTGGAAGAGCGTCAGCTCGACAGCGCGAGCGCGACCCAGCGAGACGAGCTTCTCCTGTGCGCGGTACACCTCCCACGTCGCAGCGAGATAGCCGCCGTCCTTGCCGGAGTCCGAGTAGCCGACCATCACCTCCTGGTCGGGCCGCGGCCGGCGTTCGAGCAGCTCGCCCACGAGGGATCCCGCGCCACGCAGATCTGCGACGGTCTCCAGCAGCGGCACCCCGTGCACGTCCAGCCCTGCGTCCGTGGCCAGCTCCTCCGCGCGGAGCACGTCGTCGGCGCTCGACGTCATCGAGACAATCAGCCGGCCAATCGCACGCGCACCGTGCCGTCGCTGGGAACGCGCAGCCGCCACGAGCGCAGCGCGCACTCGCTCCGCGCCCTCCCGTACCTCGCGCGCGTGGACACGGAGATCGAGCGACGCGAAGTGCAGGCCGAACACCTCTGCCCGCGTGACGACATCCGCGAGCGCGCCGTCGGCGATCCGGTCACCGCGGTGCGCACGGAGCGCCGCATCGAGCCGGCGCAGGTCCCCGAGCAGCGCGTCTCCGTCGGCATACCGGTCGTCGGCGAGCCGGCCCCAGATCTCCACCAGCGCAGCTCTGTACGGCTCGGCCGCATCTCCCGCGCTCAGCTCCGGAACGTCCCCGATCACAGTCGTCGCCATCCCCCACCCCTCGCCGAGCCGGCGGATCTCGGCCCGGAAGAGCTCGCGGGCCAGCGTCCGGGCGCGTTCGAGTGCGTCTTCGACGGTGTCCGCGCCCGCGTTCGGGTTGCCGTCCATGTCGCCGCCGATCCAGGAGCCGAAGCGCAGCGGTACGCGCGCGTCCGGGAGCGAACGTCGCAGCGAGCGCGCAAGCTCGGGCACAGCGTCCCACAGGCTCGTCTCGAAGAACCAGAGGCCGTGACGGATCTCGTCCACGACACGGGGGCGCCGTGCGCTGATCTCGTCGGTCTGCCAGAGCACCGTGATCTCCTCCGCGAGCTCCTCCGAGATCTCCAGCTCCCTCGCCGGCGGCAGGCTCGGGTCGTCGAGCTCGCGCAGGCGCGCCGCGATCCTGCGGTGCGCGGCGAGAATCGTGCGTCGCGTTGCCTCGGTGGGATGCGCCGTGACGACTGGTGAGACCCGGGCACGGGCGACGGCAGCGGTGAGCGCATCGTCGGCGACGCCGGCCGTCCGGAGGTCGTGCAGCGCCCGCCCGATCGACTCGCGCGGGAGCCGCCCTTCGTGCTCGTACTCGCGCCGACGCCGCACGCGGTGGTGCTGCTCCGCGATGTTCGCAAGCTGGAAGAAGAGCGAGAAGGCGCGCAGCACCATCCCCTGCTCGCGCACGCCGAGCTCCTCGACCGCCGCGCCGAGCGCGTCCCGCGACCGCGTCCCCCGCCGCACGCCGCGCGCGAGCAGCCGGATCCGCTCCTCGAGCTCGAGAAGCTCCGGACCGTCCTGCTCGACGAGCACGCGACCCAGCAGGTCGCCGAGCAGGCGTACGTTCGCGCGCAGCGCGCGCTCGCCACGGGGGATCGGGTCTTTCACGTCTCAGCGATGAAACACGAAAGACCCGACCCCGTCCTGGCTACAGCTTGGGGATCTTCAACCTCGAGACGGGCGTGAAGACGCCGTCCGAGAACTTGACGATCATCTCGCCTCGGACCGGGAACTGGTTGTTCGCGTTCGTGTACTGCCGGTTGCCGGGCAGCAGGAACGGGTTCACCTGGTTCCACTTGCGGAAGGCGGCGACGAGCGACGCCCGCGTCGGGTTCGGTCCTGCTTTCTGCAGCAGCTCGACGAACGCCTCGGCCACCGATACGCCGTAGTAGTTGAGCGCGTCATCCGGGTTCAGCTGCGGCGCGTACTTGGCGAGAATCTGCCGGTAGAGCTTGACTGCGCCATCGTTCGCCCAGCGGGGACTCGTCGGGTCCTTCGCGTACTGCACGGTGAACGTGTTGTTGACCAGAGTGCCCGCACCAGCCTTCTGCGTCGCGTTCAGGATGGCTGTCGTCGCCGAGACGGAGTTCGTGTAGATCACGGGCGGATTCCAGCCGAGCGCTCGCGCGAAGACGTACGCCTGACCGGTGAACTTCGGTGTCGCGAAGATGCAGAAGACGGTCGCGCCGGTTGCACGGAGCTTCGCCATCTGCGCCTTCACATCGGTCGCCGTGACCTCGTACGACTCGAGCCCGGCGATGTTCGACACCTTTGCCCCGAGTCCGGCCTTGAGGCCGCGCACGTAATCCTGGCCGTAGTCGTCGTTCTGGTACAGCACAGCGATTTTCTGGTTGCCGGCGTTGTGGGCGATCGCCTGGCCGTAGATCCTCGCCTCGGTCTCGTAGTCGGGCTGCCAGCCGGTCGTCCACGGGTACTTCTTCCAGTCCCGGCCCCAGGTCGTCGCACCGGTGGCGACGAGCATCTGCGGCACCTTCTCTGCGTTCAGGTACGGCTGGATGGCGAGGTTGTCCGCCGTTCCGAGCGTCCCGACGATGGCGAACACCTTGGTCTGCTCGACGAGCTGGCGCGTGAGCTGGACGGTGTTGGCCGGGTTGTAGCCGTCGTCGAGATAGACGAAGTTGATCTGACGCCCGAAGACGCCGCGCTTGCCGTTCGGCCCCCTGCGGGCGTTGACGTACGAGAAGTACGCCTTCATCGCCGCAGGGATCGGCGCGTAGGCGGATGCGGGGCCGGTCAGTGGGAACGTGCCGCCGATCGTGACGAGCTTCGACGTGACTCCGGGCGTCGACGCGCCGCTGCCTGCGGCCGGGATCGTGAGCCCGATGAGCGCGAGCGCGACGACACCGATGAGGACGATTCTTCGCATGGACACTCCTTGTGGTCGGGTGTCAGCTCCGCGCCGGAACGCGCTACGACCCGAGGCCGATCTCGGCAGCGAGCTGCTCCGCGGCGTCGAGGTCCTCGGCGAGCGCGTCGATGCCCGAAGCCCAGATCGCCGGGTCGTCGAGGTCGAGTCCGACCACCTTCGCGAGATCCGACGGCGAGCGCGAGCCGCCGAGGCGGAGCAGCTCGAGGTACGGCTCGACCATCGCGTCGCCCTCGAGCTCATAGCGGCGGAAGATCGCGAGCGAGAAGAGGTAGCCGTAGGCGTACGCGTAGACGTAGCCCGGCGAACCGATGAAATGCGGGATGTAGCTCCACCACGTCTCGTAGCCGTCGACGCTGACCGAGTCGCCGAAGAGCGCAGTCTGCGCCTCGAGCCAGAGCTCCGCGAAGCGATCGCTCGACAGCTCGCCCACGTCGCGACGTTCGGTGTGCACCAGATCCTCGAAGCGATTCATCGAGATCTGGCGGAAGGTCGTCCCGATCGCGTCCTCGATCCGCCCTGCGAGCAGGTCTAGCTTGCGACGGGGGTCGTCCTCGGTCGCCACGAGCTTCTTGAAGGTGAGCGCCTCGCCGAACACCGACGCGGTCTCGGCCGCCGTCAGCGTGGTGGACGCGTTGAAGAGGCCGAGCGGCTGCGAGAGCACGCCGTGCAGCCCGTGCCCGAGCTCGTGCGCGAGCGTGAGGATCGAGCGGCGTTCGCCCGTGAAGTTCATGAGCACGTACGGGTGGACGCCGGGCACAGTTGTGGCGCAGAAGGCGCCGGTGGACTTGTCGGGCCGCACGGGCGCGTCGATCCAGCTCTTCTCGAAGAAGCCGTCGACGATCTCACCGACCTGCTCGTCGAACTCGGCGTACGCGCCGACGACGATGCTGCGCGCCTCGGCCCAGCTCGCTCGCCCGCCCCGTTCGGCGACCGGTGCGAAGCGGTCGTAGTGCGCGATCCGGTCGAGCCCGAGCAATCGGGCCTTCAGCTTGTAGTAGCGCTGAGGGACGTCGTAGCGCGAGACGACCGCGTCGACCAGCGCCTGCACGGCCTCGTCGGTCGCTTCGTTGGAGAGGTTCCGGCTCGAGATCCACGTCGGGTAGCCGCGGAGGCGGTCGTCGATCGACGTGTCCAGGAGAAGCGTGTTGTAGACGTACGCCCGCGTGCGCAGGCCCGGTCCGAGCGCCGCGGTGACCGCCTCGGCGGCCTCGCGGCGGGTATGGCGCTCGGGACGGAAGAGGCGCGCGAGCGCGGTCTCGATCGAGACCTCATCTCCGTCGAGAGAGACGCGTAGCGCGCTCAAGAGCTCGGAGTGGAGCCGCGACCAGGCAGACGAGCCCGACACGGTCTTCTCGGTGACGATCTTCTCCTCTGGCTCGCTGAGGAGGTACGGCCGGTAGCGGCGCACGGACTCGAGCCAGTGCTGGTAGCGCTCCAGCTCCTGGTCGGCCAGCAGCGCCTCTGCAGCCGCATCCTCTGCCGCCGCCCACTCCAGCGCGAAGAAGAGAAGCGAAGTCTCGATCGCGGCGTAGCGCTCGCGGAGCTTGCTCACGAGCGCCCCACGTGAGGGGTCGGCCATGTTCGTGCTGAAGCGGAGCTGCGCGAAGGTCAGCGCGCGGTCGATCGCCGATTCGATCTCCTCGAGCGTCGCCGTCGCCTCGGCCAGCTCGGCGGCGGTCAACGTCGCAACCGTGCCGTGGTAGCGCTCGCGGAACGCGGTCGCGTCGCGCTCGGCGCCGGCCGCCTCCTCCTCGAGCTTCGGATCGTCGGGGCTCTCGTACAGATCGGAGAGATCCCACGCAACCTCTTCCGCACCGGTGGCTTCCTCGATCGTCGTCATGCGCCGCAGACTAGCTGCGAGACACGGCTCACGTGGCGCGGCTCACGAGCTCGCCCATCAACGCGACCGCGTCGAGATCGGCGTGGTCGAGGTGCTGCAAAAAGACCCGCGTCACGCCAGCTGACTCCAGGTCGGCGAAGCGCCGGCGGACGTCGTCGAGAGTGCCGGCGATCCAGTTCTCCTCCACTCCCATTTGCCACGAACCGAGGAGCTCGCGTACCCGGCCGAGGCGCTCCTCGTACTCTGCGCGGTCTCGGCCGACGACGCATGTCGCCATCAGCGAGAGCGGAAGCGTCGCCGGGTCGCGGCCGACCTGCTCGCAGGCTGCGTCCAGCCGAGCTCGGCGCTCGCGGAGCTCCTCGAGCGTCGCGAAGCCCGTGTCGTACTCGTCCGCGAAGCGCGCCGCCAGCGCCGCCGCGCGCGACTTCGCGGCGCCGCCCAGGATCAACGGGGGGTGCGGCTGCTGGACGGGCCGCGGCAGGGCTGCCTGACTGCGCAGCGTGTAGTGCGCGCCCTCGTGGTCGAAGCTCACCTCCTCCATCCAGGTTCGCACGACGATCTCGACCTGCTCGGCGAAGAGGTCGAAGCGGCCCTTGGTGTCGAGGTACGGAAAGCCGTTCTCGGTGTGGTCGCGTTGGTACCAGCCGGCGCCCATGCCGAGCTCGACCCGGCCGCCAGAGATGTGGTCGACCGTCGTCGCCATCCGTGCAAGCACGCTCGGGTGCCGGAACGTGGCCGGCGAGACCATCGTCCCGAGCCGGATCCGCTCGGTGAGGGCAGCCAGACCGGCAAGCGTCGTCCACGCATCGAGCGCGCCTGCAGCTTGCTTGACGATCGCGCTGTAGTGGTCGGAGCGGAACAGCCCCTCGAGCCCCGCCTCCTCGGCGGCGCGCGCGAGCGAGACCCACTCGTCCCACGTCACACCCTCCTGGCCTTCGATCATCAGGCAGACACGCATCGGCTCACTCCTCGAAGTCGGCAGGGTCGGTGACGGGAGCCTTGCAGGCAAAGCGCTCGCAGACGTAGACAGCCGACCTGCCGTCGACGAGCGTCTTGCCCTCGAGCAGGGGCGGAGGCGTCAGACCCTCGGACGCGTCCGAAGCGTGGACGTCCCAGGGTCTTACCTCGTCGCCCACCGCGACGACGGTGTTGGGCTGAAACGGCGCGAGAGCGGCGCGCGCGACCGGTGAATCGACGGACCCGACGACGGCCAGCTCCCGCGGCGACGACAGGTAGAGGTCGAGCGCACAAAGCGCCCAGCCGAACGCCGTCGGCGCACGCGTCAGCGCGGGAGCAACGAGACGCAGCACACCCACGCCGAGTTGTTCCAACTCGTCCTCTCCCCAGATCCGCGAGAGCTTGAGCAGCACATACGCCAGCATCGAGTTCCCCGACGGCGTCGGCGTGTCGTCGAGCGGCTTCGTCCCGACCACCCTCGGGTCACGCGCCCCGTTCGAGAGCAGAAACCCCCCTTGCTCCTCGTCGGCGAACAGCTCGACAGCGAGGAGCGAGAGCCGCCGCGCCTCGTCCAGCCACCTCGCGTCACCTGTCGCGACGTGCAGCTCGAGCAGCCCGAAGGCGACGTTCGCGTAGTCGTCGAGGTAGGCCTCGCCGCTCGTGCGTCCTTCCCGCCACGACCTGAGCAAGCGTCCCTCGGCGGTCGAGAGCGGACCGAGCAGGAACTCGGCAACGCCGCGTGCCGCTGCCAGCCAGTCATCGCGCTCAAGCCGGTAGCCCGCCTCGGCGAGCGCCGCGAGTGCGAGCCCGTTCCACGATGCGATTGCCTTGTCGTCGCGGAACGGCTGCGGCCGACGGGCCCGGATCTCGAGCAGCCGGTCACGCAGCTCCGGGTCGAGCTCGCCGCGCACGATGCAGCGGCCGTCCTCCCACGGAACGAGCAGCTCGTCCGCAACCTCCTCGCCAGACTCCCAGGTGTACGTGAGCCCCTCGACTCCGTTCGTGTCCGCGTCCTGGGCCGAGGCGAGGCCACCACCATCGAGAGACAGCTCGCGCACGACGTAGTCCAACGTCTCCTCGACGACACGCACGTAGCGGGGCTCGCCGGTGACGACCCACGCGTGAAGGTACGTCGAGGCGAGCAGCGCGTTGTCGTAGAGCATCTTCTCGAAGTGCGGGACCAGCCAGCGATCGTCCACCGAGTAGCGATGGAAGCCGCCGCCGACGAGGTCGTACATGCCTCCGGCGGCCATTCCGTCGAGCGTGCGGCACACGATCTCGAGCGCGCGGTCGCCGCCGCGACGCAGGAGCAGCTCCAGGGTGGACGCTGGTGGAAACTTCGGTGCACGTCCGAAGCCGCCGAACGCGGGTTCGAACGCACGGCCCATGGCGGCCTCCGCTTCCGCGAGGATCTCCCTCGTCAGCGGCTCGGCTGACGGCCGCACCCGCTCCTGTTGCCGTACGGCCTCCACCAGTTGTGCAGCCTGCCCGGCGAGCTCGTCGCGACGCTCGCGCCACGCGTCCGAGACCGCGACGAGCACCTGCCGGAAGCTCGGCAGCCCGTGCCGCGGCTCCGGCGGGAAGTACGTTCCCACGTAGAACGGCTGCCCCTCCGGCGTCATGAAGACCGTCGTCGGCCAGCCGCCACTTCCCGTCATCGCGAGCGTCGCCCCCATGGTCACGGCGTCCACGTCGGGGCGCTCCTCGCGGTCGACCTTGACGTTCACGAAGCGCTCGTTCATCACCGCCGCCGTTGCGTCGTCCTCGAACGACTCGTGGGCCATCACGTGGCACCAGTGGCACGCGCTGTACCCGACTGAGACGAGCAGCGGGCGGTCGTCGGCGCGCGCGAGCTCGAACGCCTCCTCGCCCCACGGGTACCAGTCCACGGGATTCTCGGCGTGCTGCAGCAGGTACGGGCTCGCCTCGTCCGCCAGCCGGTTCATGCGAAGACCGTACGCACGCCAGTCAGGTCCGTGCGGAGGAGCCCTCGCGCACGGGTGCAGTCGAGCGAGCAGTCGAGGGGTCGGCCCGGCGGTGCCGGCGCTCGACGCACCGGGCGCCCGGCCGCGAGCTCGGCGAGCTCCCGGCGCGAGACCGCATCGTCGCCGGCCACGTGCAGCACACCCGAGACATCAAGCCCGGCGAGCTCGAGCAGCGCTGCCGCCAGATCCGCGACCTGGATCGGGCAGCGGATCTCGTCCTCGTAGAATGTCGCGGACGGATCGACCGCCACGAGCTCGTGCTTCGACGGCGGGAAGCTCGGCCCGCCCACGATCAGCGACGTCCGCACGACGAGCGCACCGGGATACGCGGCGAGCACGCGCCGCTCGGCCTCCGCCTTGGCGCGACCGTAGTCGGTGACGGGGCACATCTCGTCCGCCTCGACGTATGGCGCGCCCTTGCGCCCGTCGAACACCACGTCCGTCGAGAGGTGGACGAGGCGAGCACCGACCTCTGCGGCCGCGCACGCCACGTTCTCGGCACCGGCGACCGTGATCTCCCACGCTCCTGGCCCGTCCTGCAGGTACGCCGTATGGACGACGACCGCCGGGCGCAGCCGGTCGAGCAGCGCGACCACCGCAGCCGCGTCGCGAACCTCCACCCTCTCGCCGGTCGCGCCCGGTACCTGCCGCAGCAGCTCGGCGCCCAGATACCCGGTCGCTCCGGTCACGTGTAGTCCCGCGGACACCTTCCGAGGCATGCAGCGACGGTATCCGACGGCCGAAGTAGCGTCAGTATCCTCAGTCGAGGAGGAAGAGGAGTGACGTCGATGAGGACGTTCGCGGGTGCCGCCTATCGCTGGCTGATCGCGATTTTCGTACTCTGCGTGCTCATCCAGTTCCTGCTCGCCGGCGCAGGCGTGTTCGGCGAGGAGCGCGGTGCCGGCTCGGTCAAGATCGAGGACCAGTCCAGCTGGGATGCGCATCGCACGTTCGGCGTGGTCCTGATGCTGCTCGCGATCCTCGTGCTGCTCGCCTGCCTCGCCTGGTGGTCGGAGCGGATCTGGTTGATGGGCACGTTCCTGCTCGCGCTTCTCGTCTTCATCGAGTTCCCGCTCGCGAGCGCGGGCGAGGACAACCGCTGGTTGGGTGCGCTGCACCCCCTCAATGCCGGGCTGATCCTGCTCCTGTCCGGCTGGCTCGCCTACCGCGCATGGCGACTCGACCTGCGGCGGTAGCGCCCGCAGAGGGCGGGCCGTGTGAAACCGGGCCCTACGAAGGCGCGCGGCGCTTGCGCACGTAGCGCACGAGCTCGATCGAGCCGGT
>Ga0066903_100005017_pt1 | contig 11371 bp, 10 predicted proteins | sample PanSoiMetaGPlot1_FD_67491 | JGI IMG/M metagenome (GOLD analysis project Ga0066903, IMG submission 67491) | Tropical forest soil microbial communities from Panama analyzed to predict greenhouse gas emissions - Panama Soil - Plot 1 (version 2) | ecosystem: Environmental > Terrestrial > Soil >...
CGGGCGTCTCCGGCAGCGCGGGCGTCGGCGGCGCGGCCGGCTCGGCAGGTCGCGGCGGGACGACTGGGACCGGCGGTGTCGGCGGTACCACCGGCACGGGTGCGCGCGGCGGCACGAGCGGTTCGGCGGGTGCCGGCGGCGTGTCGGGCGTCGGCGGCGTGTCGGGCATGAGCGGCCGCGGCGGCGTGTCGGGCGCGGCCGGCGCGGGTGGCGCCGTGGGCGTCGGCGGCGCGGGCGGGACGACCGGACGCGGAGGAACCACCGGCGCAGCGGGCGTTGGCGCGGCCGGCGCGGGCGGCGCCGTGGGCGTCGGCGGCGTCGGCGGCGTGGGCGGCGGACCGGGCGCGGGCGGCGGACCGGGCGTGGGCGGCGGACCAGGCGCGGGCGGCGGACCGGGCGCGGGCGGAGCGGGACCGGGCGGCGGGGGCGGCTCGGTCTCGACGTGCGGCCCGAACTGCCTGCCGCCCTTCATGTGCGACGTGAACGGCGCGTGCGTCTGCGCGGAGTCGCCGGCGATGGCCTGCGCGCGCGCGCTGATCGCATGCGGGTACGTCTACGACAACTGCAACCAGCAGCAGTTCTGCCCGTGCAAGGGCGCCAATCAGGTCTGCGACCCCACCACGAACACCTGCTTCACCAGCTGCCCGACCGGCATCGGCGGTAACGTCGCCTCTGGCAGCATCTGCCCGCCGCCACCTCCGTGAATTGATTTGAGGAACCCGGCGCGGGTTCCGGGTAAGAATGCTGGGCCATGAGCGCGAAGGGTGTTCTCTTCGTCGTGCTCGCGGCTGTCGCGGCCGCGTTCTGCGTCTTCTGGTTCGGGCAGGCGCGGGCGAAGTGGCGCGGTTGGCCGACCTGGGTGCAGGTTGCGATCGGCGCGGTGACCGATTTTTTCGACACGCTCGGGATCGGCTCGTTCGCGACCACCACCTCGCTGTTCAAGCTCGGCCGCGTGGTCGACGACGCGGAGATCCCGGGGACACTGAACGTCGGCCACACCGTTCCGACCTTCGCGGAGGCGTTCATCTTCATCGCCGTCGTCCAGGTCGAGATGTCGACGCTGGTGCTGCTGATAGGCGCCGCCGTCGCGGGCGCCTGGCTGGGCGCGGGGTTCGTGTCGCGCTGGCCGAAACGCCGCATCCAGATCGGCATGGGCGTGTTGTTGTTCGTCGCGGCGGGCATCATGGTCGCGCGCGTGACGGGATTCATGCCGGGCGGCGGCGATGCGCTCGGCCTCACCGGGCCGCGCCTGGCCATCGGGATCGCCGGCAACTTCGTGCTCGGCGCGCTGATGACGCTGGGCATCGGCCTGTACGCGCCGTGCATGATCTTGGTGGCGCTGCTCGGCATGTACGACAAGGCGGCGTTCCCGATCATGATGGGGTCGTGCGCGTTCCTGATGCCGGCTGCGTCCGTCCGCTTCATCCGTTCGGGGCGCTATGATCTGCGTGCGGCGCTCGGGCTGACGCTGGCCGGCACGCCCGCGGCGCTGATCGCGGGCCTCATCGTCAAGGAGCTGCCGCTCTACGCCGTGAAGTGGCTGGTGGTCGCGGTCGTGGTCTACACTGCGATCGCGATGCTTCGTTCGGCGGCGCGGAATGCGGAACGACAGGGGCGGAATGCCTAACCCGCTGTTCGGAATCAAATCCGTCACACAGCTTCGCGCCGAAGCCGATGGCCACGCGGGCCTCAAGCGAACGCTCGGCCCCTTCGACCTGATCGGGCTTGGCATCGGCGCCATCATCGGCGCCGGCCTGTTCGTCCGCACCGCCGCGGCCGCCGCCAACAACGCAGGTCCATCCGTCACGATCGGATTCATCGTCGCCGCCGTCGGCAGCGCGTTCGCCGGCCTCTGCTACGCCGAGTTCGCGTCGATGATCCCGATGGCGGGCAGTGCGTACACCTACTCCTACGCGACAATGGGCGAGCTGGTCGCCTGGATCATCGGCTGGGATCTGATCCTCGAATACGCGATCGGCGCCGCCACCGTCGGCATCGCCTGGAGCGAATACCTGAACAAGCTGCTCGAGCGCTTCGGCCTGCACATTCCGTACGCGTGGTGCCACTCGCCGCTCGAGAAGGGCGTCGACACGGTGACGCACGTGATGTCCCACGGCGTCGTCAACCTGCCCGCGGTGTTCATCGTCCTGATGCTGACCCTGCTGTTGATCCGCGGTATCCAGGAATCGGCGTTCGTCAACGGCCTCATCGTGATCACCAAGGTCGCGATCGTCCTGCTGTTCATCACGCTCGGCTGGCAGTTCATCAACCCGGCCAACCACGTCCCGTACATCCCGCCCGCCGGGACCTACGTCGACTCGCAGGACGTGTCGCACCATTACGGCGGCCTGATGGGGATCCTGGGCGCGGGCGGCGTCGTCTTCTTCGCGTTCATCGGATTCGACGCCGTATCGACCGCCGCCCAGGAGGCGAAGAAGCCGAAGCGCGACATGCCGATCGGCATCCTCGGGTCGCTCGCGATCTGCACGGTGCTCTACATCCTGTTCGCGCACGTACTGACGGGCGTGGCGTCTGTGCAGGACTTCCGGACGCACGGCCGCGAAGCTTCGGTGGCGTTCGCGATCGAGCACTACATGCACGGCTACCAATGGCTGGCGACGTTCGTGACCGTCGCGATCCTGGCCGGGTTCTCCTCGGTCATCCTCGTGATGCTGCTCGGGCAGTCGCGTGTCTTCTTCGCGATGAGCCGAGACGGGCTGGTGCCGCCGGTGTTTTCGCAGACCCACCCGCGCTTCGGCACGCCCCACAAGTCGAACATGATCTTCTTCCTTCTGGTCGGCGCCTTCTCCGGATTCCTGCCCGAGGACATCGTCGGCGACATGACCAGCATCGGCACGCTGTTCGCGTTCATTCTGGTCTGCGCGGGCGTCTGGATCCTGCGCGTCAAACAGCCGGCGTTGCAGCGCGACTTCCGAACGCCGCTGGTGCCGCTGTTTCCTATTCTCGGCATCATCGTCTGCGGCGCGATGATTCTCGGGCTCGGCTGGACGAACTGGCTCCGGCTTGGCGTCTGGTTGGTGATCGGCCTCTCGATCTACGCCTTCTACGGCCGCAAGCACTCCAAGCTGCGCGCTGCCGCCAACGCCGCGCCGCCACCCGCGAGCTGAACGCCGCCCGCGGCTAGCGGTGGCGGCGGTGGCCGCCGTGCCGGGACGCCTCGGCGGTCGCGATCACGGACGGAATGTTGAACGACGCGCGCATCACGTGGCCGGGCAGCGTCGACGACATCTTCCAGCCGCGAATCGTCTGCACCATGCAGTCGCCGACGTCCTCGTCCAGCGTGGCGCCGGCGGCCAGGCCCACCGACCCCGGGAAGCCGTTCGGCTCGATGTAGATGATGGCGTTCGCGCCCTCGCTCGTCAGCTGGCCGCAGGCGGCGAGCTGGGGCAGGAAGACCGACAGATCGTGGTCCAGCTTGAGCCCGTCGACCTCCAGCACTTCCAGCTGATTGGTCGACCGAAACTCGACCGGGTACTCGAACGTCGTCGCCTTGTGCCCGGTGGGCGCGCGGAAGGCGATCCGCCGGCCGACCTCGACCAGGCAGCGTTCGACGTCGTAGTTGCCCAGCGTCGATTCGATGACCAGCACGTCCTGGGCGATCCCGTCGCCGCCGACGAGGAACCGGAGCATCACGCGTCCGCCCGCGTAGCGCTGCGCCTTGCCGGCGCGGTGATAGCAGCCGCGGATCTCGTCGAAGTGATCCTTCATCGTCGCCTCGACGTCGTCGGTGTCGAGGACGCCGAGCTCGTTGTCGACCGTCATGCCGCCAGAGCTGGAGTCCGCCTCGTAGATGCCGTGCGACGGGTGGTGCTTGTGCGCGAGCGCGCTCGCGCTCGAGTCCTGTCGCGCCGCCTTGTCACTGCCACAACCCGCCGCCGCCACAATGATCGCTACAAACGGGAGAGCCGCTCGCTTCATGAACACCTTCGTCAGAATCGGGAGGTGACCCGCGCGCCGCCGCCACCTTCGATTCTAGACAATCGGCGGACTGGTTGGTTCCCGTAATTCTTTTTTGCGGCGGTTACTTAGGCGCTTTTTTGTTGCGCCACCGACAACGGATGTGTTGCGCTACGGCCTACGTGTAAGGTTCCTTAACTTAATCCCGCCCGCGTCAAAATGCAGGGGGAAGCTTCCTGACGCGTCAGTAAGCCGGCTCGAAGCGGTAGACGTACTGCATCGTCCCTGCGTTGACCACCTCGGGGTAGTCGAACTCTTTCAGCTTGTCGACGACGCAGCTCGTGACTTCCTTGTCGGTCATCGTGCCACCGATGACCTTCACGTCGGTGACCTTGGACTGGCTGCCGTTGGGCTCCAGGCTGATCAGCACGATCACCGTCCCCTTGAACGCGCGGTCGTGCTTCTCGTTGAGCACGTCCGAGTAGCACTTCAGCGTCGAGGGATTCCGTTGCTGGAGCAGCAGCTGAATCTCGGCTTCCTTGTCGGGCGAGATGCCGCTCGTGGGCGACGACGATGGCTCGGGCCCCTTGACGACGTTGACGCCGCCTCCGGCACCCGACGTGTCGGCGCAACCGGCCGCGACGGTGAACAGTAAAGCCAGCGCCGCGATATGCGCGGCGACCATCATCTTCGTGATTTGGCCCATGGCGACGTCCCTCCTGGGGTCCGGACTGCGGAAACTTTCCCCCAGGTTCATTCCTTGAGCAAGGCCGAAGCGATCACGAGACGCTGGATTTCGCTGGTGCCTTCGTAGATCTCGGTGATCTTGGCGTCCCGATAGTGCCGTTCGGCCGGAAAGTCGGTCAGGTAGCCGTAGCCGCCGAAGACCTGCAGCGCCTCCTTGGCGACCCGGTTGGCCATCTCGGAGTTGAAGAGCTTGGCCATCGAGGCGTCCCGGCCGTAACGCGCGCCGCGATCCTTGGCGACCGCAGCGCGCCACAGCATGAGGCGCCCCGCGTCGATCTCCGTCCGCATGTCGGCGAGCTTGAACTGGATCGCCTGATGCTCCGCGATCGGCTGCCCGAAGGTCTTGCGCTCGAGGGCGTAGCGGGTCGCATCCTCGAACGCGGCGCGCGCGATGCCCAGCGCCTGCGCCGCGACGCCGATGCGGCCGCCGTCCAGCGCGCGCATCGCGATCTTGAACCCGTCGCCCTCGGGGCCGAGGCGCGCGTCGTCGCCGACGGCGCAGTCGGTCAGGAACACCTGCGCGGAGCGCGCGCCGCGGATGCCGAGCTTGTCGTCGTCCTTGCCGACCTTCAGGCCGGGCGTGTCGGTCGGCACCGCGAACGCCGTGATGCCGCGGCTGCCCTTGGTCGGGTCGGTCGTCGCGAACACGATCATGACGTCCGCGACCGGCGCGTTGGTGATGAAGTTCTTGGTGCCGTTCAAGATCCAGCGCGCGCCGTCCTTCTGGGCGCGCGTGCGCTGCGCTTTCGCGTCGGACCCGGCCTCCGGTTCGGACAGCGCGAAGCAGCCGATCTTGCGCCCGCTCGCCAGGTCCGGCAGCCAGCGCGCGCGCTGCGCGTCGTTCCCTTCGCCGAGGATCGGCGCGCAGGCGAGCGAGCACTGGACCGACATCGCCACCGCCGTCGATGCGCAGGCGCGCGCGACCTCTTCCAGCGCGACGGCGTAGGCCAGGGCGCCCAGGCCCGCGCCGCCCCATTTTTCCGGGACCATCACCCCCAAGAGGCCGACCTCGCCCAGCCGCGTGAAGATGTCTCTTGGAAAGGTGTGGGTGCGGTCGATCTCGGCGGCGCGCGGCGCGATCTCGCGCGTCGCCAGATCGCGCGCCGTGTCCTGGATCAGCTTCTGCTCGGGGGACAGGTCGAAGTTCATGCGCCCTTCCATGCCGGCGGCCGCTTCTCGACGAACGCCTTCATGCCTTCTTTCTGATCCTCGGTGGCGAACAGAGCGGCGAACTGGTCGCGCTCGACGGCCAGCGCCGCCGCCAGCGGTTCATCGGGTCCGCGCAGCGTCCCCGGCGTCACCGTCTGCTTCGCCGCCTGGACCGCCAGCGGCGCGTTGGCCGCGATCCGGGCCGCCAGCTCGCGCACGCGCGGCATCAGCGCCTCCGGCTCCGTGACAGCGTTGCAGAGGCCGATGCGCAGCCCCTCGTCCGCGTCGATCGTCACGCCCGAATAGATCAGCTCGCGAGCGCGCGCCGCGCCGACGCGCAGGGCGAGCCGCTGCGTGCCGCCGAACCCCGGGATGACGCCCAGGCCGACCTCGGGCATGCCCAGCTTCGCTGTCCGCGCCGCGTAAATGAAGTCGCAGGCCAGCGCCAGCTCCAGGCCCGCGCCCAGCGCCCAGCCGTTGACGGCGGCGATGATCGGAACGCGCAGCTCCTCCATGAAGTCGGCCATCCGGTGGCCGCGCTCGGCGAAGGCGAGAGCGCCCGCGCGATCCAGCCCGGCCATCGCCTTGATGTCGGCGCCCGCGACGAACGCGCGGTCGCCGGCGCCGGTCAGGATCACGCAACGGGCGCTGGTGTCGTCGTCGATCTCATCGAACGCGGCGGTGAGGGCCTCGACCGTGGGGCCGTCCAGCGCGTTGCGCGCGTCGGGACGGTTGACCGTCAGGGTGACGATCGCGCCGTCGCGCGCGACCAGCACGAGGGGCTCGGGCGACGTCACTTGATCGGCCCCGACGACGGCGCGGCCTCGCCGTAGTGATGGAATCCGCGGCCGCTCTTGCGTCCCAGCCACCCCGCCGCGACGTACTGGCGCAGCAGCGGGCAGGGCCGGTACTTCGGATCGCCGAGATCGCGGTGCAGCACCTCGAGGATCGCGAGGGTCGTGTCGAGCCCGATCAGATCCATCAGCGCGAAGGGCCCCATCGGGTGATTGAGCCCCAGGTGGATGGCCGTGTCGAGGTCGGTGACCGAGCCGATCCCTTCGTAGAGGGCGAAGCAGGCTTCGTTCAGCATCGGCATCAGCACCCGGTTGACGATGAAGCCGGAGATGTCGCGCGACAGCACCGTCTGCTTTCCCAGCCGTTCCGCGAGCGCGCGCGTCGTTTCGTAGGTGGGGTCCGCCGTCGCGAGGCCGCGGATGATCTCGACCAGCTTCATCACCGGCGGCGGGTTCATGAAGTGCATGCCGATGACACGTTCGGGCCGCGTCACCGTCGCGCCGATGGCGGTGATGCTGATCGACGACGTGTTGGTCGCCAGGATGACGCCGCCCCGGCAGGCCTGGTCCAGCGCCTGGAAGATCTCGCGCTTGGTCGTGACGTCTTCCGTCGCCGCCTCGACGACGAAGTCGGCGGCTTCCATGTCGCCGCCGTAGAGGTCGGTCGGCTGGATGCGCGACAAAATCTGATCGCGCTCGGCGGCGGTCACCTTCTGCTTGTCGACCAGCTTCGCCAGCTGCTGGCCGATGGCGCCGCGCCCGCGCTCGGCGATGTCGCGATGCGCGTCGGCCAGCGTGACGGCGAAGCCCTGCGACGCCGCCAGCTGCGCGATGCCGCGTCCCATCTGTCCGGCGCCGACGACGCCGATGCGGGTGATGCCGTCGAGGGGACCGCGGATGGGTGCGGACATGGCCGAGAAGGTGAGGCTTACACCATCTCGACCGCTAGTGCGATGCCTTCTCCGCCGCCGATGCACAGCGACGCGACGCCGCGCCGCTTACCCAGATCCCGTAAGGCCGAAAGCAGCGTCACCAGCACGCGGGCGCCCGACGCGCCGATCGGATGTCCCAGCGCGACGGCGCCGCCCCAGATGTTGACGCGCGCGGGGTCGAGCCCGAGCAGCTTGTTGTTCGCAATAGAGACGACCGCGAACGCCTCGTTGATCTCCCAGAGATCGACGTCGTCCTTCTTCCAGCCGGCGCGAACGAGAACCCGCTCGATCGCACCCGCCGGAGCGGTCGTGAACCATTCGGGCGCCTGGGCGTGCCCGGCCGACGCCACGATGCGGGCGATCGGCTTGCCCCCGCGCGCGGCGGCCGTGTCGGCGCCCGCGAGCAGCAGCGCCGCGGCGCCGTCGTTGATCGACGACGCGTTGCCGGCCGTGACCGTGCCGTCCTTCTGGAACGCCGGCCGCAACGCCGCCAGCTTGGCCACGTCGCCGCGCCCCGGCTCCTCGTCGTCGGCGACCACCGTCGGCGGACCCTTCCGCTGGGCGATCTCGACGGCGACGATCTCGCCCTTGAACTTGCCCTCGGCCTGGGCGCGCAACGCGCGCCGGTACGACTCGGCCGCGAACGCGTCCTGATCCGCGCGCGTGATCCCTTTTTCCTTCGCGCACAGCTCGGCGCAGTCGCCCATGTGGACGCCCTTGTACGCCTCCCACAGCCCGTCGTTGATCATCGAATCGATCACCTGACCGTGCCCGAGGCGGTAGCCCTCGCGCGCCTTCGGCAAGAGGTAGGGCGCGTTGGTCATCGATTCCATGCCGCCCGCGACGATCAGATCGTGCTCACCGGCCGCGATCGCGTTGGCGCCGAACACGACCGCCTTCAGACCCGACCCGCACACCTTGTTGACGGTGACCGCCCCGACCTTGTCGGGAATGCCGGCCCCGATCGACGCCTGCCGCGCGGGCGCCTGCCCGATGCCGGCCGGCAGGACGCAGCCCATGAAGACCTCGCCGATGTCGCCGCGCGCATCGCCCGCGATGCCGCCGCGGGCGAGCGCCTCCTTGATGGCGATGGAACCGAGCTTGGGAGCGGACACCGAAGCCAGCGCGCCCTGAAACGATCCGATCGGTGTGCGCGCGGCTGAGACAATTACGACATCTCTCATTGCCTTAATTGTACCGCGCCGTCGACGACAGGCGAGGCAGCGCGATGCCGCGCGTCTCGGGCAAAACCCAGACCCACGACGCGGTCGCCAGCGCGAGCACGCAGGGAACGGCCAGTCCGCCCGTGAGGCCGTAGTGAGCCGCCGCCAGCCCGACCGCATACGGCGTCGCGATCTGGGCGGCGCGCGCGCAGTTGTACGTCGCGCCCATCGCGGCGGTGCGCACCTCCGTCGGGAACAGCTCGGCCAGCAGCGCGCCGAACCCGGCCGTGCAGCCGGACCCGACGCCGAGCGCGAGCATGACCGTCCAGAACAGGGCCGGGTGGGGCAGCAATCGTGCCCACGCGGCCGCCAGCGCGCCGACCGCGACCGCCGTCAGCAACGAGTAGAGCGCGAACGCTGGCCGCCGCCCCAGCCGATCGGAGACGGCGCCGAAGGTGAGCATGCCGAAAAGCTGCCCGGCCTGGGCCGTGAACATCCAGGTCAGCGAGCGCCCGACGCTCTGGTGCATCTGCTTGGCGAGGAATCCGGGCAGCCACGTGTAGCAGCTCCAGTACGTGCCGAGCTTGAACACGCCCAGCAACCACGCCTTGACGAAGCGCCCACCCAGCCCGACGGCGGCCGCGGCCGCGCGCAGCTCGGCGCGGATCGACGACGCGCGCCCGGGGTCGTCGGGCAGGTGCGACGACAGGCGCGCCGCCACCGCGAGCAGCGCGGTCACGCTCGAACCGGCCAGCACGGCCCGCCAGCCCACGCGCGGCAGCACGACGTACCCGACGAACGCGGCGATCGCGACGCCGAACGGCTCGCCCGTCTGCAGCGCCGCCGCCGCGCGCCCCCGAAACGCCGGCGCCACCGCCTCGGCCAGCATGCCGTGGCCGATCGCCCATTCGCCGCCGATGCCCAGCCCCTGCACGACGCGGCCCGCGAAGAAGACGCCCGCGCTCGGCGCGAGGCCGCAGATCAGCGAGCCGACCGAATAGATCAGCACCGTCCCGGCGAGCACGCGGCGCTTGCCGATCCGATCGGCCAGCACCCCCGCCACGAACCCGCCGATGCCGGAGGCGCCGAGGCCGATCCCGAGCAGCCACCACTCGGCGCTCTGGGACATCCCGAGATCGCGGCCGACCGCCTCGCGCAGGAAGCCGAGCAGCACGAGGTCGTAGAAGTCGAACGTCCAGCCGAGGAACGCGTAGACGAAGATCGCGACCGGGAAGCGCGCCGTCACCCCCGGGGACGTTAACCCAACCCCGCGCGCCGCCACGAGAAATGGCCGCCAGGGTGGAAATGTGGACAGGTATCCTACATCCACCTACGATCGCCGGTCCCAATGGCCAAGCTGACCCTGCCCGGAGAGCGCCGCCCGCGGATCGGCGTGCTCGAAGCGTTCATCGCCATCGCCGTCGTCGTCGGGCTCGCCAGCCTCGGCTGCGCGACGCCGCCCGCCCGGGCGCCTCGCGTCCGCCGCCTGCCGGCCTCCGTCTTCGCCGCCGAGCACGTCACGATCGCGAAGCCGGCCGCGCCGCCCGACGAAGGGGCGGCCTTCGTCGCGCGCGCGCTTCACGACGGCGGCCTCCGGTTCGGGACCGACGGCAGCACGCGCGCGCTCTGGGAGTACCTGCGGCTCGCGCACGAAACCGTCGCGCCCGAACGGGCGCGCGCGGGCGACGTGCTGTTCTTCGACAGGCGCGCGGGCGACGCCGCGCCCGACTGCGACGACACCACCGATCACGCCGGCATCGTCGAGAGCGTCGAGCCCGACGGGCGGATTCTTTTCGTCGAGGCGCGCGACGGTCAGGTCCGGCGCAGCGCCGTCGATCCGGCGCACCCGACGCTGCGCCGGAACGCGCGCGGCGAGATCGCGAACAGTTTCCTGCGCGCGAAGCTGGTCGCCGATCCGCCCAACGCCCGCTACTTCGCCGGCCAGATGCTCTGCGGCGTCGCGCGCGTCGAACGCTGAAGCCAGGGCGTCGCCAACCACGTTGGTTGGCGGCGCGCCAACCGGATTAGCCGAGCGAACGCGGCCAGCCGCGCTTCGCGGGCGTTTGCGCGCGGTCCGGCTGTTGCTTTGAAGCGATCCGCACCGTTCGAAGGAGGATCGCATGACCGGTCGTCGATTGTTCCGCGTGCTCCGCTGGGCCGCCCTGGCCGCCGTCGCTCCCGTGCTGTGGGCGTGCAACGCGCGCTCGCTGGAGGCGCCGAAGCTGAAACCGGATCGGACGTACACGAAGACATTCCAGCAGTCGATCAACCGCAACGTCGATCTGCTGTTCATGGTCGATAACTCGTCGTCGATGACGCCGCTGCAGACCAACCTGCTCAACAACTTCCCGACGTTCATGACCACGCTGGAGAGCGCGCCCGAGGGCTTGCCCAACATCCACGTCGCGGTCGTGTCGTCGGACATGGGCGCCGGCACGGGCGCAATCAAGGGCTGCGGCGCCAGCGGCGGCCTCGCCAACCCCGGCGGCGATCGCGGGATCTTTCAATCCACGGCGCGCGGCGCGTGCACCGCGACCGGCCTGCAGGCGGGCGCCACGTTCATCTCGAACGTCGCCGGCCAGCCGAACTACACCGGCAAGCTGGAGGACGTCTTCACATGCATCGCCGCGCTCGGCGCCGACGGCTGCGGCTTCGAGCACCAGTTCGC
>Ga0066903_100005018_pt1 | contig 11370 bp, 13 predicted proteins | sample PanSoiMetaGPlot1_FD_67491 | JGI IMG/M metagenome (GOLD analysis project Ga0066903, IMG submission 67491) | Tropical forest soil microbial communities from Panama analyzed to predict greenhouse gas emissions - Panama Soil - Plot 1 (version 2) | ecosystem: Environmental > Terrestrial > Soil >...
TAGCCGTGCACGGGCCCGGCCTGGGCCAGGTCGAGCGCCTTGCCCTGGGGAATGCCCTCGATCACGTCGACCAGCACGACGTCGCCCAGCTCCTTCTCGACGGCGTACTGGGCGACGCTGGCCCCGACGTTGCCCGCGCCGACCACGGTGATCTTGGGGCGCGGGTGGCGCACGGAAAGGCTCTCGGCCTTGCCCACCGGCATCGACATCAGAGCGCCGCCATGTTCTGGATGATCGCGGTGCCGAACTCCGAGCACTTCACTTCCTTGGCGCCCTCCATCAGCCGCGCGAAGTCGTATGTCACGACCTTGCGCTGGATCGTCGCCTCGAGACCGGCGATCAGCCGATCCGCGGCCTCGGTCCAGCCCATGTAGCGGAACATCATCTCGCCGGAGAGGATCACCGACCCGGGGTTCACCTTGTCCTGGCCGGCGTACTTCGGCGCCGTCCCGTGCGTCGCCTCGAACAGCGCGTGCCCGGTGTCGTAGTTGATGTTGGCGCCGGGCGCGATGCCGATCCCGCCCACCTGCGCCGCCAGCGCGTCCGAGATCAGATCGCCCGTCAGGTTGCAGCACGGGATCACGTCGAACTCGTCGGGCCGCGTCAGGATCTGCTGCAGGAACGCGTCGGTGATGGCGTCCTTGACGAGCAGCTTCCCCGCGGGCGGCTTGCCGCCGCAGTCGTCCCAGCCGACCAGCTTGTCGGAGAACTCCCGCTTGGCCAGCGCATAGCCCCATTTCATGAACATGCCTTCCGTGTACTTCTGGATGTTGCCCTTGTGCACCAGCGTGACGTTCTTCCGGTTGTTCTCGATCGCGTAGCGCATGGACGCGCGAATGAGCCGCTCGGAGCCCTCCTTCGAGACGGGCTTGATGCCGATCGACGAGCTGCCGGGGAACCGGATCTTGTCGACGCCCATCTCCCTCTGCAGGAACGAGATGACCTTCTTGACCTCGGGCGTCCCGTCCAGCCACTCGATCCCCGCATAGATGTCCTCCGTGTTCTCGCGGAAGATCACCATGTCGATCTTCTCCGGGTGCTTCACCGGCGAGGGCACGCCCTTGAAGTAGCGGACCGGCCGCAGGCACACATAGAGATCGAGCACCTGGCGCAGCGTCACGTTGAGCGAGCGGAAGCCCTCGCCGACCGGCGTGGTGAGCGGGCCCTTGATCGCGACCAGGTACTCCCGGATCACGTCGAGGGTCTCTTCCGGAAGGAGATTGGGCGGGCAGTCCGCCCCGTACACCGCCTGCGCCTTCTCGCCCGCGTAGGTCTCCGCCCACGCGATCTTGCGGCGCCCCTTGTACGCCTGCTCGACGGCGGCGTCCAGGACGCGCACCGAGGCCGCCCAGATGTCCGGCCCCGTGCCGTCGCCCTCGATGAAGGCGATGATGGGACGGTCCGGCACCTGCAGTTTGCCGTGGCTGATGGTGATCTTGTCGCCCGCGGGAATTTTCACTTTTCCGGCCATGGTGTTCTCCCAGCCTCGTTATTTGAGCGTGTTCAGGGCGGAGCCCGCCCGGATGCCCTGCTTCTTGAGATTCGTCTCGCGGATGCGCGCGAAGCTCTTGGCGATGACGGCGCGGCTGCCGAGGGATCGCGGCGACATGGCGGCGTGCTCGCGGCTCGAACCCTCGCCGTAGTTCTCGTCGCCGATCACGATCCACCCGAGACCCCGGCCCTTGAGGTCGCGGGCGACCCGGGTGAAGAGCACGCCGTGTTCTCCGGTCAGCGGATCGAGTCCCTGGCCGACCTCCCCCGTGAATGCGTCCACTGCTCCCAGGAACATGTTGTCGCTGATCCTGTCGAGGTGCCCCCGGAAGGAGAGCCTCACGCCGGCCGGCGAGATGTGGTCCGTCGTGGTCTTGCCCTTCGTCTTGACGAGGATCGGCACCCCGGTGAAATCGCGTCCATCCCAGCGGGAAAATGGCCGGAGGATCTTCTCGGCGAGCGTCAGCGGACGGTCGAAGCGGCGCCGGGCTGTCTGGAGCCGGGCAGGCAGGGACTCGTAGAGCCGCCTGACCTGATCTGCCGCCATGGAGGGCCTCCTCACCGCCCGCATCCGTCGTGCAACCGTACACAGACGTATCGCCTCCCACCCTGGGAAGGCGGGAGGCGACCGTGAAATGCAAGGCCAAACTAGCACTTCCGCCGCAATGGGTCAAGTTGACGGGCCGCCTCCGCGTGCTCCGCGCGCTCCCTCGGGACGACCGGTTGCTGGCCCCGACCGATCCAATCCCATACAATGCCGACGGAGGGCAGCCATGGAGTACGCGCTCAAGGCCAGGCTCGACTACGGCGACTACACGGCCATTCCGGGGGACGGCCAGCGTTACGAACTTTTCGACGGGGACATCCACGTGACGCCTGCGCCCAGTCCCCTACATCAACGTCTGGTGCTTCGCCTCGCCCGCCGCCTCCAGGATTACTTCGCGCCGCCCGCCGAAGTCTTCGTGTCACCGATCGATGTCATCCTCGGCCCGCACGACGTCGCCCAGCCGGACATCGCGGTCGTGGCACAGCCACACCAGGTCTCCGCTCGCGGGATCGAGGGAGCCCCCCTCCTGATCGTGGAAGTGCTGTCTCCCACGACCGGCACGTACGACCGCACGGTGAAGTCACAGCGCTACTCCGCGCTCGGTGTGGACCACGACTGGCTGGCGGACCCGGAGGCCAGGGCGATCGAGTGCTATCGGCGCGAAGGCCGGTTCTATCGAGCGGTGGCAGCTGCGGAGGGCGAGGCCATCCTGGTTCACCACGACTTCTCCGGCCTCGCTCTCCAGCTGGACGATCTCTGGCGCTGACATCGATTGGCGTCACGCCCGATCACTCGGGCCGATGTGGCGGCGCACGATCCGTATCGTTCGATCAACGGCCGCCCGCATGCGTGCTCGGTCTGGCGATCGCGCCGGCGGCCGCGCGGATGCGCTCCTGGACGTCCCGCATCTCTGCCTCGTCGCGGTAGGGGTGGCGCGGCCAGAAGAAGCCCTTCAAACCGTCCTTGTAGCACCTCGGCACGACGTGCGCGTGCAGGTGGGGCACGCTCTGGCTGACGCGGTTGTTGAGCGCGACGAAGCTGCCGTCGGCCTCGAGGCCCCGCTCGACGGCGCGGGCCAGGAGCTGCACGGCGCCGAAGAACGGCGCGAGAAGGTCGGCGGGCAGATCGGCGAGGGTCGCGATGTGGGCCCGTGGCACGACCAGCGTGTGGCCGGGGAAGAGCGGCCGGTGGTCGAGGAACGCCACGCAGGCACCGTCCTCGAAGACGACGCGGGCCGGCGCCTCGCCCGCGAGGATCCGACAGAATACGCAGCCGGCCGTCACGTGAACAGGCGGCGAGCGGCGCCCCGGCGCAGGGCCAGGATGGATTCGGTCGGGGAAATCTGCATCGGGCACACGGCCGTGCAGTTCGCCTGGCCGTGGCAGCGCACCAGCGCGTCCTCGGAGAGGAGCCGCGCCTGGCGGTCCTCGTGAGCCGCGTCGCGGCTGTCCTCCTGGAGCGAGAACACCCGGTTGTAGGCCGCCGGCCCCGCGAAGCGCGCGTCGTGGCCAACCATCGTGCACGCGGACACGCACATGCCGCAGCCGATGCACTCGATAGCCGGGTCGATGCGTCGTCGCTCGCGACTGTCCCGGCCGATCGGCGCGAACCGAGCCGGCCCGTCCGCGGGCACGAACGCGGCGCCGACCGAGGTCATCTTCTCCCGGAACGGCGACATGTCGACGACCAGATCGCGGATGAGTGGAAAGTGGTACAGCGGCCGGACGGTCACGGGGCCGCGGCCGAGCCGCCCGACCAGCGTCCGGCACGCCCAGCGCTCGCGCCCGTTGATCACCATGGCGCACGAGCCGCACATGCCGACGCGGCAGGCGTAGCGAAAGGCGAGCGTCGGATCGAGCCGGCGCTGGGCGTCGACGAGGGCGTCCAGCACGGTCGTCCCCTCCGCGACCGGGACATCGTACTCCTGGAACCGCTCGCCATCATCCGGCGCCCACCGGAACACCTTCAGAACCATCGCCACTCCCAGGCGCCGGCGAACAAGAGCGCGCCGAGCGCGATCGCCCCGATCATCAGGGCGCGGTGCCAGCGCACCGGCAGACCGAAGTCGAGAAGCAGCGCGCGCACCCCCAGGAGCCCGTGCAACAGCACCAGCGAGAGCAGCGTCGCGCGCACCGGTCGAATGGTCGGGTTCCGCACGTGGAGGACGATCACGATCACTAGCAGGACGGCGGCCGCGCGCCCGAGCAGCCACGCCCACATGCCGAGCTTGGTGTCGCGCCAACTCTCGGCGCCGAGCAACTGGCGCTTGAGCACCCGCGGCTCGGACATCAGTGGGCCACCGACATGCCCCAGCGCAGGACGGTTCGGCGCTCGATCCACTTGAAGACCAGGTTCTCGACGAGGAGGCCGATGAGGATCACGGTGAGGAGCCCGGCGAAGACGAGGTCGGTGTTCATCTCGAATCGGTTCTGGTAGATGAACCAGCCGAGCCCGCCCTGGCTGCCCGCCACCCCGAACACCATCTCCGCCGCGATGATCGTCCGCCAGGCGAACGCCCACCCGATCTTGAGCCCGGACAGGATGTGGGGAAAGGCGGCGGGCAGGAGAATGCCGGACACGAAGCGCCAGCCGCTCAGGCCGAAGTTCTGGCCGACTCGGCGCAAGGTCGTGGGGACGGTCACGAATCCCGCGTAGGTGTTGAGCGACATCGGCCAGAGCACCGAGTGGACGATGACGAAGACGAGCGACTTGACTCCGAGGCCGAACCACAGGAGGGCCAGCGGCATGAGCGCGATCGCGGGCAGCGGGTTGAACATGGCGGTCACGGTCTCGAGGAAATCCGCGCCCGGGCGCGTCGTGACCGCGACGGTGGCGAGGGCCAGGGCGAGGGCCGCGCCGATGGCCATCCCCGTGAGCAGCACCTCGAGCGATTGCGCGGCATAGCCCGGCACCTCGCCGCTGGCGACGGAGCGCGCGAAGGCGCGGAGCACTGCCGCCGCCGTCGGGAACAGGAGCGGGCTCGCGGCCCAGACGGTCAGGAGCTGCCACAGGACCAGCAGGACCGCGACGATCACGGCCTTCCGCGCGCCCGGTCGCCGCCAGAGCCGTCTCAGCGGGTCCACGGGCCCCTCAGTCATCGAGGAGTCCCTGGATCTCTCGCTGCACGGCCAGCGGCGCCTCGGTCTCTCGCTGCCCGGCGGCGCGGTTGTCCAGCACGCGGCGCACGCGGCCAGGCCCTCTCGAGAGCACCAGGATGCGATCGCCGAGCAGCGCCGCCTCCTGGATCGAATGGGTGACGAACAGGATCGTCTTCCGGGTGCTGTCCCAGATCGCGAGGAGTTCCTCCTGCATCTTCCGCCGGGTCATCGCGTCGAGGCTCGCGAACGGCTCGTCCATCAACAGCATGGCCGGATCGATCGCCAGGGAACGCGCGATGGCCACCCGCTGCTTCATGCCCCCGGAGAGCTGAGAACGCGGCGACCTTCATGAGGCCCGACGGCGTCATGGTGTACACGATGCCGTCCCGCTTCATGATCTCGAGGATCTGCTCGGGAGAGGACTTCGCCTTCTCGCTCTGGGCATAGAGGCGCGCCGCCTCCAGCAGCCTCGTGTTGCAAACGGCGCGACGCCACCCGAGCCGATGTCCATCTGGCCGGCCACCATCGCGTCGCGGATGACGGGTCCGGAGGTGAGCTGCCGCCACTCGATCTCCACGCCGGGCAGGCGCTCGTCGAGCAGTTTCTGCTCCCGCATGACGATGAGCTGCAGGTAGCCGAGGCCGGGCTGCTTCACGATGCGGAGCTGCTTCGCCTCCTGCGCGGAGACGGCAGACGCGCCGAGCCACAGCGCGATGAACGCCAGCGCCGCGGCGGCGCTCGACGTCGAACGGGTCACCTCGATCCTCCTGGCGACGTCTTCAGTCTCCGACCTCGATGGTCGCCGGGACGGGCTTGCCTCCGGGTTCGAGCCGGCTGAGGCGCACCGGCTCCGTCCAGATCCGCGGCCGCGCCCCGCCGTCGAAACCCGCGCAGACGGTGAAGAGCTCCGCGCCGGGTTGCGGGAAGTCGCTCCGGTAGTGGGAGCCGCGGCTCTCCGCGCGCTCGAGCGCGCTCCGCGCGATGAGCCAGGCCACCGTCGCCTGGTTCTGGAGATTCAGCCAGTCCTGCCACGCCACGTTGTAGGCAAGGCCGCCGGGGACACCGGCTGTCTCCACCCGCTGGCCGATGTCGGCGATCTCCGCGAGCGCGGATCGCAGCCCCTCGCCGCTCCTGATGAGCCCGACGCGCTCCCACATCACGTCGCGCAGCCGCGACTGCAAGGCGTACACGCTCTCCCCGCCCGACCGTTCGAGCGGCACGAAGACGCGGCGCGCCGCCGCGTCCACCGACGAGCGCCGCGCCCGCGGGCGCGGCCGCTCCGCCACCCACTCGGCCATCGAGTCGCCGGCCAGGCCTCCGAAAACCGTGGACTCGGCGACGCCGTTGCCCCCGAGGCGATTCGCGCCGTGGACGCCGCCGGCGTCCTCGCCCGCCGCGAACAGGCCCTCGACGTCGGTGCGGCAGGCCGTGTCGATCACCACGCCTCCCATCATGAAGTGCGTGGTCGGTCCCACCTCGACGGGCCCGCGCGCCAGGTCGTAGCCGAAGTCGCGGCAGCGCCGAACCATGCCGCGGAAGCTCTTCTCCACGACATCGGCGCCCAGGTGCGACACGTCGATCCAGACACCGCCGTGCGGCGCGCCCCGGCCCTGCAGCACCTCGGTGAAGCAGGCGCGCGCCACAAGATCGCGCGTGGAGCGCTCCATGCGCGCCGGGTCGTAGCGCTCCATGAACCGCTCCCCGCGCCCGTTCACGAGCCGGCCGCCCGCGCCGCGCAGCCCCTCTTCGAGCAGGGCGCCGGTCATGAGCGAGTTCGGCACGATGAGCCCGGTCGGGTGGAACTGGACCATCTCCATGTCGCGCAGACGCAGGCCGGCGCGGAATCCGAGCGCGAGCCCGTCCGCCGCCTTGTCCGCCGAGCACGCGATCACCCGGTACATCGTGGGTCCCCCGCCCATCGCGAGGAGCGTCGCCCGACTCGACACCGCGACCAGCGCGCCGCGCCGGATGTCGAGCACGAGCGCGCCGGCCACGCGGCCCTCGTCGTCGCGGAGCAGCTCCACCGCGCGGTGCTCCTCGAGCGCGCGGATCGACGGCCGCCGCCACACCTGCTCGGTGAGCCGGTTCATGATCTCGATGCCGGTGAGATCGCCCTTGTGGATGGTGCGATCGTGGCTCTGGCCGGCGAAGGGCTTCTGGTGGATGCGGCCGTCGGGGAGGCGGTCGAAGAAGCACCCGTAGCGCGCCTCCAGCTCGAGCACGCGCCCCGGCGCCTCCGTCACGAGCTTCCACACCAGCTCCTGGTCGTTGATCCACGCCCCGCCCGCGAGCGTGTCGAGGAAGTGCGCCTCGATCGAGTCCGGCGGCGTGAGGACCGCGTTGTAGCCGCCCTGGACCATGCGCGTGCATCCGGCGCGGCCGAGCAGTCCCTTCACGACCACGGTGACCGACAGGTTCGGCGAGCGATCGGCGGCGTGCAGCGCCGCGCACAGGCCGGCGCCTCCCGCACCCAGCACCAGGATGTCCGTCTCGAGGGTGTCGATCGCGAAGTGATCGGTCATCGGCGGCAGCGGCGCGTCGCGCGTCCCATCGCGCGCGTCGCGCAAGAACTATAGCCGCTGGCCTCCGCTCGCGCAATCGAGCGACGCGAGGGCGCGGCTGACAAAATCGGATTGTGCGCGAAGTCCAGAATCGTCACCTCCGCGGCGCCGCGCCGTCGCGCGCGACCGGCATTGGCCGGATCAGAGCACCTTGACGCGCGGCCGCGGATCGAGCTTCACGCGCCCGAGCGAGCGGAGGTGATCGGCGACGACGTCGTACGCCGGCGGCCCCGCGACCTCCGGTCCCGGGCTGGCCCAGCTGGCGGTCTTGTACTTGCGGTCGGGCACGAGCGCCCGGCCGCCAATCTTGACCTCGGCGATCCGGCGCCCCATCGGCTGGCGCGGATCAATCGTGTACATGAGCCCGCCTACACGCAGCATGTCGCCGCCCTGGCGGTAGTACGGGTCCGGGTGGAAGAGATTGTCGGCCACGTCCTCCATGATCTGCTTGATCTCCGCACCGCTCAGCTCGCGCACGAGCGTGTTTGGATAGGTGAGGCCGGTGTGGGCGTACACGTCCTCCAGCGTGATCACCTGGCCGGGAAGGATCGTGATGCCCCAGCGAAACCCCGGTGAGAACGCGACCTCGGCGTCGAAGCGCTTGAGCAGCGCGTCCAGGATCAGCTCGTCGAAGGTGCCGTTGAACGTGCCGCGCCGATAGAGGAGGCTCTCCGACACGGCCAAGCGCTCGCCGAGACGCGCCTCGCGCGGTCCGCGGATCTCCTGGACGAGGCGGGACATGACCGGTTCCGCGGGAATGTAGGCGGACAGCACCGGCAAGAGCTTGTAGCTGTGGGCGCGCACCTGGCCGCCGCTCACGTCGAGGTCGAGCCGACTCAGAAACTTGCCGTGGGCGCCGGAGTTGATCACGAGCGTGCGGCCCACCACGATCGGCCGAGGCAGGCCGTCGTGCGTGTGGCCGCCCAGGATCACGTCGATGCCGCGCACGCGGCGGGCCATCTTCACATCGGTCGAGAGCCCGTTGTGGCTCAGGAGGACCACCAGGTCCACGCGCTTCAGGTCGCGCAGCTCTTCCACCAGGCGCTGGCAGCGCTCCTCCTGGATCCCGAACGTCAACCCGGGCACGAACCGCTGCGGATGCGAGACGGGGACGTAGGGAAAGCCCTGGCCGATGACGCCGACCGCGACCCCGCCGACGCTCTTGATCGTGTACGGGAGGAAGACGGGCTCGTCCCAGTTGAGCTCGCGCGCGTTGTGGCACACGAAGTCTCCCGCGAAGCGCCCGCGCCCGTCCTTGTCGCCGAACAGCTCCTTCACGCGGTCGATGCCGTGCGTGAACTCCCAGTGTGGCGTGAGCACGTCCACGCCGAGCACGTTCATCGCGCGCACCATGTCCTCGCCCCGCGTCCAGAGCGCGGTGGCCGAGCCGTGCAGCGTGTCGCCCCCGTCCAGCAGGAGCGTCCGGCCGGGCCGCTCCTCGCGCACGCGGCGAACCAGCGCGGCGAGGTGCGCGTAGCCGCCCATGCGCCCGAAGCGCGCGGCGAGCGACTCGAAGTCGAGGTGGGTGAGCGCGTAGGCCTCCGGCGTGCCGCGCGCGATGCCGTATGCGCGGAGAAACGCCTCGCCCGTCGAGAACGCCGGCTTGCCCTCGTCGGGGCCCACGCCGATCCGGGTATCGGGCTCGCGGTAGTAGACGGGCAAGAGCGTCGCGTGCGAATCCGTCATGTGGAGCAGGGTGACGTTTCCCAGCGCCGAGAAATCGAGCAGGCGGTCGGGCTCGAGCTCCGCGGCGAGCGCACGATAGCTCCGAGCCCCGACGCCTCCGGCCACCGCGATCAGTGTGAGGAAATCGCGCCGTGTGACGTCCATGTCATGTCCACCTTCCGGAGCATCATCGCCGTGCGACCACCCCGATGCTATGAACCAATCAACCCTCGCCACGCGCTTCAGAAGTTGCGCGTTCGAGCGCCGGCTGTGCCGGCGCAATCCCCTTGGGGGTGGGCCTGGGAGGGGGCCGTCGAGGCCCCCTCCCACTTAATGGCGAATGCCGGGCGCGTCGATGGGCTTGCCAACGTCGAACGACGCCAGGTACAGCTCGAGCTCGGCGTATTCCACGGCGTCCGCCGCCAGCATGTTCGCCCCGAGTGGCGTCATGCACCACTGCATCCGCTTGCGCATGTCCCACACGTCGCCCTGGCTCGTCCGCCACGTCGGAAAATGCCGGGTGAGCCCCGTCTCGACGTCGGCGAGCAACCGGCCGCCAAGGAACTTGTCGGCACCCTTGCCGTCCACCTTCGTGTGGCAATCGGCGCACGCGTGGTTGCGCTGGCCCACCCGCCGATAGAACGAGTCGCGCCCGCGCCGGAGCGCCGCCGCGTTCTCGGGACTCTTCAGGTCGAGCGCGACCGGCATGCCGTTGGACGCCATCTTGATGGCCACGGCCAGGTCGAGGTTCTCGGCGCTCTCGAGCGGAAGCGGACGGCCCGTCGTCCCCGGGCCATGGACGCTCAGCACATCTTCGATGCCCACCACGCGGCCGTAGCGGGCCACGTGCCGCGGATAGCGCGTGGCCACGCCCTTCATGGCCGCCGCGGGACCGCCGGCGTGGCAGTCGGCGCATGCGCGTCCAGCCGGTCCCTTCTGGTTCCAGAGGGCCTCGGCGCTCTCCGCGCGGACCACCGCAGGGTTGTTGGTCGGGTCCAGGTTGTCGCCGAACCCGGTCGGCCTGGGCCGCGTGGCCGGGTTCCGCTCGGCGTCCTTCTCCGGCGGCACCGGCCCCTTCTGCGTCTTGAGGAATGCGACGACGTCCGCGATGTCGGCGGGCGTCAGCACGCCGTCGGTTCCCCACGGCGGCATCAACGTGCGCGGGAACACGTGGCGCGGGTCGTAGATCAGGTTGAACGTGTACTCGTCCGGCAGGTTCCGGTCTCCGTACGTCGAGAGATCGGGCCCGACGTTTCCGGCCGGCCACACGTCGTCGCCTCGGACGAGATGGCAGCCGGTGCACGGGCCGACGTTCCGGCTCAGGAACATCTGGCGTCCCTTCGCGGGATCTCCGGGCGTAGCGGGCATGGGCGCGCTCGCCGGCCGAGGCTCGGGGCGCCGATCGTCGTAGGCGTAGGTGCGAAACGCGCCGAAGTCCTCGGTGGGCCAGCCCTTGTAGCGAACCGCGCGCCGCTTGCGGTCCGGCAGGGTCTCGATGTCGCCGCGCGCCTCGGGCACCGCCCGCGAAATGCGGGGCGCCGGCGGCGAGCTCGGAGGCGCCGTCGGGACCTCGTTGCGGGCGCAGGCAACCAGCAGCGCCAGGGCGCCGAGACGCCAGACGCCGGCCGCGCGCCGGCGTCGACCTTTGATCATCCGAGCTTGATGTCGGCCGTGCCTTCGTAGCGGCCGCCGTGGGTGTCGAGGAAGATCACCTTGAGTTCGCCGGGGTCCGTGGCCTTCACGGCGAAGGCGAAGAACGGGTTCTCGCTGATCGATTGCGACGTGTCGAACTGGGCGATCTCCTTGCCCAGGTAGGTGACGATCACGCGGTTGATGAAGTGGTAGTTCTTGTCGACGGGCTTGCCGTCCTTTCGCTCGACGATCTCCATCGGATGGATGACCAGCGCCCGGACCCGCACGATGTCGCCGCCCTTGATGCCGGACGGGACCCGGATCTTGACCTGCCCGATGGCCGCCATCGCCGTCAGCCTCCGCAGCCGCCGACGGT
>Ga0066903_100005020_pt1 | contig 11369 bp, 10 predicted proteins | sample PanSoiMetaGPlot1_FD_67491 | JGI IMG/M metagenome (GOLD analysis project Ga0066903, IMG submission 67491) | Tropical forest soil microbial communities from Panama analyzed to predict greenhouse gas emissions - Panama Soil - Plot 1 (version 2) | ecosystem: Environmental > Terrestrial > Soil >...
AATCGAATCGTCTCGGTAGATACTTCGACTCACTCCCTTTCGATACTCCACCCGGCGATTGTACGCTCGACCATACCGCTCGGGATCGAGTTCGTGATAGACGATAGCACCAGGATTATAGCCGATCTTAAAGCCTGCTCGGCGCATTCGATTCGAGTACTCGGTATCTTCGCTGAAACCCAGGGCGCCCGGACCAAGCCGCGGATTGAAGAAACCGACTTGCCTAACGATATCGCGCTTGAACGAAACGTTGGTCCCGGTGAAGCCACGAATGGACCGAATCTCGCCGCCATAATCCACGATAGGGATGTTATATTCCCGAAGCCGGCTCGGATCTGCTGGGTTCCCTTGGGCATCCACCCCCGGGAGAACCCGGCCCTGAACCGCCCCAAACTCATTAACACGGTGACACTCCCAATGTTCAACCATCCATCGATGGTCCACCACAACATCATCATCCACAATGATGAGGATTTCGCCATGGGCCAGACTGATACCGTGGTTCAATGCGCTCGATTTTCCCTTGATCCCTTCCTTCGATACCCTAAAATCAAATCGATATGGCTTTCTCTTTTCCCGAAGCAGAAGTTCCCCTGTATCGTCCGTCGAGCCATTATCAACAATGATCAGTTCAGCCTGGATGGAATCCGATAGCTCCAACGAGCTCAAACTTGCGATCAACCTTTGCAAGCTTGCGCTTCGATTATACGTCGGCACAATCACACTTATGTGGGGAAGCAAAGCCACGAATATTCAGAATCGTACGGAGCCAGTGAAGTCGTGCCCGAGCGGCAATTGTCGTTGCTCCTGCCCGCTCCGTCGCTGCGTAGATGAAGATTTCAAGGCTAAGCGAAAGTCAGAAACAGCTGCTGCTCTGAGAACCAGACAAGAACGCGGATCGGCAGTATTCCCACCCATAGCGGAAACTAAGCTTGCGCAGGAGCATCGCTTTTCTATAAGCCTCCCGCGCGTGGGTGAGATGACCCCGCGCTTCGTAGTAAGCTCCCAGGCGAAAATATTTCCTTCCAAGTTTCTTGTTGAAGACATGCTTCCCAATCCGATTGTAGACCTCGGGATAGCGATCGCGAATGTCTTCCAGTTCCGTCACGCCAAACTCATAATGGGGATTCACAGCGGTATTATTTAAAGGATGAATCCGTTTTCTCACTCCAACATAGTTCACGAACCGAATCGGGAAATAGGCTCCTAGCCGGTAAAACCAATGCAAATCGCAGTTGAGCCGAATCTTGCTATCATATCCACCCACACGTTCAAATGCCGCCTTCCTGATAATAGAAGAGGGACCGGTCATGATATTTTCGTTCAAAATATGCTGCACCGACAGGCGTCCAGACGATAGTTTTTCTGCGCTGTCCTGACGAACAATCAAGCCTTCGCTTATTTCACGTTCCTTCGACTCTCTGAAATATTCGGTATTATCGAATGCCCCTCCGACCTCCGGGTCATTCTCCAAGGCCTGAACGAGCAACTCGACGTGCTTTTTATTATAAATGTCGTCGCTATTCCAAGTGCCGAGGTATTGCCCCCTGGATTCCGTCATCAATTCGTTCGCTGTTTCTAGAAAGTATGGTCGCGTCTGGACGCAGAGACTCACCCTTCCGTCGCCACTCAAGCACTCTACGGACTCTCTGACTTCTCGGGAGCCGTCTCCCAATATTAGCACTTCCAGCGCTTGATAAGATTGATTGAGTATAGATTCCAACGAGGATCTCAAAAATCTCGCGTACGGCGCGTGGGCAAAAAGAATAACGGTGACTAGAGGACTCGCCATGAACCTGACCTATGAACTCAAGTTGAAAGCTATTGTTGCAGTACGATGCTGTGCTGAGGCACCGTTTAATCGTTGGGACTGAAAAAGAATCTCCATAGGCTAATCTGAAGACTTCGAATCTCAGGAAACGTATTGCCTCTCAAGCTTGTGAGAGGCCATCTCACCAATATGCGTCGCCGTTTCAGGGCCGAATTTCCTGGATATCATGGCTAAATAATTCGGATTCTTGAAATATAACTGAAAAGCTTCATCGCGAAACCGCAAGACATCGGCAGCAGACAGGTACTTCGTTGGCAACGGAAGCGTGTCCACCGCATGTTGCGAATAGCCATTCCAAGTGTCAGGCAAAGGCCAGCCTTTTCTGAGCGCGTCGTTGTAGAGTTGCGCCCCTGGATACGCCATAGCGACATAGAAATTTGCAAACTCGCAATTAAGCTCAAGGGCAAGATCGAGAGTCGCTTGCATTGACGAATGGCTGTCTTCAGGCAAACCAAAAATAAAATTGCCGATCACGTTGATACCTGCAGCCCCGACCTTGCCAACGGTTTTGGCGATATCATTCTGATCAAATCCTTTTTCGACATCGTCGCGCACTCGTTCACTCGCTGCTTCGATACCAAAGGCGAGCCAGCTCACTCCTGCCCGTTTAAGCTTTTCCACCATCGCCTCTTTGACAGTGTCAACTCTCGCATAGGCCCAGATATTGAGATTATAATCCCGCTCAATGAGGAGATCACAAAGGTCGTTCACGTGTTTAGGATTGAGAACAAACAGTTCATCCGCTATCTTGATATTGCGCACACCATACTCGGTCACGAGTCTGTCAATTTCAGCGACGATAGTTTTGGGTTTCCACATCCGATAGCTATTCGTCGTAGGCTTGAGGCCCATTAGCGATTCACCAGTTTTGAAAGGCGACTGAATACAACAAAAACTACAACGGAATGGGCAGCCTAAGGTTGTGTAGAGCGATGCATAGGGTTGGCGTACCAAATCACCAAAGCAATGCCAATTGTGCGCTCGATAGTTCTGCATCGGCAAAAGGTCCCAAGCGATCCCCGGCATCTCGGTATCCAAGTCTTTAACCAGAGGCGCTGGACCCGACCGGGCAATTTGTCCGCCATTCCTGTACAGCAATCCGCCGACTTTTCCGAGATCCGTTTCCTTGTTGGTCAGCGCGTGAAGCAATTGGAGGATCGTATGCGGCCCTTCACCGTCACAGGTGAAATCAACACACTCCTCAAGCAACGTACGTTCCGGCAATGCCGCCACATGCCCTCCCACCAAAATCGTCTTAAGATTGGGCGCTAGTTCCTTGAGCATCTTACATAGCACCCCCGCCGCTGGCATATTTTGCGTCGATGCCGAAGGTTGATGACCGTAGACGATGACGGCTGTTAGGGTAGGCTCCATGTCGATGACTCGACAAGCTGTTTCATCAAAGCTTAGCCCCTCCGCTTCAGCGTCCACGATTTGAACGGCAAAACCGCGAGCACGGATAAACGTGGCTATCAGACCTGCCCAAACCGGGGGCTCAATGGCTGCCAAGTCCGCTGCTAGAGACTGAAACACCTGGCTGCGATTGCCCGGGTTAATTAAGAGCAGGTCCAATTTGCGGTTTGTCATTTGAGAAAATTGACTCCGAAAAATACTTGAACCACCGGCAGAGCTGTCACCCCTCAATAGTGTTTAACAAAGCACACAGGGCGAGGATTTTTTCACGCTCCAGCCCAGGATAGTTGCCGATGTAAAAACCGTAAAAATGAATATATTCGACGTTGGGAAACTGTTCAAGATCCGGCTCGCCCAACAATCGTCTTAAATAGGGTTGTCGAAGTTGGTTCCCCCCTCCGGAGGTACCCTGACGGTATTCGACCCCATGGTCACGCAAGACCTTCATGACCTGATTGCAAAAGACGGGATCTGGCCGTTGCAGAACAAGTGTGAACGCGTAGTTACAGCTGCCTGCTGTTTCAAAATCAGTACGGTACTTGGCGGGATCCAGATTTTCCAGGAACAAGGTCAGATTCTCGGATCTCAACCGATTGTTTTCATCGAGGCGCTTGATTTGTGACCGACCCATAACTGCGCTTATCTCGGTACTGCGCACGTTATAGGCAGGGAAAGCAAAAATAAAATCGGGGTTCAGGTCAGGATGCTTCTCCGCGTAGGATTGCCGCAATGCAGGGGAGCTCGACTCTCGCACCATTCCATGGGAGCGCAGCATGCGCAGCGTTTCGTACAAGACCGAGTCGTCGGTCGATATCATTCCTCCTTCAACCGTCGTCAGATGATGCGCGTAGTAAAAGGAGAAGTCGGCCATGAGCCCAAAGGTGCCGAGCTTTCGGCCGGCGAAAGTCGCGCCGTAAGACTCAGAAACATCCTCGATGAGTGGGATTTCACGGGCCGCCAATTCATCTACTAGAATTTGACTGAGGGCGTTGTATCCCAGCACATGAGTCAAAAAGACCGCCTTAGTCTGAGGGGTTATCTTGCCAATTATCTGCGCATTATCCATCCCCAGGGTGCGCCGATCAATATCGACGAAAACAGGCTTGAATCCACATTGAATGACGGACGCGATATCCGATACCCACGTCAACGTCGGAACGATGATCTCCCCCAGGCCGTAATGTTCGTGTAGGGCTGTGATCGTCAAGAGATTGGCTGAGGAACCAGAATTTACGAAAACGCTGTGTTTCACGCCTAGCCAAGCCGACCATTCCTTTTCGAACCCTTGCACCTGGCTCGATTGAGTGAGAACGGGATCATCCTGCTGAAGGAAATCAATAACCGCGGCGAGGTCCGCCCTTGGGATATTGTTTTTCATCAAGGGCCAATCGAGATTTTTGGCAGTGTTCACCGTCGCAGCTAAAACGGACCTCGGAATTCGATCTCCTGAAGCTCTTCGCGCTCAGCCGGCAACCAGCGGTTCCGACCGCCTTTGACCAAATCGTAAGCCGCCGATGCGATCGTGCGGGCGTTTGGATAATAGAGATCTTCCAGCGAAGGTGTCGGCGGACAGGTAGCGGGCGCGTACCCCATGCGATGAACGGCGACTTCCCTTTCGCCTTGTAAGTGTTCAATCACTCGGGTCACGATCTCGGCGCTGGCACCGCACGCGGTCCAGCCGTTATCTACGACGCACAGCCTCCCGGTCTTTTTGACTGACTTGACGACCGTCTCAATATCCAACGGACTGAGCCAGATCGGGTCGATCACCTCTGCCTCGACATCCGTAGTTTCAAGATAACGCCGCGCTCTCAGGCATTCCGTCAGCATGTGGGAGATGCCAACTAATGTGACGTCTCTCCCTTCCCCCAACACACGCGCCTTTCCAGGCGGAATCCTGTAGAGTTCTTCTGGCACGATCCCCTTTTGAAAATGAAGAATGCGATGTTCGACGTAGATCACAGGATCATTGTCGCGGATCGCCTGTATCAGACAACCTTTCGCATCGTAGGGATTCGTGGGAGCAACGACTTTCAGTCCCGGGACATGCATAAAAAAAGAATGTAGACCTTGCGAATGCTGCGCTCCCTGACCCCAACTTTTGCCGATCATGCACCGAACCACCATCGGCACATGAACTTGCCCGCCGTGCATATAGCGGCTTTTGGCCGCGACATTGACAAGCTGGTTCATCGCCAGCATAAGAAAATCCATGCGGATATGGACGTGTATGGGACGTAAGCCCGCCAGTGCCATACCAACCGCCGCGCCGGTCATCGCTTCCTCGGAAAGTGGGGTGCCAAAAACTCTCTCCGGGCCATACTTCTCCGCCAAACCCCGGGTCGTTCCCTGTATGGCTTTAGGATCGTCGACGTCGAGCCCAAACAGGACGACGGAAGGATCTTCAGCCATTTGTTGATCCGTGGCTTCACGAATCGCCTCGACGTAGGATAAAATTCGCTCCACTTCAATCTCCGGTCACATCGGTAAGCAATTCTCGCGCCTCCGGCAAAGCATCATCCTCGGCGCAAGCGAAGGCTGCCTGGATTTCCTCCTCAACTTGGGCTTCGATAAGCGCACGTCTTTGAGAAGGTATAAGAGTCGCGAGCCGCCTTACCTGGTCTCCCTCTATCCACGGCCGGGCCTCCTCGTAGTTGCGATAGCCTAAATGGAAATCATCATTGGGCCCAACATGCTCCTTCCATCGATAAGTCAAGCACTCAAAGAAGAACGGTCCAGCTTGCCCCGCGCGCAATGCAGAAACAGCCGCCTTCACCCGTTCATTAATTGCAAATACATCGTTATCGCCAATCTGCTCGGCCGGTATGCCAAAAGCTCTTATCCGTCCGCACACATCAGCGTCTTTATGTCGTCGCAGCAAATGGGTATGAATGGCATAAAGATTGTTCTCGCACACAAAAATGATCGGCAGCTGCTTGAGCGCGGCGAAGTTCAGACTTTCATAAAAGACCCCCTCGTCCGTTGCTCCGTCTCCGAAGAAACTAACTACGATAGAATCCTTTTTTTGCAGTCTCAGCGCATACGCAAAACCGACTGCATTGGCAATCGTCGTTCCCACCACAGCGGATGCGCCCATGATGCCGTGCCCGACATCGATTAGATGCATGGAGCCGCCCTTCCCCTTGGCGCAACCTGTAGCCTTGCCGTAAAGCTCGGCGATCATTTTTTTGAGATCACCACCCTTTGCCAAATAATAGGCGTGGCTCCTGTAAGTGCCAAAAACCACATCCTTCGGCCGCAGGGCTTCGCAAACTCCAACGGAGACCGCTTCCTGGCCGATGGAAAGATGCACCGGACTCTTGATCTTGTCGCTGGGATAGATTCGGGCGATCTCCTCCTCTGCCCGTCGAATCCGGTATATCGATCGGTAAAACCGCTCGTATGTTTCTTTAACCAGCTTCTTTTTTTGCATCCACGAACCAGCAATAGGTTTTTTCCAAACCGGCCTGTAAAGAAACTTTGGGCCGCCATCCCATCGCCATGAGTTGGCTAGAGTCGAGCGCTTTGAGCGGCATACCGTCCGGCTTTGCGGGATCAAATCGTAACTGACCCTCGTAGCCGACAACTTTTCGGATCAGCTCGGCAATATCCTTAATCGATGTCGTCGACCCGTTCCCGACGTTGACGGGAGTCGAGTCGCTGTAGCTTTGCATCAAGAAGATAGCAGCATCCGCCACATCATCGACAAAGATGAATTCTCGCCGCGGCGAACCTGAACCCCAAACTTCGACGGTTCGCGCTCCGTCAATCTTTGCCTGATGCATCCTGGCAATAAGAGCGGCGATAACATGGGCGTCTTCCAACGCGAAATCGTCGCCGGGCCCAAAGACATCACCCGGGATTACGCTAATCATATCCGCACCATGTTGCTGACGGTATGCCTGACACAGCTTGATGCCGGCAATCTTTGCCGTCGCGTAGGCGTCACTGGTAGCCTCCAATGGTCCTGTCATCAGGGATCTGACCTGCATGGGCTGCGGACTGGATCGTGGATAACTACAGGAGCTGGCCAAGTATAAGAGCTTTCGGACGCGATGCCGCTGGGCGTTGCGAATGATTTGGCATTGAATCAAGAGATTATTGAGCATCAAGTCAGCGGGATACTTTTGATTTGCTCCAATACCTCCCGACTTTCCAGCCGCGAGAAAAACATAGTCCGGCTTCGTGCTTTCGAAATAAGCGTTGACGCTCGCACCATCGGTTAGATCGGGCTCGACAGACGAAGTACCGACAACATTAGAATAGCCGGCCAACGCCAATCGACGCAGTAGCCCCTTTCCGACGAGAGTCTCGGTTCCGGCAACGTAGATACGATCGGTTCGCTCCACGGCTTAACTGACGGCCTTGCTTGAAAGTTCCCGAAAGACCAAGTCAGATTGACATATCCGGGCCTTTTCCTCTCGAGAATAGTCCTGTTCCGGATCAAAAAAGATGATTTGGCTGCCCGAAGACTCGAATTTGAAAGGAACATAAATCAATTTATTAAGCTTTCGCTTGACGCTTGCATGTTTAGCGGGGGGAACAAAAAAAAGAATGAACCCGCCCCCACCGGCACCCAACAGTTTACCACCCATGGCCCCCGCTAACATCGCTTCTCCGTAGATCTCCTCGATATCGGAATTCGAAACTTTAGAACTGAGATCCCGCTTTACTTGCCAAGCGCTATGCAGTAGTTCGCCAAAGATAGAGATTTTACTCCTGCCGCAAAGAACGGACACGCCTTCGTTTGTCAGATCGCCAATAACTCGGAGTTTCCTTTCTCGATCATCAAGGCCATTGACGTAGCTTTCGGCAACATCAGAGGCCGTCCTTCTAATTCCGGTATAAAATAGCATCAGGTGACGATTGAGCTCATTGAGCCGTCCGGCGGTTGCCGTTATCGGCTTGACCGTAATTTCACCGCCGCTGTGGAAAACGACGTGATTGAGACCACCGTGCGCGGCCAAGACTTGATCCTGGGATCCAACGGTTTCCTTGAGAATCTCTTGCTCGATAAAGATGCTTTCTCTAGCCAGTTGCGCTTTGGACGGCATCCGTCCTTTGAGAGCATAAAGAGCATGCAACAGCCCCACGGTGAAAGAGGAACTCGTGCCCATTCCACTCCGGGCGGGCAGATCGCCATCGTGATGAATTTCCACACCACGATCGATTCTACAGTAGCGCAATATCTCTCGAACCGCCGGGTGTGCAATTTCCTCCACGCTGTGGCAATTCTCGATCTTCGAATAAACGACGCGAATCTTATGCTCGAAAAAAGGCGGTAGATAACGGCAGCTAAGGTAGCAATATTTATCAATGGTCGTTGCTAGCACCGCGCCACCGTAGCTACGGTACCATATAGGGTAGTCGGTTCCGCCACCAAAAAAAGAAACACGAAACGGTGTCCTGCTAATGATCATGGGTCCACTCCGCGTTCACGTATCAAGCAAGGTTTGAATGGTTCGAGCCGCCGCCGATAGATCGTCGACGACATAGTCCGGATTGACTGTCGGATCGTTGACCAAGGCTGCGCCGTAGCCCGTTCGTACCAGAAATGTCGTCGCCTTCACTCTCCTTCCCAATTCGATATCCGCGGATTTATCACCGATGACGAAACTCGCTTGCAGATCAAAATCCAGCTCCTGGGCAGCTTGCTCGGCCAGACCGGAACAGGGCTTACGGCAAGCACAATGGCTTTCGGGCGTATGCGGACAACAGTAAATTCCCTCCAGATGGATGCCCTCGCCTTTTAAAAGGTCGCGGAGATGGCGATGAACAAGCTCCAACTGGGTCTCCTCAAAAAAGCCTCGTCCCACCGCGGACTGGTTGGTCACGACCACTAACCCAAGGCCCATTGTTAGCATATGTTGCAGGCCAATAATTGCTCCAGGCAGAAATTCAATCTGGCGCGGGTCGGCAAGATAGTGTCGCTCGACGATGATCGTTCCATCGCGATCGAGTAATACGAATGGCCGCCGCTTCATCTCGCCAACCCGCCAGCGAAAAACGATTGGGCGCTCGTGTAGGCTTCCGGCGTTCCAATATCTATAAACCGCGCTTCACTTTGAAAGCCGTAAAGTCCGCGACCAATCCACTTCGGAAAAACCTCCTTCTCCAGAGAGACAGCGCGATTCGATGGAATCACCGTAAGCAAATCACGGCTCAGCAAATAAACACCTGCGTTAATCCAACCCAAACCCCGGCCACTGCCCTTCTCATTAAAGTCAGTTATCTTGCCATCAGGATCGGCTCGCACCCGCCCAAAACGGGCCGTATCTAAAATCTTTGTGAGAAGCAATGTTGCCTTTGCCTTCTTTTTGCCATGCCAGAGCCAAAACTCCCTGAGATTTGTGTCGCAATACGAATCGCCATTCATCACCAAAACGGGATCGGAGTTGAACAACGACAACGCCAACCTGAGCGAACCGGCTGTTCCCAGCGGGGTTGATTCCCGGGAATAGCTAAGGCGCAAAGTGCCATAGGATTCACCGAATCTCATCGCTATCTGATCCCCTAGGTATCCTGTACACAACACAACGTCTCTTGTGCCCGCGGCAACCAGCTGATCGAACAGATAGGTAAGAAATGGTCTTCCTCCCACGTTGGCAAGCGCCTTGGGACGATCTGTCACGGCGGAGCGTAGCCGGCTCCCTAGCCCCCCGGCAAGAATAGCCGTGGTTACCTTCGTAAATTCATCCACAGCATCTGATCGTCATAAAAATTTCCATTGGCACTGCGGGCCACCCTTTCAGACGTTCTTAAACCGCCCTCGTCCCGTCATTCGATATCCCTTGAGCAACTCTCGAATACCATCGTCCAGCGAGCGTCGGGCTTCGAAGCCAGCCTCGCGCAATCGTTGATTAGAAACGATGTAGTTTCGCTTATCCGGATCCGACCCTACTTGGGCAAAGTGAACGTAGAAATTGGGCACGTACTCTTTTATCTTCAATGCCAATTCTTCCTTGGAAAGGTTGGCGGCATCCAGGCCGGCATTGTAGGGTCTCCCCGCCATTCGTTTGATGTTTTCAATACAATGGACAAAACAATCAGCCACGTCACGGATATGGATGTAATTGCGTTTGAAGTCTTTCTCGAAAATGACAATGTAGCCGTCCGTAATTGCCGCATAGACAAAATGGTTGACCAATAAGTCAAGACGCATGCGAGGCGACATTCCGAACACGGTGGCCAATCTTAACGTGATCACATTACTTGTCTCTAATAGTTCTGCCTCAGCTTGACTTTTCGTTTGGCCGTAGAGCGAGATCGGCTGCAGTGGAGTATCTTCCGTGCAAAACAGATCACCAGACTGCGTGCCGTAACCGCTATTGGTCGTCGGGTAGACGACCGGCTGCTGAGAACTGCGCAAGCCATTCAGCAACCGAATGGCTTCCAGATTAACCGCCCGCGCCAGTAACGGGTCTCGGTCACATGCGGGTGCTCCGACTACGGCGGCGAGAGGAATGATTACATCGGCTTCCTTCACAAGACGCCGCATCAGCTCTCTATCACGCACGTCTCCCAACACAAAGTCGAAGTGGGGGTTGGCACAGAGGTGAAGCAAACTTCGCTGCTGATACATCATGTTATCTACGGTAGTTACTTGGAATCCGGCGGCGAGCAGATGCTCACACAACACGGAGCCCAGATAGCCAGCACCGCCGGTGACGAGGACATGCAAACTCATGGATTAGTTAGGAAGATTTCTAGGAGCCATCCTATAGCACATTCTGTCGATGACGACTACTGAGAGCTTCAGTATGAGCCCTAGAAGGAGAGATAGCCTTTCTCCAGTAAATAGGATTCTAGGGCTTCTTCCCAGGGGCGAAGATATTGTCTCAGAGCCGGATTGAGGTGCGTACTTTCCAAGCTCGAATCCTTTGGGCGGCGCGCCTTCATCGGATACTCCGAAGCAGATATCGGGTCGATGCTGTGTTTCAGCCCCACCGCTTCCAGCGCTTTGGAGGCGAACTCATACCAGGTGCAATTGCCCGCATTCGCTAAGTGAAAAAGCCCCGAAGCTCTTTGCCGAAGGAGTATTTCCAAAGCCTGCGCGCCATCACGGGTGTACGTGGGCGACATTTGTATATCGTTGACCAATCTCAACGACTCACCTGCCCTAGCT
>Ga0066903_100005021_pt1 | contig 11368 bp, 7 predicted proteins | sample PanSoiMetaGPlot1_FD_67491 | JGI IMG/M metagenome (GOLD analysis project Ga0066903, IMG submission 67491) | Tropical forest soil microbial communities from Panama analyzed to predict greenhouse gas emissions - Panama Soil - Plot 1 (version 2) | ecosystem: Environmental > Terrestrial > Soil >...
GCTCCCGTCACCGTCAAGGTCGAGTTCTTGCTGCCAGGCGCTGTCGTAGCGGTTCGCGCTGTGGACGATCGAAACCTGGAGTGCGTTCTTGCCCACGGTCCTCGTTTTCGTGGCGGTCGACGAGGGTGCCATCATCGCGCGCTTCGCCACCGCCCCGGGCATGACGGACAGGCCAACCCGGCTTTCCGGTTGTCCAGCAGACGCGTGCGAGGGTGAGTAAAACATAGTACCGGCAGCTGTAATGAGACCGGTACTGAGAAACGCTATTGCTGGCACGAACGTCCAGGGACGCGTGCGCCGACGAGCCATGATTGCCTCGCTCTCTTGCGGTCGCGGATCGATCTTCATGGGCCCGTTGCAGCCCGTCGCAAGACGGCTGCCCCACGCGTGCCCAACGCGCTCGGCTGCGGCAATCTGTGATGGCTGTGAGAGTTCGGGAGGATATCGAACTGCAGCGGAAGGACCGTGCGGCCGGGCCTCTCAGGATGTTGTCACTGGATCACGAGATGCGGCGGAAAGCGACATTTGCGCCTCCGCCGCACCCTTGCCCTCGAGGTCTATTACGCCGCCGCGGTCGTGATGCGGCGAATGTTGCTCGTGATCATCACGCGCGTGATGCCGCTGAAGAGCATGCTGACGCCGACGATTACCCCGACGGCCCACACGCTGCTGTTCGGCCAGTTCGCCCAGATCAGGAACGCCAGGATCATCGTGATGATGCCATCGACGAGTATCCAGCCCGCCCCGCTTTCATTGCGGAGTTGGTATGAGAACGCCAACTCCAGAATCGCCTCGACGAAGAGATAGAACGCGATCGCGAACGTCAACGAGGCGAGACCAATTTGCGGATTGGCCAGCACGTAAAAGCCGATCAATGCGTAAACGATCGCGAGCAGGATTTCCCAAATCACCGCGGTGGCGCTGCCGCCGCGGAACGCGTACACGAGATGCAGCACGGCACTGACGAGCAGCAGCCATCCCACGACCACCGTGACCGTCAGACCGGCATAGTACGGAGCGGCGATCGCGAGAATGCCCGCGATAATCATCAGTACGCTTAAAGCCATGGACCAGGAAGTGGCCCTTTTCACGTCGGTCGAAAATGCCTGCGCCATATTCAGCCTCGCCTGACGGCGGGTATGTGACCCCTGCCAGACGTGGAGCAATTCCAGTTCCGACTTTCGTCAGAACCGATGGGTTTGCGTATCTCGCGCAGGCATCGCGAGTTGGAGGGGTCGGCTGATCTGCAGCGATCGTCGCCGCCGGCGCATCATCAACATGCCGAGGTCAAGCGTCTGGGGATTCGGGGCTTCCGCCTCCGCCAAGGCTACGGCGGACAAGCGGCTTGCCGCGCCGAAGCTCGGTCTTGCGGCGTGAGCGAAGGTGGGGATTCGGGTTTCGCGCAGGGCTCAGGACTGGAGGCCAGGGGCTGGTTCATCACCAACCGCTGGCCTCTGGACATGTGACTTTCTAGAAGATGAATCGAACGCCGAGCTGCGCCGTGCGCGGGTTGTCGGCGACGATCGGAACCAGGAAGTTCGCCGAGTTACGGGCACCCGTCGGATTCCCGAAGTTCGTGTGATTGGTCAGGTTGTAAATCTCCAGGAAGAACCCTGCCTGGTAACGCCCGATCTGGCGCGTGTACTGGAATCGTCCGTCGAGGATCGTCTTGCGCTGGCCGTTGATACCGTTGCGGACCGCGACGCCTCGCGAATCCACGTCCGACACGATTGCCGGCGATCGCCCTGACGGCAGCGCCGCCACGTCGTTGACGCCCTTCGTCGGACGATCGTTGTTCGTGCCGTCAGCGTTGACGTCGCTGCCGACAGTCTCGTTGATCGGATAACCGGAATACGTTCGGAACACGAATCCGGCACCGAATCCGTGCGTCAGATCGATGTTCGCGCTCGTGGCAAAGGCATGCGTGTTGTCACGATCGCAGCGCCCGTAATCCAGCCGCGGATCGCTGTCGACGATGATCGAGGCGACGTCGAAACAGCGAGCGTAGGTGTAACTGATACGGCCGGCCCAGTGCTTCGACATCCGCTTTTCGAGCTCGAGCTCGAGCGAGTTGAAATCCGTGTTGAGCGCCGAACCGAGTTCCCTGGTCTGTTCCTGGTTGAACTGGACGAAGGTACTGTTGCGCGCGGCGGCTGGAACCAGCTGGCCCGCCGGATCGAACACCGACACGCCTAGCCGGGTGACGCGGCCGTTGGCGCCCACCGGTCCCTCGTTGATGTCGATGACGGCGGTGTTGTCCCTGCCACGGTTGCCGACGTAGTCGATCGAGGCCGCCATGTTGTTTGCCAGCTCGCGTTTCAGACCGGCGCTGAACGCCCACGTGTACGCCATGCGGCGATTGCCGTCGACGATTGGCCCGGTCGTCGTGTTGTTGATGGCGCTTCCCCCAAGCACGATTGCCCTCTGCGAATTGAGGTACGACCGGCACGCCGGGCTGATGACTGCCTCGCCAGCGGTTTTGCCGGGAACGGGATTGAGGCAAGCTGTCTGGTTCGCGTCTCCAGTCTTGACCGGGAACGTACCCGTGACTGCCGGCGACGTCACCTGGCCCGTGTCGATCAGAATTGTCGGCGTGAGCACGGCGCGCTGGACGAGCGTCGCGAGAATCGCGAGCTGCTGATACTGGTAAACCTTGCCGAAGCCCCCACGAATCAGCGTCTTTCCATCACCAAACATGTCGTAGGCGACGCCAAAACGCGGACCAATCCCGTCTTTCGTCTTCGGCGTCGCCGATTGATAGTCGTACCGCACGCCGAGGTTCAGCGTCAGCTTGCGGTTCACCTGCCATTTGTCGGACACGTACCCACTGCCGCGGTGATCGATCTCCGTGAAGTTGAACTGCCCCATACCGAGCGCGAAGCGGTACGGATACGTTGTGGGATCGGCGGCGTTGAAGGGGACGTCGGTCGGGAAGGTGAAAGTCCCAGTGAAGTTGGCGGCGGTCCCCTGCGGAAGCGCGCCGTTCCGGCTGTACGCTGCGCCGAACTTGAAGGAGTGCTCGCCGGCCCAGCCAGACTTGATCCAGTTCAACGAGTCGTCAACGGTGAAGTCCCGGATTAGATCTTGGGCGTACGTGGCGCGCGGTCCGGCAATGTAGTCCGGGTGGCTGTTCTGCGAGCCGACGTCGAACGGATCGACGCCCGCGAATCCGATGAACTTCCAGTTGCTGTCGAACAGATTGCTCGGGCCCTGCAGGAGGCTTTCCCGAACGTGTCCGAGCTTGAACTCGTTGGTCGTGCGGTTGTTCAGCACCGAAGAGAACGAGAAGCTGAAGACATGATCGCCCGCATCGTTTTCGTGCCGCGCCGCATCGAGGATCGCCAGATCATCTTCGATTGAATCGCGCTCGGTGATGATCGCCTCGCGCGTCCAGCGGAAGCTGAACTGGTTGTTGCCGTTCAAGTGGTAGTCGAACCGCATGAACGTGTTCGGACCGTGAAACGCGGTGGTCGTCGAGTACGTCTTTGCGAGCGGCGCGGCGGCAGCCGGGAAATTCAAATTGGCCGCTTCCTGCGCCTTCGTGCCTTCGTAGTTGAAGAAGTAGAACAGTTTGTTGGGGATGATCGGGCCGCCGACGCTTCCCCCGAAGACGTTGCTGCCGGAATCAGGATTTTTCTCGCCTTCCTGTTTCAGGAAGTAGTCCGTCGCCTGCAGCTTGTCGTCCTGGTAGTACTCGAAAAGACGTCCGGAGAGCTTGTTCGTTCCGCTCTTCGTCACACTGTTGACGACGACGCCGGTCGAGCCGCCGTACTCAGCGCCGTACTGGTGGGTCTGGACCTGATACTCCGCCATCGAATCGAGCGACACGCGCGCCTGCGTGCCTTGCGATCCGCCGCGACGCGAATCGTTGTCGTTCTGGCCGTCGACAAGGAACAAATTGTTCGTCGTCGCCTGTCCGTTCGCGCTGAACTGTCCGCCTTCAAACGATCCCACCTGTAGCACCGGCACGAGACCCGGAATCGTTTGCATCAGGCTGAACTGACTTCTGTTGGCACTCGGCAGACCGTCGATCTCCGAGCTCGACACGTTCGTGCCGATGCGACTCGACGTCGCCTCGACGAGTGGCGTATCCGCCGTGACCGTCAACGTCTCCTGGACGCCGGCGAGCAGCAGCGTGAGATTGACGGTCAGTTCCTGTCCCACACCAACGATCAGCCCGGACCGTGTAAGAGCCTGAAAGCCGGACAGCTCCGCCTTCACCGTATAAGTGCCTGGAGTCAGCGTGGGAAAAATGTAACGACCGTCCGGACCGGACACGACGGCACGTTCGAGGCCGTTGGCTTCGTTCGTGGCCGTCACGTTCACGCCAGGCAGGACCGCCTTGCCCTGGTCGGAGATCGTACCGTTGATTTCAGCGCGCCCACCCTGGGCGAAGCCGGAAGTCGCGGAGGCGAGAACAACGACGAAAAACCCTGCAAGAAACCCGCAGCAGCGTCGGACCATTGGGCACCCTCCTGTGGCGGCGAATTAGTCGGTGACTCGCGCTCCTTATTTACATAAACTCGACAAAATCTATACCTTTTGATTACGTAGTCAATTGGAAAAGATAAGGAGTCAGAATTGAAATCGTTAGTGATCCAACTTTTGAGATAGGAGCTGTCAGAACTTGGTGGGGTGGTTAGCCGGACGGGCAGGGGGGCGCGCTTTAGGGCGTCGGTGACATATATTCGGCCTGATTTCGTGAAACCAACCGCAACCCCTTCCCTGGACGCCGGGAAGGAATCGTCCCGTCCGAATGCCGACGACTTGCTCTCGCGGGAAATTGGCGTGCGGCAGCTCGCCGCGACCATCTTCAACTACACCGTCGGCAGTGGCATCTTCGTGATCCCGGCGTTTGCCGCCGCGCGACTGGGTTCAGCCGCGATCCTCGCCTACCTGGTGTGCTCGGTGATCATGGGTTTGATGGTCGTCTGCTTTGCGGAAGCCGGCAGTCGCGTGTCAACGACCGGCGGCGCATATGCGTACATCGACGCAGCGCTGGGACGGTTCGTCGGATTTCTCGGCGGCGTGCTGCTCCTGTTCGTCGATCTCACGGCGACGGCAGCGGTCGCGACCATTTTCGCTCAGTCTCTGCTGGCGCTTCTCGACGCACCGTCCTCGCGTGTGTTTGTGATGGCAACGGCAGGTGTAGCGCTGGTGGTTGTGTCCGCTATCAATATCGCGGGCATCAAACGCGGCGTGCTGCTCGTCGAGATCCTCGTGGCCGGGAAGCTCATTCCGCTCGCGGTGTTTGTGCTCGCCGGCGGAATCGCTGTCCACACAGAAAATCTTCACTGGACGACGACGCCCACGTTCTCGTCTGTCGCCGCGACCTCAGGGTTTCTCATCTTCGCGTTCCTCGGCATTGAAGGGGCTTTGACGCCAAGCGGCGAAGTGCGAGCGCCGTCGCGAACGGTCCCGCGCGCAGCGTTCCTCGCGATCGGCGCCGTGACCGCCTTGTACATCGCGGTGCAGCTCGTGGCCCAGGGACTGCTTGGTCCCGCGCTCGCGGACGATCGCGTGGCACCGTTGGCGTCAGCGATGGCGGTGGCGATGGGGCCGGTCGGCCGGACCCTGATTCTCGCCGGCGCCACCATCTCGATGTTCGGATTTCTCTCGAGCAGCCTGATGGCCGGCCCGCGATTGCTGTTCGCACTCGGACGCGACGGGTTCGGGCCCAGGGCCCTCGCGGCTGTTCATCCGGAATTTCGGACGCCGCATGTGGCGATCATCTGCTACGCCGCGATTTCGCTCGCGCTTTCGTTTTCAGGAACCTTCGAGCAACTCGCGATCCTCGGCAACTTGAGCGGATTGCTTCTGTATATGAGCTGCGCGGTTGCAGCCTGGGTGCTTCGGCATCGCGATGTGCGAAGCGGCGGTGAGCCGTTCCGAGCGCCCGGTGGACCGCTCGTGCCGATCCTGGCGTGTGCGGCGATGGGCTGGGTGCTGATTGAAACGATCTCGCGAACCGAAGTGATCGCTGTCAGCGCGACGCTCGTTGCGGGATCGCTGCTCTACATCATGCGAGCGCGTTCAATGAAGAAACTGTAACACGGAGAACACAGAGAAAGAACGGAGGTTCACGGCAAACAATAAGGGTTACCGTGGTTCCCGTTTTTCTCCGTGACCTCCGTGTTAGTGCGTTTGAGGCTCGTAGGGGACGCCCTTCATGGCGTCCCGACATGCCTCACAGATTGTTCAATGTCCCGCGCCGCGCGTTGCGAATGATGTTATCCGCCGCACGAAACGCCAATGCCTGGATCGTCATCGTCGGGTGATTTCGGCCGCCTGTGACCAGATTGCTGCCGTCCACGATGAACAGATTCGGGACATCGTGCGCGCGGTGGAATTTATTGACGACCGACGTTTTCGGATCGTTGCCCATGCGGCACGTGCCGCGATTGTGCGCGCCGCCGCGACTGTCGCTCACCGGCCCCGCCCAGATTCGCTTCGCGCCGACAGCCTCGAGTATTTCGATCGACTTCTGCCGGAAGAATTCCATGCTCTTGAAGTCGTCCGGATGACTCGTCGAGGTGATGCGCAGCGCGGGCAGCCCCCACTCGTCTTTCACGTCCGGATCCAGATCGACGCGATTGCTCTCGAGCGGCTGCTGCGTCACGAATGACGTGATGGTGAACTTGTGGTTCGCCTCCTCCATCAACGCCTTCTTGTAGCCGGCACCCCACTTCGGCGAATCGGGATGCAGTCCGCGGAGGCCGTAGCTGATAGGCGTATCGAATCCTCTCGCGGTCATGCGGCCGCCGCCGTAGAACCCGCGCTTCGGATCTGACGGTACGAAGTCGACGATCCCTGCGCCAGTGACGACGCCTTTGTAGTCGTTCAGCGGCTGGTCCATGATCCCGCTGGCGTTCACCGTGTTGCCAAGCATCAGGTAGCGGCCGACGACGCCGCTCGAGTTGGCGAGCCCCTGCGGGAACCGCGCCGACTTCGACATCAGCAGCAGCCTGGCCGATTCACCGGCATTGGCCGAGAGGACGACCGCTTTCGCCTTCTGAAAGACTTCCTTCTTGTCCTTGTCGAAGTACGTGACGCCGGTTACCCGGCCGCTCGCGTCGGTGGAGATCTCCCGCACGTACGAGTTCACGCGAACCTCGCAGTTGTTTGAGGCAATCGCGAGCGGGATCATCGTAACCGCGGAGCTCGATCGGGCCTTCACGTGGCAGCCAAAGCCGGAGCACATGCCGCAATTGACGCATCCGGATCGGCCCATGTACGGCTGCGAGATGATGGCGATCGGCCCGTTGACGACTGTCAGCCCGAGTTTCGCCGCGCCCATTTCGAAGAGCGCACCCGAGGCTTTGAGCGGCACGGGGGGAACGGGATAGTCCTTCGTCATCGGCGCCACGAACGGCGAGTTCACGCGCTTGCCGGAGATGCCCATCTCCCATTCGGCCTGCGAGTAGTACGGCTCGAGCTCGTCGTAGGTGATCGGCCAGTCAGCGAGCCCGCTGCCGGCGATCGGACCCACGTGGGTCAGCTCGTTGAACTCCCACGGCAGATGACGCCAGCTGCTGCCACCATACGTCACGGTGCCGCCGCCGACCACACAGCCGTACGAGTGCGTGCCAGAGGTCGCCTTCTCCTTGTCGTTGCGACGGAACGTATTGCGTTGTCTCGACGGATCGCTCATCAGGCGATCTTCCGGACTGGGGTGGTCGTTGAGCCACTCGTCCTTGGTGTATTCGTGCTCTTTGCCGTACTTGCCCCACCCGCCCTGCTCGAGAACGACGACTTTGAAGCCGTTCGTCGAGAGCTGCTTGGCCATGATGCCGCCGGCGGCGCCGGAACCGATGATCACGAAATCAACGTCGGTCGAGGGAGTGAATTGGATCATGATGTGTCTCCCCTCTATCGGCGCGGCAACGGCTGCGCGTCGTAATACCCGAACGGCGGTTTGTGATTCAGCGAATCGTCGTAGTTCACCAGCTTCCAGCCAACCTTGTTGTAGTTGCCGCCGTGAATCGGGCTCGCGAAGAACCCCGTCACCGAGTGGGTTCGCACCAGATTGAAGAACGGCGTCTTCTCCATCGCGGTGAGCACCTGAATCTGCTGTTCAGAGGTCAGCGCGGAGAATCGTGGGGCGGCTGGGAAGAGCGCCTTCGTCTGCGCGTCCAGATCCTGCAGACCTTTGACGTAGGCTTGCTGCTGGTTCTTCTCGAACGTGACCAGCGCGCGGTCGATGAAGTTGATCACGTGGGCTTCGCGGGCGCCCGGCGTCGCATCGCTCGGGATGATCTGTGCCGCCATCGCGTCGACTTCGGCGGCTTGCGCCTCAGTGAGAAACGCGAGTTTGATCGGCTGGCCCGAGCTCGCGGCCTGTTGCACGAACGCCTGGGCTTCCATGATCCCGGCGTAGTTGGCGGCGACCCAGGCTCCGCCCAGACCCGCCACCGATTGAATCAGAAACTGTCGCCGTGATCGCTGCTGCGGGCGCATACCTACCCTCCAGCGTCGAAGGAGTTCGCGAGACGCTCGCGCGGGGTGCGCGAACGCAGAAAGATACGAAAGGGTTTTAGCGCTGCCCCGGGGTGATGTCAACAAATAGATGTAAGGACCGACTAAGGCGATGGCCTGGTTTTCGGAGGCGGATTATCAGCTTTGCCAGACGTTCGAGGTGTCCCGATGTGATCGGCAAACTGGTCGCCGGTGAAGTTGGAGGTGTTGCTCTCATCAATTTCGGGCAACATCGTCGCATTCCAGTCCAGCCACTCGGCAACCAGCCGATCGTAAACATCCTGATGGCGTTCCTTCAGGTTCGCGCGCTCCATCGGATCATTGGCAACGTTGAAAAGGAAGGTGTTGTCGAGAATTTTCAGGAATTTGAAGTCGCCGTCCCGGACCGCTCGCTGGCCGTTCGCCTTGTACCTCCAGAAGAGCTTCCGGGGCACCGGCGACGCCGACGCAGTCAATAACGGCAGCAGGTTGATGCCATCGGTCGGCGATGACGGGTCAGGAGAGAGCCCAGCGGCTGCGAGCAAGGTTGGCAGCCAATCCATCGTGATACCTACCTGCTCCGTTGTCCGTCCCTGCGGCAATCGCGCCGGCCACGTGATGATCGCAGGAATGCGCAGGCCGCCTTCCAGCAATTCGGTCTTCCTGCCCGTGAACGGCCACGTATCAGAGAAGCGCTCCCCGCCGTTGTCGCTCGTGAAAATCACGATCGTGTTGTCGCTCAACCTGTTTGTCTGAAGCGCTTGCAGCACTCGGCCGATTTGCAGATCCATCTGCTGAACCATGCGCTGATAGGTCTTCTGCGATCCGCCGTCGTAGTCTGTGATCGGCTTGTCACGCAGGCGTTCCGATTCGGCTTCGTCGCCGGGCGCCTCCCACGGCCAGTGTGGCGCGTTGAAGTGAAGGCTCAAAAAAAACGGGATGCCAGACTTCGCGTACCCATTGACGACATCGACGGCGCGGCTGCCGAGCAGATCCGTCAAGTAGCCAATCTGATGGAGCGGTACATCGTCGTCCCAGAAATCATCCCGAGTTCCCGCGTGACGGTAGTAGTCCACTGCGCCGCCGCGAAAGCCGTAGAAATGGTCGTAGCCGCTTTTCAATGGGCCGTATTTGGGAAGTGCGCCGAGGTGCCACTTGCCGACAAGCGTCGTCCCGTAGCCGGCGCGCTTCAATATTGATGGCAGCGTCGGATGTTCAGGCGGCAAGCCAACGTCTCGAGCGGCCACTGGCTCCTCGAGTCCGAGCGCGAGACGGTACTGATAACGGCCCGTAATGAGTGCGGTTCGTGTCGCGGAGCAGACTGCGGAATTTGCGTACGCCTGTGTGAATCGAATGCCGCGCGCGGCAATACGATCGATGTTCGGAGTCGTGAAGTCCGGCCGTCCGTAACAGGACACGTCGGCGTAGCCGAGATCATCTGCCAGGATGAAGACGATGTTCGGACGACGGGATGGCGATTGCCCGGACAATTTCTTCACACCGGACGACAGCGCGATCGCACCGAGCGCCGCGCTCTGCAGGAGGGATCGTCGTGTCAGTTCTCTTCGTCGCACAGGGCGCAAAGAATACCACCCGGCCTGGAGATTGAGGCGAGGCAAATTGCATCAAATGAACCCGGTCGTTACACTTCACAACACGATGAAATCGCTTCGACACCACCTGCTCGTTCCAGCCCTTGTCACCGCGACCGTCACTGGGAGCGCAGCGCAGTCGCAGCCGGCGAGCGCCTTCGCCATCCCGGCGAGCGTCAAACCCGGGAGCATCAACTGCGAGGATGTGGCGTATCCCTTTCCGGTTGCGTATTTGCCGCTCACGTTGTACGGCCAGGACGTGCGGATGGCCTATATGGATGTGGCGCCAAGCGGCACACCCAACGGCCACACCGTCGTTCTGCTGCACGGCAATAACTTCGCCGGGTTCTACTTTGGCGGGCTAATCGACGCGGTGCGCAAGGAAGGCTTTCGAGTGATCGTGCCCGATCAGATCGGGTATGGGAGATCGACGAAGGCGATTATTCCCTATAACTTTTACGACTGGGCGCGGAATACGCGCATGCTCCTGCAGTCGCTGAACATCGACAAAGCGATGGTCGTCGGCCATTCGATGGGTGGCATGCTAGCCGCACGATTTGCCACACAGTATCCATCAGTGACCGAACGCCTGGTGCTCTACAACCCGATTGGCATCGTCGATCCGCGGTTCGATCGTCCGTGGGAAAACGTGGACGACGGCTACAAACGCAATCTCGCGGCGACCTATCAGACGACAAAGGCGGCACTGCTGCGCTACGTCGCGCACAATCCCGCTTCGTGGAACGACGAGTTTGAGCGGTACGCGCGCATCCGCTATTCGTGGACGCTGAGCGCGGACTGGCCGCGGCTCGCCATGGTGCAGGCGCTCATTTCAGCCGTCCAGTATCACGACCAGGTCATTTACGACTGGCCGCACATCAAGGCGCCGACGCTCGTCTTCGGCGGCGCGGAAGACGTGCTGCCGGGCTCGGCGGCGATCTTCAGGGAGCGGATGAAGGTCCTCTCCGAGACGATTCCGGATCACAAGGCACGACTGCTCCTCATTCCCGGACTCGGTCACGTCGCACACATGGAAGCACCGGAGAAGGTGTTCCCGCCGCTCGTTTCGTTCCTGAAGGAAGGGCTGTAAGTTCGATGACGTCGATGGGAGGTCGCGATGCGCAAGGTACTTGCGAGTCTCGTGCTGGTGGTGACGGCGTGCAGCTCGATGGTGCTCCTGCGAGCTGCGGCTTCCATTCCTGATTGGGCATATGCCATTCCTCCGGCGCCGGCGCCGGGCGCAGCGCCCGCCGCGGCCGCGCCGCCCGACACATCGCCGAAGAAAATCCCCGCCAGCGATCTCACCTTCACGCGCCAGCAGA
>Ga0066903_100005023_pt1 | contig 11367 bp, 8 predicted proteins | sample PanSoiMetaGPlot1_FD_67491 | JGI IMG/M metagenome (GOLD analysis project Ga0066903, IMG submission 67491) | Tropical forest soil microbial communities from Panama analyzed to predict greenhouse gas emissions - Panama Soil - Plot 1 (version 2) | ecosystem: Environmental > Terrestrial > Soil >...
GGCAAGATGTGGAAGCACATGGGCCTCGCCGAGACCGGACGGATCTCGCGCGTCGTCGTCCATCCAACCGATCCGAACGTCGTCTACGTGTGCGTCGTGGGCCGGATGACCGGTCCGCAGGACGAGCGAGGCGTGTTCAAGACGACCGACGGCGGCGCCACGTGGAAGCGATCGCTCTTCGTCGAAGGGGGCAAGACGGGCTGTTCGGGCCTGTCGATCGACGCGAAGAATCCCAACGTCCTGCTCGCCGGCATGTGGCAGGCGGAACAGCACACGTGGGGAGAATTGAGCGGCGGCCCCGGGAGCGCCGTCTATCTCACGAAGGACGCCGGCGCGACGTGGACGAAGCTGACGAAGGGGCTTCCGAAGCCCGACGTCGGCAAGATCGACGTGCAGATCGCGCCGTCCGACAGCAATCGCATGTACGCGCTGATCCAGACGGCGAACCAGGGGTCGGTCTGGCGTTCGGACGATGCGGGCGCCAATTGGAACGTCGTGAGCTGGGATCGCTCGCTCATCGGCCGCGCGGGTTACTACATCCGCATGGTCGTGAACCCGCAGAATGCCGACGACATCTTCGTCATGTCGAGCTCGATGCACCGCTCGCAGAACGGCGGCAAGACGTTCAGCGGCAATGGCGGCGGCGCTCAGGCGTTCGCGTTCACGACGGGCCAGGCGAGCTGCGGCGACTGCCACGACGTCTGGATCGATCCGCAGGATCCGAAGCGCTACGTGCTCGTCGACGACGGCGGCGGAACGATCAACACGCCGAACGGGCCGCAGGGCATCCGCATCCCGAACGGGCAGATGTATCACGTGCACGTCGACAACCGCGTGCCGTACTGGATCTACAGCAACCGTCAGGACGACGGCACGATGCGCGGGCCGTCGACGGCGACGGAGGAGGTGGGCAACGGCTGCCTGCCCGAGAACAGCGCGATGCCGCTGACGGCGCTGGGCTTCGGCCGCGGACGCGGCGGATTCGGCGGCGGGGGCGGCGGCGGACGCGGCCGCGGTGCGGCGCCGGCTCCGGCGGCGAGCGATCCCTGTGTGGGCCCTGGCCGTGGACGGGCGGTGGCGAATCCTGCGTGGCAGCCCAACATCGGCGGCTGCGAGTCGGGCTTCACGATTCCGGTGCCCGACAACCCCGACGTCGTCTACGCGAGCTGCTACGGCAACAAGGTGACACGGTGGGACGCGCGGACCGGCACCGCACGATCGATCGAGCCGTGGATGGTTTCGCTCGATTCGGCGCCGAACGAAGCGAAGTACCGGTGCCACTGGACGGCGCCGATGGCGATCGATCCGTTCGACACGAAGAACGTGCTCTACGGCTGCCAGTTGATCCTCAAGACCTCGAACGGCGGGCAGTCGTGGACCGAGTTCAGCCCGGATCTCTCCACGAAGGATCCGTCACACATCGTGTCGAACGGCGGCATCGTCGGCGACAACCTCGGCCAGTACAACGGCGAGGTCGTGTGGTCGATCGAGTACTCGAAGATCAAACCGGGGTTGATCTGGGCCGGCACCAACGACGGCAAGCTGTGGAACACGCAGGACAACGGCGCGAAGTGGAACGACGTCAGCGCGAATCTCAAGGATCTGCCCGGCTGGGGCGCCTTCAACCAAATCTGGCCCTCCACGTTCGATCCGGCCGAAGCCTACGTCGCGGTGTCGTTCCATCTGATGGACGATCGCCGGCCGTACATCTACAAGACGACCGACTACGGCGCGACCTGGAAGAAGATCAACGGCAACATTCCGACCGGGCACGCGCTCGACTACATCCTGTCGTTCTCGGGGAACCCGAACAAGCGCGGAATGCTCTTTGCCGGCAGCGCGCGCGCGTTCTACTACTCGCTCGACGACGGCGGCACGTGGGCGCGGTTCAAGGACGGCCTGCCGCCTGCGCCCGTCAGCTGGATTACGGTCGAGCCGCGATTCCACGACGTCGTGATCTCGACGTACGGACGCGGCCTGTTCATCCTGCCCAACATCACGATGTTCGAGCAGACGGGGCAGCCGAATCCGCCGGCCCCGACGGCCGTGAAGCTCTACGAGCCCGCGCCGATCTTCCGTCAGGCGCGCAGCGTGTTCGTGCAGGCCAACCGGCCGCACTTCCAGATCGCGCTGCCGGCGGCGCCCGCGGCGCCCGCGAAGATGGAGATTCTCGACGCGTCGGGCGCGGTCGTCCGCACGCAGATGGTCACGCTGAAGGCAGGCGTCAACGGCGTGAACTGGGATCTGCTGCTCGACGCGCCGAAGCTCGTCGAACTGCTGACCACGCCCCCCGACAACCCGCACATCTGGGAGGAAGAGCGGTTCAAGGACGTGCAGATCCGCCGCATCACGCACTGGGGCATCACGCCGCAGACCGGCGTCCCGATGGCGGCGCCCGGCAAGTACCAGGTGCGGTTCACCGTCGACGACAAGTCGTACACGGCGCCATTCGAGGTCGTGAAGGATCCGGCGGTCTCGACCTCGGTCGATGACCTGACGCTCTCGACGAGGACGCAGATGCGGATCCGCGACGACATCACAGAGACGTCGACGCTCGTCAACAAGATGGAAGTCTGGCGGCGCCAGCTCGAGGATCATGCGAAGGCGAACACCGCGAGGCCGGCCGTCCTGAGGGCGATCAAGGACATGGACGACAAGATCTGGGCGGTCGAGAACCGCCTCGTATCGCGGTCCGAGGTGCACAGCGACGACAAGTACTTCCCCGAGGCCTACAAGGTCTACATGAACCTGATCTGGCTGAGCGGCGGTGTCGGCCAGGGGGCGAGCGACGAAGCCGGCAGCATCGACTACAAGCCGACCGACACGCAGATGCAGGTGCTCGAGGTGATCGAGAAGGAGCTCGCCGCGGCGCGTGCGGGCTTCGAGACGCTGCAGTCCACCGACATCCCCGCGTTCAACAAGACGATGGCGGGCAAGATCCCGGAGATCCGGTAAGCCGTGCGACGGTTCTGGATTGGCGTGCTCGGCGCGGCGTGCGTGATGGCAGCCGGCTGTCCCGGCTGCTCCGACATCACCAAGATCCTGAACCCGACGGGGGTACAGTCGGTGGCGGTCCTTCCCGCGTCCGCGCAGCTCATCGTCGGCCAGACGCAGCAGTTCGCGGCGACGATCAAGCCCGACAGCGCGTCGGACAAGGGCGTGACGTGGTCCGTCGCGCCCGGCGGAAATGCGATGATCGACGCCAAGGGCCTGGTGACTGCGCTGGCCCCAGGGCAGGCGGTCGTGACCGCGACCACGGTGGCGTCGCCCGTTCACACCGCACAGGCCGCGGTGACCATCGTCAGCACGTCGGTGAAGTGAACCGGCCTCAGAAGCGATAGAAGCCGGCGATGGCAACGATCTGCCGGTCGCGCGCCGCGCCGTCCCAGCCGAGTTCCTCCGCCGCAATCCGTGCGCAGGCGGCGACAATGTCGTCGCCGGGATATCCCATCGCGCCCAGCTCGGTCCGGCGGCAGACGATGTCTTCCAGCGTCTGCGCCATCTCGTTCCGAATGGCGTGGATCACCTCGGCGCCCACGTTCGGCCGGCCCGGCACGAGCGGCATGCGCCAGTCGGTGCGCTCGGCCATCAGGCGGACGATGGTGGCGGATCGGTCGCCGTAGATCGCGTTCAGGTGGCGGATGATTGGGGGCGCAATTTCGAGTCCGACCGCGCGTGCCGTCTCGATGGTCAGCGCCTCGTGATCGGCGATGCCGGCGCCGGGAAGGACGTCCGGGGTCTGACGGCGGGCATAGAGCGACGGCTTGCGGAGATATCGAAGGGCGGCTTCGGCCGCGCGCGCGCCGACGCGGCGCGCGGTCGTGTATTTCACGCCGATCACCGTGAAGGCGCCGGCGACGCCGTCGCCTTCGTGGCTGATGATCTGCGGCGAGGCGAGCAGCACGGCGCCGTTGGCGCCTTTCTGCGCCGGGACGATTCCCCGATGGACGAGCGTGACGTCCGCGCGCGTCAGGCCGAGCGCGGGGAACGCGCTGTTGGCGCCGGCAATCGCCGCGTCGATCTCCTCCGGCGTCACGCGAAGATCCGCCGGTTGCTTGAACGACGTGGACTGGAACGTCCCGACCATCGCGCGTCCGTGCCACGGCGTGAGTGTCAACATCGCGCCCGCCGTAGCGTTGGCGAAGGCGGGGGCCGCGAGGGCCATGTCGCTGGCCGGTTTCGAGGTGACGAGATTCATGGCCTTCAGCAGCGGCACGTCGCGCGCGACGCCGAACTGCTTCATGATCTCGCCGGCGTGCGCGCCCGCAGCGTTGATTGTCACGCGCGCACGGACGTCGATCTCCTCACCCGTGAGCACGTCGCGTACGCGCATGCCGCTCATGCGTCCACCGTCTTTCACGGGCGCGACGGCGGCGGCATGGTTCACGAGGCGCGCGCCGCGCGCCACCGCGCCTTCCGCGAACGCGATCGTCAGGCGATTGGCGTGGACGATCTGATAGTCGTACCAGTTGGCGCCGCCCGTCAGCCCGTCCTGCCGGATGCCGGGAAACAGCTTGAGCGTCGCGGCGCGCGAGACGAGCCTCGCCGGCGGCAGGTGCAGCTCGGGCTCGACGCCGTCATTTCGTTTCCGCCCGAGGAACAGATCCAGGCGGAACGCGGCGCGCAGCGCCACGCGACTCTTGACGACGGAGCGGTACGTGCCGACGAGGAACGGAAGCGGCCGCAGGAGTCGCGGCGCCATGTGCGCCAGTGTGCGGCGCTCGAGGATCGACTCCCGCGCGTGACCGAGACGGCCGGTCTGCAGCGAACGGAGTCCGCCGTGCGCGGTCCGCTGATGATTGAACGAGGTGGACGCGCCCAGATCGTGCGCGTCGACGAGCGCGACACGGAGTCCGTGTCCGGCCGCCGCGTACGCCGTCGCGAGGCCATGGATTCCGCCGCCGACGACGAGCACGTCGAACGCGTCGCCTCCGAGAGCCCGAAAATCGCGCGGCTGCATCCGCGGATATCATATATTTTACCGATTGCCTGACAACACGCAGGTGCGCGCCTACTGGAATGCGCACATTCACGATCTCGACATCAGCCGCCACCAGCCGGGCACCCGCGAGTTCTTCCAGGATCTCGACCAGTATCACTTCGAGAAGCTGCACCACCTGCCGCGGCTCGTCGACTTCGACGGCTACCGCGGCAAGAAGGTCCTCGACGTGGGCTGCGGCGCAGGAACCGACCTCGCGCGGTTCGTGAAGGGCGGCGCCATCGGGACGGGCGTCGACATTTCCCCCTCGGCGATCGCGCTCGCCACGCAGAACGTCGCGCAGCAGGGGCTGACGGCGGATCTTCGTGAAGCGGACGGCGAACACCTGCCGTTCGACGCAGACACGTTCGATTTCGTGTTCGCGCACGGCGTGGTCCAGTACACGGCAGACGATCGCGCGCTCGTCGAGGAGTGCCGGCGCGTGTTGAAGCCGGGCGGAACGGCCGTCTTCCAGGGCTACAACCGCATCTCGTGGCTCAACGCGCTGTCGAAGGTGATGAACGTGCCGCTCGAGCACGAGGATGCGCCGGTGCTGAAGCGCTACAGCGCCGGCGAGTTCACGGCGCTGCTCTCCGGCTTTCGCGACGTCCGGATCGTCGAGGAGCGCTTTCCGGTGAAGTCGCGTCTGCACGGCGGCTGGAAGGGGTTCGTCTTCAACACGTGCTTCGTCGGCACGTTCAACGCGCTGCCGCGATCCTGGGTCCGCCGCTTCGGCTGGCACCTGCTGGCGTTCTGTACGAAGTAGACGAAGACACGTGGCCGCGGACAACGCGGATGACACGGACAAGACAGTAGAGGAGAGAGTTGGCCGCGGACAACGCGGATGACACGGACAAAAGAGTAGAGGAGGAGAGTTGGCCGCGGACATCACGGATGACACGGACAAGACGGTAGGCCGCGGAACGAGACAACGATGAAGCTGGTCAAAGCGCACGCCTACGGCAACGACTTCCTCCTGGTTCGCGAGGATGATCTGCCGCCGGGCATCGATCGCGAGACGCTGACTGTACGGCTGTGCGAGCGGCATCGCGGTGTCGGGGCCGACGGCGTGATCTTCTACGCCGAGGATCGTGATGGCGTGCAGATGCGTCTGCTCAACGCGGACGGCAGCTACTCGGAAGTGTCGGGCAACGGCGTCCGGTGTCTCGCCGCCTGGCAGGCGCGCGTGCGCAACGTTCAACCCGGCGAGACGGTGCATGTCGACACCGACGCCGGCCGCAAATCGCTCACGCTGCTCGAACGGGACGGCCGGCGCTTCACGTTCCGCGCGGCGATGGGGCAGCCCGAAGACGTGACGAAACGGATGATCGACGTCGACGGGACGCCGATCGAGGCCGTGACGCTTCGCGTCGGCAACCCGCAGTGCGTGGTCCTTGGCCCCGTCACCGAAGCGCGGCTGCACACGATTGCCGCCCGCCTTGCCGTCCACCCCGTGTTTCCGCATGGCTCGAACGTCGAACTCGCGACCGTCGAGGCCCCCGATCGCGTCCGCATCCTGATCTGGGAACGAGGCGTCGGACCGACCGAAGCCTCGGGGACCGGCGCCTGCGCGTCCGCCGTGGCCGCCATCGCGTACGGCGGCGCCGCGAGAGACGTGCAGGTCACATCTCCGGGCGGCACGCAGCGCGTCGAGTGGACGACGGAGGGACTCTTCCTGACGGGCTGGGCCGAACTCGTCTGTGACGTAACCAGCCTGTAGCTTCCGCGCTCATTCCTTGAGGTCGCCGGCGTCGCGGAGGCTGCGGAACCCGCGCTCCGCGAGGATCAGGTGATCCATCACGGTGATGCCCATGAGCTCGCCGGCGTCGATCAGGCGGCGCGTGAGCGCGACGTCATCCTGGCTCGGCTTCGGGTCGCCGGACGGATGGTTGTGAAAGAGGATGATCGCGAACGCGCCGGCGATCGTCGCCTCGCGGAACACTTCGCGGGGATGGACGATGCTGGCGTCGAGCGTGCCGACCGAGATCAGCGTGGTCCGCAGCACGCGATGCTTCGTGTCGAGCAGGAGGACGCCGAAGTGTTCGACCGTCTTCGTGCCGAACTGCGGCACGAGGATGCGCGCGGCGTCCATCGCGGTGACGATCTGGATGCGTTCGTGGCGTCCGCGCAGGAGCGTGCGGCGGCCGGCTTCGACCGCGGCCACCAGCCTCGCGGCGCGCGCGGCGCCGATGCCGGGCACCCGGCGCAGCTCGCTCATGTTGGCGCGGGCCAGCCCGTGCAGACCGCCGGTCGCCGTCAGGACGGCGTTGGCCAACTCGAGCGCGCCGGTGTTCGGGATGCCGTGTCCGAGCACGATGGCGAGGAGCTCGTTGTCGCCGAGCGGCGCCGATCCGACGCGTTCGAGCTTCTCGCGCGGCCGGTCGTGCGGGGCGAGCGTTTTCATCGGCATCTCACCCTGCTGCTATACTTTCGCGACGTGCGCGCCATCCCGATCGGCCTGCTGCTGCTTGCGCTGGCGGGCTGTTCCGAACCTCCCCAGAAGGAAATCGACGAGGCCCGGTCGGCGATCGACGCCGCGAAAGCGGCCGGCGCGGATCTGTACGCCCCGGAGGAATTCGCCGGCGCCGCCACGACGCTGCAGAAGGCGCACGCGGCGGTGGACGAGCGCGACTACCGCCAGGCCCTGAGCTATGCGATCGACGCGCGCCAGCGAGCCGTCGAGGCGTCGCGGCTCGTGCCCGACGCCCGTGCACACGCGAAGGCCGCCGCGGAGGCGGAGCTGAAGAAGACGACCGACCGCGTGGCGCATCTCGAGTCCGTGCTGCGCACCGCCCAGGGCGCCGGCGCGTCCGCGCAGGAATTGCGCGCATCACGCGACACGCTGGCGGCGGCGCGGCGGGTCCTGCAAGAAACGCGCACAGCGCTGGACGGCCAGAAATACGCGGAAGCCAACACGCTGCTCCACGGAGTACGCGAAAACGTCGATCTGGCCTCGTCGACGGCGGAGTCGATTCCGCAACACGCAAAGGGTAAGCGGCGGTCCGTCCCATGATGCTGTATCTCGACTGCTTCTCGGGCGCCTCGGGCGACATGATCCTCGGCGCCCTGCTCGACCTCGGACTGCCGCTCGACGCGCTCAAAGGTGCGCTTGGCAGCCTGGCCGTGGAGGTCGGTGAGATCGGCGCGGATCGCGTGCTCAGGGCCGGCGTCACCGCCACCAAGTTCAGAGGCGGGGACGCAAGTCCCGCCGAAGGCGGAGGAGGGCACAAGCATTACCACCTCAAGGGCATCGTGAATGCGATCCGCCGGTCGGCGCTCTCGGCGGAAGGGCAGGACCGCGCCGTGCACCTGTTCGAGCGGCTGGCCGCGGCCGAAGCGGCCATTCACAACACGCCGATCGAGAAGGTCCATCTGCACGAGGTCGGCGCGCTCGACTCGATCATCGACATCGTCGGGGCCGTGTACGGGTTCGAGTGGCTCGGCATCGACGACATCGAGTCGTCGCCGCTGAACGTCGGCGGCGGCATGGTCAAGTGCGCCCACGGCGTGTTTCCGGTCCCGGCGCCCGCCACTGCGCGGCTGCTCGAGGGCGTGCCGGTCTACGGCGATGGGACGTCCGAGATGGTCACGCCGACGGGCGCGCTGCTGGTGACGGCGCATGCGAAGGCGTTCGGCCCGCTGCCCGCGATGCGCATCTCGAAAATCGGCTACGGCGCCGGCGATCGCGATCCGAAAGAGACGCCCAACGTCCTGCGCATCGTGAAAGGGGAGAGAGTGACGTTGGCACACTCACCCCGCCGCCTGAGCGCCAGCGAAGGCGGCAATATTGTCAAGATCGAGTGCGAGATCGACGACATGAACCCGCAGCTCTTCGGGCCGCTGATGGACGGCCTGCTGGCGGCGGGGGCGCTCGACGTGTTCTACGTTCCGGTCCAGATGAAGAAGGGGCGTCCCGGCACGCTCGTGACCGTGCTGGCGCCGCCCGCGTCGCGCGAGTTGCTCACCGACATCCTGTTCCGGGACTCGACGACGATCGGCGTGCGCTATCAGGACATGGAGCGTTCGTGCCTCGATCGCACGATCGAAACCGTCCAGACCGAGTACGGTCCGGTGCGCTTCAAGGTCGCCCGCCGCGACGGCCGCGAGTTGAATGCCGCGCCCGAATTCGACGACTGTCAGGTGCTCGCCGCCGAGCATGGCGTGTCAATCAAGACGGTCCAGACGGCCGCGATTCAAGCCCGCAGAACAATCCGGTAATTTCCCGATTTCCCCCATTACCCGATAGACTTGATCGGATGGCCGGCCGGTTCTACATCACGACACCGATCTACTACATCAATGCCGAGCCGCACCTGGGCCACGCGTATACGACGATCGTGGCGGATGCGATCGCGCGGGCGAGGCGCCTCGCAGGAGAAGACGTCTTCTTCCTGACCGGCACCGACGAACACGGCCAGAAGGTCGAACGCGCCGCGCGCGCGGCCGGGATGGAGACGATCGCCTTTGCCGACCGCACGTCGCAGAAGTTCCGTGAGCTGTTTTCGCGGCTGAACATCGCCAACGACGATTTCATCCGCACGACGGAACCGCGGCACATCAAGGCCGCGCAAGAGATCTGGCGCCGGGTCCGAGATCGAGGCTTTCTCTATAAAGCTCCATACGAGGGCTGGTACTGCACCGTCGACGAGCTCTTCGTTCCCGAAACGCAGCTGGTGGACGGGAAGTGCCCGACGTGCGGCAATCCGGTCGAACGGCTTGCGGAGGAGAGCTACTTCTTCAAGCTGTCGGCGTTTCAAGATCGCCTGCTCCAGCTCTACGAGACCCAGGACTTCATCACGCCGGACATCAGGCGGAACGAGATCGCGACCTTCGTGTCAGCCGGACTGCGCGATCTGAGCGTCAGCCGGACGTCGTTCCGCTGGGGGATTCCCGTTCCAGACGATCCCGGGCACGTGATGTACGTGTGGTTCGACGCGCTGACGAACTATCTGACGGCGGCGGGCTTTCCCGACGACGAACCGCGGGTGGCGCGATATTGGCCGGCCGACATTCATCTGATGGGGAAGGAAATCGTCAGGCAGCACGCCGTGTACTGGCCGGCGTTTCTGATGGCCGCGGGCCTCGAGGTGCCCAAGCGCATCATCGGTCACGGTTGGTGGCTGATGAACGACGCGAAGATGTCCAAGTCGCTCGGCAATGTCGTGAGGCCCGACGACTATGTGGCGATCTTCGGCGTCGACGCGTTCCGCTACTACGTGCTGCGCGAGATGACGCTGGGGCAGGACAGCAGCTTCAGCGACGAGACGTTCCTGACCCGCTACAACGCCGATCTGGCCAACGATCTCGGCAACGTCGTGAGCCGCGTGGCGACGATGATCGAGCGGTACTGCGAATCGCGCGTGCCGCAGCGGACCCCCGGCGTCGAGGAGGCGGCCGACGTCGGTCTCCAGACAGCGAAGGACCGCGCGATCGACGACGTCTCGCGCGACGCGCGGCGTCTGGATTTCAGTATGGCGCTGCGCGGCGTCTGGAGCCTGATCTCCGAGGTGAACAAGTACGTGGTCGTCAGAGAGCCATGGGCGCTGGCGAAGTCTCCGGAGAAGCGTCCGCTGCTGGACACGACGCTCTACAACGCCGCGAATACGTTGAACGTCGTCGCGGCGCTGATCCAGCCGGTGATGCCGGAGACCGCGCGGCGCATCAGCACCATTTTCGGCGCCCAGCCGAGGCAGTGGGACGAATCGCTGAAGACGGCCGGCCTTCAGCCGGGACAGCCGCTTGGGAAGATCGAACAGCTCTTCCCGCGCATCGAACTGACAGTCGAACAATTGCGAGCGAATGGGAGTACAGCAGTGTCTGAGCAGCAACCAGCACCGGCAGCACCAGCACCGGCGGCGCCTGCGCCAGCGCCGGCGGCGTCCACCGACAACCGGATTACGATCGACGACTTCCTGAAGATCGATCTCCGTGTCGCGAAAGTTCTCGCTGCGGAGAAGGTGCCCAACTCGCGGAAGCTGATGAAGCTCTCGATCGACGTGGGCACCGAGCAGCGGACACTGGTCGCGGGCATCGCCGAGGCGTACGAGCCGGAGCAGCTCGTCGGCAAGACCGTCGGCATCGTGTTCAACCTGAAGCCTGCGAAGCTGATGGGGATCGAGTCGAACGGGATGATCCTCGCCGCGAGCCCCGAAGGGGGTAAACCTGTCCTGGTCGCGTTCGAGGGGGAGATTGCTCCCGGCGCGCGCATTCGATAGCGCCCCGATCGACTGCAGACTGAAGATTGAAGACTGCAGATTGCTCGGATTGTCGAGTGCCGATTGTCGATTTCGACTGCCGATTGGCGATTGCCGATTGATTGATTGACGACTGACGACTGACGGTTGCCGGTTGGCAATCCAAATCGGCATGGAATCGACAATCGACAATCG